>BNJV01000824.1_pt1 | contig 53298 bp, 84 predicted proteins | sample 8540591 | NCBI WGS metagenome assembly BNJV01 (sample SAMD00202457, study PRJDB9452) | human saliva metagenome | host: Homo sapiens | reverse complement strand
GTCCACCGCACGGGAGCTTCGCGCGGGTCGGCCCGACCCGTAAACGGTGCGTCGGTGGGAAGGACGACAAGCGATCACACGCGCGGCCGCACTCCGTGGCTTCCGCATGCGCCTCTGCGAAATCGCTCGACGCCGCGTGCAATCCGATGACCCTCATCGCACCTCCCAACGTTCAATGCTCATCTAGGGTAGCCGAGCGTGAAAGCACGCCGCGGAGCGTGCCCGATAAATCCACGCCCGTGCGCGCCCGGCGAATCCGCGTTAGACACTGCGCCTCAAGCCTCGGCTTGCTCCTCAGCATGTTCACGCAATGAGCGGTCCGCCCGGCCGAAGGAGTGCGGTGGCCCTTTCAGCCAGCGACGCCGGCACGTTCAAGCCGCGGGCTCCCCCGCCCCACAGCGCCTGGCCTTGCGGGTCCTGGGAACTTCTGGCGACAGCTCGTGATGCGCCGGGATATGGGGCGGATTCGCAGCTGACGACGTCAAATGCACTGGCTGCGGGCATCGTCACGCACAGTCGGCAGCACCCCGCGAGAGAAAGCAACCACGCGAACTCCAACCCCGCCTCCGCGAGCGACAACGCAGAAAGAAATCCCGAGGGCCAGGGAGAACTCCATGGCGTCGCCCTGCAAAGAACCACCACGGGCTCCCATGCAGCTGCATTGTCCGCAGCGACCGCGAGCGCGCTTCGTCGGAAATGTCGATGCGCGAGGACGTGAAACTGCGGGAACCTCGGTGGCCACGGCGAGATGCGATGGCGCCCGATCCGGTGCACGGGTCGAGAACGCCAGGCCGTTCGCCGCGCGCAGCGACCTTCCGAAGCCTCGTCTATGGCGTCCTGGGCGACCATCTCGGTCTCCGGCACTGACGATAGCGAAAGCGCCCGGGCGGCTGCAAGTTCGAGATAACGGAAATACCACATGCGCGCGCAGTGGTGTGCTGGAAAGGTTCGCGCCCGGCGCAGCGCGCTCGCTCGACCGCGTGGGCAAGAGCCGCCAGTTGTTCCGACGATCAGGGCGGTGAGAGGAAGCCGACGTACGCCAACGGCGGAGTTCCGCGGCTCGCGTGCGTCGAGAACGGGCGAAACGCTCCGGCGTCGGCCAGACGTTTAGCGGCTTGCACGATAAGCCCGTTCTCCACTCACGAGGTTCGGTCGTACCCCGCCCAGGCACGTCGGGTCGATAGCGTCTGGATCCGGTCACGTCCGCTCCGATAGCGCCCGCTTCAGTCGTCACGCAGGCCCTCGCACGTTGCCCTGCAGCCGCAGGCGTTAACCGTCGCGCTCATTCCTGCGCCGCCAGACGCTCCAGCCTCATCCATTTGACGAGCCAGGTCCCACGGGGGTCCGGTCTCCGGCAAGGACCTGATCGAGAGTGCAGCTTTGCTGCCGGTACGGTGGTCGGAAATCTGTACTCCGGGAAGTTGTACAGTGCGGATCGCGCTCAGATCGATCGACTGTGTTGCGAGCTTGCGAGCGTCGCACGGCCGCGTTTTCTTCGGCCTGCACTCACGCTGCATCTGCCGGAGCCTTGCCCTCAGCACGCGCATGGCGGCCTCGCGATTCTTGATCTGAGACTTTTTCATCTGGCAGAGCCACCAAGCCGCTGGGAATGCCGTGATGCGCACGGCCAGGTCGGTCGTGTTGACGGAATGCCCGCCCGGCCCCGACGAACGGAAGACATCCACGCGAATGTCGCTTCGGCAATCCTCAACTTCCTGGATCGTCGACCTCGGCGAAAAGCTTGAAGCACCCGGCAGCGGAGGTATGATGCGCCCTGAGATTCGGTCTGCAGGAATGCGTTGGCTCAGGACGCCGCAATGACTTCGTACGCGAATTGCCACGCGCCATCGGCCGGATCCTCAGGCGTCGAACGCAAGCGGACCGCCATCTGCCGTCTTGACTCCCGCCGAGCTCGGTGGGCAGTGAGCTGAGGACCTGGGGTTTGCCAGCCCATCCTCTCCGCGGCGGCGTTCGCGCATTCGCAGCAAATCGCCGGCAGCGCTGGCTCTTCTCCGCCCTCCCCCGCCTTGACCTCGATGATGGCATCGCGGGCATCTCGTCTGTGGTCGCGTGGAATGAGCGCGTCTTTGGAGTCGTCTCAAGCCTTCGGCGTTCGTGCGCCTCTTCCAGCCCGGCAATTCCGCGGAAAGAGCTCGGCATCCTCGCCGCCGGCGCCCACGATTTCACGGGTTTCCTTGAGATCGGCCTCGGCACTTTCGAGAAAGGCCCGATAGACGCGGACGATGCGCCCAATTCGGCGTATCTGCGCCCCAGAGTTTCATCTTCTCCGGGCTCGAGGCGCTCGGGCTAGTACATCTCGCTGCGATCCTGCTGTGCTCGGCAAGCATCTGCTCAGCGAGCTCGGTCTGCAGCTGCTCATTCCTCACCCTTTCTCCAGAAGAAAATACACCTCGGCGCGACGCCTTATCCTGCGCCGGCGCGCCGAGGCACCTAACTGTCACCAGCCTTCCGTTTGCCGTGGCGGAGCTCGAAACTTAATACGCGCACCGGTGTCGAGAATCTTCTGCTTGCTGCCGGTGTAGAAGGGTGGCACGCGTTGCACCGTCTGCACGAAGGTGGTCACCTTCGATGGTCGATCGAGTTTCGAACTCGTTGCCGCATAGCCGCGAGACCGTAATCCGCGTGGTGTTCGGATGGATTCCTAGCTGTCATTGCACTCCTAGATCGTTAGCGCCCGGGTCCGACGCCGGCGGCCCTCTCCGCAGGCGCGCCCGCGCCTACGAGCGAAGGGATCGCCGCACCTACGGCACCGGTGAACCGAAAGCCGACGAGACGTTGATCGCACAGTGCAACTCTTGTACACCCTGTTTACGCTTCAAAGAACGCCGCCAGAAGCAAGACGCCGCCGGGAGCGGCGGGCTCGCGAGCTCCCTCGTTCAAGGTGACCTCGCTCACGAGCCCTGCGCGTATCAGTTTCCGCTTGCCTGCATCGATTTCATGAGCTGAACAAGGAATTCGGCATTCGACTCGGTCTTGCGCAAGCGCCCCAGCATAAAGTCGAAGCTTCCCGGGAACATCAGGCGTGCCAAGGGCTCGGCGCAGCTGCCATATGACCTTGAGCTCCTCCTGGCTGAACAGCAGCTCCTCGCGGCGCGTCCCCGACGCATTGACGTCGATTGCCGGGAAGATGCGCCGATCGGCCAGCTGACGCGACAGACGCAGCTCCATATTGCCCGTCCTTGAACTCTTCGAAAATGGCCTCGTCATTTTCGACCCCGTCTCCACGAGCGCCGAGGCAATAATCGTCAAAGATCCGCCATTTTTCGATGTTGCGCGCAGCTCGAAAAACTATCTTCGGCGGGTGAGCGCGGCGGCATCGACGCCTCGGAAAGGATCCGGCCCGACGCCGGGGCTGCGGGTTGTAAGCCCGCGAGCCTGGTGGTGAATCGAGGCACAACCACGTCCTGGCCAAGTTCGACGAGACGGCGGCACGGCTCGATCGCAAGCTCGGCGACGATCGTGTGGTCCGACGCTGGGCGGTCGAAAAGTCGAGGCGATTACCTCTCCCATGACCAGACGCTTCATGTCCGTGACTTCCTCAGGCCGTTCGTCTACGAGCACCACCATGAGATGGACCCGCGGATTATTCGAAGCGATAGCCGTGGCGATCTGTTGCATGACCATCGTCTTGCCAGCAACTTGGGCGGGGCGACGATGAGCCGCTGGCCCTTTCAATCGGCGAAACCAAATCAATCGCCCGAGGCGTCATGAGCTTTCGGCGTCGTCTCAAACGGGCATATCCTGCGGATACAGCGGCGTCAGCTTGTTGAACTCGGGTCTGGTCGGCGAACGTTCAACATCGAGCGAGTTGATCGTGTCGATCTGCACCAGCTGATTGAGCTGGTTGAAGTGATTGCGATTGCGGTTGCGAGTGCGGTTGTTGTAGTGCTGATCGCCCTCCGTCCGGGGGCGGACGGCGCCGACGATAGCATCGCCGCGTCGAAAGGCCGTGCTGTTTAACAATCTGCTGCGAAACCGCGCGTCGTTGGCTCAGGGAAGGTAGCCCCCAGTGCGAAGAAACGCGTTGTTTCGCTTCGAAATCGAGGATACCGGCAACCTGTAGAAGATCCTCGTCGTCGCGTTGGAAGCAACTTTGGAACTCACCGCGGTCCCGATTGCGATTCCTGTTGCGATTGCGGGATCGACGCTCGGTGGTTCCCTCTTCACCCGCCGGCGCGACGCTCGGCAGCCTCGCCAATCGCATCGAGCGCGGCGCGCTTGTCCGACTCTGTCATGTTGCCGTCACGGCCGCGATCACCCGGTTTCGTCCGCGGTTGTTGCCGTTGTGCTCGGCGTTGTTGCGTTCAGCGCGCTCACGGGCTAGGCGCTCGTTGCGTTCACGCCTTTGCCGCCGCCGAAAGATGCTCTTGCTTATCATCCTTGGCATCGGAAGAGCCCGCGGGAATCAGGCAGAGCGATGTCTACTCGGGGTTCTTCTTCACGCAACTGGCCTCACGGTTCGTTCACGACGTCGCACCCGAGCGCCCCGGTCGGTCGCACCCCGTTCCGAGAGCTGGAACGGACATCAATGTGGCTTGTCGGCGTCGTCTCTCCGGAAACACTTTCTTTCCCAGAAACGCCGGTTCCTGCGGAAACGTCGGCTTCGCTGGACTTGCCGCATCCGAGCGAAAGGCTGCTGGAAGGCAGCCGACACGTCGATTCAGTCTTCCGTGCTAGTTTTGCCAGTTTTCGGCTCGGCACCGCCTTTGGTCCAGCGCGCTAAGTCGCCTTCTTTAAACTCATTCTTCTGTTTGGCGCCGACCTTGATCCTGGGCGCTTCGCGCACCTTGACCTCATCCCTGTTTTTGGGCGGACGTCCACGCCGCGGGTCCCGTCACGGATCGAATCGCTGCGACAAGGGTCTGCCTTTTGGCTTTCAGGTCAGCCTCCAGACCCAGCTTTGCAGCCGCTTCCCGCAGTTCGGGTAGGCGCATGGTTGATACCGCGCCCAGGTTGATTTTGGCTCACGGGTTCCTTCCTCGGACTGCCGGCCTACGCCGACAATCGACATTGTGGGGGAATAACACCGAATGTGCGTAATTTCGGTGAAAGGATGACTCAGGACGCCTCAGGTCTCCGCCGAGCTGTCTCTAGAATACAGTATTTTTGTCCCGTACCTACATTTTAAAGGGAGATTCGGCGGTTCTTCTCCCCAGTCAGCGTGTTCCCTCATTCTTGAGGCCTTCGCGGCCGGTCGGCTCCCGGGTGGGCCCTGTTCCGCACGCCGCCAGCGGGACGTCGCCGCATCCCCAAACCGCCCGCGCCCCATCAAGCGCATGAGTCCAGCTGCGAACCGTTGTAACAGGCGCAATCACCCAATCACGCGGTTTTGTCGCGGGCCGCCGTACGCCCTCGACCCTGCGCGCCTCGCATTCATCCCTTTTCAACACCGTCTCTCTACGGTTCGCGCTTGCAGACCTTTACGCTGACCAGCGCGACTATGCTGACCGACGTCTTTTTACGCTAACCCGGCCGTACCTTTACGCGTCATGCAGCTTTACGCTAGCCCAGCGTGACTTTTACTGGCGACTCGGGCGAGCGCAGAAAACTCGCGTCGCGATCCTCGCCCAGCTCTGTCAATTCTGCTCGCAGAAAACGGAAATTTCAGCGTTTCACTCATAATGTGCTCTCCTGCGACAATGCTTCCCTCATAACTAATGCGGTTCAGTCATGGACAAGCCCAAGCTCGCCGAAACCCACGGCTGTATTTACTTCTCTTTTACAATCACGGCTCCTGAATGTCAAGCTCGTGCGGCTGCAGCGCACTGGGCGAAAGTCGGCATCGCTGGCAGAAGCCAGTTCCATGTGCGACTCCGAATCGCCGTGACACGGCCCGAGTGCGTCATTCTTCGATGAGGTGGGCGCCGCTTCCGATTCGGGTTAATCGACCTGAACCCTCGGGCAGCGGTAGGTCTCGTGCGTCGATCGGTTTGTCGAAAACAGTACCGAAGGGCCCGCCCCGGATGACCGCCAGCCACGGCTTCGCGCAAAAGCCCGAAGGACTTCCGCGGATTCGGGCATTGAGTCGACCGATACCCCTGGTGGAGATGATCCTCGGTCGCGTCGAACAGGAGATCGCCGCCCCTGGAGTCGAGGACGAGCATGCCGTCGCCGACGCATTGAAAGCCGCATCCTCGTGGGGCACATGCGAGGCAGAACGGAGCATGCAGCCTCCGTGGCCAACTCAGCATCAGGCACCAAAAAGAGTGGTTTTTATCTCTTTGATACGTTCACCTTGGCAGCCTTCGGTCCGTCGGAACCATCCACGATATGACCGCTCACCATGGAGCGCAGGGGCCGCGCATTGTCGGGATGACGCTTCGAATTCGGTGGCCAACTCAGCACGATATCGTCATCGAAGGCCGCGGATCGTCCACCAATCCCTCACGAGCATGAGTCCGGCGACCGCCGCGGCAGCACTGGATCAGCCCGCGCCCCTGAGGCGATTCCATTGCGACGTTGGGCTCAATTCCGCTTGCGGCAGCGGCCGCCTCGAGCCGCCGTCTAATCGCTCTGACGATCAGATGAGATCGTCGGTCGGTAACGTTCCGCGCCCCTCGTTAAAACCTAGCCAACGAGTGGGGCCCGTCGTCAATCGAACATGGACTTCATCCCATACGTTGTGGGCAAGCCCCAGGCTGTCGAATCGGTCTAGATTTCCCGATGTCGCGGGAACCCTCACTCCGCCGTCGCACGAACGATACGCATCACAGCCCCAGAGTCGAGGAGCAACCGCATCGGTGGGCGCCACGGGTCGAGAAATTCAGCTCACGGCCCTCAGTGCCGTAGCCGTGTCTTCAAGCCGTTTTCCGGTGACGGTACAGGCGATAGTCGACCCTTCGGAACTTTGCCTGTTCGGCGGCTTGAAGAAGCCCAGCGATCGACGCCGCGGAACCAGGTTCTACGAAAATGCCCGTTTCGGCGGCGAGAATGGATTGGAGCGAAGAATCTGCTCGTCCGTCACTCTGTCGATCCATCCGCGTGAATCGTCGCGGGCGGCCTCGGCGTACTTCACGAGGCCGGATTGCCGATACGAATCGCGGTGGCAACCGTTTCCGGGTTCTTCGACGACGTGTCCGAGCACGCGTGGAGCACCCCAAGCCTGGATGCCCCACATCTGCGGAACTTTCGATCGACACAGCTGGCGCACCCTCGGTCCGCGCCATCGAAAGTCAACGCGGCCCCGCCGGAATATTCGCGATAACCCATCCGGTAGGCGCTGATGTTGCCGGCATTTCCAACGGGGGCACGTGAATATCGGGGCGTCGCCCGAATTCGTCGACGATCTCGAGATGCGGCCGTCTTCTGCCCTGAAGCCGGTAGGGATTGACCGAGTTGACGAGTGCGACGGGATAGCGTTCGGGTCAGTTCGCGGAACGATCCTCAAGCAATCGTCAAAAATTCCCTGTCGACGACGACGAGAGTCGCCCATGGACGATGGCCTGAGCAAGCTTGCTGGCGTGCTATTTTGCCGGCGGGGAGGACGACTGCGGCCTTCAAACCTGCGGCAACCGCGTATGCCGCGGCCGAGGCCGACGTATTGCCCGTTGAGCACAGGCCACGACCTTCATCGAGTTTCAAAACCTGGGAGATAGCCGTTGTCATTCCGCGATCTTTGAACTGATCCGGTGGGATTGGCCCCTTCGACCTTGACGTAGACTTCCGCTCCCGTGCGCGCATCGAGGGCGAGGCGTGGACAAGCAGGTTCCCCTCTTTGAGGGGTAACAATCGGGTCATCCTCGTCGAAAAGGAAGTCGATCGGCATATTCGCGAATAAGCCCCTGCCACTGGTGTGCCATCAGGATTCCTCACACGGTTGACGTTGAAAACCTCAGAAATGAACTCGGCATTCGACAGCTCGGCGAGGGTCGCCTCGAGATCAGCCTGGAGTGCCTCGTGCGTATTGACGGTCAGCCGCGCCAAACCGTTTTCTCCCGTGGTTTGAACGACGGCTTTGATCGACACCCCGTGGCCGGCGAACACGCCGGTGACTTTCGTCAGTACGCCGATTTCGTCGCGTACGGCGAATTCCGCCTGGAAGCTCGAACGGCCCTGGGAGGCTTTGAGCACCGGAAGATCGCCGTATGTGAGTCGCGAGGGCCCCGCCCCCGTCGACCGTAGGAAGCGGCGGCGACGACGTCGGAAAGGACAGCCGAAGCCGTTGGCGCTCCCCCGGCACCGGGGCCGTAGAACATGAGGCGGTCCGCCGCCTCGGCCTCAATAACCACAGCGTTGAACGCCCCCCGAACAGAGGCGAGAGGATGGTCAAGGGGGATGAGGGTCGGGCCGACATGCAGCTCGAGGCCATCAGCGCGCCTCTTCGCTGAAGCTATGAGCGACCACGCATCCCGACCGTGCCGCCGATTCTATATCCGCTTTGGCTATCGAACGAATGCCGTGGACGTGAACATCGTCGATGCTCACGCGAGTGTGAAATGCCAGGGAGGCGAGAATCGCGCACTTGGCCGCGGCATCGAGGCCGTCGACATCCGCCGTCGGATCGGCCTCGGCGTATCAAAGCTCACGCCTTCTTCAGAACCTCATCAGAAACCGAGACCCTTCGTGGTCATCTCATCAGGAGATGTAGTTCGTCGTCCGATGACGATTCCCAAAACGGCGGTGATTCTGTCACCCGCCAAGATTCAGCGCAACCCGTAGACGACGGAACGGCGCCCGCGACGGCGGCCTCGTAGTGAGATCGACGTCGGCTTTCGCGGCGAGCTTCATACAGCTCGAGGCCATGCGACCGCCAAAAGCGCCTTGTTGCCGGTGACGACGGACGCTCCCGCGGCAAGCGCGCAAAATGAGGGTGCAGACGGGCTCTATGCCCCCATGAGTTCGATAACGATATCCGCATCATCGATGATTGACGTGGGATCATCCGTCAGAAGGGACTATCGACAGCGGGATCTCGTTGAGCGATATCCCTCGCGGCAATTCCGATGAGCTCGAGCTGAGCGCCCGATCGGGCGCCAAGGTCTCTTTCTGCTCTGAGCAGGCGGGCAACCTGCGTTCCCACGGTCCCCGCGGAAGAAACAATTTTAACGGCGGTCACGGTTCTCCTTTCACTGGAAGTAGACTTGACCGCCATCGGGCGAAGGCCCGCCCATCCATAGCTTCCGCAGAAAACTCTGACGCCGCCGCGCCGAAGAAACGAAAGAACGTGTGAAGAATCGACGCTACTAGATGCCGCAGCGGGTGAAAACTCGGATCGGGCGGAAGCAAAGGCCCTTCGAGCCGCACGGCTGAGTCGAGCCAATGGGGTCCGACAAGGGGAGCACCTGGAAGCCACATAAAGGAAGCTGCGCAAAGCAGCGCAGAAAATGGAGCGCGGTGGCGGCCGTACAATTGCGCGACGTCATCCTTGGCGAGGGGCGGACGAAGATTATCGTCCGACTACGGCCGAGAAGGTCGAACAGAGCTTGCCGAACAGGCGGTCAAGGCCACGCAGGCCGGGGCAGACGTCGTCGAATGGCGCGTGGTTATCGCTGAAGATGAGGGCTGCTCGGCGCTCTCGACATTCTGGCGGATTCGACGCCGCTGCGATCCTCGCCATTTCGAACGGCGGACGAAGGCGGGAAGGAAATCGACGTCCACGATTATCGAGACATGCTTCTCGCCCTCGCTCGATCGGGAAAGGTGAGCGCAATTGACGTCGAAGCGTTCCGTGACGCCACAGCGGTGCGCGAGATCGTTGATGGGGCGCATAACGAGGGTGGCCGTGGTCACCTCGTATCACGACTTTCGCGGCACCCCCGGCCGAGTCGATCGCATCGCGATTCTCGACTATGGATACATGGGGCCGATATCTTCAAATTGGCCTGCATGCCGGCCTCGGTGGAAGATCTGCTCATTCTCCTCGGTGCCACAAGAGAAGCCTCGCAGACCTTCGACCGCCCGCTCATCACGATGGCGATGGGGGCCGATAGGGTGGTCTCGCGCATCGCCGGCGCGGTCTTCGGCTCATGCGCGACTTTCGCTTCCGTCAGCGGAGCCTCCGCGCCCGGTCAGGTTCCGCTGTGGGCTGCGCCTTTCTCGATGCTCTCACCCGTTGGAGCGCGTGAGAAGCGGACACCAACGGCCCGACCGCTGCATGCACGGGTCTCACCGTTGGGCGCCAGTGCAGCCCTCAGCACCGAACTCGTCTCAGGGTGGTGTATTCGGTGTCCTGGGCAAGAACGTCCTGCACGCTTTCACCTCGCACGATCCATCGAGCCGCACCCTGACGGACCGCCACGACACCGGGACGCGGCAGGTGATTGTAATTCGACGCCATCGAACGCCCGTAGGCCCCGGTGACCGGAACCGCCAGAATGTCTCCGGCTTCCAGATCCTCCGACAAAGACACGTCGCGCACCACAATGTCCCCGCTTTCGCGGTGTTTTGCCTACGATCCGCTCCTGACACCCGCGGCTGGCTCGCGAGACGCCAGGGTTGCCGTGTAGTCGGCGTCGTATAGGGCGGGACGGATGTTGTCGCTCATTCCGCCGTCGACGGAAACATAACGGCGCGGCCCGTCATCCAGGTCCACTGTCTTCAGTGTTCCAACGGTGTAGAGGTCACGCCCGCAGGGCCGACGATGCTTCGTCGGGCTCGATCGAGACCCTGGGCAGCTCGATCCCCGTCTGTGCCGAGTCGGACGCAACGATCAGGCCAGAGTTCGCGCGAATTCCCCGGGATGCGGAGGCGAAGAATCGAGGCTCGTGTACCGCACCCCGTATCCACCTCCAAAATCGACTTCTCGCAGATCGATTCCAAGCTCGCGGCTCACCCGCGCCCGCAGATCAAGCACGGCGCTGGCGAGCCTTGAAACCATCAATGGCCCAGAAATTTGCGAGCCGATGTGCGAATGCAGCCCTGAGGCGCAGATTCGGCGCTTTCACGGCCTCCTCGATCGCACGCCAGGCGGCTCCTCCTGCGATCGACAAGACCGAACTTTTGATCCTCGACGGCCGTCGCGGTGATGAACTCATCGCGAACTCCTGTCGTAACTAAGCATGATGGGTTGCAGCGACGCCCTTTACTACTCGAGCGATCGAGTCGACGAGGACAATTCGGCGAGCGAATCGACGACGAGGCGAGCGATCTCCGCGTCCAGAGCGAGCTCGATTTCTTCACGCGATTTATTGTTTCCGTGCAGACCAATCCGGCTGCCGGGAACTCCCGCGGCCAGTGCGGTGCGCAGTTCGCCTTCGGAACAGGTGTCGACCGCAAGCCCCTCGTGCGCCACGGCCTTGGCAACCGCTATGCAAAGGAAAGCCTTTCCCGCGTAGTAGACGTCGGCCCCGCGAAGCCCGGCAGCCTCGTCCACGGCCGCCTTCCAGGCGCGAGGCTCTGGCACGAACTTCATCCTCGTCTAACACGTACAGCGGCGTGCCGAATTGGCGGACAAGTTCGCTCACCGCCACGCCGCCAATGGTCAATTCTCCGCCTACGCGACGCGCCGAGGATGGCCACAGTCCGTCAGGGGAACCATCAGGTTCCGGCGCGGGAATGAGTGTCAGGATTTCACGTGAGCACTACATCCTTTCAGGAGCGCTAACGCCCAGAAGATTAAGCCCGTGGCGAGAACCGCGCGGCGGCATCGTTGACCCACAGTCGAGTTCTGTGAAGGTTGGTGATCGCGTCGTCGGCCTTAGGGGTCACTGGTTTTACCGTACCATGCATGGTATGCGGCGGCCACCTCTTCGAGGTAGCGCGCCACTCGATGCGGCTCCCGAAGGGCGGCGGATTGAGATACAACATCAGGAAAGCGCGCCAAAGTTCCCAAAAGTTCAGAATCGGCGCTCTCCAACAGCCCGGGCTCGAAAGCCATCCTCGCGCCGCACTCCGTGCTGGACGGCATTCGATGCCACCGAACACGTGCGCGCGTGGGCGTATTGGACGTAGTAGACGGGATTGTCGTTCGTGCGTGATGTGACGAGGTCAAGATCCAGGTCGAGAGTCGTGTCAACGCAGGCGCGCACGAGCGAGTACCGGGCCGCGTCCACGCCGACGGCCTCGACCAGGTCCTCGAGGGTGACAACGGTTCCCGCCCTCTTGGACATGCGCACGGGAGCCCCGCTGCGAACGAGGTTGACCAGTTGGCCGATAAGAATTTCCATATTCTCGCCGGGGCCGGCCGTATCACCGTATGCCCGAGCCATGGCGTACATGCGGCCGATGTACCCATGATGGTCTGCCCGAGCATGTACACGCAATTGTCGGCGCCGCGAGCGCGCTTGTCGAGTAATAGGCGAGGTCGCCGGCGAAATGAGCCGCCTCACCGTCGGACTTGACGATCACCCGATCCTTGTCGTCGCCAAAATCCGTGGTCCTAAGCCAGGGGCGCCCTCTTCTTCGAAGACGACGCCGCGCTCGCGCAACCGTTCGATCGCCCTATCGACGGCGCCAGTTCATGGAGCGAGATCTCGTGGAAAACACGTCGAAATCGGGCGGAATTCGTGAAGCGACCTTGATTTCAGCGAACATCAACTCGACCCCGCGAGCGAAACACCGCGGGCTTCCTCGTCGGGAAGCTGGCGCGGGTCAGGCTTCGCCGGCAGCCGCCGCATCGGCCACAACCTTCTCGGCGATATCGGTGATGTACTGCCCGCCGTAACCAGTCCTCGGGTATCTCCTCACCACGGGCACGCGCCACAGGAGGCAGCGAAACGATCGATTTGATTGCCGTGATCGTTGAAATAGTATTCGCTTGACGACTTCGGCGCCGAGGGAACTCTAGGATACGAGCCAGCGAATCGCCGACGGCGGCCAGCGCGTGCCTCCAACGTGAAGGGGGCCGGTGGGATTGGCCGAAACGTACTCGGATTGACGGTCGTCCCTGAGCCGTTTTTCCGTTCGCCCATACGAATCGCCGGCTTCGACGATCGTGCGGGCCAGCTCCCCCGCCGAGGCGGCGGAAAGACGAATGTTAACGAACCCGGGCCCGGCGACCTCGGCGGCTTTCCACACCTTCGTGAGCAGCGATCGCGCGGCGAGCAATCCGCCGAGCTCGCGCGGATTCCTGCCGGCGCGCTTGGCCAACTCGCATGGCAAGATTGGTGGACCAATCTCCATGCTCGCGCGATCGTGGACGCTCAATCTTCACGGCGGGCACTTCGCCCTCGATCGTCAGGGTGCCGTCGGCGACAGCGGAGCAGTTCGCCGGCGATAAGCCGACTTAGATCTTCGGGTGTCATGCGGGCAATTCTGCGCGGAGCTCCGACACATTCTCGCGAACAGGCCGAGCCAAAGCGCGAAGCCGGTAGGAGCTGCTAAAGTTACGTGTCGGGCCTCAATAGCTCAGTGGATAGAGCGTTTGCCTCCGGAGCAAAGGTCGCAGGTTCGAATCCTGTTTGGGGTACTTTTTACGGGATGACGGCGCCCGCCGAACTGCGCGACTCGGCTGCCAACGGCAAGGCATCCAGCTACGAACGATGAATCGAGTAACCTCGCGCCACCAGACCTTCGTACATGGCGGTTGGAATATCATGATGATCCGTCGACGCCCGCGACGAAGTCGCGGCGACGTCAAGCTCGTCGATCGTCCAGGCGTGAACGGCGATTCCCGGCTCGTGCGCCACCGAGGACAAATTCCTTGGTCAGCACGCGCACGCCGCGGAATGAGGAGGAACTTGCGCAACATGGGCTCGGGGAACGCCCGCAAGCGGCCTCCGGCGCGCTGCCCTTCTTTGCTCGCGAAGCCGCGGTGATTCTAGCTATGGCGCCCACCCCCAGCGAGCTTTGCCGTTTCGGGCAGGCGTGCGCGCATCCGCCGAAGCCGGCGTTCCGAAAAGCTCGCGACGCACACTCTGGCGTGTGCCCGCGCATCGACAATCGCTCGGGCGAGCGGGGCGGCGACGGCGTCGGATTTCGCATCGATATTGAAGACGACGTCGGGGCACTGCTCGAGCGCCTCGCTCACGCGCATAACCGCGGGTGAGCAGTCATATCCGCGGGACTTTCGAGGCTCTCTCCAGGTGTAGCGGCGATTCTGCCGGTGGCGGCGGTGGTGCGATCCAGTGTCGCGTCGTGGCTGAGCACAGCGACGCGTCAAGCGTGCCCGAGCATCCGTTTCGGAGGTAGAAAGCCACGATCGCGCATGGTCGCGAAGGCCTCGGAGTCTCCGGGCATTCTCCGGGCGCCGCCACGATGAGCGAGAGATGATCGGGGCGCCGATCGGATAGAGTCTCACTGACGTCTGTCGCCCGCATATTCGTCACCCGCACACTTTCGAAGGTCGACCGCCTTCTGATTCTTGAGGAAATCGACGGGGTTCATAAGCTGATCATTCTGATCGTGCACCTCGAGGTGGAGGTGTGGGCCGGTCAGTGCCGTTCGATCCCACTTTGCCGATGACTTAGGCCTGCCTTGACCGCGTCTCCCTTCTTGACGAGAACACCGTTGTCGTACATGTGGATGTACCAGGTGTAATACGTTTTACCGCCGATTTCGTGTTTGACGATGATCAGATTGCTGGATCGGCGCGAGTTCCGGCACCGGCGTGTGTGACGACACCGTCGACCACCGCGTGAATCAGGGGTCCCCAAAGGGGCTGCGAAAATCCTCGACCTGCGTGCATTGAAACGTCGTTGTAGATCGGATCCAACGCGGTAACCGAGCGGAGCTCAAACGATGAACGCCTTCCTGAAGCGGCATGACGATATGAGCGCCTTGCTGCTGTTGTTTGCCGAAAGCGGCCCGCGCCCCCGAAGCTCCTGTGGCGACGCATTCGGGAGCGTCGTTGTTCTCTTTGGACTCTTGGGTGACGTCATTGACCGTGGAGCGAGCTTGCGCATTGGCGTCACCGCTGAGCGACGTCGGGACCCCTCCGCCTTCTTTTGACTGGCTTCTCCGCCAACGTAGGAATGGGAGGGTTTGTTCTGCGCCGCAGTCGCAGTAGGACTGTCTCGTGGCGAGAATGGGCACTCCCACGGCCACCAAGTCGCGACTCCTGCCGCAGCCCCTGGATCTTCATTTCTTCGACCCAAAGGAGGCGGACTGCTCGGTCTTGATCGGTTCAGGCTCGACCTTCGCGATCTTGCCGAGCTTGGCGACCTTCCCGTCTTTCGTTGCGTTACCGCCCTTCGCGGCTTTCTGGATGGCTTGATCGCTTCGGCGACGCCGCCTCAAACGGGATATCTGCACCCTTCGGAAATGGCATTGCTAATCTCATTGGACGTCAGAACCGCTGTTTCTTCGTCCGACTCGTTCGCGCCATCCTGACTGTCGAAAGCGGCAGCAGCTTCTTCAGCGGCACGTTCCGCCTCAGCGATCTTCCTCGCCAACTCGGCCTGCTGCCGCCTGCGCGCCTTGCGATCCTCCGGGGACTCGGCGGCTTTCGCTTTCGCTTCGCGCAGCTGTTGGGCCTTGCGCAGCTGTTCCTCGCGCAAGCTAGCTGCTTCAGCGGCCTTGCGCGCCTCCTGCGCACGACGGGCCTCCTCGGCCTCGCGCGCTTGCTCAGCACGGCGAGCCTCCTCAGCGGCCTTGCGCTCTTGCTCCTTGCGAGCATGCTCTGCACGACGAGGCTTCCTCAGCCTCTTGAATCTGCTGTTGACGCAGACGCTCGGCCTCCTGCCGCGCCCTGCTGCTCCATGCGCTCCTTTTTCGGCACGCTCCTGCTGGGCGCGCTGTTCGCTAATCTGCTGAGCCCTGCGCGATTTCTCCAAACGCGCGGCTTTCTTCGCCTCGCGTTCTTTACGAGCTTCCTCGGCCTTGCGATCAGCCTCCGCCTGGCGCACGATTTCCAGACGCCTGGTGATGACGGCGAACGGGCTGTTGCCCGCGGCGCCGGAAGCCGCAGCTTTGCTGGCTTCCTGAGCCTTGCGCTTTTCCCTCAGCAGCCTTCCGAGCCTCTTCGGCCTTGCGTGCTTCCTCGGCCTTCCGCGATTCTTCCGCGCGGCGGGCCTCCTCGGCCTTGCGAGCCTGCTCCGCCCGACGAGCTTCCCCAGCAGCCTTGCGCTCTTGCTCTCGCGCTTCCTCAGCGCGCCGAGCTCCTCGGCCTTGCGCTTCCTCAGCACGCCGAGCCTCCTCGCGTGCTGCTCTGCGCGCCGCGCGTTCGCACGGAGCTCTTCGAGCTTGCGAGCCTCTTCAGCCTTGCCGTGCTTCCTCAGCACGACGAGACCTCTTCGAGCTTGCGTGCTGCTCGCGCGCCGCGCGTTCCTTACGGAGCTCTTCGAGCTTGCGAGCCTCCTTTCAGCCTTGCGTGCTTCCTCAGCACGGCGAGCTTCTTCGGCCTTGCGGGCCTCTTTTGCGCGCGAGCTTCCTCGGCGCGACGGGCTTCTTCGGCCTGCGCGCGGCCTCAACCCCTACGTGAAATCTCTTCTAACCGAGCTTCCTCTTCAGCGATTCTCGCGCGCTCGGCTTCTTCCCGGCGTGCGCGTTCCTCCGCTTCACGGTGCTCTGCTCGCTGCACCTTGCGCGCTTCGGCAGCTTCCTCCATCTCGCGGGCCAGGCGTACCTGGCGACGATTGAGATTCGGCGTCTCCTGCCCTAGCACCCGAACGGCGCGTACGAGTAGCGTGAACCTGAGCTGTTGGCTCGGTATTTAGTGCGTGCCTGCCCATCATCCTCCGGTTCACGTGATTTTCCGGTGATTCCATTACAAAATGATAACGGACCGGTTAAAGGGTCACCACCTACGCCCTGCAAAGATGGCCTGAGGCGTCCCTTTAAATATCTCATATTTCAGCATCCGCCGAGGGTTTTCGAAAGGCATATCACTTCCTGATATTACGCTCCGGACAGCGCAGGGCTCTTTTTCGCCTTCGACGTCATCCCCGAGCCGCGCCGGCTCACTAGCCTTTAGCAGCAACGCATCGGTCCTCTCGCAGCAACGCAGAACGACAACGGCACTTTGTCGATGAACAGCGCGCCCCGGTAGAAACAGCACAGCGCATCCCGATAGAAAACGATAGAAAAGCCGGGCGAACACACCCGGAAATCAGCGCAACCGCGCCCCAAGCGCCCTCGAGGAACTCAACACGAAACTACACGTGAAAGTCGACGCCAAGTCCGTAGCCTTGACATGTCGGATTCCAAACTTACGCGAGGAAAAATAGTGTCAACGCAGCCACACGACGACTTTGGCCCGAACCAGAGCTTCATTGAGGATCTCTACGCCGATTTCCTCAAGAGCCCTTCTCAAGTACCGCAGCAATGGGGTGACCTTTTCAGGAGGTGGCGAGCCGAGGGCGAGGCAGGCTCACGGTTCCCGTCCTATTCACGCGGACCCCGGAAACAGCGAGGGCACAAATCGAGATTCATTCCCAAAGCGATTCTCGGCAATCCCTCACCCGATTCAATTTCCACGCGCTCGGATCTTCCGCCGGCTCCCGCGCCGCGGGCACAACCACTCCTCACCCGTACGCGAAACGGCACAAAGCTGTGGCGAGCGACACTCCCCTTTCTTCCGGCGAAACCGTTCGCATGAAAGGAACAGCGAAGTCCGTGGCCGCCAACATGGACGCTTCGCTGGCTGTTCTACGGCGACGTCGTTCCGTGAAATTCAGCCAAAACCATGTTCGACAACCGCAGTATCATCAATGAAAGGCTGCGCGCCACGAGGGAGGCAAGGTCAGTTTCACGCATCTTGTCGCTTTTGCCGCGATTGAGGCGCTCGTGCAAATGCCCGAGATGAACAATTCTTATGCGTTGGTGGACGGCAAGCCGGCAGTGAACCATCCTGAACATGTGAACTTCGGCATCGCGATCGACGCGCATCGCCCGACGGGCTCGCGCACCCTCGTTGTCCCTCGATCAAAGCCGCCGAGCTCATGACTTTCCGTGACTTTCTGTCCGCCTACGAGGACCTTGTCTCGCCGCGGGCGCGACGCGCACTCGGAATCGACGATTTCAAAGCGACCACCGTATCGCTCACGAATCCGGCGGCATCAGGACGACACAATCGGTGCCCCGCCTCATGTCGGGACAGGGGAGCCACTCATCGGGGTCGGGTCGATCGTCATCGCTCAATTCGCCGGCACGTCGGATTCCGTGTTGGCGCGCCTCGGCGTCTCAAAGTGTCACCATCTCCTCCACCTATGACCATCGCATCATTCAGGGGCCACGTCGGGCGAGTTCCTGCGCCTCATTGAACGCAAGCTCACCGGCCTTGACGGCTTTTTACGACAGAGTTTTCCACTCGCTTCACGTTCCCACCGAGCCTTTCATATTCGAGCGCGACGTGAATACAACCCGCTCAGAGATCTCGACAAGCTTCGCAGCGACGAGCCTCATTCACGCCTATCGCTCACGAGGACATCTCATCGCGGACACGGACCCGATCTCCTTTCCGCACCTCCGTCATCCCGGATCTTTCCCTCGGATCGTGCGGCCTGACATCGTGGGACCTCGACAGGTCCTTTTCCCCACGGGCGATTTCACTGACAACGGATCGATGACCCTGCGCAGCGCACTTTCGCTGCTTCGTGAGACGTGTTGCGCGTCGATCGGCTTCGAGTACATGCACATCACTGATCCGGAGCAACGTCGCTGGTTTCAGGAACGCATCGAACGCCCGCGCGCCAAGCTCACCGACGACGAACGTTTCCAGATCCTCGAGAAACTCAACCAGGCTGAAGCATTCGAAACGTTCTTGCACACTAAATACCTGGGGCAGAAACGTTTTTCCCTCGAAGCGGAGAGTCGCTCATTCCCGCGCTGGATGAGTCCTTTCCCGCGCGGCTGGCGACGGTATCGATTCGGTCGCGATCTCGATGGCGCCGAGGCGAGACTTAACGTCTTGACGAATATCGCGGGAAAAGCAGTACAAGCAGATCTTCACCGAGTTCGACGGATTCGTTGACGAGCGCACAGTCCAGGGCTCAGGCGACGTCAAGTACCACCTTGGAACCGAAGGCACGTATACATCGCCCTCCGGCGAGACGACGGGCGTTTATCTCACAATCCCGCATCACCCTGAGGCCGCGAACGGCGTTCTCGAAGGCATCGTCCGCGCGCGGCAAGACCAGCAAAATCGCGGCGATCGCGGCTTTGCCGTCCTTCCGATCCTCATACACGGCGATGCCGCATTCGCCGGCCAGGGCGTCGTGCCCGAAGTTCTCAACCTGTCGCAGCTTCGCGGCTATCGCACGGGCGGAACGGTTCACATGATCGTCAACAACCAGATTGGGTTTACGACCACGCCGTATTCCGGGCGTTCTTCCAACTACGCGAGCGACGTGGCGAAGGGGCTTCAAATTTACTTTTCCACGTCAACGGCGACGATCCGGAGGCGGTCGTGCGCCCTGCCGCGCTGGCATACGAGTACCGCCAAGCGTTTTCCAAAGACGTCATCGTGGATATCGTCTGCTACCGACGCCGCGGTCACAATGAGGGCGACGACCCGTCAATGACTCAGCCGGTCATGTACGCGCGGGTCGACTCCGACGGACCACCCGTCAGCTGTACAAGGAGGCTCATCGGTCGAGGCGAGATGACGGCCGAGCAGGCGAAGCCTTCGAAGAAAACCACCGCGCTACCTCGACAATGCCTTTAAACAGGTCAAGGCCAGGAGGCCGAGGCGGCAGCAGGCAAGTCGCGTCTACGAGGCGCTTCGAGATTCCCGCAGCCCAGCAGGAAGACGCTGAACGATGATCGGCTGGACCAGCTGGACCACCCGTGAGATTCTCGCGCGGATCGGCGACGCTCATCTTCAGATTCCCGAGGGTTTCACCTCACCCGAAGATCACCCAGCTCTACGAGCGCCGAGCGAAAATGATGCGCACGGGCGACGTCGATTGGGGCATGGAGATCGCGGCTTCGGTTCGCTCCTCATTGAGGGGGTTCCCGCAAGGATGTCGGGGCAAGACGTGCGCCGCGGAACATTCGTCCAGGCACGTGGTTTCACACGATCACAAAAACTCGGCGCAGAATGGACGCCTCTCGATCATTTGACCGAGGATCAGCGCAAAGCTGTGGATCTATGATTCTCTCGAGTACTCCGTCCTGCTTTTCGAATACGGTTATTCACTCGAGCGGCCCGGCGCGCTCGTGGTGTGGGAAGCGCAGTTCGGCGATTTCGCCAACGGCGCCCAAACGCAGTGTCGACGAATTCGTGTCATCCGCCGAACAAAAGTGGAATCAGCATTCTTCTCGTTCTTCTCTCCTTCCTCACGGGTGCGAGGGCCAGGGGGCCTGACCACCTCCGCACCGGATTGAGCGCCATTCCAGTTGTGCGCACAAGACAACATGTGGGTCTGTCAGCCATCGACACCGGCTAATCATTTCACATGCTCCACGCAGGCGTACAACCGCCCACGTCGCCCGCTCATCGCTTTCTCACCGAAACAGCTTCGCGACGTCGAGGCGTCGTCTCGCCGGTCGAAGATCTCATCCAAGGTTCGTTCCGCCCGGTCATCGGCGATGAATCTCAAGGAGAAGCGAGGCTAGCGACGAACCGAAGCCGCCGATGTCCTGAGAACGGATGTCGACCGCGTTCTTCTCTGTTCGGGGCGCATCTCGCATGATCTGGATGATTTCCGCAAGAAGATCAGGATACGCGCACCACTGGTGTGCGGCTCGAACAGTACCACCCGTTGGCGACCGATGCTGTTCGCGCCGAGTTGGCCAAGTACCCCAACGCCGAGGTCGTGTGGGTTCAAGATGAGCCGGAGAACATGGGAGCGTGGCGTTTCCTCCTCGTCACATTGTTCCGTGAACTTGAATCCTCCTGGGCTCGTTTCCGTCCGGCTTCTGCTTCTCCGTCGGTCGGCATCGTGAGCCCACGCCACCCAAAATGAAATCCTTTATGCGTGCAGCTTTCGAGCGCTGAGTTTCTTAGAGACGCTCCGGACACGAATCTCTCGCAACTGCCGCCCAGGCTTTTGCCATCGCGCCTAGGCGGCAGGGTGCCTCACGACGGTCGAGGCTCTACCGTTCAGGAGTTAAAGCACATCGTCTAGAGTTGAGGTAACTTCGAGCGAAGATGTAGCACGACTGAGGAGCGAATGTGGCGATCTTCTTCATAGGCGACGAGCTCGTGGCAGGGTTCGGCGATGCGCGAGCTCTTTGGCTGGACAGGGCGGGTCGTGGCACGCACTCGCGGCGAGCCGCCGCTTATGCCGATGATTCTTGCCGTTCCGGGAGAGGACACCGAAGCACTGGCCAAACGCATAGCGACGAAGTCGCCAGACGCTGCGTCACGATGAGGACAATCGCCTCGTTATCGGTCTCGGCTCACGACCTCGACTCGACGCTGGCTCGTGCTCGGCTTTCATCTCGCCAATATTCGATGCTGCCGCACGAATGAAGCTCAGGTCCTTCATTGTGAGGCTCCCCACGCCGCGAAGCGCCTTTTAAGATTCAATCGGATCTCTCAAAAAGCTTTCGGTGATGTGTGTGCTCGCCGCGATCTCCCCCTACGTCGACACTTTCACTCCTCTCGTTGAGCATGAACAGTGGAACACTGACTTGTCGATGTCCAGCGGCTACGAACCACGCCAGGCCGGCTACGGTCTCATCGCATGGCTGGTGCTCCACAATGGGTGGAACGATTGGCTGGGAGTCCCGGCGGTCAGCGCATCTTGAGCCAACTTAAGCTCTCTTAGACCCCTTGAGGACTCAAACGTCCCTCAAAGCGCACTCCCGCGCCCATGCGACAAACTCCTCTCACCCAGCGTGGTGAACATCGCTTCCAATTCGGGCAGCGACAAGAAGCGACGAATGACATCAACGTTCCCGCGAAAACCTCGCCCCTCGCCCTCCACCCCTTCATCTACTATTCTACAGAAAACAACGTCCGATCTCAATTTTTAGTTCGATAAAAATCTTCTTAATTATCGTTTTAGATGCTTTTTAATTTTTCGATAGAACAAATGATATCGAAAACCCAAATCGCAAAGCCGCGATGGGGCGTCTTGTTTCTCAATCAACGCCTACCAGCTCTAGCTCCAGGAACGTCACCAGGCAAAGGGGTGCCCTGCGGGATCGCGTAGATCCGCCATTCTTTGGGTCCGGGATCGAGACGGCGTGAGAGGGCGCCACCGGCCTTTTCGACGACGCCGCGAGGCTTCTGCCAAATCCTCAGCCAGCAGATCGAAATGCGCTTGATGCTCGCCGCACCCTCCGCCACCTCGGAGGCACGTACCCCTGGCGGCGATGGAATGAAGTCTCGACGGGTTCCTACCCAAGGTCACCCACCCGGCCGCTCTTCGCTGGCAACAACACTCCATTCGCACGCATCTTACCGACAACACTCCATTCGCACGCATCACCGACGACGGAAGTCCGACCGCCTGCCTCCCGATCGCGACCGCTCCCACCGGCAGACCCGCTCAGCGCACCACCGCTCGACAGGTCCCCGCCTTTCAGCGGCGGCTCCGGAGATCGAGAACCTGCTGCCAGAACCTCGCCAGCGCGACGGCGTCGTCGCACTCCACATCAAGTTGCGTCAATCGTCCAACGGCCATGGACCGAGTTTATCACCGACGACACAGCGGACTCCTCGAACGGCAGAAAGCACGGCGCGACTCGTCCGAACGGCAAATAACACGACTCAGACCTCGGCGAACGACAGGAGCACGCGCAGAATCCTGCGCAGATAAAACGTTTCACCAATGCGCGAACGCCAGCCGAAAACACCGCACCCACGATCGGAAGCGGCAAGCACCCGGACCGGTTCCGTGCGACGAGATACCGTGCACCGCACCCGCGATCGGCCGCTGTGAGTGCACCCACGATCGGCCGCACAAATTCGCACCGCACAGCGCGGCCGCGCCCGGCGCCTGGCCTCCGAAACGAGGAAAATTCAGGCATAGAAAGGGCCCGGATCCTCGACCCGCCCGACGCTCGCTCGCGGTGGGACGCTTGCCGTGATTGGCAGGCTTTTCCGCACGCGAGGCGCGCTGGCGACCGCGCGACGGCTCAGTGTTGCTCCTCAAATCGGTTGTGCACTGCAAAGGCGCACGACGGCTCAGTGTATCAGCCTACGTCAGCCGCTATACGCCACCGCACCGGCCAACCGCCAGATGCGGCGGGCGACTCTCGGATAGAAGGGGCTGTCAATCGTCGATCTCATTCAAACGATGATGCCGTCCTCCGCCTTTTGTCCCATATTACTCAAAGACACTGCACAGTGTTTGCCCCACCGCATGCAGAGAATCTTGTGGCACGCACAAAGAAGAGGCACCAAAGGTCGCGCTCACCACCTTAGAGGAAAACCCTTAAAGGTTTAAAAGGTGCGGAACCCACTCAAAACACCCCTAGTTTCTTACTTTGGACGGACAGAACGGCCCACAAGAGAGGGTTGTCGACAAGCGGAACTCTGCACACCCGTCTGCATCCCGGGCTCGTAGTAGACTTGGAACCACCTCGAGGAGAAAGGACCGCCACGATGGCCGAAACGCTGAGCCGCCTGAAAGCCCAGTTCATCGACGCCGTAATGGACCCCGATTCGGGCGAGGGAAAAGTTCGAAGCATTTCGCTCTCCTCACCTCGTTAGAAGCATCATCGACAACAAAAATGACGAGTTTTCCCAAATCGTCGAAGGAAACGTGTATCGCGACTTCTCCCGAGGAGAGACGATAATAACCGTCTCTCTCATCGTTCGCGATCCTGTATCAACAAGTGTGCGCCAAGCCGATCGGCTGATCAGCGACTCGGCCTCAGAGGTCGGCATAAATGTACGTGCACGACGACACTCCACGTTCAGAGACAAATACAACTTGGAACAAGACGGAATCAACGCGTCGGCCGGCAGACGAGGACGTGTCTCGCGAACCGCCTTTAGTCTCGCTTTGCGCGCTGGGTAAGCAGACGCAGCGGAGCTTTTCCTAACTCCAGGCAGTTCTGCTGGACCGTGGCGCATTTTCCCGACCTCGTCACTCCTTTTTGTGGCTTTTTCCTCGGCGTCGGTGCGTCCTTGACGGATCATTGGACAGATCCAGTCGGAGTATAGGGGCAAGAACCTCCGTCAGGTTTTAATCGATCTGGACAAGGCAAAGGGAGCAAAAGTCAACTGCTCAAAAGCTCTTTCCCGAGGCAATTGAAGGCTATTAGGCACTTAACCTTTCCGAGGAGCTTGGCCATGGTCGCCTCAGTTCGTACGATATATGCGCACGATGACGACAAGCGCGAGTCTCATTTCCCATTGTTTCGAGCTCGTGACAACCCAAACGCCAAAAGAATCGAACATCATGCTGGACTCAATAAGGGTATTCTGGGGAAAGTTTGGAACACGGAGAATGCAGCCACATGCGCAAACATGAACGAAGCGTCAGGGGCAGAATCTCTAGAATTGAGGTTTCACGGAGGAAGAACACAGGAACCTCACGCAAAAACCACGCTCATTAAAGGGCATCACCGTCTGAGCAAAGGGAACAGCACATGGCCATCTCTGGGAATCCGAGGACCCAAACGCATCGAGACACCAGCAACTCCACTCCGACAACAACATAAAAGACAACGCCACGCTGCTTTCGACCTTCAAGCAGTCTTTCGCCGCTCTACGCTTCTTCTCTCCTCTGGATCTTTCTGAGCATTTCTTCGAGAAAAGCAGCTGAAGAGGAAACGGAACAGCCAGAAACGGCGCTGGGAAGTTTCCACCGGCGAGAATCCCGATCAAGGGCGAAGATGACGGTCGAGAAAAGGGCAAGCCACATCCTTCGCTCACTCCAGAAGCGCCGGCCGCACCGTCGCAGCTGGCATGACTTCGGGCCCGCGGCTCGCGCCATCGCCAACCCATAGCCCTCGTTTTTAGGCCGTTGTCGATCTGTAAAGCGCTATCTGATTCGTCACCCTCACGCGAAGGCTGCTGACGTGGCGCCGGCTCCGAGCAGCACATGACCCTCTTGACGATTTCGCGCACGTGAATCTCGGCCCTCGCCAGCGCTCGGAGCAGTGGGGACATGTCTCGCGGTGACGGCGCAGGCGCGCGGCGGCTCTCGAGCGGCATTTGGGCGTCAGCGGCTCGAAGATGGCCGGCCACCTCTTCGCATCGAGCTGCGGCGCTGGCCGTCTCGATGCTCGACGGATTGTCGCCGTTGCCGCGGAACCTACGAGGCTATCGTCCTTATCGTCCTCCGCTGCCTGCCGCGGGCGCTTCCGCCATCAAGCACTCTACGACGGCCTTTGCTATCTCCTCGTCGCCTCATTTCCTCTCCTTCTTGCCATACCCTAGATCTCGTGCGTAATCGGTCGGGAGGATTACGCACTGACGCCTGCCGCGATGCAAACGCGACACAACCGTTCTATCGGCGTATCCATGATCTCGGCGAATCTCTCGGTAGGAGAAACAGCCTTCGACGTCGGCTAGTAGATAGACAGCGAGACGACGATCTCTCCGGCAACTGGGCCGACGCGCCCTGAATCTCAGAATCAGGCAGATTTTCACGGTCTCGCCTCTGCGGACTGGAGCTCGCGAGGCGACGCGTGCATTGAGGCATCGTACCTCTTGCCAATCCTCAACTTCCGCGACATCCGCCTCTGCTTGCTGGCGCTGACCTTCGATAGGTTCGAAATGAACGTGTTGTTGAGAATTCGATAGAGCCACGCTTTAAGATTGGTGCCGGGCCGATGCTCGTGAAACGCCGCCGAAGGCTTTCGCATGCGTCTCTTTGCGCAGATCCTCCGCGTAACTGTGGATTTCCTGAGTCAGCCTACGCCCAGCAGCGCCGTAAAAGCTGATCGAGGAAGGCGCAGAGCTTTCGCCGAAACGCCGCGACCTTTCTGCGCGAGTTTCATGGGCAAGGTCAAGCTCCGCCGATTGGTCGTCGCCGGATCCTTCAGCTTCTGGAATGGTCGTCTCGGTAGTCATCGTCTCCCTAGGGTGCGGGATTGTTCCCGCATGGAATAACGCCTCCGGCGGTTTTCATTCCCGCACCGAGACGGCCGTCAGTGGCACTTCAGCCGCTATTGGCAGGGGCCGATACAGCGCCGGTGAACCAAGCAAGCACCTGCAGCTTCCAGGTCAACAACCAGCGGTTTCCGGGTCAACACCAGTGGCGCCCGGTCGGCAGTCACTTCGTCGACCACGCCACCACGCCCACAACCGGCGACCACCAGCACCCAAAATCGAGCAACCATCCCGCCAAGCCGGGCAATTACTGCGCGAAAGGGCCTTCATGCTGGTGTGAATAGAATCCAGGTATTCTACGTACCGTTGCCCGGCCTCTTCTGGCCGCCCCTGTTCATCGCAGCGGGGAGTCGATGCACTTTTCGTCCGCAAGCTCACCGCGAGCGCGCCGAACGTCTAGCCCCCATCGCCTCGAAAGTCGGCGTGGATCTCGACGAGACGACGTCGGATTCGGCCGCACGCGGCCTCGGCGCAGCCTTCACCGTCGCTGGGATCGGGCTGGCGACGGGCAGAGTTTCGCGCGTAGCAGCAGCCGCCCTCGTCGCCGCCTTTTGGAAGTGCGTCGTGCCGCTCTGGCGAACAATCCCGTGTGCGCGGAGCAAAGGCAAAAGACCGCTCTGCGGACCTGTCGGGGTCTTCTCGGTGCGGCTGGACTCGTCGGTGGAGCCCCTTCTCGCGGCTGTGGCGAGCAGGGACGGCAAGCCCTCGCTTTCCTGGCGCCGTCAGGCGATCGTCGTCATAAAAGGTTCTCAAAGCCGCGCGAGCGAGCCAATCGCACCGACATCCGAACGGCGGGCGCGCGCTGGCGCCGCAATCCTCCGAGCCGATCCGGCGACGTGCGAATTCCCGGTTCCGAAGTCGCTGACGAATCGCTACTGCTTTTGGCCGCTCTGCGAGGAGCCGACGATCATAAGGAACCCGTTGATCGCCCGAGACACCGCTCATGGCGGCGCGCTTGCCGCCATGGGCGTCGGATGAGGGGCGACGGCGCCTCGATAACCGTCACGCCCGGTCTGCTTTGGCGGAGCGCGGGTCACGTCGGCCTTGCGGGCACCGTCATGCGTTTTCGTCTCCCCGATCGCCCTTTTCGCGCATGGAGACGTGGTTTTCGACGGCGACGCCGCCGCGCGCACTCCGCCCGATCGCGCCCTCTGGTCCGGGCGATCGAGCACTGGGGAGGGCGAGTCCAGACAAAGCCACGTCCGGTTCGGACCAGTCATGCTTGCCCTTCACTGTCAAGGGCACGGTGCCACAGGCGGCCGGGTGAGATTGACGCTCTGAATCCTCGCAATTCGTTTCTTTTGCTTGCCGCTCCGCGAATGGACTCGGGGCTTGATGTGCGCCATGTGGGCAAACCCATACCCTCAACGCCGCATATTGACCTGACGGTGGACTGTTCTGCGCAAAGCGGCATCGGCGTACACGTGGCCGGCGGCAAACCCGACGGGCTCCGAATGCTCACCGGCGCGGTGGATCGTCGAGCCGGGGATCCCAAGAATCGGCGATGTCGCGGTCGAGCCCGACCTGTCGAATGCTGGGCCGTTCCTGGCCGCCGCCGTCGTGACCGGAGGGCAAGTGAGCCTCGAATGGCCCGATTCCGCCCTAACCCGGCGCCGCCAATCGCGGATTCTTCGAAGCCATGGAGCCTGCACTGAGCTCGCCGACCACAAGCTCACAATAAACGGGCCATCGACGATCAAGCCGCTCAATGCGGACATGCACGACGTCGGCGAGCTGGTTCCCACGATCGCGGCGGTCGCGGCCTTCGCCGACGGCCCCTCGACCCTGCGCAACATCGGCCATCTCAGAGGCCACGAAACCGATCGCGTGGCCGCCCTCACATCGGAATTGAACAAGATCGGTGCGCGCGCCCGATTGCCGGCGACGACCTCGTCATCGAGCCGGGCCCGGCGAAGCCCGCGACGATCGAAACCTACGGCGACCATCGTATGGCCCGCACTTTTGGCGCGATTCTCGGACTGCGCATCCCCGGTCTCGAAGTCGCCAACGTGGAGACGACCGCGAAGACCTTTCCCCAATTCGTCGCCATGTGGGAAGAGCTTGCGGCCGGAGCCGGCGACGTCGCCCCAGCCCCCATCGGCGGCATCCTCCGGAGCAGGCCGGGCTTCCGGCATGAGAAGGACATCGGAACCGACGACCCCGCGTGAAAAGTTCGCCCCGGCAGGGCGATCGCGCCCTCGCACGAAGATTCGCCCCGATCATTCGGCCGCACAAGGCGGCGAAGTCGTCGGTGTGATCGCGGCCGCTACCGCGTCATGCTACATGACGGACGTCACGTCACCGCCGTCAAGGCTCGCGAGCTGGGCCGCGGATCCGTTGTCGTCGGCGATCGCGCGCGTGACCGGAGACATTTCGGGGAAAAGACACTCTGGCGCGCATCGTTTTCGATCGATCAGCGGACGCTCCCAGCTTCGCGCAGCACGGACGAGGGCAACAGCCGCGAGCGTTATGCGTCGCCAACGCCCAGCAGCTCGCCATCGTCACCGCACTGGCCGACCCCGCACCGAAAAACGGGCATGATCGATCGCTGCATCGTCGCCGCCTACGACGCCGGCATGAAAACCCTTCTCATTTTAACGAAGGCGGATCTCGCCTCCCCGATTATCTCGCTCGAAACTTACGAACCGCTCGGGGTGCAGACTTTCACCACCAACCTGGCGGCAGCGGCTCGCGCGGACGGCGCCTCGACCGGAGAAAACTAACGTCCCAGCCAGGAAAACGAGCGGAAGAAGACAAAGATTTCGACCGGTAAAAGCTGCGCCTCAGCGAGGGAGGAACAGGGAAAATCCAGGAGGTCTGACCCTCTCAGACGCGCACTGGCGGGCTGGAAACAGTACTCATCAGCGGGCATTTCGGGGTCGGCAAATCCCACACTCATCAACGCCTCGTTCCAGATGCCGACCGGGCAACGGGAACGTGAACGCGTGATGACCGGCAAGGACGGCACACTCGGCATCGGCCGTGTAAACCCTCCCCCTGCCCGAAGGCGGCAGGATCATCGACACGCCGGGGGCGCAGCTTCGGCCTCGCCCACACTTTCCTCGCGGGATATTCTCAGGGGTTCATCGACCTCGCCGCGATCGCCGAAAACCTGCCTCGCGCTTGGCACGCGGAAGATTCCAGAGTGCGCGCTAGTCCGAACAGGCGGACCCAGGGGCAAGTCACGCGCGTGGAGTCTTCCCGCCGGCTCTCGGCCGCTTGCACCAATGATTGAGCTGAGAATGCCTCACCCGCGTCAACGACGATTTGGCCTTCGCCAGCTCGATCATCGAGCCGCGTCGATTCGGTGACGCCGCGCCGTTTCAAGCCGAGGACTTCTCGTGGAGACGAAAGAGGACTTCACGCCCGTCACCGACGTCGATAGAGCGCGAGCGCATCATAAGCAGGGGCGATGCTCGGGCTCGCGTTCGCGCGACGCAATCTACGGCGAGGAGGAAGGCGGAGTGCTTCTGCGTTCGGCCCGGCGCTGGATCATCGACCCCATCGGACGGAACGAAGAACTCGTTCGCGGCGTCCCGTGTGGGGAACGCTTCTCGCGCTGGAAGAGTGACGGCGAAATCGTCGTCGGCATAGTTTCGGCGCTCTCGCCCGGAAGACGGTGGTAGGGCCGCCCCAAAGGCGTGGGCGCATTCGCCGGGAGAAGCTGGGTAGGAGTCGCTGGCTCAGAGTCTCGGACGTCCGTGATCTGGCAGATGCGTCCTGTCCTATTCCTCGCTCAAAGGGTGCGCTGATCGCGGTCAGCTTCGAGCCTTCCTTCGCCTCGCCCAACAGGTGTGGCGTTCGCGAGCCTACGGCGACTTTTGGAGCTTCACGCTGGTCGCCGAAGGCCTCGTTGATCTGGCGCTGCGAGCGGGTGGAGCTGTTCGACATGGCCGCCCTCGTGCCAATAGTGACGGAAGCCGGCGGTTCCTTCACTTCCCTTCACGGAGAGCGGGGCCTTGGGGCGTTGCGCGCTCGCGACGAACGGCGGCTGCACCCCGAGGCTCTGGCCCCTGCAGTCGATTCGCGACGAAGGCATCGTCGGCAGCTCGAGCGATTAAGACGATTGAACGGAAGCATTTCGACTATCACGACGGCCTCGATCAGACCGACGACTTCGACGCTTAGGGCTCGATTGAGCGGACATTTTGCCGGCGTTTGCGGGCGGCTCGCCGGAACGAAACACACCCACCGGGCAAGCCGAAACAGCATAATTAATCCATGACTGATGAGCGCGATACTCACCTGGGATGATTTCGGGAAGCTACGCAGGTTGGTCCGATCCGTATGATTCAGAGTTTCGCCCGACATCATCGTATGCGGCGGGGAGGCCTCCTTCCCGTCGGTTCCATCGGGTACGCTCTGGACATCAAAGTCTGCTCGTCCTCAACGTCCGAGTTCTACACGGAATCAGAACCACCCTCGTGATCCTCGCCTGGTCGACCCCGTTCCCGACAATCACGGCATGTCGGGCAAGAAAAAGTTCTCATCGTCGACTTTGATCGTCGACTCCGACGCACCCTCAATTTGTCCGAGATCTGCCAGCAGTACGCCAGCGAAATTCAAACGCGGTGACTCTGCGAGAAGCCTCAGAACGAGTCCTCAGGTGCGAGCCGTGTGGAAACGCACGGATCGTTGGATCACCTTTCCCTGGGCGCCCTCCTCCGCATCAACTCCGGCGAAAAGCTGCTGAAGCCCTAACCGCGAGGACGGTCGCATGCGCAGCCCAGCTGCGGGATGTATGCGTCCGCCCAGAAGAGTCCGCGGGCGGCGGTGACTCTGACAGCGATAGAGACGAAAGCCAAATCACCGCTGCACTTGCCGCGAAAAGTGTCGGAGGCCCCAATTTCAGGTTGATTTCATGCTAATTCTCCATCAGATCCGATTGGCATCTCGGCGAAAGTCTCTCTCCACAGGGCGGATCTAACACACGCGTTCGAACTGTGGTGCAGCCATCTCATCGGTTGGCGTCAAAAGCCGCGAAATCGACGCCGTTCTTATTTTCCGGCGACGTCTACTGACGAAACCGCCGCCGACGTCGGCCGTTGAACTTTCGACCGCACCCTGGCCGAATGATGACAGCTCACCGGTGATCGCTGACATCCGCAACCGATTCGCCACAGGGCTGGTTTCCGGAGCATCCGTCATGCGCATCCGGGCATCCACGCGCGAACGGATGCGCGCCGGTGCGGAAATCCCGTCGAGGCACGGAGACTGCACAGGGCCGCCCGTCTATCGAGTCCCTACCTCGATCCCGGCGTCGAGGCGGGAGAAATCGCACCCGGCAATGCCCGGACTCTGACCGCACCACGCACACGATCAAAGGGTCTTCCCATCTTTCGACGCGGAAAGGGAAGGCACGGGTCCCAGATGGCACGTGTTCCGAAAGTGAAAGCACTACGGTTACGCACGGCGCGAGCGGCGATGTCGTGGAAAACAGGGAGCGACGAGTCGGACAACGCAAAGCAGCACTGTCCCTCACGCCGGCGGCGACGGCGACCGGTCGGCCTCATCGAAGGACGAAAACAGCGCCGCCGCCAACCGGAACGAGTAACGCGGAAGCGCACATTTGCCACGCTCTCACGAGGCCGTTCTCGCAGCCGCGCTGCAACTGGTCGCCTCTGACATCCGGAAGCGTTCGCAAGGATGTCGCGCGCATCGTGATGGCCCATGCGTTCGTCACCGGCAGAGCCCACTCGGTGCAGGCGAGACATCGCTGTGGGCGGCGTCGCTCGCGCCCGTCCGGCTCTTTCGCCCTGGGTGAGGAAGGGCCGGGGCCGGGTACCACGTCGCGCTCGGCCATCTGCATTCACCGCCTACCTGTGAGCCGGGAGGTCCGAACAACGCTCGCAGTGCGGTGATTCAGGTCGCCCTCACCCTTCTCCACCGTTCTCTGAGACTAAACGGCGGTTCCATTCTCCTTCACATTGACGGTTCCCGAGTCGAAACTGAAGTTGCCCCTCTCCGACGTGGCGTACGGTCGCGCACGTCTTCGGCGGTCTGGATGAGCTCGAAGCCTGGGCGCCACATGGGGAGCCGCCGAAGCGTTCTTTCGTATCGTCATGATGACGGATTCCCAGCCGCCGGCGAGACGCGGCGGCCGGGTGTACGGGCGTTCCGACAGTGTGCTCGAACTCGCATCGTCCCCCAAGATCGGGTGTCCTCGGGCGGATCGGCCCGAATCAATCCGCGTCGATGGCTCCCATCGACATCCTTTCGTCTTTCATGGTCTCCTCCGGGCGGCCGCAGGCGACGGAGGAAGAACGAAAAATCCTCGAAGGAGTGTGCACCACTTGCGAGATTTGCAGGAGAGAAAGACGATGACGCAAACTCCTCCAAGCGCAAGGAAGGTGAGAACGCGGCCGACGAAAGTCCGAACAGGGCAGCGCATTTCTTCACCGCGGGCGCAGGGCCGATGAGGACTGCGGCGATTGGAGATCTCGGGCATAAGGGCCCTTGCGGGGAACTTTCGCGATCAATTTCGACACCTTGACGGTTGGAGGTCTCTTCCTCCTGAAGGGCCCACCGGCTCGGGAAAAGTCAACTATCATCGATGCCATTGCGTGGGCGCTCTACGGAGGCGTCGCAGGGAGGGCGCGATTCGACCGATGACAGAATGCGCTCACCCACGCGAATCCGTCCCAAAGAGTCTACTTGATCTCGTGTTTTCCGTCGATGCGGAACCTTTCGCGTTCATCGCACGCCCAGTGGATCGAAAGCGAAAACAAGAATCACGAATGCTTCGGCTAAATTATGGCGCCTTTTCGAAGCGCCGTCGACGAAGAGCCGGTTTGGCAACGGCGAAATACTGGAGACGAAACCCGCGGGGACGGGAACGCGATCACGCCTCGTGGTCTCAACCGCGAACAATTCCTCAAACGGTCATCTTGCCTCAAGGAAAATTCGCAGATTTCCTACTGGATTCACGAAGCGCACTGCTTTACTGGAGCAAATTTTCGATACATCGACTTATAGGCGCGTCGCCGATCTGCTCAAAGAAAAGGCCGCCACGGCGCCGGTCCAAGGTCGATTCGGCACGTCTGGAATGGGCTGGCAGCCGAGGATTGTCCACGACGCTCCGTTTGGATGCCGAATCGAGGCTGAACTAACGAACGCGCCGTCGGCGCGCGCGCGCGATCCCGCCGACGCCAAAACGGTTTTCGATCGCCGAAACGCTGGTTCTCCGAGCTGAAAGAGAAAGCAAAGAAGCGGAAGAAACATCAGCCCAAGCCTTCCGGCTCGCTGGAAAACGCGAAGAGGAGGCACGTGCGGCGGTCGAACTCGCCGCCCGCGTCGAGAAACGTTCACGCCTCTGAGCCACTCAAAAGCAAGCTGAAGAAAACGCGCTTGAAAGTCGACGGCGGCCTCGAGGATCGCCTCGCGGCACGTTCCTCCGGGAGGCCGCGTCGACCGATTCATCACCGCTTTCGACAGGGCCGCCCTCGCCCACGACACGGCCAAGCGGGCCTTTCTGCTAAGATCGGCAGCTACGCGCCCGAACGACGTCGAAGTTTCCATCTCGCGCCGGGCTTGTACCTCGCACACCGGCTCTGCGATCGCGATTCTTCCCGCTTCCGCCGATCAGGTCAACGCATCGACCCTCGCATCACAGACCTCCGCCCTGGAAGACGCGGTACCTCGCTCACTGGCCGCCTCGCGGAGACTCGCTGAAAGCCGAAGAGGGGCTGGTGGCATCGCTCAAGAACGGGATATAGCCAGCCGGGCCCTCGGCGGCCGTCACAAACGTCGAAGAGGCGCAAGGGAAGCTGCGGCATGCTTTTGCCTCAGACCATTGAGCAGCTGGAGGAAAGGATCGCCGCGGAGGAAGGCTGAGCGCCCGCGTCCAGCTTGGAGTCGAAAGGTCGAATCGCTCACTGCCGCGCTGGGGCGATTCTCCGAACTCGAACGCGTGCGCAAATCCACCGAAGGCAGAAATCGATGGAAGAAGCGGAATCCGCCTTTCGAACGAGCCCGTCTGTTGCCGACGACGAAGACCCGCGCGTGGACGGCTTCCATGTCCGCAGCATGGCGGGGCAAAGCTGGCGCCGGGAAAGGCCTGCGGTATGCGGTTCTCCCGAGGCATCCTTCCCCCGCCACCGCCGTCGGACGTTAAAGCCACCCACGATGATGTCGAAGCGGCTGAAAACGAGGCCTGCAGCCGCTGCGCAGAAAAGGCTCAGCGGGGCCGAAAAGCGCGCTGCCACGGCGGCTGCGGCGCTCACCACGGTGGAAAGGAGAGCTTACCGGTCTCACGCGGGACTCGGTTGTATCGGATCTCGACGGCGAGGAACGGCGCTCAAAGCAGCTCTTGACGCCAGAGACCGCAGCTGCGGCTGGCCGACACGCAACCTGAAGAGCTACGTCCGGCGCCCGGACACCACGACCGCCTCCCATACGCAAACGCAAAAGGAACAAGCCGCAGCCCAGGAGAGATTGGCCGGTCGACTCTGCCATCGAGCTCGCACACACAAGAATCGAGCCGAGCTGGCCGGGTACGAAACAATATCGGAACCGTTGACGTCCCACATTGAAAGGACATCCGAGCAGCGCCGCGCGGTTGAAACCGTCAGAGAACTGCTTTCGGCGCGTCAGCAGCTCGAAGCGCGTGAGAGCGAGCTGCGACGCACTATCCGAGGCGGGATTCACGGCACTGGCATCTGCCCGCGAGGCGCTCGCGCCGTCCGACGCCATTGAGTCGGCGAAAGCGCGGGTTGCCGAGCACAGGCAGGCCTCCCACGACGTCGCTCGCGATCTCGCGGCTCCCGAAATCGCAAAATCTGACTGGTCAGGAAAAATCCCGACGTCGAAGGAACCGCCCGTCTTGCGCGAGAAAGTGCCGAGGTTGCGCGGAAAGCACAACGGCAGGCCGACCTCGCGCAAGAGCAACTCGAATGGACGCTCGCAACTCGCGATCCTTTCCGATCAGGAGGCCGTATGGGCTCAACAGCGCGACGCAGCTAGCCCCATCCTCCGGCTGGCCAACCGCCAATGCCGGCAGCGATTCGATCACCCGCATCCCGCTGGCGACATTCGTCGTCCGCCACGGTTCGAGCAGGTCCTCGATCGAGCAAACGAACGCCTCGCGACATCTCGGCTCGGACGATATCAGCTTGCTCGCAGCGACGAGAAGGAACGCGGCTCGCGCGAGATCAAAACGGGGCTCGGTTTGATCGTCATCGATCGCGACGGCGAGATAGACGGCGCAGCCAAGCGTTCGCCCCGTAGCCTGTCGGGCGGCGAAACGTTCGATGTCGCTCGCCTTGGCGCTTGCCCTCGCCGACGTCGTCCGTGCTGAAAACGGTGGAATCACGTTGGAAACGCTCCTCATTGACGAAGCTTCCGGTTCGCTGGACGACAGCACCCTCGACCCTCGTCATGGCGGCATTGGCGGATCTCGCCGAAGACGGGCGCGGTCGGCCTCGTCAGCCACGTATCGGGTTGAAGAAGATAATCGCCGAGCAGATAACGGTTCATCCCCTGGGCAACGGCTCCTCGCGCTTTGGAGGTCCGCTGCTGGTACGATCGCTTGCGCCCCAGCGGGTGCAGCCCGTCCGGCCGTTTACGGCGTGCCCAGCGCGCCCGTCCCCGCCCTCGGCTGGCAAGAAGCTCAATACTTCCGATCCCATCGGTCACTTACGGCATGGCGACTGTCGAGCGCCCGCCATCCGCGAAAAGACATCAAGGCAAAATCGTGTCCATTATCACCTTCATCAATGGCACGCTCTTTCGTCCTCGACGATCGCCTCGTCGCAGGCGAGGCTCACCGCCACGCCAATCTTCTTATCGTTTTTGCAAGGCAATCGGCTCATTTCACCGGCAATGTCACCCCCGTCAGGGCAAATCGACTGACGAGGAGGCAGCCCCTCGCCCACGAGTCCGCGGTCGCCAGCAAAGAAAAGTGTGCCCTTTCTCCCCAATGTTTCTTCTTTTCCCAATCCTTCGCGAGTACCAATGTAGAAATATCCATTACAACTACCTGGGAAGAACAGTTGTGAAATCATTCAGAACCGCGCTGCATTGTCTTCGCGGCCGCCTTTTATGCTCCCTCTCGCCACGGCATGTTTCCAAAACGAGGGCAATTCCGATTCTGCCTCGCCATCTTCTCAGGGGCATCACGGCGGTGCGTACACGTCGGAGGCTCCGTCGCGGCCTTCGCCTGCCTCCGCATCCGAGTCCGCCAAGCGCACACGGCTACCAGCCAGCACGCCTGCGGCATCGTCGGTAACGTCGCCTCCCGTCAATAGAGAGCGACCTGGCGTCCCGTAACCCATTACACGCCCGAGAAGAACTGGATGAACGACCCCAACGGGCTCGTCTATCACAAGGGTGAGTACCACCTCTTCTATCAGTACAACCCGAAAAGGATCCGACTCGCAGAACATGTCGTAGGGGGCATGCGACCTCCAGGACCTTGCGCACTGGAAAGAGCGGACCGTCGCCATATCGGGAACCGATCAGTACAACGTCTTTTCTGGCTCCGCCGTTGTCGACACGCACAACACATCCGGCTTTGGAACACCCGGCAATCCTCCGATGGTCGCCGTGTGGACTCGCAACGACGTAGCCACCGGTATCCAATCCCAATCTCGCCTATTCCACAGACGATGGGAAGACGTGGACTCTCTACCTACGGCGGCGCCCCGGTGCTCGACATCGGATCGAGAGCTTTCGCGACCCCAAAGTCTTCTGGGACAAAAGAAGCCAAACAATGGACGATGGTCATGGCCAAGTCCGATGAGCACAGGTCGCTTTCTACCTCACCCAACCTTAAAAGATTGGACGTTTAAATCCGAGTTCGGCCCCGTCGGCGACGTTTCGACCGCTTGGGAATGCCCCGACTATCTTCCCCATGAAGGTCGAGAGCGACAACAACAAAACACGGTGGGTGCTCACCGTCAACATCCCCCTCCGCCCAGTACTTCGTGGGCGAGTGGAACGGCAGAACGTTCAGCCGACTCTCCGGTTCCTACAAAGGAAAAGAGGGCAGAGGCTGGCGTCTTTCGACAAAGACACCTATGGTTCGTGGACGACGACGGGTTCGTCTTTCGGAAACCGACCGGCGTCCAAAGGCGACGTTCCAGGGCACATGGGCTCAGGATATGTCGACAGCTTTGGCTCGGCGGTTTCAATACGGGAATCTCACATCTCCCGAATTCACCGTGAGCGCGAACCACCTCAACATGCTCATCGCAGAGGAAGCCATCCATACAGTGCTGTCGCTGGTTCACAGCACATCGGTCAACGTAGTCGTTGAGGGCAAAAGTCGTCGCCACCGCCACGGGCAACGACAGCAAAACGATGTTCTGGCAGGGTTTGGATCTGATGGCGGCAAGAAAGCGCATCGTCATCGAAGACAGAACACGTCAAATCATTGGGGCTACATCATGGTGGACCAAATCGTTCTTTCAGACACGGCCGCTTTCAGCGAAACGGTCCTCAAAGTCGATTACGGACACGATTGTGTAGTCCGTCACGGGAACGCGCGCCCGGTGACAAGCGCTACGCAATCGGCTGGATGTCGAATTGGACGTACGCAAAAGATGTGCCACCAAAACTTGGCGTTCAGCCATGAGCACCATACGCGAGCTCAAGTGCGCAGGTCAACGGAAAAAGAACGTCTCGTCTTTCTCCGGTTTCGAGCTCGAATCTCTGCGAACCGGCAGTGAGTTTAAGAAGAGCGACATAACGATCGGCCAAGGGAGCACGCCGCTCGACGATGAGGCTTCTGGAAAGTCTCTCGACATTTCCCTCACTCTCGACCCCCAGAAAGCCAAAGAGAGCGGAATCTCCGTCCTCGAAGGGGAAAAGAAAGACACCCCGGGCAAGACCACCGGAACGAAGATCGGTTATGACGCGGCAAAGCAACAGAATTTTCGTCGATCGTTCGAACTCCGGCGAAGCCGAGTTCTCCCGCATTCGCCGGGCGAAGTACAGCGGATTTCAAACCGGGCAAAGACGGGCTGGTCCGCCTGCGGATTATCGTGGATTCCTCGTCGGTAGAAGTATTCGCCGATAACGGGAAATTGGTCATGACCGAAACGGTATATCCGCAAGCCAACGCGAAGAAAATCTCACTTTTCGCAGCGGGAGGAAACGCAGAGGCCCGAGATCTCAGCGTGTGGCATTTGGGCTCATATCGATAAGGCCCATACCGCTACAAGCTCATAACGGTACGGGCCATGGTTTTGGTCCATAGCGCGAGTGCATCGGCAGGAATAATGACGGCTCCTCTCGGGTTATGGGCTCGTCTCTCAGCCGAAATACTCGATCAGATCCCCACGCTCTTCGACGTCGAACCAAGGAGATCTTCCTCAGTCACCCTTTCCTGGGCATGCTCGTCACCGCCAATCGCGAGGACGACGTCGTCGGCAACCTTCGCGTCGTCAACGTGAAAAGAGACCACATCGTCCCAATTGACCGCTTCGATGAGCCGCAGAGCGGTGGAAAGATCGTCTTCTCCCTCTGCGGGTGTCACCTTTCTTTCGACGACGTCCGCAGCTATGACGACTCTCAGCGGGTATACGGTCTCGCCGCTCGCGGCCAAAGCGGCTAACACACGAAGCGACTCGTCGGTCGCGGCGTTCATGCGACAGCTTCGACACTTCCTCGACGTCACCCGGAAGCGCCTCCCGCAACTCGTCGGTCACGGCGTGCACGGTTCGAGGCAAAAGCGCCTCTGCCCGACATCCGCGCCCGTCGCAGGAATATAGATTCTCACGGCGCCATACTAACGACACATAACGAATAATGACGTGAAGACCCACATACGGCGTTTCTTCATCTGACGTTATTTCTTCTGACGTTCGATGAACAATGCCTGGTGGCGGCCCGAGATCGTCTAACTCTAGATAGCTGAAACACAACCGAAGCATCAACCTTTACACCAGATCGATCGTTTTTCTTTGCCTCCTTGTGTGCCGGCTCTGCTTCTCCTGCCCCTTATAGACCAAGTGCGGCCCTTGCCAGCCACTGATTCGGGCCGCTTCTTTTCCACCCAGTCGGACAACTTCTCCCACCGATTCAGGCCAGTTTTCTCCAGCAGCCGTTCGAGCCAGCGGCTACGTCTCGGGCGGCAGCGCATCTCGGAGAAGCTGCCACGGGCGAACGCCAAGAAACTCGGCTTTGCGTATTCTCCGGGGCAAGAGCGAATCCACTCCACATCCGCCATCCCTCGCTCTTTTGAGCACCGCCGCGATGTCGGCTCGCGCATTCGACGGAAGGCGGCGCCTTCGAGATCACCGGGAGGGCGAGCGCCTCCCGACCGCTCTGTACTCTTCGGCGAAAAGCCAACATGCGTCTGATTCCCACCGGGCTGGCCTGCCCGACACAAGGATGACATCCGCATGATTCGAGAATGGACTGCGTAACCGCATTTCTCTCTAGGTGCCGGAGGATTAGCTCGTATTGGGCAGGAACAATCAACGACGACGTTCTGCCATCCCGACCGCACCCTTTTCCACATCTCGGGTTTACTGCCGCCGGGATCTCGCGCCAGCGCGACCCCCTGTTGAGCCCGGCGAGAAAATCAAAGCCGCGCACGCCTCGACATATTCACCGCAACATCGCCTCCGTCGCCGACATACGGTTTCCGTGCCACACCTATGATCGCCGATGTCTCACTCCCGCCGAGCAGCTGGGAAAGGCATGGTGCATATGTGTCCGCATCGACAAGCAGGACACTTTCGCGCTGAGCAATCACACACGCAAGGTCGCGAGCCAACGTGGATCTACCCGGGGAACCCGGACTTCCCCAAACGGCTATCAATTGTCCATACCCGCCCTGCCATGCCCCCAATAGCTTTGAGGTCGCCTCCTCCAGCAGTTTTATTCTCGCCATCCTCGCCAACGAAGGATCGACAGGCAATGAGTTTACCGGATCGGCCGCAGAAGTGCATCGTTCCACCGCGTGCCATGAGCTCAACGAGGCTCCGCACGCAGCCGGCTATATCCCCGGCGAAAGGTGATGCGAGGGCATCGCATCCACGCCGGCGAGGATCGAGATTAGGATCCTCAGATTGATCAACTCCGACTATAACAACACCACACCTGTGAAGACGCTCGAAAACTCAAATCCCATTCGTGTGGGACGGCAATGAGGCCGATGCCGGCTTCGGCGGCCGCTATGACCTCGGCGAAATCGGCGCACCGCGCGACATCGATGGGAGGAGAGTTCGGAGAGATGACGGACGACCTCAACTTCGAGAGCGCCTCCAAGACACAGCAAGACGCTCATTTTCCCTCCCAACGATCACACGCAGCCATCATTTGACCCCAATACTGACAAAACCTGACTCACGCTACCGGTCAGGCACTTCGACTTCAGCCGTCGATTTGCCTCCGGCGTTCGAATCTCCCTCACTCACCGGACGACAAAGCACCTCCGGTGCGGCAAGACGCCCCGCTTGACCTTCTTGCGTTTGGCGCCTGGAAATACGCCATAGTTCGACCTGCGCACCGGGTGCCGCAGACGCGCGCGCAGGCGAGCATCAACGGCACAACCATCCGCATCCCGTCTCACCCCGTCGACCGATTTGACTTTTGGCCACGATTCACCGCGTCCAACAACGGAATTCCACAGACCCCTTCGCCGACGTCGGCCCCACATACTGGACCGGCCGGTGTTTTGTCGATCTCGACGACGATCGAGATCCGCCTTCGCTAAAAGCCGTTCCCGGGACGATGGCCGAACGAGGCGGTAACTGGACTTTCGGGCCCAGAAAGAGCCAGAGCCCCACTCTGGCGGAAAGCGCTACGAGTAAACTCCGACACCCAAACGGGGGTCACGCCACCGTGTCGCCATTTTCGATTTCCTTTCGTACGCGATGCGTCTATCATCACAAAGAGGTTGCCTCGAAAAGTTATCCACACCGTGTGGATAACTCCCATTCGAGCTAAAACTATGTCACAATGTATCTATGGCTAAGTTTCTAACTATTGCAGATGTTGCTGAATATTTAAACGTTTCCGTCGGACAGGTCCGCACGCTGATCAAGACGGGCGAACTCCCGGCAATCCAAGTGGGTGGCCGGGGGCAGTAGCGCATCGAAGATGACCGACTCAGCGAATACATCTCACGCGGCTACGCAAACACGCGTGAAAAAGATTGAGTCATCCCGTGCACTGATCACCTGGCACGGCCAACAACTATTCTTGTAGGTCAACCTAAGCACAGCCTGCAGATTGATGCATGTACGTCCACCCGGAGTGTCCACGTCAATAAAATCACGCCCTATACGAGCTAACACCCCAGTGTGGAGCCCTTCACGCGTCCCACATGCAATAAACCGTCCGTCAGCATAACGGCGCAGGCCCGAGTCATGCCGGGCTTGCGAGCGACCCGGGCCTCGCCTTGACGGCAACGAGGCAAGTCAAGACCGCATCAATCGCGCAAAGTTGCGCCAACACTCGCCCGGCGGTCACCCTGCGATCCACTTGTCAGCACTCTTCCTAGCCTTACACGCAAAGGCTCACCAGCGATAATCAACGTGACATCTCTACCTACTGTGCGTATAATCTATCAGCAGGGTAGTCACCGACTCTCACCGCGTCACAACTCCACGTTTTCAATCATCGCTTCTTCGCGATTCTCCGCCTCGACGCGACTTTCAATATCGGCGAGTTTCTTTTCCACATATCGTTCACACAAGCTAAAAATAGCTTGATAAGTCAGACTTTCATACCGTGCAGTACTTTGTAGACCGTTAAGAAATGCAACGCAAACTATTTATATCTAATGTGATTCTTTCTAAGATTAAAGAAGGAGAAAAGAGTGCAATATGCGTCATTTAGCAGCAATACACATCTGCGGCGTTGCTTTGCACTGGACGGCAACGGCTTCCTGGATCAGATTAGCTCGATCTGATCTGCAAGCTCCACATGAGCCAAGCCAATCTTCGATTGGCAACAGTACCATCTGCTCAACCCTGGGCGGCCGCCACCTGTACGACTGGCGATCTCCCACGTAGGGCTCGCCCATATTACACGTGGAGACAAAACGTTGTGTGCGGCTTTCGCTCGAAAATTTGGCTCACCGAAGGTCAGACGGGCGATCAGTCTATTCACGGTGAGCACAAGCCTTTTCCGCTCACAGCACAGGCGGCGCCGGCACAGGCAACATCAACGCAAACGGCGCCAAAACAGAATAACGGAACATCGGCGCCAGTACGGACGGCTCAGGGCATCGGCGCAAGCATCGTCGAAAAGAAGCGATGCGAAGTCCTGCCCGTTTCAAGTACGTCTGGCGCGCCGAGGTAAATCCGACGACCTCGGCGATATTGGCTGGGGAGCTTCCGCTTCCTCCCGCTCCGCAACCGTCTTCACCGGACGTGCTTCCGTCGGATAGAGCTTCATCAGGCACAGCTTCATCGCCTGCAATGTCACCGAGTGCAGCTTCATCGCCTGCAGCGTCGCCACGTACAGCGTCGCCGGATACGTCTCTTTTGTCGCGCTCACCTCAACGGCCTTCACCGCGCACGAGAAATCCACAAGAACATTACCGTGCTTCCAGGCGATTGTCTGTGGACGATAGCCGCACGCGACCTTTGCCGAGGCCAGCTCGCCGGATCGCATCCACACACTGCGTTGGTTCGAAGCGAACCGCGCAGTCCTATCCGATCAAATATCGTCCATCCCGGCCAGATTCTCACGCCCCAAAGGAGACAATGAGCACTCTTTTGCCACCAAGGCTCCCAATCAGTACCGTCGGGCGTCGCCGTCGCAGGTGCTCACACCCTCCCCGCCCCGAGAACCCATTGCCGATTCGTTTCCCTCATACGACTCCCGAGCGCCCGTGGGACCGGCTGTCGTTCGCCGCCCAGAAATCAACGGAGATCCGTTGGGATGAGAACGTCCTCGACTCGACAGGTGCCGCCCGACGCCCCAAAGGGAACGTCGTTGATCGGATCGATCGTCATTCTCGTTGTCGAAGTGCTCGGACACCGTCCTGCGACGGCTCTGCGGCACTGGTTGGTTCCCGAAGTCTATGGCCCGGTGGCGCGTGAGGCCGGACTGCCGTCTCCGCATCAAGGGACGCGCCCGGAGATTTGCAGACCACGCATCCTCAAGGTGCTCACGAGGCAAACCGCTGGCACGAGTCATCGAAGCCGTGACCGCGGTGCACGACGGTCAACGCGTTCGAGCGGCCTGCCTGCGCATGGGTTTCTGCGCGGCAGATGGAAGATCGTCGCTCTCGAAATAGCCTGATCACACTCCGCGCGTTCTAGCGATCCGCGACGACTGTTAAGCCGCATTCACCATCAAGACCGCAGGCTCGATTACGTTAAAAAGAAACTCCGAAGAGCCATGCCATGAAGCCCGGCACTCGGGAAAAATTCCGCTGCCGGGCTTCGCTAAACGACTTGGAGCGGGACTTCAGTGCTTGCGACGACGGGCTGCCGCGCGACTGGGCCGATTCATGCGTCGCTTGCTCCCTCGCCACTCCTGGACGCTGAACGGCGTACCGCCCTGCCTGACTCGTCCGTCGTCTGGACGGAGCCGTCCTCGGAGGCCGAAGAATAGGAGACAGCCCGCGAGCGCCTAGGCGTTTTGATGCCCAAGGTCTTCTCCGCGTCAACCCGCTTGCGTGTGCTCTCAGCGGCGGTCTGCGCAGCCATCCACAACCAATTCACGCTGAGCCGCCTCAGCCTCTGCGGCTGCTTGAGCAGCCGATTCGGCTGACAATTGCCGCTTCGTTCTTTCTCGCCCTGGCAGCTCAGTTGAACAGATACCGGACCGACTCTTCCTTGATGCCGTCGTTCGTGGCCTGGAACATGTCGTAGCCCCTCGGACTTGCTCGACGAGCGGGTCGCGCTGAGCCATCGCCCGCAACCCGATACCTTCCTTAAGATAATCCATCTCGCTACAGGTGTTCGCGCCATTTCCGGTCGAGCCGAGATAACCCTGGCGCTCGGCTCACGCATGGCCTCATCGCACTCTACCTCACGCTCACGGTAATTCGTGAATATCGGTCTTGAGCTCATCAAGCACATAGTCGTTCCGAGCTTGGAAACCCGCCGCCTCATCAATGAGCTCCTCGACCGTAGGAAACCGGGCCTGTAGAACCCTTTGAGCTCAATCCATGCTTTGTCGAGATCCCACTCTTGGGGTCATCGGATTGAGTGTGGACTCCGAGCGTCGTCGACACGTAATCGAGGAATCCTTCAACCATCGTCTCAAGATCCTCCCCCTCGGAATGCGCCGACGCTCGCGCCTACACAACGTGCGCTGCTCATTCATAACGTCGTCGTATTTGAGGACGTTCTGCAGATTCGGCGTTGCGCGACTCGATGGATGTCTGGGCGCGTTCGATGGACTTCGAAACAATCTTGAATTCCAGCGGTTGGTCCTCGGGTACCGCGCGGGATCGAGCGCTCTCAACGCAGGCCCACTGGCGAACAGGCGAATGAGATCGTCCTCGAACGAAAGATGAAACAGAGATTCGCCCGGGTCGCCTTGACGTCCGGGAACGCCCGCGCAACTGGTTGTCGATGCGCCGCGACTCGTGCCGCTCACTTCTCGAACATAGAGCCCCAAAGTGCGACGACTTCGTCGTGCTCTTCGGCAACGTCATCCTGGCCTGCTTGAGCGCTTCGGCCAGGCTGCCTCGTATTCATCGGGGTCTGCTCGGGATCGAGGCCTCAGGCTTTGAGAGCAGCAACGCTATGCTCCAGGTTACCGCCAAGCATGATGTCCGTTCCGCGGCCAGCCATGTTCGTCGCGACGGTAACCGCACCCTTTCGGCCGGCCTCCGGCGACGACAGCCGCTCGCGTTCGTGCTAGCGGCATTGAGGACGGCCTGGTGGAATGCGCGCTTCGCGCGTAGCTCGATAGTTCCTCAGTTTCTCCACGCTCGTCGTGCCGACGAGGACCGGCTGGCCAACATCGTGGCGCTCCTTGATCTCTTCGATGATGACTTTGGAGCTTGCCCTTGCGCGAGGGAAAAGCGTAATCGACCTTGTCCTCACGGATCATCGGCATATTCGTTGGGATGGGAACCACGCCGAGTTTGTAGGTCGAATTGAATTCTTCCGCCTCGGTCTCAGCTGTTCCGGTCATGCCAGAAAAGCTTGTCCTAGAGCCGGAAATAGTTCTGGAGGGTGATCGTGGCGAGCGTCTGATTCTCGGCCTTGATCTCCACGCCTTCTTTCGCCTCGATTGCCTGGTGCAGACCTTCGTTGTACCTGCGCCCCGGAAGGACTCGACCGGTGTGCTCGTCGACGATGAGCACCTCGCCGTCGCGGACGATGTAATCCTTGTCCCGATCGAAAGCTCCTTGGCCTTGATCGCGTTGTTGAGGGTATCCGATGAGGCGGCGTATTGAGAGTTCGTGAGTTGTCGATTCCCGGGGTCTTCGACTTTGTCGATGCCCAGTTCGAGAATTCCGACCGTGCGCTTCTTCTCATCAACCTCGTAGTCGGTCTCTTTGCGCATTCGCAACGCCAGCCGAGCGAACTCCGAGTACCACTTGGTGGCATCTCCTTCAGCCGGACCCGAAATGATGAGCGGGGTGCAGGCCTCGTCAATGAGGATGGGTCGACCTCGTCCACAATGACGAAATTGTGCCCGCGCTGTCGCAGATCCGGGTCTGCCAGGCCATGTTGTCGCGAAGATAGTCGAATCCGAATTCGTTGTTCGTGCCGTAAGTGATGTCGGCCGCGCATTCTTTGCGTCGCTCGTCAGAGTCTTGACCGTGAGGATACAGCCGGTGGTCAGCCCGAAAACGGTGGATGCGCCCACTAAGTTCCGACTGATAGGAAGCGAGGTAATCATTAACCGTGACGACGTGCACGCCTTGCCGTCAGCGCATTGAGATAGGAAGGAAGCGTGGCGACGGGGTTTACCCTCGCCGGTCTCGATTCGGCAATATTTTCCCCTATGCAGCGCTGCGCCACCCGCGATCTGAACGTCATAAGGGCGCTGGCCGATGGTTCTGCGGGCGGCCTCCCTCACTGAGTGGCGAAAGCCTCCGGGCAGCTCGTCAAAAGGGACTCGCCGTCGGCAACCCGCTCTTTAATTCGTCGGTTTTGGCCTCGGGCTCTTCGTCCGTCATCTCCTCGAAGGTGGGCTCTAGAGCATTGACCTGCTTCCTGATGGCCTCTAGCTTCTTCAGGGTGCGACCCTCACCTGCGCGGAGGATTCTGTTGATGAACTTTCCCACTGGGGCTGTCTCTAAGTCGTTGCGAGGCGCCGGGCGCCTGTTGCCTCACACCATTCTGGGCGAGGTTGCCCTTGTGCCTGTGGGTGGGCAGTGACGCCTGGGATGAATCCGATCGACGACGCCGACCGACGACGGGTTCGCCGCCGCTTTCAATTTCGCTCGTGGAAAACGCGAGTTCGTGCTTATCGCCGTCCCGCTCTCACAGGCTCTCTCGAGGACAATCGTGGATTGGAAATTGCCATGAGCCGTCGGTTCAGTGCCGGGGTCCGACAATCTAGCGGAGGCGCAAACCCTTCGGCCCTTGCGCTTTTTAGCTGATAAGATGAGTCGGTCGCATTGAGGCGATGTCGGTGAAAGACGCTGCCAGAGCCTCAAGGCCGCACCACGGGGCATTCCAGACTCGCTGACGTCCGTGACAGACAAGGAAAGTTCGATTGGTGGCCGATTCAGTACAACGTCATCTTTTCCAAACCCTGCGTCAAAGGATCGAGGAGGGCGAATACCAGTTTCTGAGCCTCCTGCCTCCTGAAAATGCCTTGGCGCTCGAATTCGCCTGCACGCGTACAACCGTTCACAAGGCACTTTCTCTTCTTCGCCGACCAAGGGCATGTCCTGCCGATGCGAGGCCGCGGCGTTCAGGTGATCTATCGGCGTCGCCCCTTCCCTCGAATTCCTCATCGGCCTTTCTTCTGGGCGGAATCGAATCGCTCAAAGAAGCCGCATCTCGCAATGGTTTTTCCTTGCAAACGCGCATGCTCTCCCTCGAGGAAGGACGTGTCGAGGACGAACTTGCCGAACGCAGCGGTATGTCTAAGGGCGATAGGATACTCCTGCTGCAGATTGGATTGCTAACGACATCCCGCTCATCCTTGATGTGAACGTCTTCCTGAAAATCCGTCGTCCCTCACCTGACGAAAAGGATCGTGGAGACTCTATCTACTCACACCTCGAAAAGAAGCTGAAGGTGACCGTGGGTAGCGCGAGGGCGAACCGTCACCGTCGAGCGGGCAACGAAGAGGACACCAGCCTTTTGCGCCTGGGCGACATGGGGTGCGTGGTAGCCGTGACATCATCTACTTTCGACATGGACGGTTTGCTCTTCGAATACACCGTTTCGACGCACTCATAGGGTTCGAATTCAATACGACGGCGCGGGGACTGCCCGCCTCCATTTGACCCACGCGATGGCGGATGATGTGTCTCGCGTGGGCGGCAATTCTTCATGCGGCAATGGCCGGGCCGCGGTTAAATGCACCGCGGCGGCCATCGTCACGTCGCTACCGGATTGGGTTGTCGGCGGCTCTCGCCCAGGAGCGACAGCATGCACGCGAGGCAGCGGGCTCTCTCCCGCCGAGACGAACCTTCTTGACTTTGCGTTCGGCCTCCAGATCGAGATCCTTGCAGAGCCGAGAAGAAGTACGTGCAAAGGAAGGCGACAATCACCGTCACGAATGGCGCGATCCGGAGTCCGAGTGAAGCTGGAGTCGATCTCTTTCGTCTGCTTATTGATGAAGGATGTAACGAAGCCGACACGAAGGCGCCGGTGAACTCGGTTCACATGTTGACGTTCAACAAGCCTGTTACGTAATCCACCGACGGCCCGCCGATGGAAGAGGTGATGAAAGCCCTGCCATGACTTTGAGGTTGAGGGCCATACATGCCGCGGGCTCGGTGACGCCGCACATGGCGGAGAATCGTTGCCGGTCCGGCAAGCTGTTTGATATGCTGAGATTCTTCGATTTCACCCAGATGGCGAGAGCCAGCGCCTGGGCGATCGTCGTCACGGAAACGATGGCGTTGATCTTCGAGGACAAACGTTTCCATTGTCCGGCGGCAAGCTGAGCCGCAATGATCGGAACGACAGCCCAGTGAAAGAGCCGAGAATATAGCGAGAGCACGTCGGTAGAGGCCTGCCGATTACTAGGCCAGCGAGAACATAGTTGAAATCAATGACCGGTCGATTCCGTTGGCGATGAAGCCGGAGAAGAACATGACGAGGGGCCGAGACCACGAGCACAAGACGGATGACGAAGATTTCTCACGAGCGGAGCGAACATCCAGTCGGATGACCGCGGGAATCGATCGCTTTAACCACGGTTCGATCTTCGAAGCCAGCCATGCCGCGATGATCGATCATGAAGATGAGTGGTAGGCCATCCCGTCGGTTCCGGTAGCAGTGCTACGGGGATGCTGAAGAAATCCGCGTTGAACAAAGTATCGCCCAGTTTTTGCGACTTCGTGGTAATCCTCGCCCTTGGGATTGGACATGGCAGCCTGGGACGGGAAGCACACCACCGATGATGGCTACGTTGATGGGTTGCTCCCAACGCTTCGCCGCCGTGAAACCAATGATGATCGGCAGGAAGTAAAAACATCGACGAAGCCATCGCATCGATGAACTTGTGCGTGTCGCCATCGGTTTCGACAACCTCGTAATAGTGGTAGTGCCAGGAAACCCTATGAGAATGCCCGGAAGCAGCCAGAACGCCGATGATCGGAATCATCGATCCGTAGATGACGCCGATGAGCGAACTGAATCCGTACTTCACCCAACCGATGAGCGACGTCGGCGCTCCTTTCCTCTTCTTCTTTTCGGACACATCTTCATCGGACTCGCGGGAAGCATCTTCGTATGGCTACGTGCTGACCGACCTTCGGTCCGATAACAACCTGATACTGCCCGCCAGCCCTGGCTGTGTCGATGACGTCGTCATTTCAATCATCGCTTCGTCGTCGGCCAGCGAGGTGTCATGAGGTGAAAACGCAGCCTCGTAATGCAATGAACAACCTTGCGATGCATTGTTCGGGCCGCCGACTCCTCGGAGGATTTCCTCGGCGGCGGAGTTGATTCCGCTTCTTCATCTGCAAGTTGACGCCCTGCACTACGACCTTTTCTCCCTTGTTTCCCACGATCCTTCGACGACGCCGCAGGCAGAATACGAGGTTGAGGATACGAGCTTTCTTCGGGCTGCACGCTGTCGTTCGCCCTGTTCCTTCGTTTCTTTTCACCCGAGGGGACTCTTCCGATGCCGCTTGTGCAGCGTCGCCCTGGACGGTTCCGCCAGCAGCCGCGCCAGCCTCGCGAGAAACATCACCAGCGGCCACCGCCGTTTTCGAGAAACGGACGCGAGCAACCTCGGCGCCGGCGTCGGCCAAGCCAACGAACGTCAACGGAGGCGAGTACTCGTCACCGTTGGTAAACACCAGAATCGTCTCCTATTTTCTTCCCCGGGCGGAAACAGCTTCGAGGTCCATCAGTTCCGATGGTTTGGCGGCACGCCCCTCTCGCCAACGCTGACGTTGAGGTCGAAAGGTCCGCCGTTCAAGCTCACGGTGTCGATTCAAGGTGCAGGAGGATCTCCAGCCGGAGTCCATTCTGAACGCAAACTAGCGTGATTTGTTTCCGCAACCATTGCGACGGCGGCGTCCACAGGCGCGAGCACCTCACCGATAAGCGGTTTAATTCCGAATCCTTCCCCATCACCTTCGAAAAATGGGGTCGGGAACATCGGACAGGTCCATCACTTCGCCTGTCATCGGTGAAACGACAGAATGTCTGGAGCAGGGTTGTCAGACATGAGGGCTCCTTTCAAAGCCGATTGCACGGAATATTCGGTTTGCGTGTGTTGTGTGAGTGCGCCCTCGGTCAGAGAGGCGCGGAGCGCCGCGTCACGCAGGTGCGGCGCACGCGCCGTTCGGAGGCATTCAGAATTCGTCCACGTGCGTCATTTGGCCGACTACGTGCGTCAGTGGCGGCCGACCACGTGCCGTCGCACCGCTCATTTGGCGCATCATTTCTTCCATCCCGAATGCTCTCCGCTCACTCGCCGTCTACGACGGCGGGCGTGAAATAATGAGCGCCTCATAGCGGGCAGCAGCACAACCGCAGATTCCACTTCCTGGGGCGGATAGTTAGAAATCAACACCGATCCCCAGCAATTCCTCGGGGATGGAATTTTCGCCTTGCCAGGGCGGAAATTTGTCAGGACGAGCAACCGCTGCGACTCGTATCCGCGAATATAGGCGTAAATATCCGCGTGATCCATGGCGTGCGGCTCGTACGATCCCTGAAAACGATCGGATACTCCTTGCGTAGGGCGATAAGACGCCGGTAGTACGGCAAAATTCGCCCCGTCGCTTCTTCCTCGGCGACGTTGATGCGTTCCTGGCTCGTCGGCCGCAGCCACGGCACGCCGCTCGTGAAGCCCGCCCCTTCGCTGGAATCCCACTGCATGGGACTGCGGGCATTGTCCGCGCCTTGCCACAACGATCGCAAACGACTCCTGCTCGCCGCGCCCCCGATTCGACGAGTTCAACATAGGCGTTGTGCGCTTCGACATCGACACTAATCCGATATGTGCGTGTAACTCGATCAGTCATGCCCTATTTCCTCGCCCATGTCACGAATGGCGTTCCTCGCAAAAGATGGATGACGGTTGCGAGCATGGTCGCGGATTCGGCGCGATACCTTCGGATCGCCAAATCGATTAATGGCGCGCGGCTGGTCATGGATTGTTCCAGAACAGCGCATTCCAGCCGTCTCCTGCCTGCATTCCATGGCCCACTCGTTGAGTCGCTTTTCAACGTGCGCATGTCGAAAGGCATCGAGGTCCGACTTTTCGCCGTCTTTGTAGTCGACTTTGAGATGATGAAAGCTGAGGACCATGTTGAGCTCGTGATTGCGTGGATTGGAATAACCGACGCAGGCCTCAACGGTGGTAGACGACATTTCACGGTTATCGAGATCGTCGTCGCATCCGAAAGCTCGCCTTGTTAATCTCCCGAAGGTAGTGTGAACGTCGGGCCCATCCGTATACATCTTTCGATCGTCCATTCCTGATGGTGCGTCGAGTAGCTCATCGGCTTTCCCGACGACGTTGATGACGTCGAAACGGAATCCGTGGACGCCACGATTCCGCCAAGAGTGATGAACGTCGATGAGCTCAGCGCACCTCCGGATTGTGCCAGTCGAGATCGGCCTGCGTGGAATCGTAAAGGTGAGAGGTAATAGTCGCCTGTCTGCCCGAGCGCCCGTGCCAGCCCCCAAATTTGGAACCCACTTTTGTCGGCAGGGGAACCGTCTGGCTGCGGCGGGCGAATAGTAGTAATTCTGATGTTTCGTTTCCCCGGCCAGGGCACGCTGGGAACCACTCGTGATCGGTGGACGTGCTGATTGGGGACCATGTCAAGCATGACGCCGATCCCCGTGTGCACCTAAAAGCTCTGCACAGGTTCGTCGAGGGAATCTTTTCCGATCGTGCCTCAGCGAAGGATCGATTCCGCGGGTAGTCAGAGAGATGTCATAGCCGATTGTCTCGCTGCGGAGAGGGATGCGTTGAGCCAAACGTAGTCAGACTCTAACGACGCGATGTGGGGAACCTTGTCGATGACGCCACATGATCTCCACACACCTGTTCCTGTCGAGTCTTTGAAAGACTTGGGTATATTTGAGTAAACAACGCTTTCTTTGAAGCTCATTATTTGTTTTTTCCCTTCACATGAACCGCCGGCTCGATGGGGCAGCGCTGCGGAAACTGCTGTGCAGTGAGCCGCTCTCGCCCTCCATCGAGTCGCTCCTCAAGAGGCTCCGGGCACAGTGATCGTGGTCGTGTCATGGTTTGCCCCTTAGTGAGGAAGGCCTCGCGGCCTCTCGGTCGATAGCCCAGTCTCATGGGGCACTCGGTGCGCTGAGCCTCTGATCAAAACGAGAAGGTCCCGCCACGGCAGCGCTGACCATTTGCCCGTCTCAATCCTCAACTCTCTAGGTCGAGTTTGTGGCACTGGATTGGGGCCTAGAGCATGAGTTAATGCTGGCAATCTAGCAGAAAACCAATGAGTAGCCTTCGGTTCACAAAAAGCATAAGTTAACGATGACTCGTTTGCATTCAACTGCAGTTTGGCCCATCAAACACCGAATACTTCGTGCGCGCATTTCGGGAGCCGACCTGCCGCGTCGGCCGGGTCGCTGCCATCGAGATCGCAACTCTGCAGCTAGCGGTACTGGACACGAAACGCCGGTTCCTAGATCCCGTCACACCAGGCCCTACCGGGTAAATGGGAGCCGATTGGCGGACCGCAATCGCCTCGTCAATCGTAAACCGGCCGCAAACCCCGCTCTATCGTGCCCACTCGTGCCAAACCGTCAACTCGATACACCACGCATCGCAAACAGGAATTACATTCCGAAACAATCACTATTGTCGAAAAGCAGAATCCCAGTCCGAGGCGATCCTCGCTTCGCAGCAAGCTCCACATTTCGAGACAAGCACCGTTATTCAAGACGAGCGTCACGCCAACTGGAGTTTTATCTCCAGCGACTTGCCATTCATCAGCAACCTTAATCACTTCACAATGGCATCGAATTCGTCTCCGACCATAATCCACACAAAGTGGCACTGCCCTCACAATCGGCCACAGACGCATACGGCCTCAATTCCCCTGATCCAAGCCAAGCTTCGACCAGCAAAACGTCACGGACCATCGGCACCGCGCCCGCCCGTTCAGCCGCTCACCCGGACCAATCTCGGCACAGTCTTCGCGCGATACCCACCAACCCATGTACACGTACACCTTCGCGCACAGCGCCGCCACGCCTTCAGCCACACAGCTCCTCTACACGTCTCCATGCAAGCCCTTCTCCACGTCTTCATGCAAAGCCCTTCTGACGCAGCTGAGTCAATACCTGTCGTGGCACTCCCAATCGCCACATGCCCACCCTCTAGCCATACTCCAGGCGCACCCGTCTATCTCGGCCACACGCGTTCCTACGCAGCCACTTACCCTCTTACCCAGTCGAGATATTTTAACTAGTAGAAGATGGGTGATCATCAGAATACAGATCTATCGGAATATATCTGAGCAAATATAATATCCTCAACAGACTAATCGCGAGTTCTGACAAACAAAAACATCCCAAAGCTATACTTACTCTAAAAATTCATATCCATTCTCTACGCAACTCATAGCTACTCTCTACGCAACTCATAGCTATATCTCTACCCGCGTCTTCTTGGGCTACTTTTGCCCGCCAGTACATATTTGACGCCCCTGACAGAGCAGTGGTTTGTATATACGGACTGCAGATTACGTATGCCGACATCCCTTTCCGTGAAGCAACAAAAAGGCTGAGGTGATCGCTGGCCTACGCCATCATCGCACTCAGCCGTGAACCAACTCAGCTATAAACAAATTCAACAGGATCTATATAGGCGCGAACTACCGAAGATCGCAGCCTGGAATGAATGCATCGACGTTTCCTGTCCTCTGAACTGCCTAGCTCGCGTAAAACGATTCGGTTTGTTGTTGGTGGTTTGTGGCGGGCTGTTCTTTCAGCAATACGTAACTTCCA
>BNJV01000532.1_pt1 | contig 53348 bp, 65 predicted proteins | sample 8540591 | NCBI WGS metagenome assembly BNJV01 (sample SAMD00202457, study PRJDB9452) | human saliva metagenome | host: Homo sapiens | reverse complement strand
CCGGCGATCGAGCCAGGTTGAGGTATCGTACGCCGTGAATAATCCCGGTTCATTTCACCACTCAGTACGGCGTTCACGTCACCTGGGATGGCGTGCTGATACCCGGACATCAAGCGGGCCGGGCTGGCGGTCATCGCGGCGTCGTAAGCGCGCCTGTGTCATATGCCCACGGACACTACAATCAATGCCGCGCCGGGTGCGGGGTTTGGTCAATGGCACGTACGAAGCCGTCGAGAGCTGGACGTTGCCGCCCCAGAACACTCCTCCACGGGCGGATCATGGACAGCAGCGCACCGAAAGCTCGCCCCAATAATCGCGGCGATATTTAGCCCGGGCGGTGCCAATCGCAGCGTGCGATTTTCCGTGACCACGAGCTGCTTGCCCACGGGCCCAGAAAAGGCGGGGGAATCCACGATGGAGAACTGCACCCATGGCGGTACAGCGGCGGCCGCAGGTCGCGGCAGGCCGCTAACTCCGTCGAGTCGAGAAAAGCGGAGTCCGTGCCGTAGGTTTCCTCAATGGCACCTGCGAACGCAGTGCCAACGACCCCACGGTGATCGTAGCAGGCACCATGTACACCAAAGGCCAGCGGCGATGGCGCGGGTGGGATCGTCTGCACTGAACGCCAGCATCACCACGATGTACGGCATGCCCGTGACCATCTGGTGGGCAATAACGTCGTCGCATGGCGTGCTCCGCAGACCTGCGAAACTACTACCCACCAGCATGGAGACTGCGCAGAAGATGATAATCGTCCCGCCCAGCGCTGGTCCAGGTCGAGCACCGCCACACCAGATGATGCGGTACAGGGCGTACACCGCCGCACGGTGTGCAGCCCAGAGAATAAACCCATCACCGCAGCCGAGGTTCCCGGATGGGTGCGCGGACGGCAGTATGCACGAATGAGGCCCGACTTCACCGACAGCGCCAGCACCACCAGGCCCATCGCCACCGTCGGCGGTCCGTTGCCTTTGGCTGCGCCCGCGAGCGCGGCCAGGTTCACTGCGTACCGATCACGCCATACACTATGGACACGCCGATCAGCAGCACCGTTGACGTCAGCAAGTTCACCAGCACAAACAGCACGGCCGCAGCCCGAACGGGACCACGACCGCCCGGTCGTTGATCAGGCCGTGGGACGCGCAACATCCTCAATGAACACAAACGGGTTAAACAATCCGCTGTCAACGGCGCTGCGCCGTACCGCGCGCCAGCAGCATCCAGCGTCAGTGCCGGGTAGAAAGGCGTGCCGGGTTTCGCCCTACCAGCGCAAACCAGTTGCGGCGAACGCCCTATCGACGCCGCAGAGACAATCATCACCCACGCACACGCTCGTGCATCCGCAGCGAGAAGGAACGCCACCCGCCGGTGAACAATCCCACGCTGTGGGCGATGGTTCCGTGCTGCGCGGTGGTGGCGAACAACATATCCGCAGCGGTTCCGAGGGCTGGAATGACGAGTGCCGGGGCGTCGCCGAAGCACCCGCCACGACACCTGCAGCCAGCGCTTGCCACTCAAGCTCCGCTGGCCATGAGACAAAACTGGCCCGCCACGCTCATCGCCTGCTCCTCCTGACTACCGCCGACTCTGAGCACCGAGGCGGTGCGGCCGCAGGTCTCAGTGGCGGCTCTTTCCTCCTGGGTCCTCCACCGTGCGTGTATCGTCGGAACGGCCAGCGCCGCCAGCGTCAGCATAAACGCCGTCGTCGCCATTGGCGAATCCGCAGCGCCGTCGCACTGAAACGCCTGCGGCAACGAGATTCAGCCACGCATCGGACGCGCGCGTGCGCTCCGCAAACGGTTCGCTACGCCATGCCCCAATGCCCGTGGCCAGGATCAGCAAGTTTGTGGCGTGGCTGACCAAGCCATATGCAAACACAATGCGCACCATGCCGCGCTGCAGGATCATGTGCCACACGCCCGCAACCAACACGGCGATGAGTCACAGCAATAATCATGAGCAAACACCAGCCTCCAGGTGTCCGGAAGCTTTGTCAATCTGCGGCGTCTGGAGGATGATTGCTGCCGCGGGTAAACGGGAGGAAGTCACGGTCCGCGCCGGGGCGTCGTCGCCCACCAGGGCGTTAATTGCCAGGGTGAGCATGCCCCAGCACGGCGAGAACACGCCCAGGTCAAAGATCATGGAGGTGGTCACATGTTGGTGCAGGACAACCATCCGTGGATGAGTAGAGGAATGACGTGCGTCGGCGCACGCGCCCGCAGGCGGGGCCGTGAGCATGCCGAGCAGTCAGGTAGAAGGTGTGTTCTGCTACGACGGTCGGCCCGTCCGATCGCCGGACAAATGCCGCGCCACCACGGCGGCACAGGCGCGGCGCCGCAATGAAACCACCGCCAGGATCGTTGTGCCACGCGATGAGGTCTGCAAACGCCAGCACACTCAGCACCAGCACCAGCGCGCGGCTGCATGCGCATGGGGATCGAATTCACCTCAGGCGAGTGCGAACGGCGTGGGGTGGAGTGCCTTGAGGAAGGGCTGGGCAGTCGACTAACCACTGCTGTCAGCCACACGACCATACCCAGCACCGGAAAGTTTCGCCCATGGTATCGTGCTGCGGGAACTCCACAAGAATGTGTTCACCACGTTTGCGCCGCCCGAAAATGCCGCAGGGCTTCCCGCAGGCGCATCGCAATCTCCTGGGCGTTCGTGCCTACAACAGCGCCCACACGCGCCCAAGAAGGTTGTGCACCACCGGCGATGGCCGCCAATCGCGCGCGCGCGCTACGCGGCGCCTGGACGTGCGGTGGAACAACTCGGGTTGACTGCCGCACTTTCAAACATGATCATCACCACCAACAACTCCACCAGGAACTGCGTGAGGCGCCACGTCCAGTGCCCAGCATCGGGATCTGCAACGTCACACCCACGCCGGTGGTGCCCAGCATCACAGCTGCGGTGAGGCGCGAAGTGCGCGTGATGAGGCGTGATCTGCCGACACCACCATTGCCAGCGGCAACGAGAGGTCCATGGGACGGTCCAATGCCGTCCACACGCGGTTGCGTGGGCACGCCATCTACGCCGGGGAACATGGTGGTTCCGGCTGCGAAACAGCACAATCATGAGGATCGGATGGGTCGATGTGCGGGGTGGGCTGTGGAATCTGCCATGCGCGCCTGAAACGACCCTGAGCCATGCCCAGCAGCAGCCCCTGCAACGCCTTGTTTCCGTTGAACGGGAGGAGTGGCGGGCGTCAGCAGCGCAAACACCGCCTGACGTTTCCGCACCACAACGGCCCCGGCGGCGAGGACACCGAGGAAATCCAGCAGCGTACTCGCGATACCCACAGTCAGGGTGCACATGCGTATCGACGGCCCGCCCCTACCGGGCGTCCAGCACACACCACCGCGAAGGCCAGCGGTACCGACATCAGCGGGCAGAGCGGCGGGGAAACCCACAGCTACAGAGGCTTCCTTGACTGCGACATGTCGCGGGGAATATCACAAACGCACCGACACCAGGCGAGTGGAATGGGTGATTGTCAGCAGCGCGCCCGTCGCTGCGGCGAAGAACAAACACACGGCGGCGGTTGGAAGGTGCCTCGGTGAATGCTTCCATCCCTTCATAGAAATGAACCCCAGTAGCGGAACAGCCATGGACAAATGCGCCACCACCACGGAAATAAAGGTGAACGGCATCTGGCGACAGAGCGAACCCAAGCGACGAACGTCACGCGACCCAGCCTGGTGATCAACCGTAATCAGCATGAACAAACTTGACCGACAGGGCGTGGGCAAATGTGTGCACAAGCGCTGCTGCCAGAAACAACAGCGCCCGCGTGGTTGCCACGATCCAGCCAATGAGACACGTGAATGCGCGGTCAGGCGCTTCAAATCTGTTTTCTGCTACCGCAAACAATGCGCAGCCATGACGGCGGTAAACATGCACCACCGTTATGAGCACAACTTATTCAGGCGGCATTGTTGTAAAATACCGGCGAAAAAACGCAACAACCAGATAAATGCCTGCTTTCACCACGGCGGCGGCGTGCAGAAACACTGCTCACCGGGTATTGCTGCCGCCAGCTGGGGCCAGAAATGGAAAGGCAGGCCGATTTGGTGGCGCGGACGCCGAATAAGCATAGCGATGGCGTTAAACCAGGCTTACTTCCCAGAAATTCGAGGCGATGTCCGTCCGGGTTGATTTGTTGTTCCAGCTGAGTGGCCATAATGTCACCGCCGCCCAACAGGGTCAAACCGCCGGTAAAAGTGAGGATCAATGCTGCGCACATCGAACCGCCTCGCCGCCCGATCATGCGCGGGCGATGAAACCAGGAACAGAATATGGACACCAACTCCAAACAATAAACAACACCATCGATCCGCTGCCTCGTGCTGCTAGAACATACCATCTGGCATAATAAGATAAACTAATGCAATAGTATTGTACAAATATGCGGCGGAATGAATGGCTTGCGCGCCAATAACAAAAGGCTAACAGACTGCAAAAAAGTACATGGGGCGTCCCGCAACGCAAAATCAATGGCATCCCTGGGGCAATGGCGTCCTTAAGCCACGTTATCTTGTGGGACAATGGTGATGCGACGCTGGTCAAGGCTGGCGTCCATCACCCACGCAGCGGCAATAAACAACGCCGCTAACGGCCGCAGCGCTGGTCTAATACGCGAACGGCAAACGGGGAAATCCCACAGCAACCGCCGATGCTGCGCCCCAACAAAGCAAAATTTTGCTTTTCCCCACCTGAAAAATCGGGACTATAGACAAAACCACGTTACAGCGGTAGCAACCCGTACTGAATGCAGCGCTAACATTGTTTTCCAGCGTTTGTATGGGTCGCATCTGCGCTCTGACTATCGCTTCAGGGCTGCATACGCGGGCCGCCCAGCAGCAGCCAGTCTTGCCCTCAGCGCTGCCCAGCTCATCGGTGGGTGCTATCTGTGTTGCTGCATCGGTTCTGATGTCTCAAACCTGGGTTAACGCGGCGGTGCCGCCAGTGGTGCTCCGGCGGGTAAATTATGGGATCCAAAAGCCTCGTAAGGAACTCAGCATTAACGGTGACGATTTGCATCAGTTCTGATCACTAACACTAGGGAACTTGGCAGAATGCGTGACTCACAATGCGCGCCAGCGCAACCGTGCGACAAAAGAACTTTGACCTGCTGCGCTGCCCGGCGGTATAACCTAGATCAGGCAATACCAGTTCAACATGGCCTCCACTGTATAAACTCCTGTCGTGTGGACCGGGCTGTGGAACGGTACAAGGCGTCATTGCCCTGCAGCCGCAGCTCCTCGCCGCGGTGGCGACGCCGACCGCAAACTTGCCGTAATCCCGCTCTGATGCTGCCGATGCCTGGAAGCAACAACGGTTTCCGCTCTCAGGTGGCGGGCTTCGCAAACTCGTGGCGGAACGGTTGACCAGCTCGCTTAACTGCGCAGCGGTTCCGACATCGCCAACCAGCTCCCGCTGGCAGTTTCCCAATACCACGGCATATCTACGCAGCCACCGGCGGTTCCAAGCGGCTGCCACTCCGCAGCAGGAATACGCTACGGGTATCGACGCCGCGTTGGCCTCCGTTGGTGAGCTCCACAACGGCGTCCAGCACGTGTGACCGGAATGGCTAAAGGCAACCCAGGACAAACCACTGCCTTGGCGTGCCCACGCCGCCAGTTACACAGGTGCAACCTGCCGCGGAAAATACAATTCGAGCCTGGAAAACCTCCCGAGCTTGCCGCCATATGCGCCTTCCTCATCGCCGCGCTGGGTCAGCGCCGCAGGGTAGCCTATGTATTGGAATACCGGTGGTGGTCAGGCAAGCGAAACTGGGAGTATCCGGTGGTCTAGCATGTGGGTAGTGTGCTCTTCGCTCTCACTTGCGAATGGGCTTGGTGTGGGAGTGCACTGCTGGGGTTCCTGACATTGTGCGCCCCACGGCAGGAGTTTTGTGTTCGGTTCCGCCCTACTGTCCTGCTTGGAGGCGAGCGTTGGGGGCGCATCGCGCTCGCTGTCGTAATAACATCGCCCAAGTAGGCGTGGTGGGATGAATGTGGAAAGCCTCCGCCGCAGAAACCGCATCGTGAGCGCAGGCCATTTACTGCCTCATGCCCGCTATCAACCTCGGCGCTTACCACCCATAGCGCGCCGGATCAGGATCCGCGCTTGCGGTAGCGCAGTCGTGCTGCTCCTTGGTGTTGGTGGGGGTAGTGGTGCGGAGAGTGGGCCGTGCACATTGTCAGTTACCACTGTTTGAGGATCCTCCGGGCGACACCTAACCCTGCTATCTGCCATCGCCCACGTTGGATAATTGGGGCCTATACTGCTCAATACAATGAGCATGTCCTGTGATCATTCACATTGGTAGCCAGCAGGTTTTCTTATTGATATTCGATTACCGAAACTGCGCATCGCTTGTTCCCTATAGCAGCGCCCGGGCTGATGCGAGCATAAGGGAAAAGGCGTTGTGTAGCGCATCGTACCAAAGCGTATCTGTTTCATACGCGTTGCCAGGATAACCCTCGCCTAGTAATGAAGACCAACCGGATGGATGAGCGACAATATCGTCATGTGAGACTGGCTGACCACCGCGTGGATGGTTTTGGTGTCTTGATCGTGATTGACCTCTGACTCTGCACGTCGACGTGCATTTTAGGGAAGTTGGATGGAAGGCGATATAGGTCGTCGTTGGCGTGATGCCTTAAGGAGCCATTATGCAGGCAGCCCCAGTGGCGGTTCCAATCCGCGTACTCGATCCGCGCGTTCTGACCATCTTCAAAATAAAGAGACTGTGGCGCAGGCCGCTAAGTTGCCCAGTTCAACGTGTAGATCAACAGCGCGGGTCAATATCACCACTGGATTCCGATGGAAGGTAGGGCGCTAGTCTGTGACCTAAAACGACTCAATGTATTGCGTTTCTTCCCTCTACTTACCTGATGGTCTCATTGAGCAACGATGAAGTTCATTACGCCACTTTTCAGCCTCCCCATGGTCACAGCAGCACTCAGGGATACTGGACGGGCGATCTGCATGCATCACTGATGTGCTCCCCTGACCTGAAGAGTCAGCCATACAACTGTGTCAAGCTGGGGGTTCGGCGCATAAAGTGATTATCATAAAGCTCAAAAACAGTGATTGTTGTAACTGCCGGGTGGACCTGCTCTACGTCAGCCCTAAAGCAAAAACCCGCCCTGCTTTAGTGGGTTTGATCTAGTCGGGATAACAGGGATTTGAACACTGCGACCTCGCCGTCCCGAACAAGGCAGCTGCCGCCGCTGTCCGGTTACTACCGGAATGCTTTGGTCGATGACGCGGTTTGCAACAAAAGCTTACATGTCATCTGCGCCTCGATGCACGCCATGGAAGAAAACAACAAAAGCAGTCTTTAGGTGCGTATTCAGAGTCTAACCATTACTCCACGGTACGCGGAACCAGCAGTACAATCCGGATCTCGATGCAATCAAATGCCGCAGTTAGATCTCTCGCTTTACCTGCGTTAAATGGCGATCATCACGCCGTGGGTGTACGGAGGCGAGCTGTTGTCGTCGGCGTCCAGCTCGGGACGCGGGCTCGGGCGCGTGGAGGAGGCGGGCGGTGGCGTCGCTGTTGGGCGTACCAGCGACGGCGGGTGATCATGGTTGTGGTGGGGGTCGTCGACACCTGCGGCGGCGATGTACTGGCCCTACTTTGAATTCATGGCAGCGGCAGGGTTTGGCGTCGCGCCAGCCGCGTTCGATGAAGGCGGCCTCATCTCACCCTTCGAAGTGTGATGCGGCTGACCTTGCGTTTTGCCCAGCCGGGTAGCCAAGGATTGACAGGTGGGTGCGTAGTAGTCGTTGGTGCAAGACGAACAACCCTGGGCGTTGGGCAATTCTGGGTCAGGTCTTTTGGAGGTGACTGGCCCGAGGTTGTCGCCGGTGTTGATCACAAAAGTCAGGCCTTAGCTGGTCCATGCAACCGCCATTCTTTGTGCGGCTGATTGGGCATGTGCGGGTCAATGGGATGGAATTCTTTCTCACGCCGCGCTGGCATTCTAGTTCAGGAAGACGGGGTGTGCCGTGAAGGGTAGACTGCGAGTTCGCGGTTTACGGGACGTGACGCGAGCCGCTACACCGCCGATAAGGGGAGGATGCGAGGATTTTGCTGCTTTGGACACGAACCTAGACTACCTGTCCGTCCGCGCCCGCGACTGTCGTTGCTGTGGGCGAACTACAGATAAATTACGCTGATTTGAAAGACTCGCGAAGGCCCGCAACAAGGAACGCACAGCAACTTGCTGCGCATGTTGAAAGTACCGTCATCTACGAGTCGGTGGAGGGGCCAAGCACGAACTCACCGACACAGATATTCCTGGCGGTTATCCGCCGCGAGGTGAAGAAGCGTCAAAATTGGCCGCAATTTACGCTGAAGGCGGAGCCGCCAGAACTTACCAGCGCCGGGATGTGAGGCCACGATCTTGAAGATACCTCGCAGCAGCTTGACGACATCGCGGTGGCGCAGTCGTCAATAAACATGCTGCAACATTGGAAAAGCGGGTTGAGGAGAGCCGCTGACGATGAAGCACATGAAGTATGATGTCCGCCGTGACCACGAAGAGTTGCAGGTCAGGCGGACGGTAAACAACTGTCGGAGGCGGTGCGCTAAGGATTCAGCAGTGACTCCAACAGGTGATTTCATCCAGGGTGACGGGATCTTGGGTGATGTCGCCACCGCCCGGAAACCCAGTGCCGTCGGAGATTCGGAGGTGACGGTGCCACGGCCGAGCATGGCCGTGCCGTTATCCGCACTGACCACGTGGCCAGCAGGTGCCGTTCCTGGAGCATTCGCGACGTGACGGTGGTCCTGCCTGTGAGCCTCGCTCCGGGCTTCAGCTTCCGTCAACCCTGAGACGTCGGGACGGAGCTGTTGGACGCGCCGCGAAAGGAACTTCCAATCCGCGGGTGGCAGCGTTCCTTACCAATGCTGCCGGGCGGTTCGCTGCAGCAAACCAGGTGCGGGCGGCCTCCATCACCATAATGAGGTTGCCCAGGAACGCAGCGCAGGCGCGGTGCACATGGGAGACAATGCCGCCGTCGTTAAACACGTAGGAGGCAGAACCCGCTGTTGAATGCCAGAATACCGAGAAAGTTGATGGGACTCTGAGGGTTCGGTCTTAGCGTACCAGGTGCTCCACCCGTAGGGTTGCAGCGCCTTTCGGTACCGTTCTTCGTGTCGTGGCTCGGTGTGCCAGTCCGCGCAATATCCGGCTCTAGAACCTGTTCGCAGTCAGGGGTGTCAATGTCCACCTTTTTTCGCCGTGGTGTGATTTCAGGATGGGGTTCGGCTCACCACATGCCATCGGAAGCGATGGTGGCGGCCAGCGTTAGTGGCTCCAGGGTTCACCGCTATGGAAGCCAGAGTATAAAGGCCGGTTGTTGTCTTTGATAAAGTCCGCGACTGACTGTTCGCCAATCATAGCTACCCGGCTGTGATAAGCAACTACGCAGGCCCGGGCACTGAACATATCCACGGTTTCGGACACACCTGCGTTTCTCAATGAGCTGCACGAATGTGGTGTTGAGGGCTGCACCAAAGCACGCTTCCTGGAGCGTCATGCTGCCTTGTAGTTTGGGTTTTGCGCAATAGGTCATGGGGTGGGCGGCAGCGCCGGATCATGCCGCGCGCCTCATGGCGTTTAAGGCGCTCAACACCTGGTTGATGCTTGTGCCTTTTCGCATCGCCACGTAGCGGTGAACACCTTGAACGCAAACCGGCACCAGCTGCCCACCATGGAGGTTGTTTTGCGGCAGCACGGTTTCCCATGTGTCAGCATCGAGGCCATAGTTGCGGGAGCTGGGTCATGGCTAGCGCATGGCGGGAATCTTGGCCCGGTTCAATCACGTTGAATGCCTCCGGCCACCGTCTGCTTGTGGATCGGCCTGGCTGACCCAGCATTATTGGGCGCTTCCTGCGCACATTCGGATCCAGGGTGGTTTGATGGTGTACCCGCCTTGTTGGGTCATCAGAGCGTGCCCTTTCTTCGGATGGCACAACATAGTCACAGAAAAACCCTTGTTTCCTGTGAAATGCAGCCTGAGGAAGTTTTTTCTGGGTTCCTGCCTGAAAATAGTTCCTACTATGCATAGCACTGTCCTCCCGCCGTAATAACTCCAGAGCTCACCATGGGTGTCCAGCACGGTGTTGCGGCGGTCCAATAACGGCCTGTTTGTTCAGTGTGGGGGTTCCAGATATGACGACGATTGCACGATACCGCAGGGCATGGCAGATTGAGGCACATTAGGGTCCTTGGCGGGGATACAAAGTAGGTTTTGCAGCGGACTCCAATGCCAAACGCACCGCTGCCAGACGGCACAATGTTGAATGGCGCGAATTTCGTGCGCCAGTCGCTCCTCAGGTCGATGCCATGCGCATTTCACGTATTTTGCGCTGTCGCTCGTCTCGGTGGCGGCGATCTGCTTTCAGACTCATCTTCGGCATCAACCAACCGACGGGTAGTTCTTCCATACTGGTCGTGGTGGATGCACCCTGTTCCTGACGCCGGAGAACATGTTGGCGGCCATAAACCGGATGGTTCTTGCTGATCCACGCCTTTGTGCTCATAAAGCGACGATCTTCGATACCCAGCACTTCATCACTGGTGATATCTGGTGCCTCGACGTTGTTGTCGCTGGTTATATAACCACGCAATGGGGGCCTGCATTGTCTGTGACCTGTATGGTCACTGTAGGGCATCTCGCCGTTGGTGAGTCGGTCAGGTTTGCTGTCATGTTCTGGGTTTGTATTGTTACATTCCGGAAGGCCAGCTAACGGGGCTGAGCTGGGCCTTTTAAGCACGCCGGCGGCAACACGGCTGGCGCAGACGTTGTCGAAGATTTCGTAAGGTTTTGCTACGCATTTCTGCCAGTGGAGGAAACCAAAATAACCCGGCCTGTGTGACACATTCGACATGCCGGACCACCCAAAGTGAATGAGACTTACGATATGTATCTGAAAGGCTGCACCAGGAGAGCTGAGAGAATGACAACCTCACTCATCACCGGTTCCCAGCGCAACTCGCCTATGCCTGCCGGAACAGCGCACAAACGGCGTCGTTGGAGCGGCTGGTGAATGGATTCCTCAAGCCAAGTGTCGTCGCTTGAGGATCCTGACGCCCTGTTTTGTCCGTGGGGCAGAGCGGCGCCGGGCTGCTGCAATTTGTCGACATTGCTCACGTGCTTCTCACGTCGCGCCAGATTACTCGACAACCGTGTAGAATTTGGAGTTTGGGGTGGGCTCACTGAGCGACAGCGCCGGGCGCTGTTGCGGAAAAATCCTGACGCATTACAGATTGGGCGGCCTACTTGCTTGCCGCTGGTGGGGAACTGATCGGGATTTAATAAGCGTGCAATGAACACTAGCGCCTGCACGGACGGAGTAGGTGCAGTGGACTTCGTGAGTCGCCACCACTGTGGGAATGCGCTACCGTGCCGCTGCTAACTCCGCCACGCAGCACGTCCACCTGGACACCTGAGTCGAGGGATGGCTGACTGGTCACGGTGATGCCGGGAGCCCAGCGGCTCCAGAGACCTGGTCGCCTTTCTCAGCGGGAGAAAAACTGAATGCACAGTACTCAGGCTCGCTGGGCTGGGGATTACCTTCCGACGTCGCTGCTCCCGTAGCCGCCTATGTTTCCCGCCCTGCGGGTGGGTAGTCAGGTGTGGACGTCCGGCCCAGCTGCCCTTCGTTGACGGCGTTCTCCCGCCACTGCAGGGATTGGCGCGGAGATTTTCTCAGAAAGATGCCGCACCTATGCGCCAAGCGGTGTTGAACAGCGCTTGCCGCTGTGGATGCTTTGGTGGGGATCGACGCGGTGACGCGGTACTCAAGATCGTGGGGTTCCGTGGCCTCAGCCGAGGGTTTCAGCCAGCCAGCTGTGGTCAACGGTGCTTCGCATCTTAGTCGGCGGTACGGCAGCGATGGGGAGCATGTGCGATCCACAGTGGGAGTGGCCGATTACCGTTGAGTTCACCTGTTGGGGTGGAACTTGTTGTGGAGATTGCCCACTAGCCTGGGCACAAATTGCTCATTAAAGCGCGCACGAGACGGATTGGGCATTAAGCTGGTGTGCATGAAGCACCCTGCCCTACAATCAGCTGCGGCCAGTAACACAGTCCGCGCAGTAGTATTGCATATCAGTTCATAGCTCTTTAGATGGTACAAATCGTGGGTCATTCAGGCGCCGGAGGATTCACGCAGTATTGATTGACGGGTCCTGACGATGAAGGGCACCTCAGCATTGTACTGGCTCAAAGCCGAAGGTTGCTTTGGTGCTGATTCCACCGGCATCAAGATCATGCTGATTCGATTGATCGTTCCACGCTCAAACTCACAGAGGGCGCCGGTGCGGGGTTTTGATCCCTACCCTGATCGGGTGCGGAACCACTAGTGGACGGGGAATTATGCAGCACGGTCACACCTCAGATTGAAGTCGTCGCCTCCAGGGGCATACCTCTGATTCAGCGTGCTTTTCTCGTGTGGAGTGGGGTGCCTCGTGATTCCACGCTAGAGGGCATTATCACTGGCGATACGTTGCTGGGAACACACCACCATGATTTCCAGAAACAGGATGGTGACCTGGGCGCGTATCTTGACACCCTCCACATGCTGGAAGATCGTGGCAAGGCGTGATAACTGCTACGCTGCATGGCCCAGAACATGAGTTTGTCGCTCCTGGCCCGTAAGTATCTTGACCGCCGCGAGCAGCGTCTGGCTCAAGTGCAGGCAGCGCGAGAGAAACTCGATCACGACGCCACACTCAAAGCAGATTGTGGATGAAGTCTACACTGATGTGGACGGTGCTGCGTGGGGCAGCAGGGCAGTCCACTAGGGTGACGAGTCCGCTACCTTGACAAGGTAGCGGGGGTTTAGCGGGCTCGGCTTGGCAAGGTGTTCCGTGTCGCAGATCAGCGCTGATTTTTCCTTCAGGCGAATCCACACGATGGGCGAACGTTGCCAGTGCCTTGTGACCGTTTTCACGGGAGGCACCCACCAGCTGCGCTATTTCCTCTTGCGTGAGGTCGTGATTCACGCGTAGTGCGCCTGCTTCTTGGGTGCCAAAGCGATTGGCCAGTTGCAGCAGTGTTTTGCCACGCGGCCGGGCACATCAGTGAAGATCAGGTCAGCGAGCGAGGCGTTGGTGCGGCGCGATCGGCATGCACAGCATGCACGCAGAAGTTGCTCCGAAATTTCCGGGTGTTCTGAGATCCAGGTGCGCAGCACGTCCGAGTTCATGGTGGCGGCGTGCACTTCAGTCACGCACACGGCGGAGGAGGTGCAGGCCTGGGTCAAAGATGGATAATTCGCCGAACATGTCGGAGGACCCATCACTGTGAGGAGATTTTTCACGGCCGTCGGGGCGTGGCGGGCGAGTTCCACCTTGCCGGGTGATGATGCTGACAGGCGATCACCCAGGCTCTCCCTTCTTCAGAGATTGTTGCGCCGCGCAGAGAGCCCGTACGGTTTCCAATTCGTGGATCAGGTTGCCCACGGCCCACGGGATCGACAGCCTTGAAAAATGCCAGCCCGCGATAGGATTTCCTGAATTGCTTCCACTCGATACTCCTTAGTCAGCATGTGAAACATGTCTCATATCTCGGCCTAGGACCATGGGTGGCGTCCGGCGGAATTACGCGAGGCAATGGTTTGATGGCCGAAAATATTTTAGAAATTGTGCTCTCTAGACACTCTACTGCGTTCTTTGTCACTTTGCAGGAGTTAAAGTGACCTGTTCGACTGCTGGATCGAGAACACGCATCAGGAGCAGTGGGGAAATGTGTTTACTTTTTCCGCTTTTTCGGTTCGTTGGTGGCGGGAAGTGAGCTGCACGGTGCTGAAGGCTTCAAAACGCTCCATCCGCATAGCAAAAACCGCCAAAATAACAGGTGTGAGAAGGGCATAGTGCTGCAGTCATGCACACAATAATACCGTGTTGAGGCTGCTCGCTACAGTAAAAAGGCATGGAGACATCTCTGGCGCTCAAACGCAGGGCGCGGCGCATCAACCGCATCCTGGCGGAGGCGTATCCCCAACGCACAAGCTGAGCTGAATTTTACTAACGCCCTTGAATTGATTGTGGCAACAGTACTGAGCGCGCAATGTACTGATGTGCGGGTGAATCAGGTTACCCCGGCCTTATTTGAGCGATATCCCACCGCCGCTGACTATGCTCACGCTGACCCAGAGGAACTGGAAACGTACATCCGCTCAACTGGCTTCTTTCGAGCGAAGGCAAAAAATCTCATTGGTCTGGGGGCGATGCTCGACGAGGATTTTGATGGGGAAAGTACCCCACGGTTGGAGGATCTGGTGAAGCTTCCGAGGGGTGGGCAGAGGAAAGCAGCAAACGTGGTGCTGGGTAACGCCTTTGGTATCCCTGGTCTGACGGTGGACACGCACTTTGGCAGGATCGTGAGGCGACTGGGTTTGACGCACGACAAAGACCCAGTAAAAGTGGAGCACGCCCTTGAACAGCTCATAGAGAAGCGGGAATGGACGCTTTTTCTCCCATCGTGTTATCTTTCGCATGGTCGCCGCGTAGTGCCAGCGCAGAAGAGGCTGCATGCGGCGTGTGTTTTCTACTGGCCAAACAATGCCCTCGCTATGGAAAAAGTCGGACCAACAGAAATACCGTTAGCTCAAGCTCTGGTAAAAGTCCAGACGAGAACATTTGTTTCACATGGCTGGAGTAAACGATGAAAACTAACCTCACGTGGTTTTTCGTGGGCGTGGTGGTGATCGCTGCGATGCTGGTGGCTGTGGTGCCGATGATGCTGCGATCGGTCAACGGGCGGGCAGGAGGCGTCGACAAGTGTGGGCAAGCCATTCAGGCGCGCGAACTGCCCAACCCGCGGCAGGTGGGCGGGGTGGATTTGCCGTGTCTTGGTGGAGAGTTTGGGGATGCCGAACCCCGCGCGACCGTCGTGAATGTGTGGGCGTGGTGGTGCGAGCCGTGCCGCACGGAACTGCCGCTTTTTGACACCCTCGCCGCCCCTCATCCAGACCTCAACGTGGTGGGTGTACACGCCGATACCAATGCGAGCCAACGGTGCCGCCATGCGCAATGAGCTGGATATTTCTTTTGCCCAGCTACCAGGATGATCGTAACATCTTCGCTGCTAAATACAGCCTTCCCAGCGTAGTGCCCATTACAGTTGTCATTGATAAAGACGGTCGGGTCCGAGCCACTACACTGAAGCATTCCGGCGGCATTGGGGAAGTGGAAGACGACGCTGTGAACAGGCACTCCGCATGAATCCGACTCACCCGGGTAAATACCAGCCTGAACCCCGAGGCGGCACCGTCTGGATGCATCGACTCGTGGATACCGTCCGCACCACGGAACAGCGCCCGCCCACTACCGCAGCCAACAAGCCGCCGTACTCATGTTGTTTTCCGGCACCGAAACCGAGTGCCACCCCTGCTAACGCCCGAGCCTGCCGCGGTGCTGCTCACCCACCGCTCACCCTCCATGCGTTCGCATTCTGGGCAGATCGCCTTTCCCGGCGGTCGCCTTGACCCCACTGATGCCAACATCGTGGACTGTGCCCTAAGGGAAGCTTGGGAGGAAACCGGGCTAGATCGCACTACCGTCACCCCCTCGCGCAGCTCGGTGAAGTGCATATCCTCGCCAGTGGCTGTACCCGTTCACCCGTTCTCGGACACTGGCATACATGAATGTGATGGTCAGCTCGAAAGCCGATGCTGTATTTGACGTGCCGGTTTATCAGCTCATCAGACCCATAACCGAATCACAGTAGGGGTGGAATACGTGGAGCGGTCCGGCGTTCCGATCAATGACTACATCATCTGGGGATTCACCGGTGGTCTCCTGGTGCCGCCCTACACCAAAGCCGGCTGGGAGGAAGAATGGGACCGAGACACGGTGCACGATCTCCAAACAACCCTGGCACACGTCGCGCAATAATGAACGGCTGAGGTAGCTCACCAAAATAGCTACCGACACGCACGAGGAACATAGTGACCCCAACCCAGGCGTTTTTGACCGACGGCCTGCTCGTCATCGCACTTCACTCGCCCTGTGGGGCGGCTGGCGGCTAAGGGGCGTTCGCCTCCGTGCTCCGATCACCATCGGTGTGGTCTTTGGACTCATCTGTGGTGCCGGATTAGCTTCAAAAATCATGGGACTTACCACAGCACCGCCCTCCGTTTCCTTCTGGGACTGGGCACAGTGGTGCTGCTGGTGGGCATGGGTAACCTTGTTGGTGACCTGCTGGGGGCAGGGTGCGGGACAACATGCGGCTCAAAAGCGCCCAGCGTATCGACTCGACCATCGGGGCAGTGTTCCAGGCTCTAGCCACCCCTCATCGTTGCGTGGCGTGGCCATCCCGCTGGCCACTGGTGGGACGTCCGCCGTTGCCCAGGTGTGCGGCAATCCCACATTCTGGGGTTCGTGGATAATTTCACCCCAGCTTCATGGGGCAGTGCCTGCGAAAATCTCGGCCATGCTCAACGAAAGTGGGTTTGCCACCGCTCATTTCGCCGTTTGAAGACACGTCACCCGTGAAGTCGAAGCGCCCGCCATCAAAGTGGACAACGTTGCCCTAGTGGAACAACTGCGGCCGTCCGTCATCACATCCTTGGCGACGCCCAGCGAGTGCCGCCGCCGCCGACTCATGGGGGTCCGGCTTTGTGGCGGCCCGACATGGTGATCACCAACGCCCACGTCGTCGAGGTACTGACACCGTGCACCTTGCCACGCGCGCTCGGCGTTAAAGAAGCGAGCGTGGTGTTTTACGGCCGGCCGAAGACATCGCGGTTCTCCGCAGCCCTGGTCTGAGACCTTCCCGCACTTCCCTGGGCGCCCGGGGTAGCGTCCTCCGGCGATGCATGCCATCGTCATGGGATTCCCCGCCCGGTCGCTTTCGAGGCTGCTCCCGCCAGGTCCGCGACAAGATCACCATCAACGGACCAAACATCTACGCCAGCAGGCGTGTGGACCGCAGGCGTACACCGTCTGCAGCTCCATTCGCCAAGGCAATTCCGGCGGCCCGATGGTGGACGTCAATGGCAACGTTCTTGGTGTGGTGTTTGGTGCCGCTACCGACAACACGGACACCGGATGCGTCCTCACTGCAGCCGACGTGCAGGGCAAGATTGAGGGACATCCACTAAACAGTTGACCCCGTGAATACCCAAAACTGTGTGGCCCGCTAGCCCCTCAAAGGTCAGCAGCGAGGCCACAAAATCCCTCAGGTTTTTCCACGTGAGGCAGTGTTTTTCGTCTCGGGAATATGGCTGACTGACACTGACTCTCCACGGACGCGCTCGGGCGGCGAACTCCAGGGAAATGCGGGCAGAGCATACCGCCGCCATGAGATCACAAGTGTTGGACGGGTGATGTGGTCTCTGTGCCATTTCAGCGGCAAACGTGCGGACCGAGTCGGGCGTTTCTGCGCATGGCATCATCAACATGGGCAATGTCGGCACCTTTGGTGTGCAGGTCGACAACTTGGGCAAACAATTCTGTGTGGTGAAACTGCGGGGTGGGTGAGGCGGCGGAGCCTGCGTGGGAGTGCGGAAGGGGCGGGCGTCGAAGTAGCAGCCAGGGGCGTGCGCTGGAGCTGCCGATGAGTCGGAGGTCGGCAGCACATGCTGGTGAGTGACAAAGTAGTGCTCAGGGTGGTTTGCGGCGAGGTGTCCATGCGACGGCACCCCGGACCCACAGCCAACGATGTGGGCGCCATGACCTAGAGACTGGATGACTCCTCGACATCCCCACGGCATAGCGGATGCCAGCTCGCCTGATGGGGGTTTTGTCGGACATGCCGAATCCCCGCATGTCCAATGCCGCAACGTGGAACCCAGCCGCCGCGAGCGGGGAAAATGGGTGAGATGTAATCAAACCAGCCCCGGTGTGGTCGTGGAGGAGGAGAATCAGGGGTCTGTGGGGTCGCCAGCGGTGGCGGCGTGGAGCCGGACACCACGGGTATGCACGAACTCGTGACTAAAGAGGCCTTCTACAGCAACTTCAGAGAGGGAGCCAATTGAGCTATACATCCCACCGTCAGGGCATCAGTGGCTTTAGATCCCTTGCCGGGGATGAGTTGGCGCAGCTCCGTGACCGATTCGATGGTCTCTTTAGGGCATGCCGATCTTCTTGACCTTTCTCCAGCCGAACAGGGCGAACAAGCCTGCAAGAACCAGCATGATGATGAACACAATGAGAACGCAGCCCAGCGCTGCAACCAGATGTTCAGCACCTCCGCGACGAAGAAGAAAGAAGAATGAGCTATACAGCGCAATAATGCCAGCCACGCCGAACAGGCCGCCGCCCCAGACACCCTCACTTCCGTGGCGATCTCCGCCTTGGCCAACTCCACTTCGGCGCGGACCAGGCTGGACATTTGGGCGGTGGCATCGCTGACCAGGTCGCCAATGGACCCGTTTTCTGCGGTGTACGCATCCGAATCTGTTAAGGGGATGGAATTCGCGCGCGGAGCGTAAGGGGTCGAATCCATCAGTGAATAGTCCGTTTGTGTTGCTCACGGTGCGTAATCCTCCAAAATCAGCGAATTGAATCTATAGCCAATCGTGCCACGATTTTCAGTGTTATGTGAACTTATCACTCAAGAGTATCCTCGGTTCATGTCTTTTTGCGCACCCCTTGACGCTTTGGCCACTGTGGCAGGAGTAGCGGATGCGGAGCAGCGCGCGTCAGCCGCGATTGCCGCTGTGCATCGACGCCCGTGAATCTTCGCCGCTCGAGGATCCTGAGCTCGAATCGGCGGTCAGGGTGCTGCCTGTCCGCTCTCCTCAGCGGGGGTAGTGAGGATGCAGAGGTCAGCGCCTGCAGTCTCCTCGCGCCCGCCCGGCTGCAAAGCCACTGCCCGCACCTTCCAACGCGCGCCGTTGCAGGGTGCTCGCGCGTCTTGATGCCCTCCTGGTGGCTCCGGCACCCACTCTCCGGTGCCTCACGCCTATCGACGCTCGCGCAACTCATTGTTGGTCCTGCCATCCCGTGCCGGGCTACTTCCGGTTTTGTGCACATGGAACTTGAAGCCGGTGAATTTTTGGCTCCCAGCAGCAGTATTGCGCGTGTGGCGTCCAGGGTGACGGCTGTGATGACGGGTTTTGATCCGCGAGGTTGGCCGTCCCGAAACGTACCTACACCGCCACCAGGACGATCCTAAAGATCCGGTTTTCCTGCTGCGCGCCTGGGAAGCTGGGGCTGAAGAGCCGAGGGGATAGCGCGTGCTGTTTACAGCTGGACCGGGCTTTCCTCGGCGGGCAAGCCACCACCCGCCAACGGTGACGGCGGCAATGCCCGCGACCACGCCTGCGCCAATGCCCATGTCCCGGAGTTTGAAACAGGGGTTCTGGGTTTTTGAGCTGCGAATGTCCCACCCCGTGCCAATGCCTCCTTCTTGAGAGCACGATCGGGATTGACAGCTACGGCATGTCCCACGGCTTCAGCATGGGCAGGTCCGTGGCGGAGTCCGAATAGGCGAGCTTTGCTGAGGTCATGGTTCCGTTCTTTGGCCAGTGCATTAATGGCCTCAGCCTTTGCGGGGCCCTTTGCAGTAAAACAGCACCTCGCCGGTGTATTTTCCATCTTTTATACCGAGCTGACTGCCCACAGTGCGGTCCACCCCGAGTTCAGGGCGATGGGTTCCACCAAGTCTGTGGCGGAGGCGGAAATAATGATCACTTCGTGGCCCTGTTCGTGGTGGGCTTTGATCAGATCGCGGGCCTCCGCGTAGATGGTGGGAGTCACCACGTTGTGAAAGGGTTTCCTCGCCAATGGTGCGGACCTGCTCGACATCCACCCGGCGACCATGGTGGCTGGCTGGTCGCGTGTTGAATCCATCTGATCACTGGGTGTGTCCGGCGAACATATACATTGCTTTGGCCATGCTGAGCTGTAGCGCCTCTACAGGCGTGATGAGTCCGTTGTTCATGAACTCCCGGCCGAAGGCAAATGCTGAGGAAGTGGCGATAATTGTCTTGTCCAGATCAAACGCCGCGACGCGAGGGGCTGACTGATCTGCTTTCTTCACAGCGCCCAGTCTAGCGACACCCAGACAAAACGTGTGGTAGAAGTCGGAGTTGCGCTACTTAAAATCGTGTGCCATAATGGATTTCGCAAGGCCCCGATATACAGTGTGGCCTGCCCGGTTCACCCCGAAACCGGGTGATGACGGTCCGCGCCACACCCCCGAGACGCGGACCGTCGCTTGCTCTGCAGGAGCAGGTGGGGAAAAGTATTATCTAGCGGGGATAACGCGCTCTTGCCTTCTTTACTTTAAAGGTTGAACGCCGTTAGTGCAACAGGTTTGCATAAAGTATTTTTCATCTCCAGATTCGCTCTGACCAGTCTCGCCTTTTATATCAGTATACTGGCATATGTGAAAGCCTACTGATATAGGGAGAAATGTGTACGCCTACACGGTGAATAATGGTGGCCTGCGGTATGTGCAGAAACCAGAACCGACACCGGAACCTGGGCAGGTAAGCATCACGGTTCGCATGCGCTGGACTGGGGCTTATTGATGCCCTCTGGACTATTGGGGCCATGCCTCGAACCCGGACTCTCGTTCCCGGCCTGGAGGTTTCGGGCACTGTCCGTGCTCTTGGTGAGGCGTGAATCACCTCGCCGAAGGGCAGCTGGTCGCCGCAATCCTTCCAGCTGCCGGGGGCTTCGCCGAGGTTGTGTGCACCCCAGCAACGCTGGTCGCCCCCATCCCTCAGAAGCTGGATCATGACCTCGCGGCGGTGGTGCCCATCAACACTGTGACCGCGCACCTCGCCTTGACGACGGTCGCGCGCCTCGCCGAAAGCGAATCGCTGTTGGTCAACGCTGGGGTTGGGGATTGGGTTCTGCAGTTCCAGCAGGTGGCCCAGGGCTTTGGGTGCGGGACCGTGTGACGCGGTCGTCGGTACCCCGGAAAAACAAGCCTTGGCACTCGAATGCGGGTACCGAACCGCCTACCTGCGAAGTGAATTGCGCGACATTCCCGACGGCACCTACGACATTGTTGTTGACCCGGTGGGCGGCGACGCCACCACCCAGGGCTTTCGTGTGCTCCGCAGTGGCGGTCGCCTGGTCAGAGTGGGTAATGCCTCGCAGGCACCGGATGTGGAGATCGGCACGCTGGCACTCTGGCTGGAAAAACAAAAACTGCAGCTGGGTTCAACGTTGGTGCCTGGCTAGCCGAACACCCTGCAGACGGCACGGATTCCCTGGCATGGTCGCTGGAGGCAGTGGCGCGTGGCGATGTTCGAGTGGATCTCACCGCCGTGGGTGGACACGAGCAGTTGCCGCAGTTCCTGGAAGCCCTAGAGCGTGGAGAAACGACGGGGAAGCTGGCTGTTCGCTTCGTGTCGCCATAGCTCAAAAATTGCTGGCTTGTAGAACGTTATCCACAAGCATTGCTTCCCAGGCGAGTTATCCACAACCTGCATGTATGCCTATTGCCGGGCACGCCCCAGCAAGCGCAGCATGAAGGCATGTCAGGTGTACAGCAAGAAGCCATCGTGGTTGCCGTCGAGGATCCGGTTCTGCATCCAGAAGCCATGCACGTTGCAGCAGCCACGGGGCGGCTGGTGGTGGAAACGTGTGTGCCTGCGGAGGTTGTGCGGGCGTCAGAAGCGCCTCAGCCGTGCTTGATCGACGCCGCCACCGCCGCCGTATTCACCCACGAACGCCGTGACCGCGTGTTCTTCCTGGGGCTGGACCCGGGGCCTGTGGATTGGCGACGCGCCATGGAATGCCATGCCGAGCACGCGTTTCTCTTGCCCGCGCAGGCACCGGAACTGCTGGCAATGCTGGGGCGTCACAACCGGGCACGCGGCACCGCGCGCACCATCGGAGTCATGGGCGTGTGCGGCGGTGCCGGGAACCAGCGTCCTTGCCGCCAGCATTGCCCTGACCGGTGCACCCGCCCTGCTGATCGATGCCGTGCCCTACGGCGGTGCCGACCTCCTGCTGGGAATTGAAAACACGCCCGGCGCGCGGTGGCAGGGACCTGAACCTCGGTGACGGTTTCGTCGGGGCATCGGATCTGTGGCAGGCGCTGCCACATACCAAAAGCGAGGTGGCCGTGCTGACCAGCGCGCGTACCACCATGGCTGATGGCTTTTCGCTCGACCCGGCGCGGGTCAGTTCCGCTGTGGAATGTGCGCAAACAGGCGACAATCTTGTGGTGGTGGATACCTGCGACGCGGCTGTTCTGGGTTTATGTGACCTGGTGGCGCTGGTCATTCCTGCTGAGGTGCGGGCCGTGGCGGCGTACCACCACTGGCGGCGCAGCTGAAAAGCGCAGCGTATCCACCCGATCGGGGTGCTGAGGCATCGGGGATGGTCGGGCATGGACGCGGACGAGGGTGGAACGCGTGGCCCAGCTGCCCATCGTGGGAGGTAGCCATGTGCCGCGGCTGGCTAAAACCGTGGAAACCAAGGATTGCACAGTATTCCCCGGCCGCTGACCAAGGTGGCACTGGATGTGATGGATGAGCTCAATGTATGAGGCGCTGGTGGAGAAAGTGCAGCGCAGGCTGGCAGAGCGCCCCGGCGCGGCGGCCGCTGATATTGCGCAGTTGGTACGGGAAGAAGCGGGGGTGATCAGCGATGTTGATGTGCTGGGGTGCTACGTAAACTTCGCAGACGATTCGACGGGGGCAGGGATTTTTGGAGCAAGTGCTGGCAATAGAGGGGGTGACAGACGTGGTGGTCAACGGGCCGGACAGTATTTGGTTTGATCGCGGGCAAGGCCTGCAGAAAGCGGGCTTGCGTTTCGATTCGGATGATGAGGTCCGCCAGCTGGCTACCCGGCTCGCCGTGGCGTGTGGCAGGCGCTTGGATGATGCGCAGCCCTTTGCTGATGGTCGTCTCCGCCGGGATGACGACAGTAGCATTCGTGTTCACGCCCTGCTCAGCCCGCCAGCGGATGGTGGTACATGCTTGTCCCCTGCGTGTGCTTCGCCAGGCAGTGACCACGCTTGATGGCCTGGTGGATCGCGGTACCATGCCCTCCGATATTGCTGACACTCTCACGGGGATTGTGGAATCCAAGAAAGCCTTCCTGGTGGTGGGGCGGCACTGGCAGCGGGAAAACCACGTTGTTGGGTGCCATGCTGGCTGCCATCGGGCACAACGAACGCATCATCTGCATCGAAGACACCCTGAGCTGCACCCGCCCCACCCGCATGTGGTGAATCTGGTCTCTCGCACTAACAATGTGGAAGGTCAGGGCCAGATCACCATGTCGGACCTGTTGAAACAGGCTCTGCGTATGCGGCCTGACCGCATCATTGTCAGTGAGATACGTGGGGCGGAAGTGGTGGACCCTGCTCGCCGCGCTCAATACTGGGCACGAAGGTGGTGCTCAGCACCATCCACGCCAATTCCTTGATGGAAATCCCGGCGCGCATGGAAGCCCTGGCTGCTCTCGGTGGGCTGGATCGTGCGGCACTGCATTCCCAGCTCAGCGCAGCCATCCGCGTGGTGCTGGCCAGCGACGCACCCCGCACGGACGTATTTTTGCATCAGATTGGGGTACTGGAAGGAAAGCCGGTACGCACCCGTGTGCTGTGGCAATCCGACCTTGGGTCACAACCGGGTTTCGAGGAGCTTGCGTCATGACCTCGCTGTTGCTGTGCGCGGGCGCGTTGCTCGTGCCCGATGCCGCGCCGCTGCATCGCATTACGGAGCGAAAAACCTGGAAGAAAACACCAGCGCTTGCCGTGTTGCTGTTGGTCCTGTTGAAAAGGGGCCGGTGAGCCTGATCCTCAGTGCGATGCTGGTGGTCGGGACTATCGTCTGGGCGATCCGCACCGCGCGTCAATGTGCCCGAGCCACAGCGATACGCTCTCACACCAGCACGTTCCTGGGGTTCGTGATTGGAGACCTGCGCGCTGGGAACGGCATGCCGCACGCGTTGGGGGTGGCGGTTGATTCGCTCAGCTCTGATGCGCCTTCGAGCTTCGCGACGCCGTGCGAGTCGCCGCCGCCCGGTCCGCTGGAGGTGGCGATGGTGCCAATGTTCTTATCAGTTCCTCCTGCCCCGACCTGGTCCGTGTGGGGCAACTCTGGAAGGTAGCAGCACGGCACGGCATTCCGCTGGTGGCGCTGTGAAAACGCCCAACGGCGTATCGACGCCCAGCTCACCCACGCTGCTGCGACGCGTGCTGCGCTGCGAGGGCCCTAAAGGCCACAGCGATGGTGTTGAGCATTCTTCCGGTTGTGGGGATTGGCATGGGTGGACTGTTGGGGGCGGATCCGCTGCACTTTCTACTCGGGGGCGGCACTGGGGAGTCCTCCTGGTGGCGGGTACCGGATTGACCACAGCTGGTTTTGTTTGGTCGCAACGAGATCATGGGGAGGGCGACATCATGATGCTGCTAGCTTTAGCCTGTCTCGTACTGGCTACGACGGTGGGGGTGGCACCGTCAATGCGGATTGAGCGGAGGGCGTCGATACGCGTGCGTGACGGTCCCACAGACGTCCTAGCCAGTGCGGCTGACATTGAGTTGTTCGCTGCCTGCATTCACTCGGGGACTCAGCACGGCGCACGCCTACGGCGGTGGCAAGCGTCAGTGAGAACGAGCAATGGCGCAGCGTACAGGCCCTTCTTGCCATCGGGGTGGGTGCTGGGCGGGCGTGGGAACCCATGCGCGGCATCGAAGGGTTGGGGGAACTCGCCGCACTGGCCACCATGTCTGAACGTTCCGGGGGCGCGTTATCGACGGGGTGCGAACGCATTGTGGACAAACTTCGTAACGACACCGCGCACGCGGCCACCGCCGCAGCCGAACGGGCAGGCGTACTCATTGCCCTGCCCCTCGCAGTGTGCTACCTACCTGCATTTTTCATCCTGGGGCTGGCGCCAACGGTGATCAGCCTCGGGGCAACCATGTTGAACTAAAGGAGTAAAAAATGTTGCAGCAACTTCAGCAATTTCATAGCGATGATCGTGGAATGAGCACCATCGAATACGCGCTGGGCAGCCTCGCCGCAGCGGCGCTCGCCGGGGCGTTGTACCTGGTGGTCAGCGGCGGTGGAATCAGCGAGGCCCCTGCAGGGGCATCATCACGGATGCGTTGAGCCGACGTTAAATGAACGACACAGGATCCGTCACCATTGAAGCCGCCCTAGCGCTCAGCTCGTTGGTGCTGGTGGGGGCACTCATGGTGAGTGGATTAGTGACCCTGGCGGACTACATCGCTGCTGTTGACGCCGCCGGTGCAGCCGCCAGGGCGCACGCCATTGGCACTCGAGTACACACCGCCACGGGGAACCGTCGATATTGCTCACGATGGTGAGCTGGTGCGGGCAGTGGCGAAAGTCCCCAGCCCGCTGGGAACCATGGAAGCCGAGGCCGTATACCCGGCTGAGAAACCATGAGCAGCATCACCACCGCAGGGATTGTCGCCGCGCTGGTGAGTGTGTTTCTCACCATTGCGTGGCTGGGTGGCATGGTGGTGGACAAGCACCGCGCTCAAACTGCCAGCGACCTTGCTTCCGTGGCCGGAGCCTACGCCGCCTATTACGGGCGGGATGCATGTTCGGCTGCTGATCGGGTGGCTGTTGTGAATGGCGCGTCGGTTGTTGAATGCTCCGTTGACGGGCTGGATGTGACCATACGGGCAAGGTCCGGTGGGCAGGAGGCCGTAGCGAAGGCTGGGCCGGTATAGGGTGGAGCGCTTGTGGAGGAAGAGATAATCCGTCTGCTCACCCCCACCAAGCCTCGGCAAATGCTCATCACCGCACGCACCATCACCGAAAAGATCAAGGAGATTATCACCCAGATAGATCCACCTGCAGCGGAACGCTCCGCCTACGAATCCGAGGAACAACTCGATATGTCGCATCAGCCCGATGGCATATCAACCCTCACCTGTACATTCCGCGCCGATGAAGGCCATGAGGTGCACACGATCCTGAAAATCCGTGGCGGCCAGGGAACACTGCACTCAAGCTCAAGCGCTACTACGGCTAATCCGCCAGCAAACCACGGCCGCGGTTGTGCTGAACCTCTACGCGCCAAAAGGCAACCGGCCCGTCAACTTCGGCGGCACCCATACTCTTTATGGACACAGCCGCCTCTCAATGGCTTGACCGGGTGACGCGCACTCGTGACATTGACTGCTACGCCAACGCGCACACCCCTGCCTACCGCATCCCCGAAGCAATGAAAGCCTTTGTGAAAGGCCGTGACGGTGGCTGCCGCTTCCCAGGCTGTGGCGCACGCGCCGAGGTGTGCGACATCGACCTACGACAAAGGCGGGGCCACCGCGCAAGCCGAGCTAGTTAGTGAATTGGTGTAAAACTACATTTATGGCTCACCGACTTACCAAAACCACATTGCCCGCCGGTATCTAAGTGCGCATTTCCCTAGACAAGCACGACGGCGCGAGCGTGGAACGACAAGAACAAGTTTGCCGTGAACTTGTCGCCGAACTCGGCTTTGAGGGTTAGCCGCGTGTACTCGGATAACCTCAATTTCGGCTTACTCAGGGAAGTACGCTCCGGCTTCATTGACCTTTGTGGCTGATGTTAATGCCCGCAAGATAGGGCGCGGTGTTATCGTTGGCACCCGACCGCATTAGCCGCAACGTGAGCGAGTACGGACTATTCAAAGCCACACTAAAGAACACGCATTACCGCCTTGTCTACGTCAACGATGGCGAGCAAAACCCTGGACGACCCCAACGCCAACTTGATTAGCACCATGCTTTAGGGGCGTAAGTCAATGGGAAAAGTGCTATTAAGTCCACCCGTGTGGCCGTCGCGCATGCCTAAAAGCGTGCCTGTGGTGAGTTCCCCACTATGCCCATCCGTTTGTTTGGCTACACACATGACGGTGAGCTTCACCCGACCGAGATGCCCCTTGTGTGAGAGGCTACAACCCGTGTTTTGGCCGGGGAATCACTACGCCACGCCGCATCGCTCTTGAATGGGAGGACAGCGGGGTAACCACAACCGCCGAGGGTCCCCCAACCACCCAAAGCGTGCGCATTGTTCTACTTACCCCAACCAGAGGCGGATTTACGCACTATAAGTTCGAGAAAAAGACTACATCGCCGTCGAGTGGGAATAGCTACGCGCGGGACAAGCTCGGAATCGTAAGCTGCGGCAACATGGGAACCGGTGGTAGGCTTCGAGGTCTGGTAAGCATTGTGGGCACACCTAACCAACCCGGCCCGCAAGACAAACCTAGTGCGCAACACTTGCGTAGCAGCATTGTGCGGTGCGGCAAATGTAGCGCGCCCATGTATTGCCGTAACAAGTTGTGCAAGAAAAAGGCCAAGGAAGAACACAGCGTGTCTACTGATGCAAGTCCACCTGCGGCGAGCACACAATGCGCATTATCGACCCGTCTGAGCGTTACGTTACTGACCTTGTGCTCACGCGTCTATCGGGTAGCGACATTGTGGTGAGCTGGCCGCCGGTGTTGATAGTGACCGCCGCGCAGAGTGAACACAACCCTTGATATATTGCCTGACCCGTGTGTCTGACGGTGCTACTTCCCAATGTTCTAGTCTTTTGACATGCGTGTTTTATCCCGAGGCGTTACGATGCCTTGGGGTTTTGCTAGTGCCAAGCGCCTTAACTCACTCAATGGTGCTTGATCGTTTAGTGGTAAGGTTACGAGGCACCGCGCAACAGGGCGTGGGTCTACGGACTCGGTGACCGGGCTGCGGTAAGCCATGAACAGGATACGACCGACACCACTACCGCGTCCGAACGGTGGCGATTGAATGAGGTACGCCCTGTTGCGGCCGTGGGGTCACACCACAACTTTAACTGTGTAAGGGCGCGCATTTAGGCACAGCACGATGGACATCCCGGCACCGTTACCGCAGATAACCGCAATGGCCGAGGGACACACCCGGCTTTGCTGGTTTTGACTACTGGACACTCGGCAACTAGGGCACTGGGATAGACCACCGTCCCGGCGCTCACACCTAGAGCCCCGGGACGGTGGTCGTTGTCTTACTGTCGGTTAAACTGAAGCTGCCAAGACTTTTAATTCTTGCTGCTGCTGGGAGTCAAGTTCTTCAACATCCCACTTCTTGTTAGCGTCCAGCGCCTCAACAACTTGTGCCATATCAACGCTGTCGTGAAGTTCATTCATATCCAATTGCCAAAAAGTCTTGGCATCCTGCGTTGAAACTATAAGCACACATAGCTTAATGCCCTTGGACTCCCGAACAGGCAAGCAAACTGGAACGACTACATGCTCCTCGCCGTTGTCAAAGTGGCGGCTAGCCGCTTCCCGCACATTAGACGCCAATGTGTCTCCAAATGCTGGAACGATGACAGGCATAGTCTCAACACCCAGACGTTCCATTAGGCGGGCACGCTCACCATCTTGATTAAGGAAAGAGCGGAACAGCTGTGCAACAGCCATACGCGCACGATAGTGACGCTTCTGCTTCTCATTCATGGTTTACCTGCCTCCCAAAGGTCTAGGTAGTCAGACGGATCATACAACATCTCATAGTAGTGCTTTTGGAACATTCCGTTAACGATTCGGCGTGATTCTCTTTCCCGAATACCCCGGCTAGTTCCTCATGAACTTGCCGTTCACAGTAGTCACAGTCGATGAAGTATTGGTGACTGTGCACAGTACTGTGCCATGTATCGGTGCGTCTCACCTGCTCAAAGTTCTTTTGGTCACCCTTGATTTTCTTGCAGCGAATATACGCGTTGTGTGCGGGGGTGACGTTGAGTATGAGAGCAAACTGTTCCACTGTGTCGTCCTGCCCCCGCCATTCTCGAACATGCAACACGGTTCCAAACTCGGCCATGTCGATTCTGTCCTTAAGGACATCGGCAGCTTCGTTGGGGTCTGGGTATGGCACCTCCTCGTCTGGCTTCATGCTCATGTCTGCCAGACGATAGTTCTTCTTGTTGATATTAGGCGGCACGCCTGAAAATCCTAGTTGGTCTGACACTTCCCACTAAAATCAGTACCCCATACGTCGCCCATTCCCCACCAACTAGAGGAGTGTATTCTATCAGCACGTCAAACAGGGGTGCGGATTAAGGTCCCTTAGAGGCATCAGACTCTACTCACGTACCACAAGCGCGTGTTCAACACCTTAAATCGCATTTTCCAACTTCATGTTTGCATTCCGAGGCGATGGCGGCGGTGCCGACGGGCTTACCCCCACAAGGGTTTATACCGATCTACTGACTAACGACCTCCAATGTCTATGCCGCCACCGTCGCCTGGACCATGCCCGACGGCAGCACCGTGACAACCATGCCCCAAGGGCCAGTGACGCCCACCATCAAGCACCGTGACAGCCGCTGGGCAGTAAGCATCGCGGAACGTCGCAAACGACGAATCAACCGAGCCGCTTAATCACATCCGCCAGAAGTTCCAGTGCCCCGGCCTTATCTAACGGCTCGTTACCATTACCGCACTTCGGGGACTGCACAGAGGAAGGACACCCGGACTCGCACTCACACAAACGAATCGTCTCGTATGTTGCGGTCATCCACTCCTTGAATCGTCGGAAACCGCAGTCGACAAACCCTGCGCCGCCCTGCCCGTCGTAGATAAATATTGTCGGCATGCCCTCATATACTGTGGACAATCCGCCCAGATCCCAGCGGTCACATGTTGCGAAGAGCGGAAGCAGTCCAATCGCCGCGTGCTCTGCCGCATGCAGCGCGCCGGGACTTCCGTGTGCCGTGAACACGACCGCGCGTGTTTTCAGCACCTGCGGTGGCATGTCGAGGGGAATAATCTCTGAATCCCGCGTGTAGCCGATGACTTGCTCAGTAACTTCGACATCAACGTTGGATATCCAATCACTCACCTCGTCCAGGATGCGGATGTTTTTGGTGGTGCGGGCATGGGTAGTCCACTCGGGCTCTTCTGGGTGGGCAAGGGCGAGGTCGTCATCAAGGGAATCAATGACAAACGATTCGCCTTGGTGCAGGTAAACCGCACCCGGATGCGTCTGTGTCATGGCTCGCGCCCGGTCGATGGTGCCCAACAGCCTGCCGTCGGTGGAATCCACAATGGAAACCTCCGAACCGCCTCGAAGCGTTGCTGGTGCCTCCATGGCGTACCACCGTTTTTCGGTGGCGCATGAGTTTTTCCGCAACAAGTTCTTCCACAACCTTCTCTGCGTGAAATTCTGCAATGTCTTCAGCCGTGAGAGGAATTTCTACCGCTGCAGCCAGCATGTGTGTGCGCAGCACAAAAGGATTAGTCGGGTCGAATACGTGCTGCTCAAGCGGGCGGTCAAGAAGGGCTTCCGGGTGGTGCACCAGATACATGTCCAGTGGATCATCCCGAGCAATAAACGCAGCTAGGGCGCCCTGACCACGGCGCCCAGCACGGCCTGCTTGCTGCCAAAACGATGCAACAGTGCCGGGATAGCCAGAAATTATCACCGTATCCAGCCCTCCGATATCAATGCCCAATTCCAAGGCGTTCGTAGAGGCGACGCCAAGGAGTTCCCCACTATCGAGCATGCGCTCCAGTTTGCGGCGATCCTCCGCAAGATAGCCGGAGCGATACGAGGCGACGCGATGAGCTAGGTCAGGGCGACCCATCATCGCTAGTTCTTCCGCACAGCGCAGCGCCACTATTTCTGCCTGCCGCCGGGAGCGCACAAACCCCAAGGTCCGGGCACCTTCTGCGATGGAAGTGGCCATGAAGCCAGCGGCGTCGGCAACCGCAGATTTATCCGGCTGCCACAGCATAATGGTGCGGGCGCCGGCGGGGGAGGCGTCGTCAGTGACGGCGGTGACGGGAAGACCGAGAAGTCGCGAAGCATGAGCGGCGGGATCCGCGGAGGTGGCGGAGGCGAAGAAAAAGGTTGGGTGCGAGCCGTAATGCGCGGCAATGCGACGCAGGCGGCGTAATACTAAGGCCACGTGCGCGCCGAAAACGCCTCGGTAGGCATGGCATTCATCAACGACCACGTACGTGAGGTGGCGGAATAACCGCTGCCACTGCTTGTGGTTCAGAAGAATCGTGTGCAGCATGTCGGGGTTGGTGAACACCCAGCGCGCGGCATCACGGATGTGGCGGCGGGCGTCGATAGGCGTGTCGCCGTCGTAAGGCGCGGCCTGTACATCGTGGCTGATGGACGTGAGCTGGTCGGAACCCAGGGCCTTCGTGGGTGTGATGTACAGCGCGCAGGCGGTGGGGTCGTTCAGCAGCGTCGTAATCACCGGCAGCTGGTACGCCAGCGACTTGCCCGAGGAGGTACCCGTGGCCAACACCACATGTTCGCCGTTCCACGCGCGCTGCGCAGCCTCCGCCTGGTGCTCATAGAGCTTATCGACGTCGCGGACCACTGCCCACTCGGGCCACTCAGCGTAGCGGGCAGGGCGCGCCGGGAGAGTCACCATGTGAGTGCAAGTGCCCTGGTGACGCTCGGTGATCAGAGAGGCGATTTCTTCGCCAAAAAAGCGGTTCATTTCTGTGAATAATCTGTGAAATTGGGATAGGACTATCGCTGTGTCGCCTAAACGTGACACACTAGGTCTTGGTTGACTATCAACCCAATACTCTAAGCGGAGTGTTCGATAGCAAGAAAAGGTTTTAAAAGTATGGCACAGGGAACTGTGAAGTGGTTCAACGCTGAGAAGGGCTTCAGCTTCATCGCGCCAGCCGACGGCTCCGACGACGTTTTCGTCCACTACTCCGAGATCCAGGGCAGCGGTTTCCGCACCTTGGTGGAAAATCAGCAAGTTGAGTTTGAGATCGGTGAAGGTGCCAAAGGGCTGCAGGCAGAGAAGGTTCGCGCCCTCTAGAGACACACCCCCTGACACTGGGGGTGTTTTGGTTGTAGGGGATGCTGCTTGACAGGACGCGAGACACCCTGTTAGCAACATTAGAACAGCTTTCCCTTGAGAACTGTGTACGGTAGGCAAGGGAAGAAATAAAAACTCGCGATATAAGGACGCTACAACCCGTGGCAGCAAAAGGGACCAGGCGCCTCGTTATTGTCGAATCAGCGACAAAAAGCCAAAAATCGCACCCTACCTGGGGTCGGATTACGTTGTTGAGGCGTCTGTGGGTCACATTCGTGACCTGCCCCGTGGTGCCGCTGACGTCCCAGCAAAATACAAGAAGGAAGCATGGGCACGCCTTGGCGTGGACGTTGACCACGGGTTTTACTGCGCTGTACGTGATCAGCCCGGACAAAAGGAAAAAAGTCGCGGATTTGAAAGCCAAGCTCAAAGACGTTGACGAGCTTTTCCTGGCCACAGACCCCGACCGCGAGGGCGAAGCCATCGCATGGCACCTGCTGGAAGTATTGAAGCCAAAAGTTCCAGTGCGACGCATGGTGTTCAATGAGATCACTAAACCAGCGATCCTTGCTGCTGCCGAAAACACCCGCGAGCTGGACGACAACCTGGTGGATGCGCAGGAAACCCGCCGCATCCTAGACCGCCTGTACGGCTACGAAATTTCTCCGGTGCTGTGGAAAAAAGTCATGCCGCGGCTATCGGCTGGACGCGTGCAATCTGTGGCCACCCGCGTGATCGTGGAGCGCGAGCGCGAACGCATGGCCTTCGTGCCCGCCACCTACTGGGACTTGACTGCCGAGTTGGACACCGGCAAAGACGATGGCGATAATCCACGGCGCTTCAACGCGCGGTTGACCGCCGTGGACAAGCAGCGCGTGGCCGTGGGGCGCGACTTCAACGACAAAGGTGAACTGAAAAATAACGCCGTTGTCTTGAACGCGGACACCGCTCAGGCGCTGGCTGAGAACCTACACAAAGCCTCCATGAGCGTGGCAAATGTGGAGGAAAAGCCCCTACACTCGCAAGCCGTATCCGCCGTTTATGACCTCCACGCTGCAGCAGGAGGCGGGACGTAAACTGCATTACACCTCCGAACGCACCATGCGTATCGCGCAGCGCCTGTACGAAAACGGGCACATTACCTATATGCGTACAGACTCCACAACGCTGTCCGAATCCGGCATCAGTGCTGCTCGTGCGCAGGCCCGCGAGCTGTACGGCGCGGAATACGTTGCTGATGCCCCCAGGCAATACACGCGCAAGGTGAAGAACTCGCAGGAGGCCCACGAGGCGATCCGTCCGGCAGGTGAGACCTTTGCCACCCCGGGGCAGCTGCACAGCCAGCTTGATGCGGAAGAATTCAAGCTCTACGAGCTGATTTGGCAGCGCACAGTGGCCTCGCAAATGGCTGACGCGCGGGGAACGTCCATGAAAGTCACCATTAATGGTGTTGCTCGCACCGGCGAGGAATGCGAATTCTCCGCAACCGGACGCACCATCACTTTTCCCGGATTCCTCAAAGCCTACGTTGAAGTCTCTACTCTCGACGGCCGTGATGTCGCCGACAACGCCGAAAAGCGCCTGCCGCGCCTGACGGCTGGCGACGCCCTGACTGCCGAGGACGTCACTGCCGATGGCCACTCCACCAACCCTCCAGCTCGCTACACCGAGGCCAGCCTGGTGAAAAAATGGAAGACCTGGGCATTGGGCGCCCTCCACCTACGCCTCAATCATCAAAACCATCCAAGACCGTGGCTACGTGTACTCCCGTGGCAACGCCTTGGTGCCATCATGGGTGGCATTCGCAGTAGTTGGGCTCATGGAATCCAGCTTTGCGTCATTGGTGGACTACGACTTCACCTCCTCCATGGAGGACGAGCTTCGACGACATTGCCACCGGCAATGAAGACCGCACCGACTGGCTCACCGGATTTTATTTTGGCAATGCTGATGCTTCCGACCGGACCGCCGAAAACCGTTGCCCGACTGGGCGGTCTGAAAGCCCTGGTGCGCGATAACCTGGAGCATATCGACGCCCGGTTGGTCAACTCCTGCACCTGTTCAACGATGCCGAAGGGCGAAGCATTGTGGTGCGCGTGGGGCGGTACGGCCCGTACCTGGAGCGTGGTGGGCGTCGATAAGAACGGCGAACCAGAGCACCAGCGGGCCAACCTGCCGGACAGCGCGACCCTCCCGACGAGCTGACGCTGGAGGTGGCGGAAGCTATTCGCCACGCCGCAAAGCGGGCGGGAACTGGGCGTGAACCCGGCGAACGGGCGCATGGTGGTGGCCAAAGAAGGACGCTACGGCGCGTACGTCACCGAAGTGGTGACCGATGCGGAACGTGAAAGCGCCGCCGAAGTTGCCGAGAAAAAGATCGCGGAGGAACGCGCCGCCGAGGACGCGCAGCGCGCCGCCGAAGGTAAACGGGCGAAAAACTGGGAAACCAAAACGGCGATAGCTCAAAAGAAAAACGCCTCGAACAGCTTATTCAGGAGATTCTCAAACCTGAAAGCCAATCGCTGTTCAGCACCATGGAGACCTCCACCGTCACCTTGGATGATGCGCTGCAGCTGCTCAGCCTGCCACGCGAAGTCGGCGTGGCGCCTGATGGGGAAGTGATCACTGCGCAGAATGGTCGCTACGGGCCGTACCTGAAGAAAGGCAGCGATTCCCGGTCTCTCGCCAGCGAAGCGCAGCTGCTCACCATCACTCTCGACGAGGCACTGGCGATCTACGCCGAGCCGAAACGACGGGGGCGCAGCGCGCCGCAGGCGATCCGGGTGCTCGGCAACAACGACGTGTCCGGCAAGCCCATGCTCATCAAAGATGGGCGCTTCGGCGCATACGTTACCGACGGCGAAACCAACGCGTCGCTCCGACGCGGCGACACCCCTGAGACGCTTACCGACGCCCGCGCCTGCGAACTGCTCTCCGAGCGGCGTGCCAAAGATGCCGAAAACCCCAAGAAGGCAACGAAAAAGGCGGCGAAAAAGACAACGAAGAAGACCACTAAGAAAGCTGCGAAAAAAGCTACAAAAAAAGCGACCAAGAAAGTGGCTAAGAGGTAGCGTCGTCTAAAGCGCGGATACGGCGGTATTCAAAGAGACGCCGGTGAAGCCTAGTGTCGTGGAGAAAGCGCTGATGACCGGCAATATATCAAGGATGTGCTTCCAGCGTTTTCTCACGCTAATTTTTCGTGCGCTTTGAGTTAGTTCACGAGCCAATCTAGTTCGCACATGCTTGTTGTTCTTTTTATCGCTCGTTGCTTCTATCGCGCACAGTCAGCCAGTCCGCAGCCTCAGCTTTACGCGCGCAATTTCATTGAGGAGCACTGTTTTTCCAACGCCGCGCAACCCATGCACAATGATTCCTCTGTTATGTAAGCCGCGTGCGGTGCGAGAAATAATCGTGTCGATGAGTGTGAGCTCGGTTGACCTGCCGACGAGGGCAGCAGGATGGATACCTGCTCGGGGGTATGGGTTGAGTGCTTGGTCAATGACTCAAGTCGATAGCAAAAAATAGTGAAAATTTTTCACACTGCGCCCGACTCGAAAAAATTACATTTTTAAAAAATAATTCTCATTAATGCTTCGGCTGAGTGGCCTGGTTTTCGACGGCCCAGCCTTTTCTAGGTAGAGCGTCTTTCGTTGCCTACATCTAAGACCTGTTCGCCAGCTCGGGGTGGATTCATGGTGTTAGTTGCCTCTGGTATGCATGTGATCTCCTACTTGCTGTTCTTTGCTGGTAGTCCGCGAGTAGAGAAGAGAGCGGCCGCAGTTATGATCGCGAGAGCGGCAAAGACTATGCCAAATGCCGAGCTTTGGTCGCTGATGTACTGACTGGCGACTTGAATGGAGACGGCGGCAAAGGCAGCACCGAATGCTCCTGCAATCTGCTGGACGATGGCGTTTGTAGTAGTTGCCTCAGCATATTTCTCGGTCGGCAATCCCGCGTAAAGAGTCAGCATCGTTGGAGCGACAGCGAAGGCCAAAGCTACACCACGGGCAAGAAGTAGAGCCAACGCGATGGGTGCTGATAGGTCGTTTGCGACGATGGCAAGCCGAGGTCGTGATAGCCACACCTGTTAACCCCGCAGAATACGAGGTTTTTGTGGGTCGCCAGAGATATCGATTTTCTTCCCAACATATAGGGACTGCCAGTAGCATTCCGATACCCTGCGGAGCCAGTGAGAGACCTGCGGTAAGTACGGATTCATTAGGATTGGAAGTCTCAATGATCAGTGGTATCAGGAATGTGATTCCCATCATCCCAAAATTGTTGATGAACACAATGAGGGTGGTGGCCTTGAAGGACGTGATCTTTAGTAACGTCAGTTCGAAGCCCTACGCTTCCGTCGAGGATTTTGCGCGTTTTGAAGAAAGCAAAGCAGCAGACAAACAGCGACTATTCCGAACACGAAGGTGGGTACCGAGAAATCTGATGACGACACCCGGGTTAGAAATAGCAGTATGACCGTCATGGCTGGCATGAGCATGAGAATTGACCAGTAGTCCACCCGAGTCGTGCTCTCTGTGAGTCTGTTTGGAATCCACAGGGCAGCAGGGATTAATGCCAGTAGTGCTGGCGGAATACTGGCCCACAGTGCCCATCGCCAGGATGACTGGTCGATGATGATCCCACCTAGGACAGGGTCCGACGATCGGCGCAATCTGCACGGGGATTGCGGTTAATGCCATACCCTGCCCATTCGAGACTGGCCTGCGATTTCTACGGCCAGAAGCCTCATGAGAGGGAAGAGCATGCCGCCACCCAACCCCTGGATTACGCGAAATGCAATGAGCGAGCTAAAGGAGACCATGCGGGGACCGGCGGCCAGCGTGGCGCCCGTGAAAACCGCGAGGCTCAGTAACCCATGTGCGTTGGGCACCATACCGGTGGCAGAGTGAACTGAGTGAGTGGGATCACGGTGGCCATGGCTAGAGAGATACCCAGCGCTTGTCCATTGGACAACGCTGATTGATGCGTCGAAATCGGATGCGATGTTTGGCACTGCGATCGCGATGATGCTGCTGTCAACGAGACCGACGAACCCTCCAGCGGCCAGGATCATCGACTGCCAAAAGATCTCGACTTGTGATGGTGGAGGGCGTGCCGGTTTCTTTGTCACTTTCTTCAGGCATTGTTTTTCGTTCTTTCCCCAGTTGGCAAGCGTGATACGTGCTTTTAGAATTGCTGTGCGCGACGAAGTGGTGACAGACCTTGGATCTCCAAAATCGTCCTATGTTTTCTTTGGCATAGAGTCTGTAAAGCCCAAAATGCTTGGCTCCAGAATACGGAAGATGTGCTGACCCGGCAACGTCAGCCCTGCCAAGCTTCCGACGAAACGGCTCCTAAAAACCCCGACGAAACGGCTCCTAAAACCCCTGACGAAAACAGCTCTAACTGTAGTCAATAAAACGATATTTCCGCATGTAGAGTATACTTTTGGTGTGTGCTACCTGGAAGGAGATTTTGTGCTCCGAAACGACATTCTAAAGCAGGGCATATCTCACTCGATATATGACTATGAGTTGGACGAGCTGATCGAGGATTTATCAGGCATCGCGATTGATGGCCCTAAAGGTGTTAGGAAGACAGCGACAGCTTTCGCTTCGCAGTGATGTGGTCTTGACGCTGGATGATGTTGCGGTGAGGCAGGGTTGTTGAGGCTGACGCGAAAAGGCAGCTCACAGCAAAAAGTGTTGTGTGCGTTGATGAGTGGCAAAAACTATCCCCCAGTCTGGGACACGGTGCGGAGGCTGATCGACGATAAAGTAGCAACCACCTTTCTGCTCACAGGTTCTGCATCGCCAGTCGTGGGAACCACAACACATTCTGGCGCGGGGCGAATAATTTCGCTGAGGATGCGCCCCTTGAGTCTCGCTGAACGTGCAGGAACCCAGCCAACTGTGTTTATCCGCGATCTGTTTGAACGCGAAGCGGACATCGCTGGAAATAGTGATTTTTCGCTTTCTGACTATGCCACCGCTATCTGTTCCACGGGTTTGCCGGGGATTTACGACCTTTCCCCGCGTGCTCGCCGCGCGGCTATTGCTGGGTATGTCACACGAATTATCGACAGGGATGTGCCGGAGCAAGGTGGGAGTGTACGACGACCTGACACACTGCGATCGTGGTTAACCGCATACGCAGCAGCATCATCAACCACGACTACCTACACTAAAATCCTTGATGCAGCGACTCCGGCCGATACCGACAAAATCAGTAAGAAAACATCGGATAAATATCGCGATTTGCTTACTAAGATCTGGGTACTGGATTCTGTGCCTGCGTGGTCGCCGCAAGCCCCTTCCTTGGCCCGATTGAACTTGAGTCCCTAAACATCAGCTTTTTGATCCAGGAATAGCAGCCAACCTTCTAGGTATCACAGACCGTACCTTGTGGGAGTGCTGTTAAAAGGTACTGGGGAGATTTTTGGCCAATTATTTGAGTCATTAGCACGCTAGTGTCCGCACTGCTGGACAAGCCGCCGAGGCGCGGACTTTTCACCCTGCGAACGAAGGCGGGCGAACATGAGGTTGATCTTATTCTCGAACGTTACGATGGTGCTGTTTTAGCGTTTGAAGTGAAACTGTCTCCCACAGTGGACGATAAGGATGTTTCACATCTTCATTGGTTGGGGAGCAGATGGGCGACCGCCTTGTGGACAAAATAGTTCTTACAACAGGCTCTACTGCGTATCGACGAGCAGACGGGGGATCGCTGTCGTGCCCCTAGCCCTGCTCGGCTAAGACCTATCCGCCAGTGTCGGGCGAATCGGCCGGGCGAGCTGGGTCATTTCTTTGCGTCCGCGCAGTTCCACGGATTTCAGGACGGTCCAGCGGGCTTGTTCGGCTTCGTTTGCTTCCCGGAGTGTGGCGGCGGAGGTCAGTACCCGACCAGGGGTGTCTTTGGCCAGTTCGGTGAGGCGGGCGGCTTGGTTCACGGCGTCGCCAATAACGGTGTATTCGAACCGGTCGGAACCTCCGATGTGCCCGGCCACCACGTGACCTGCAGCGACGCCGATGCCGCAGGAGAGTTTGAGTCCCTTGAGTTTCTGGCGCAGTTCACGGGCGGCGGCGAGGGCGTGGCCCTGCAGCGTCGGAAAGCGGCAGGGAGCGCCGAGATACGGCGAGGGCGGCGTCGCCCTGGAACTTGTTGATGGAAGCCTTTGTTGTGGTGTACCACGGCAGCAACCTGCTCGAAGAAGTCGTTGAGCGCGGCGACAACGTCCTCGGGGGTGTGGTTGACGGCGAAGGATGTGGGAGCCGATGACGTCGATAAACAGGACGGCGACGTTGCGGTCCTCGCCGCCGAGGGTGGGCAGTTCCTCCAGTGCGCGGCTGGCGACTTCTGCGCCGACATAGCGCCCGAACAGATCGTGGACGCGCTGGCGTTCCGCAGGCCACGCATCATTTCGTTGAAGCCAGCTTTGAAGTACGCCGATTTCCGAGCCGTCGTAAATGCGGACGGCGGTGTTGGCGTCGCCGCGACGCACACGCTCAATGGCCTCATGAAGCTCAGAAATCGGGTCCACAATGCTCTTGGTCACCAGGGTTGTTCCCACCGAGCCGGTGATCAGCGCCACGCACCCCAACGCAATAATGCCTGGCAAGATGCTACTGGAATCGTGGTGGAAATATTCCACGCGCTGGCCCACCACCATGAGCAGCATGCCCAGGATAGGCACCCCCGAGGTGACTATCCAGGTTAGTTGCATGCGCACCCGCACCGGTGGCTCCAGGGTGGAATCCGCAAACCCTTGGGCCAAGGCTTTCGCGGCAATGGGGCGGACCAGCAGCTCCGCCTCCAGGTACGTCAGCAACACCACGATCGCGCCGCCGAGGATGGTGGCCAGTGCCACCACGAACGCCAGCCGTGAGGATGTCGACGCCGCGACCACAGTGACTATGGACACCCCAATCAGCCACACCACGGCGCACAGTACCGCCTGATACACCGGAATCCTGAGCACAAGGTTACGAACCATATTCGGGTCATGTTCGTCCGGTTTGTGCTGCCATCGAAGCACAGGAAGGAACAGCCGCAGCGTCACCGCCACGCCCGCAAATACCGCCAGCACCACGTACACAATCCCGGCTATCCGCAGGTAGTTGGAATCCGTGCCAAAATCAGCTATTTCTGGGATCGGCAGTAGGTAGCGCACAAACAGCATGATTGCCAGCGCGCCCAGGACATTTGAGCCGAGTACCGTAGCAGCATAAAGCGGCCATGAGGTGCCCCACAGCCACTTCATTACCTGCGCGAACCGTCTCATGATCCTCCTTCAACTGGTCCCGAATATTATAAGGTGGGGTAGGTGAGCACATCTACCTCCACTGTCTTTGATCGCCTAACCGGGGGCAGTCAACTCCGCAGCCTGCTTATCGACGCCGCGACGGCCGCTCGCTCCGGTTCCGTCACCCACGCATGGTTGTTTACTGGTGCGCCTGGGTCCGGCAGGACAGTGGCAGCGCGTGCTTTAGCCGCTGGACTTGTGTGCACCTCAGAGGTGCCTGGCTGTGGAAAGTGCCAGGCCTGCCGCACTGCGTTGGCGGGCAATCACCCTGATGTGGAACTTATTCAGCCCCAGGAACTCACCACCGGCGTGAAATTTGCACGCGACGTTGTGGAGAAAGCACACACCCTGCCCACCAGCGCGCCCTGGCGTGTGGTTATTTTCGAAGACGCTGATCGCATGACGGAATCCGCCAGCAACGTCCTTCTCAAATCCGTGGAAGAACCACCATCACGCACCGTGTTCATGTTGTGCGCCCCCTCTACACACCCCCGAGACATCCTGCCGACCATTGTGTCCCGCTGCAGGCACGTGTATGTTCCGGTACCCAGCAACGACGACGTCGCGGCACTGCTTGTTGCCGAAGGAGGAGTCAGCGAGCACGATGCCGCCCTGGCTGCGGCGGCCAGTGTAGGACACATCGGACGGGCCCGGCACCTCGCGCACAACATCGTCGCCCAACAACGACGCGCCCAGGTCTTAGGACTCGCCGAACTGATTTACCACGGCGACCTGGCCTTCCAGGAAGTGGGAGTGCTCTTTACCAAAATCGAAGCCGAAGTAGACCAACGCCTCGAACCCATCGAAGCTTCTGAAAAGGAGAAACTCCAGACAGCCATGGGCGGCGGCATGAAAGGAAAACGGGTGGCCAGTCTGCGCTCTTCCCTCAACGCTGCCGAAAAAGAACTCGAAGCTACCCACAAGAAACGGCGCACCCGCCAAAAACGCGACGCCCTCGACCTGGCGCTTGTAGACTTCGCCGGAATCTACCGCGACGCACTCATTACTGCGACCGGCGCTGGCATCGGCCTTACTCACCCAGACATGGAAGGACTCTCCAGGGAAATCGCTTCCCGACACCCCGCAGAAGCCATTGTGACCTGCATAGACGCCATCATGAAGACCCCAGGGAACTCTTCGGGCAAAACGTCCGGCCAGTGGTCGCCCTGGACAGCATGGTGGGACGCATCCGCCTTGCATTGGGTGTGCGCTAACACCATAGGGTAAAAGTATCTTTTCGGACTTCACGGAGTCCATGCCGCCTTAGCTCAGTCGGTAGAGCGATTCACTCGTAATGAATAGGTCGGGGGTTCGATTCCCCCAGGCGGCTCCAATGTGGGGGTGGATATTGAAGGGGTAGAGTGAAACTATGGTTTTAGTGATTGACGTGGCTTCTTACATCCTGCAGCAGCGTGGATCAATGACCACAATGAAACTGCAGAAGCTTTGCTATTATTCGCAGGCTTGGAACCTTGCCTGGGATGAAAAAGCCGCTTTTTCATGAGCCGATCCAGGCATGGGCAAATGGCCCTGTTGTGTACGCATTATTTGAACGGCATCGTGGCAAATTTGTTGTAAAACAAGACGATATTGCAGGCAATCCAGAGGCACTTGATCGTGATGAGCGCGAGACCATTGATGCTGTGTTAGATGCATACGGGCACCTTACTGGACAGCAGCTTAGCGATATTACTCACTCCGAAAGGCCATGGAAAGTAGCGCGCGGCGAAGTGTCAGAGGGTGAGTATTGTTCCGAGGTAATAGATCTTGACATTATGCAAGATTATTACGGCGGCTTGGACTCTGCAGCTGCGTCGTGATGGGAAAGAAACCTAAGGGGCGGGGAAGCAATCGGCTCAGAAAAAGAATGAAGGCGGTTGCGGACACGAATCTTCATTACATAGAACGTACTTCCTCTAAGCAAGTGTCCGCATCAGCGATGAATATTACTGCTTATCGGGACCAAAAAGTAAAGTGGACTACAGACGAAATGGACGTTGACTGCGGTAGGAACGGCTGTGGTTGGTCATGGAAACTTGCTTCTAATGAAACAAAGGTATTGTTAGATTTCCTATCTACGTTGCATACCATGACATGGGGCGATTGGGAATCGCACCGCACTAATAACGGGAGGAAGCATCACAGTCAACGCATTGATTCGCTTTCAAGGAGCGCTCTTAAACGTCTGAGGGAAATTAACCCAACACTAGACCAAGCGGAAGAAGAGCTATTTAGATTTCTCCTGGGCTCGACGCGTCGCCTCTGGGGGTATAGATCAGGGGCGACATTCCGAATTCTTTGGTGGGATGAACATCATCAGGTCTATCCAACGGAGCTTAAGAATACGTAGTCTAGCTCTCCGCCTTCCTCCCATCCCGCAGGATTTTCACCAGCAGAATGAGTTCGGCGATAACTGCCACGGCCAGGAGTACTTGCGCGTTGGTATAGCGCTCGGACCAGCGCCCAGCCCAGGTTTGAATGTTGAATTGTGTGTCGGTAGACAGCAGTGAGGGGAGTGTTGCGGTGCCGTAGGATGTGATGAATAGCAATCCAATGAAGATGAATAGCGCACCAGCAATCATGCTCATCGTGTTGAGTCGCAGGGGACCAAGCTGCCATGCTCGTCCTCGTAACCAGGTGCGGGAGCCAATGTCCCAGCGGTCCCACACCAGTGCCATAAGAAATAGCGGCACCGTCATACCGAGCGCGTAGAGTGCCATGACCAGCGCGCCATAGGCGGGGTTTCCGCCAACCACAGCGGTGGTGAGCACCGCTCCAAGGAGCGGGCCTGCGCAGAATCCAGCGAATCCGTAGACAGCGCCAAGCAGGAACACCGATACCCACCCAGAACCACGCACTCGGGAGGCCAGCGATGATAGTACAGGGATGTTAAAACCAAACCCCAGGAAGGTATACACCCCAAGGGCTATGATCGCCCAGCCGCCTATGGTGATCAGCGTGCCACGGTGTTGTGTGAGCAGGCCACCGAGGTTCCCTGCACCCACGCCAACGGGCACGAGCACGCAGGCCAAACCCAGGAAGAAGACAAGGGTTCGGGCCGCGAGTTGCTGCTTCGAGGTGAAGGCGTAGGCAAAGAAGGCGGGCAGAAGTAGTGCAGAGCAGGGGCTGAGGATGGCGAGCACGCCGCCAAGGAATGCCCCGAGGAAACCGATACTGACCATTAGCGTTCCTTGGATACGGTTTTCGCGAGTTCGTCGTTAATCGCCTGGACGAATACTTCGGTGGGTTGTGCGCCGCTGATGAACTGGCCGCCAACAAAGAAGCCGGGGGTTCCGTTGATGCCAAGTGAGGTGGCGTAGGAGCGGGCTTGTTTCACCACCTCGTTGTAGGTGTCGTCGGAGACGTCCTCACGGAATTTGTCCATGTCAGGTACGCTTGCTTCCTCGGCGAAACGTTCGAAGTCTTCCATCTGGTAGCCGGATGCCCGTTCACGTCTTTAGAAGCCGTGTACAGGGCGTGCTTGAATTCCACAAACTTGCCTTTGGGCTGCGGCGGCTCGTCCTGCGCGGGCTGCAGCTTCAGCGTTGGGGCCGTTGATGGGGAGGTCATTCCATTCCAAGCGCACCAAGCCCTTATCCACATAGTCCTTGAGGATGGTGGGTTCGGTCTGGTTGGCAAACCGCGAGCAGAAGGGGCATTCGAAGTCGGAGAATTCGGAGATGACCACCGGGGCGTCGATAGCCCCTATTGCGAAGGGGTCGGTGGCGGAGCGGCGGTGGATGTTGTACACATCTTCTTGTTTTTTTCCAGCAGGGCCGCCGGGACCGTAGACCTTGGCATCGTAGGTGCCGTCGTCTAGTGCTTTAGGGCCGTCGCCTTTGGTGCCGTTCGCGCCGGGTTTCGCCATGGCGGCGAGGGCGGCGGTGTCCTCATTGTTCCCCTTAGTGTTCGGGGCGTCGCTGGGTGCCGTACTGCCAACGGCATTCTCAGAAAGTAGCACCGCCCCGTTCGCCTAGTACATATCCGGTGAGTCCGGCAATGACGATGAGCAGGGCGATGAACGCCCACATTGTTTTTAGTCATGGCGGAAAACGCGTTTTTCATTCTTCCTCAGTGTCAGGCTCGGGTGCAATGGCGTTTTGTAAAGCCACTGCCCGTGCGAGACGCGCGTAACGGAGTTCCAGTTCACGGAAGCGAATGTAGGAGCTCAAAGTGGTAAACATAAACGCAACCACTAAAAAGATACAACAGAAGGTCTGTGCCTCGTGAAACACCAACATAATTTGCCACAATGGTGAGATCATCTGGGCGGAGTACCGCCCAAATGCAGGCGGCGATAAAGAGCAGGAAACCAAGTTTCACACCTGCTTTTGCGCGGGCTTTGCGGCGGTTTCCCAGGAAATAGAGCACAAGGGTTGCGGTAGCAAGGAGCAGGAAGAGTTGCATTAAGAGCTGTCCGGTCATGGTAATTTCCTCGCAAGCAATCCGTCGGCAAGAATGTTCACACCATTAATAAGTGATTGTCCTTTGCTCATTGAGTATTCGAGTGTACAGAATGTCTACGGACTGTTCCGCTACCCGCCAACCGCGTTCGTCCATTTGGGTGACGAATTCGGAGGCATGGCTCATGCCGTTCATGCGGATGTTGAGTTCGTCGGCGACCTTGCGGTTGAAGGTGCGCAGACCGTTGTGGGCGTCGGTAAGCCCGAGGCGTCGTGTTTTGGGGGAGAGGAACACCACGGTTTTGAGAACGATGCGTTTGAGCAGCGGCACTTGGTCGTCGGTGGGGCGGGGGCGGCCGAAGCGAGTGCCCACAACGATGTCCAGGTCGCCGGTGCGGAGGCGATCGAGCATTTCCACCACGTCTTTCACCTGGTGTTGGCCGTCCGCATCGAAGGTGACAAAGTACCGCGATCCCGGCTGGGAGCGGGCGTATTCCACCCCCGTTTGCAGAGCGGCGCCTTGTCCCAGGTTGACGGGATGGTTGACCAGGTGTGCGCCCGCGGCTTTGATCTGGGCGGCGGAGTCGTCGGTGGAGCCGTCGTTGACGGCCACCACATTGGGGAACACGTGCCGCACGTTACGGATCACATCGCCAATGACTGCGCCTTCATTGAAGCAGGGGATGATCACCCACGTGTCTGTGTAATCCAGGGACGTATTATCCATGAGTCAACCCACGCGCCCTAGCGGCGGTGAAACAACCTTCCGTATGCTGCTTTCAACGCGACCGAGGGAGTAGGCGATAAAGACTACGTATCGCCAGGGTTCAGCCACGCACGGCGCTTGGAAATAAGCCCATACGCCACCAAATTTTTCTGCATTTGTCGTTCAGCGCTGAACATTCCTTGGGCTGTTCGACGCTCAAAAACGCTAGTTGATATGCGAAAATATGTCAATGCTTCCGGCATGTTGTGGAGCGTTTTCCACCGGCAAGCATGCGAGCGTAGAGGTCGTAATCCTCCATGTGGTACACGTCTCGGTAGCCGCCCGCCTCCCTCACGGCATCCACGCGCATCATCACGCTGGGATTATTAATCGGCGAGTTCAGGCGCGCATACCGCAGGATCTCCGCATGGGAGGTGGGCAGACGCCGCGTGCCAATGACCTGGTCCACGCTGCCATCAAACTCATCCATCGCTGTTCCCAGCACGTCAACATCTGGGTGTTGCTCAAAAAATTCAAGCTGCCGCTCAAACCGCTCCGGCTTTGCGACGTCGTCCGCATCCAGGCGCGCCATAAACTCCGTGTTGATCGTGGCCAGTCCAGCTGCCGATGCGGGTCCGGCACCCATGTTGCGGGCCAGCACCACACTGCGGGCACCCGAATATGTATTAATAAACTGCTCCACAATTGCCCGCAATTGGGGGCCGAGTGGGCCGTCTTCCACAATGACAACATCCTCGGCCGGACGGGTTTGCGCACTTAAACTATCCAAACAGGCCCGGAATTGCGCCGGATCAATGCGGTGATAAACCGTGACAAGTGCAGTGAGCTTGGGCATGGTGCTTATTTTAGCACTGCTAAAGGTATCAGCCGCTGTTGTATGTCCGTTAAGTCTTAAGATATATATCCCGAAAATCTGGATCACACAACCGGACATGGGGCCGAGAAGTAATGCAATACATACGCATGTTTCAAGTGGCAGGGGTAACAGCAAGCTGCTGAAAGCAATAATGGCGGCCGATACCCAGCCTACAACATAGAGTCTGTGCAGTTCAGAGGCCAAAACAGCGGCAGAGGTGATTATGAGTGCGCCGCTGAAAGCTGAGGCAAATGTCAAAACAGATAGAATGATGCCGGGAACCTCGAAGTCGGGTCCAAAAAAAGCGCCTAAGAACCAAGGTCCAATAAAGAAAGCGGGAAGGGTTCCAACTAATCCTATTAAGATTGTTATAAAAATGGGTTTTAAGGCTGCCTAAATATTTCATTCTTGTGCTCCACGAAATGCACAATTAAAGTTGATTGGAAACGTTGCAGGGGAACCAGAAGGGGCGCTCGGGTCAATGTTACGGCCATAATGATCCCGCCTAAGGTGGTGGTGGCTGTTGATCCTCCTAAAATTTTAACGGCAGGCGAAAAAGCCGGTGATCAAAAATCGCGGTTGCCCCGGAAGCGAGCATAGCTACAAATGCACGCCGAATAAATTCCCTTGAAGGAACGTCGGCGTATGTCACGAAAGCGCGCTTCGCGGATTTTGAAGTAATGAAGACAATGGCCCAGCTTAATGCTCCGCTGACTGTGACAAAAAGGAAAAAAGGTAATCCCCATTGTGTGGTCCATGCGCATAGCGTTAATATGAGGCGTATCCCTGAATCTAAAGCAACAAGTCCCGCATAATGATGCCAAAGCCCAAGCCCTGATAAGGTTCCAGAAAGTATTGATTGATATGTGTATGATACCACCCCAATGGCGAGCATTGTTACGGCAAGACTGTGGTCGCTTGATAATAAATAGATAAGCCATAACGGGGAGGTTGCTAGCGTGATGATGCCTAAAATGACCGCTATTAGCGTCCCTATTTTCCAAGGTGAAGCCGCATGCATTACCTTTTTTGACTTTTGAGCTGATGTTGCGACTGCCCTGGTTGTTTCGCATCAAGCCGTCAATAAAACCTGCCAAGCAAAAAACATGCCCCAATAAGCCATGAAGTCAGCAGCGTTTTTCGGCGCCAAGGATTCGCGCTGCAATTAATACTAGTACAAAACCAGATAATGCTGCAAAAAAAGTTGCAAAACTGAGGGTCTTCATGTGGGCTCCATCGCGGTAGAAACGCTGACTATTTTTCAGCCATCAGTTATGTGAAACTGATTCAAAATATTTTATCTTTTACTAAATAAAATAGAATTTATTTTTGAGAGTTGGTCTGGGAATGGTTTGATAAAAAGTACGCACGATTAGATTGAAGATGGCCTGAGGCTTGGATGTTATTCCGTATGAGATAAGATTCTGCTGCATCTGCCACTTTGGCTTAAGTATTCCCACCCCAGTGCGTCGCTGAATTTGGGCAGTTAATGTTCGGAAATAAGTCGGTGGCTCGGGTAAGTTATGTAGACGTGCGCCGATAGAAATTAGTTGAGCCCAAAGGCCATAGTCCTCCATGAAATGTAGTTGGCGATATCCGCCGGATTGCCGAATTATAGCCGTGCGGGCCATCATTGAAGGGTGGTTGAGTGGCGAGTTGATCCGGCAATATCGTACGGTATCATCATCTTTTTCTGGCAGTGACCGTATCTTTGTTGTTGCAAGATTTAGATTTTTTGTTTTTTGATAGATGTGGTCATCGGATTCTATAACTGCCGTGCCAGCCGCAGCAATGTCTGAATGGTTTTGAAGGAAGATAATTTGATGTTCTACTCGATGCGGTAGTGTGATATCGTCTGAATCAATGCGTGCGAAAAACTCAGTATTAATTTCCGCAAGTCCTTGTTGTAGTGCGGGGCCAAGACCTTGATTTTCCTCTAGCTGTATTGTGGTGAGCTTAGGATGGTGTAATTGATGATATGAGATTACTTGATTTAGTTTATTGGGTGTAGGGCCGTCCGTTATTAGGAGGACAGATTCGGCTGCCAGGTTCTGTCCCCATAAGCTATTCAATGTCTCATCAAGTTCATTTAGCTCAGATCTGGAATATGCTGAAATAAGTGCGGTAATGTTTTTTGGTTTTATTGTGGGCATAGTGTGTTACTCTAATATATTTTTGAATGTCATACTGTGGGGTGGCGAGTCGTTGACGGATCTTATCTATATTACAGTTGGTGGGTGCGGTAGATGCTGTTCCAGGTGGGAGTGTCCAAAGATTTTGTTGCACCGAGTGTGGTGGGCATTCGATCATAGAAAAACGCTATGTTGCTACCATTGGGGTATGCTGGCACCATCACGTGGTCTCAGATTGTGAGGTGGGGTGTTTCGGGGGTGCTGGGCGTCAGGTGATAGCTCCTAGATCAAACCGGGCATAGTTGTGCTAAATAATTCGATCCTAACCTCGGATAATCTATACCGACTGTTTGGATGACTGCATTGTTGTCGCGTTGGCGGGTTCGCGTGGTGATTCCTACGATAATGCCTCGACTGGAGTGTTCGACTCGTTGCACAAAGCAGAATTGATTCACCATACAGGTTCGTGGACAGGATTGACCTAGTTGAAGGCGGCGACTCCAACGTATGCGGAGTTGGGTGATGATCTGGGTCAGGATGGCTGTGGTGTGGTCGGCGATGCGACGGTAGGGGGCTGGCTGTGTCTTAGCTTGTGTGGTGGTCATTGGTGTGTCCTTATTTTGTGGTGCTCGTGAATTATCGTCCAAGGAGGGGCGGGGATCCTGGTTCATAACCACCCAGACACAGAGGGGGCGGGCTCTGTCTGATAGACCAGGTGGTTCATGGTGGTGTGCTTAGCCTGGCTCTTTCTGATGCTGATCCGCTTCGGGGTCGTGATAGAGTTCACCGTTTTCATCATGGCAAACAAGACCTTGATGCGTTTGCGTGCCAAGATGACCACAGTGGCGTTGTGTCGCTTGCCTTCATGGCGTTTTTAGTTTCTTGTTGCCATCCCGGTTCAGCGAAGTCGTCATGATCGTAGTTCCTGATTGACTGGTCTAGGGGTGATAATCCAGCAGAGGACGCCAGATGCCCTGCGGTGGGGAAATCGGACATATCGCCCACGGTCATAAGAATTTGCGCTGCTGTTTTCAGCCCAGTCCTTGGCATTGATGGCAGGATACGTGTCTGCGGAATCTCGTCAAGAAGCTGGAGGACTTCTGTATTGATTGCGCGTCGATGCTCTCGTTTGAGTAGAGCACCCTCTGTAGCTATAGCCACTCCCAGTTTGGCTTGGAGAGTACCGGTAATAGCGACATGTTGGCTGGTCATCGCGGCAAACAGCGCATCACTGATCGGTTCGGGAATCTGGGCACGGGTGAGGTCGTTATCAATGTCAGCTAGGACTTTCAGCTGTTGAAATGCCTGTTCCACCTACCTGATGCCGTGTAGCGCATCGGGTACGTGCAGTCCAGCGTGTGCAATGACACAAGCATGGTGGAAGTATTTCCCACATCGATGTCTATGGCAAAATCTAAGGAGATAGAAGTTCTCCTAGGGATGTTACATAGTTGGTTGCGTTGCGTGTCGCTGGAAGTGTTGGACATGCTTTGTGTTGGCATTCACATTACGGTGAGACCTCACATTGGTGGTGGGCGTGGATTGAGTTCCTATGAGCGGTGTGGAGTAAGTCACTGTCTTCGGTGGTATCACCCCCCGGGGTCATGATGGAACAGGGTAAAACAGCCATACCGAAGCCAGCGACTAGTTCCGTTACTAGGGGTAGGGAACCGGGGGCTAACCTACCTCGCATGGATGGGTGGCAGGGGTGAACTCTTGAGCTCCTTTATCGGGAATTACCAACAACATAATGGGCTATCAGAAGCAGGCTCCACGATTAGATTCCTATCCAAAGTAAAACAGCTGAATCCTGATGACGGCATCATTAGAAAACCATCGATGTCAGGCCATGCAAAGAGGGGAAAACGTGTCTTGTAAGGACTGCAGGGTTCTCAAAATGTGAGCGTGCGTCCGATGGTGGACACGAAGATCGCCTGCAATGTACTGGTAGTGATATCGCCGCATTAGGACACTGGGTAGAAAGCCCTAGCGAACAAATATTCTGACAAGAATGTCCCTACATATTACTTCAAGGTTAGTTTTAGGTAAATAATGTATTGACTATTTGCTGATGAATCACCTTCTTTATTTTATAAATTTTGAACGGCGGTTGACTTCGTGAAAAAGGTTAAGATAAGGTTTCTATGTAATGAATGAATCGTAAAGATGTTTGCTAGCAAACGTGAATTTTGTTCAGCTTGTTATCCATGTAAGAAAGGTTTTGCAGTCAAGGTGATCGGAAAAATATTCAAGCAAGAAGTTGTTTGAATATTTTGATGGTGACATTTACAATGTCTCTGATGATTATGGTTTTTGCTCCAATGCAAGCGGAGATGTGGACTCTGCATAAGTCTTTCAGTGGTGTGCCTGATGGATTCGCGAGTGGTCACTGGTGGGGTGGTTCTAGTGGTCTGAATTGGGCTAATACAAGTAGATGCTCTACGAATTCTGGTGCTGCGGCTCATCGGACGTTGATGATGGAAGTTAGGATGGATAATAGTTTTAGGTCTGATGCTAGCTTTGGGGTTCGTGATGCGCGAGGTTGTTATTGGTCAGTTGCTCATAATTTGTTCCCGGTTGTTGCTGGAAAACACTACTATAAGGTAAGTGGGTTTGCAAAGGTGGAAACGTATCTCAGGGGCAACTACTCTCGATTTTTAGATAGCGTATCATGAATTTCTACCTTAAGGATCTTGTTTATAGGCATCCAAAAGCTAATGATTTAATATTTGATAAATTGAATCTTCCGCTATCTTTGGGGCCTTTGTTGCTTCTCGGTAGAAATGGGGCAGGTAAAACAACGCTTCTCAAGCTGATTGCTGGGTTGTTGAAGCCTGCCTCGGGGGCTGTTCATCGAGATGGGCGGGTGCTGTATCTTCCCCAGAGATTTATTGCAGTACCTGGCTTTAGTTGTATGGATTATGTAGTCCACCTTGCATGGTTGAATGGTCGCCCACGTCGTGAAGCAAAAGTTGATGCGGCGTATTGGATTAAGCATGTTGGACTTGAGGGCTATGAACAGCGTCCCTGCCAAAATCTGAGTGGTGGTCAGCAATCACGATTGGCCTTGGCAATGGCGCTTAACTCTCATGCGGACTTGGTTCTTCTTGATGAGCCGGGCGCAGCCTTAGACCCACTGAGCAAAGAAACGTTGAGAAGCCTGTACCAGATTGTAGCGGATGCTGGTGTGGGACTGATTGTTTCTAGTCATGACCCAACGGATATTCTGGGGCCTTTTGTCCGCGTGGTGATTATTGATGGAGGCGTGGTTCGTTTTGATGATGCACCAGATGTGCTCCGTACTTCACAACATTCTGACCCTTTGGTGGAAGCTTTTGCACGGTCGATGTTTCCTAGCGAGGGGACTAATGGGAGGACCAGGAAAGCATGAACATGAGCAGGTTTATTCGTAGGCCCTCACTGTGGCTGCCTGGGGTGACCATCGCTTTTTCTGTCTACGCTTCGTTGGATGCATATCTTACTAATGCGCTACCCTCATCAGTGGGGGCGTTTATCTTAAGCGGGATGGTCTTTGTTATTAGTGGTCTGTGTGTGTCGGCTGCCTGGGATGCGGCACGTTTACACGACGTCGCTAAGAACCTGGGTCGGCGACATAATATGCTTCGGCTACTCGCTTGGATTCTGATTCCCTGTTGGATATGGACGGCTGTGGCTTTCGGTGTGCTCTGGGCGTATCAGATGTGGTTATTTGGCATGGTGGTGTACCCGCATCCGCTTACAGTGCTGCTTGCTGCCTTGATGGGGTTTGTCTGGTCGTTGATGGGTGTTGTGTTTGTCTGGGTGTTTCCCCGCGTTGTTGGTTTGTTGCTTGCTGCGGTGCTGCCTTTTACAGTTACATCATTTGCGTGGTCGCTTACTGATTACAGGTGGCGGCACATGTTTGGCGTTCCGTCTGCCTGTTGTAAGTTATCCTCCACCTTGAGTACCCAAATGGTGTTTGCGTCAGTCCTGTGCTTTGAGTGGCATTGCCGCAATTGGGGCGTCTGTTGTGGCGTTCAGAAGGGGAAACTCATACATTCCGAGCATCAGTGTTCCTCGGGTACTGTGCGGGGTTGTCAGTATCATTGGCATCGGAAGTATCGTGTATGCATCAGTGGTCGCCCAGTCGATTGAAAATTTTGCTGCGGCGCAGCCGCGTGACACACGTGAAGCTATCTGTCGGGATGGTATGTGTTCGTGGCCCGAAAATACTGATGCGGAAATTCAAGCCAATCGCAGTGCGTATAGCCAGATTCTTGCAACCATGCCGCCTGAGTGGCTTCCAAGCAATGATCCTGTTATCATTCCGGACCCTAACTACAAGATCGGTGCCATTGACATGTCACTGTGGATTCTTGGTGAAACAGGTTCGGCATTGCCGTTCAGCAACAGCACTGATCCTGCTGAGGCATATCGGCATTTTGCTGGAACGCTTGCAGCTAGGGAATCAGAACTGTGGGCGACGGCGATCAGCAGTGATGCGTGGCAAGAGTGGGCGGCACGTCAGACGAGACCGGCAACACCAGAGGAAGTTCTGACGTGGGTAAACATGAAAAAGAACGAGCTGTGATGCACTGGCTTCGTTGCTACGTCAAGGGACACCGGCTCACCCTCGTTCTCCCACTGGTTGCGGTGGTGTATGTCATTTCTGCGCTGAGTGGTGGTGTTCCGCTGCCGCTCCCGCCAATATTCAGTTCGTTTGCCCCACCAGTGACCATCGATTCGGTCCTTGCTCTCATGATTACGGCCGCCATTGGGCTATATACAACCAGCGCGTTATCGTATTTTGAGTGTTCGTCGCGGTTGCCGTGGTGGTGCGCAGACGCTGTGGTGCTGATCGCACTAACCTCACCGTCCATGCTCATCTGGGGCATCTCTACTGAAGAATCCTTGTTGGCGCGCAACCTTGCGGTCTATCTTGCGCTGTTCTTCCTGCTTACCGCATTCTGTGGTATGAATACGACTATCGTTTCGCTGGCTGTATGGATGATCGGCCAAAGCGCGCTGTACGACCCTGAGTCTGGTCTTTTATTGTGGGCGCTCACTATCATTCTGCAAGAAGCATCGTCCACTCAAATAGCCACAGCATCTTTAGGGGCCGTTGTGACATGGGTGGTCTTGAGAACAAGGATCAAACAAAGCGCGTATGTTTAAGAGTACGGAAACGCTGGAAGCTCC
>BNJV01000721.1_pt1 | contig 53426 bp, 101 predicted proteins | sample 8540591 | NCBI WGS metagenome assembly BNJV01 (sample SAMD00202457, study PRJDB9452) | human saliva metagenome | host: Homo sapiens | reverse complement strand
GCCGTCCGATTCAGCCGCCCTGCGCCATCGTCGACACCGAGCGCGTCGGGACGAGCTTCGTCAGGACACGACCTTTCAGATCCTTGTTCTGAGCCGCTGCAAACACTGCGCGCATCCTGCGCCGCGCTGCGCGATGACGACGCGTCGTGGGTCACGTCGCCGCGCCGCACCTGCTCCGGGATGTTCTTCCCCGCGGCCAGGATGGGCACCGGACGAGGGACAACGCCCGCCGCCGCCGTTCCCTTGATAAAGGGTGCGGCGTGAGATTTCCATTGCTGTTTGCTTTCCCTCCCTAATGATACATAGAATCTATTCAATTATAAATAAATTCTATATCTTTTTCCTATTTCGTTTTTGAAAGAACTCCCTTCTTTTTCGGATCAAAAGAGTACTACTGAATATTGCGGGTGTGAGGAGAATAGTGCAGCTCCCCTGCCGGAGCGGAGGGGGCTAACGTATGTGTCCTTTTGCGTCATCATGTGACGCAGTACCAGCGCATTCGATGCTTGCGCAGCGCGCGGGATGTTGTTAGAATACAGGGGTATAGTGCTTTTCTCAGCCGCGCAGGCACGGCGTTTGAGCATAGTTCCACAGTGACGATGCAACGGCGGCGATCGCCTGGCGAGCATGTAGTAGGGCAGCTGAGCCCATCGACGAGCACCCATGAGAGCTGGTTGAGGGGACAGGCCCTGCCGTGCTCGAGCCGAAGAAGAGGATTTTTGCGCGGCGCGTCTCGGCGGTCTCCGTGAAAGACGTAGATGAGGGCAGAGGCGGTAGTTGACAAAAAGCGGAGACGCTGAAGGGATCCCCGAGAGGAGAATGGTAAGAGCCCTGCGTACTCTGTGAGAACGTAGAGCAGTCCGTAGTCGAGCAGGAGAGCAGCCGCCGCCGACGAGGAGGAAACGGAATTTCGTGCAATCTGGATGGCATGAGTCACCTCGGATGAAACATTTGACGATATGATATTGTCGCTGAAGAAAAGTTCTATCTATGATACAAAAGTTTTTCAGTTGTTCCAGTCGTCCATTGTTCTTCTGCTCGGCGTGTGCACTCCTCCTCGGCGGATGCGGGGGCGATGTGACAGCGGAGGACGCGGATCGTGATGGGGACGGTGGCGCATCTGACGGTGCGTGCGGATGAGATCACGTCACAGGCGGCGCTGCGGGATGGGCTGGCGGTGCTCGGCGACGGGAGGATGCGGACGGTGCGATGCTCGCCCGTGTGGAGGGACGGCGGGGACGGGCGCGTGGACGGAGATCCCGCCGGCACTCTGCGACCCCTCTCTGGCGCAGGAGATGGCACGGCAGTCGGGACGGCGCGTTTGATGTGACCTCGGGCACACTGACGGAAACTGGGATGGCGCGTGCCGGCATCCACGACGGCGGAGGGGGTCGCCCGGCGCAATCACGCGTCAGTGGCGTGCCCAGGCTGCGATGCGTGCCGCTGATGGAGAGCATCCGGAGGTGCGGCTTCTGCGTACGGGGGATGGTCGACCGCGGCGCACTCATCGGGGCTGGCGCTCGACGGCATCGCGCAGCTGGGCAGAGCGGTGCAGTGAATGCCCCCGCGATCTCGGCGGCAGCTGGCCTCGCGTGCGGCGTCGTCGGAGGGGCCGTGCCCGGCAATCCGCCACGCGGGGAGGAGACCGCAGCGATCTCGCGCGCGACGATACGGCTCTCGGATGCCATGCTCTCGCACTCGGGCGACGATGAGCGATATTTTCTCTACGAGGGCGGCGCTATGCATCTCGTCGATCAGCGTACGGGCGACCCACGCAGACACGGGGGCTCGCATCGTCCCGTCACCGCTTCCGCGCTGCGATGGAGGGAACCATGTGGGCGGGCACGGGGACAGCTCTCGGATATGCTCGACGGCGATCTTCGTCATGAGGGCGGAGCGCGGGCGCGAGCCTCCTCACAGATCTTCCGGGATCACAGATCATTTTGATCGGAACGGATGGACGTCGTGATCCAGTGTAATAAAGGGCCTGCCATACGGAAGCGGATCTGTTTCCAATGGCGGGTCTTTATGGAAAATCATCCGATCTGTGTGACGTGGCTGACCGTCATCCTTTGCCGCTGGGCGCTCGCTGACCGTCTCACATCCGCAATATCGGCGCGGATGATGATGTCGTAAGTGCCGCTCGGCTGGGGGATGGTGACCATACTGTCGATGTTGATGTCGGGTCGGCGAGACGTTGCGATGTCGTGAGCACGCCCTTGCGGTCAGCAACCGCAATCGTGAGCGCGTCTTGCCGCTGTCCGAGCCCATGACGGTGACGAACGCGCGGAAGATATCCGTGGAGGAGATGATGCCGATGACCTTGCCGACCTCAGAGAGGACGGGCATGCCGCCGATCTTCTCGACGCGCCATGACGAGCAGCAGCCTCCTCGATCGTCGTCGTATCCGTGACGTTGATGACGTTCTTCTGCATGACGTCGGCGACCTCGATCTTCGAGCAGGTGCGCATCTCAAAGCGGTCGAGCGTGGTCGCCGCCGAGCGAGGCGCGCGGGAGGTCGCGGTTTTGTAAGAAAGCCGACGAGCTTTCCGTGCTCGACGACGGGGCAGGCGGCGAAATGCCCTTGTCCATGATCTTTTGCCGCCTCGTCGATCCCATCAGGGGCGATGGTGATGAGGGTTCTGGTCATGCAGTTGGCAGCTCACATGGCTCCTCCTTGCAAGAGTGAATTTTTCAATACTGTAATATTCGCGCTTTGGGTCGTGTTTTCCTTCTTTTCTTATCCGCCCAGATAGACCTTGCGTGCCTCCTCGCTTGCCGCAGGATCCTTTGCGGAGCCCGCGGGCGTGATGCGTCCCGTCTCAAGGACGTGAGGCGCGTTCGCGATGGAGAGCGCCATGTTGGCGTTCTGCTCGACGAGCAGGATAGTACCCGCCTTGTTGATGTCAGCGATGATGGAAAATCTCGCCCGTGAGGAGAGGGCAAGTCCATCGACGGCTCATCGAGGAAACAGGGAAGCGGGCGGCTCGCGTGTGCGATCATGGCGGGCATCTGCTGCTCTGCCGCCCGGGCGATGCCCGCCTGCTGGAGATACGCTCCTTCAGGCGCGGAAGCGCGTAGACCATCTCCATGTCGCTCGCGATGCCGTCCTTGTCGTTGCGGATGAAGGCGCCGGCTCGAGGTTCTCGAGGACGGTCCTATCGGCAAAGATGCGCCTCGAGCACCTGTGAGATGCCGCGGCGCACGATGTCATGTGCGCCGGGCCTGCGATGCCCTGTCCCTCAAAGTCGACGGCTCCGCTCTTCGGTGCGATCAGCCCGGATCGTGCGAGCGTCGTGGACTTGCCCGCGCCGTTTGCGCCGATGAGGGTGACAGTCTCTGATGCAGTCGAGCGAGATGCCCTTCGCGCGTGGATGCACTGGTACCATTGAGATCCGCGATGCGGAGCATGGGCGCGCACGCCCTGCGGCCTGATTCGTTCGTTTGCCATGATTATTCCTCCGCTCCCAGATATGCGCGAATGACCTCGGGGTTCTTCCGAATCTCCTCCGGGCTGCCGTTCGCGATGATCGCGCCGTACTCAAGGACGTAGATGCGCTCACAGATCCCCATGACGAGCGACATATCTGCTCGATGAGGAGGATCGTGATGCCGATTCCTTCTTTACCAGCGGATCATCCTCCATGGGTTCCTTCGTTTCCTGCAGTTCATGCGGCCGCTGGCTCGTCGGCGACGGGGTGCGAGCTGTGCCGCGGGCGCGTGCGATTTCGAGACGACGCTGTGCACCGTGAGGGAGGTTCTTCGCCTTTTCCTGTGCCACGCCCTCGAGGTGGAAAGATCTTCAGCAGGCGCAGTGCCTCCTCCGTGAGCTTCTCCTCCTCCGAACGATGGCGTCCGACGCGCGCACCGCCTCGACGAGCCCGTAGTTCATGTGGCGGTGGTGGGCGATCGTGACGTTGTCGAGGACGGAGAGCTCGCCGAACAGGCGAATATGTTTGGAACGTACGCGCAATGCGCGCGCCGTGATCTCGTGGAGACGCGGGCCGACAATGCTCTTGTCGCGAAGAAATCTCGCCCGTCGTGGGGCGGTGAGCACGCCCGTGAGGTTGAACGCCGTCGTCTTGCCCGCGCCGTTCGGTCCGATGAGACCGATCAGCTCGCGCATGTTGATTTGCGTGTTAAGGTCGCGACCGCCTTGAGCCGCCGAAGACCATGGAGACATCCGTTGTGAGAGCAGATCGCTGCCATTATGCCTCCTCCCCTTCGAAAGAGCGGCGAAAGCGCTGCATCGCCGTGACCTCAACTATAGCCGAAGAGTCCCTGCGGACGGTAGAACGAGCAGGATGAGCGCGAGTGCATAGATGATCATGCGCGCATTTTGGGAGCTCGCCGAGTGCCGCCGAGGAGGAAGGTCACGCGAGTGCGCCCGCGATCGGCCGTCATCGAGCCGGACCGCCCATGACGACCATGATGGGGACGTTGAACGACTGCATAAACGTGAAGGACGCGGGGGCTGAGAGTATACATATTGTGTCCGAACAGGCGGCCCGCACACCTGCAAGAACGCGCCGATGCTAAGGCGAGCACCTCCTATTTCGTCGTGTTGATGCCCATGGACTCCGCTGCGATCTCGTTCTCGCGAATGGCGAGCAGGCGCGGCCGTGGCGTGAGTTCACAAAGTTCTTGATGATGTAGAGTGTGGCGAGCATGAGGAAGAACACCCACGTAAAATTCGTGAGATGCGGGGATGCCCGTAGAATCCTGCCGCACCGCCGATATAAGGGAACGTTGATGATGATGTGCGGACGTCTCGCCGGACAGAGGGTCGCGATGGCGAGGAGTCGCCGCTGACAGGCGCAGCGTCGGCAGACCGATGAGCGCTCAGCGGCCCTGCTGATGCCGCCCGCTGGGAGCGCCGCCGCAAACGGCGGGTGGGAAATTCGTCGTAGCACGACGCCGACGTACGCGCCGACCGCCATAGCCGCATGTCCGAGGAGAGCTGTCCCGTTGAGCCGTTGATGGGTTGAGACTTGCCGCGAGGATGATGTTGATCCCCGCAAAGACGAGGTTGACTGCCAGAGGCGTTCAGCACCCTCGCTCGTCGGTCCATGATGATGGCGTAGATGATGAGGGCAAGACGGGCATCTTGAGATCATTTTTGTTGATGGGTTCATCGTCACCCTCATCAGACCTTTTCATGACATGTCATTTGCCGAAGATACCCGCCGGCCGGATGACGCGCACGAGGATCAGGATGGCGAATGCCGCCGCGTCGCGAGACATGGAGAATCCGAGCCCGGAGATGAACGCCTCGACAATGCCGGGAACGATGCCGCCGACGACGGCACCCGGCGGGATGCCGATGCCGCCGAACACCGCTGCGACGAACGCCTTTGATGCCGGGCATGATGACATGAGCGGATCGATCGGGTTAGTAGATGCCGATGAGCACGCCCGCAACGGCGGCGAGTGCTGAGCCGATGGCGAACGTGATCGAGATGATGCGGTTCGCATTGATGCCGCTGGGCTGCGCCGCCTCCGTGTCGTGGGAGCCGCGCATCGCCTTGCCGATCTTCGTCGGGCGGACGTGTGGGTGAGGATGAGCATGAGCGGGGAAAAGTGACGCCCGTCGATGAGCGCTGCTGGCCGCTGATGATGAGGTCCGCCAGGTCAAACGACGCATCGCTGAGTGTGGCAGGGAACGTGCGCGGCGTCAGCGAGACAATCGCCATCATCATGTACTCGAGGAGGAAGGACGACTCGATTGCCGTGATGAGCACGGAGATGCGCGGCGCATGGCGCGCAGCGGACGGTACGCCAACCGCTCCACCACGACGCCGAGCAGGGACGTGACCGCCATGGAGATGAGGATTGCCGCGCGACGGGATCCCGAGCGTAATCGCGGCTGAAGCCGGTACGCCCGACCGTATGAATATCCGCCATGGGCGAAGTTGATGAAACTTGATGATGCCGTAGATCATCGATGAGCAAGGCGATCAGCGCGTAGATGCGCCGAGCTGAAATCCGTTGATGAGCTGCTGCGAGGATCTGTTGCTGAGTACCTCCATGAAAAAACCTCCTGAGATGATGAAAAGAGCCGCAGGATGCGCTCTTTGAGCTATTCTGTGCAGATCGTTTGCGCTCGGCATGATCTTTGCGACAACCGTGCGGTCGCCATCCTTGTTCTCGAGGATGACTGCCCTGTGATCGAGGTTGTGGTTTGCATCCATCGTGATCGTGCCCGTGCACGCGACGAGATCTTCGTCTCCAGTGCCTTGCGCATGCCTCAGGATCGTCGGAAACCGCGCTTCAACGCATCGACGAGGAGCTTGCCGGCGTCATAGCGGAACGGCGAAGACGTTCGGCATGTGCGTGCTCCTTCGATGGGCGTCGATGAAGGGACGTACCGACTCGTCCTTGTCGGGTAGTGCGTGCTGAAGTACGTCTTGTTCAGCGCATCTGCCGCAGCGACTCAGCGACCTTCGGATCATCCAGCCGTCCGTGCCGATGATGGGGGCGGTGATGCCGATCTCACGCGCCTGCCCCGACGATGCTTGCCGACTCCTCATAGTGAGCGGGGACGAGATGCGTCCACGTTCGCCTCGCGCGAACGCGTCAGGCATCGCGAGAATCCTGATCGCTTGCCAGGGAACGCCTCGGTCGCGAGCACCTTGCTGCCGCCGGCGGTGAAGACCTTCTCAAAGACCTGTGCGAGGCTCTTGGGGTAGTCCGTCGAATTGTCGAGGTAGATGACCGCCGTCTTTGCCTTCAGCGTATCGAGGGCAAACTTTGCCATGACATCGCCCTGCTGCGGGTCGATGAAGCAGCTACGCGGAAAGATCACGGCTGCCAGCCGTTCTCGACGGTGACATCGACCGCCGTCGCATCCGGTGCGTGACCGGGATCTTGTTGTCCGTCGCGACCTGCGACTCAGCGATGACATTTGCCGTCGTCGCCGGGCCTACGATGGCGCGGACGTGATCGTCGAGATCGCTTCGTCGCTGCGATTGACGGACTCCGCCGCCTCGGACTTGTTCGTCTGCCTCGACGAGCGTGATCTTCTTGCCATCGCCGCCGGCATCGTTGGCCTCCTTGATGGCGAGCTTCAGCCCCTCGAGCGTCGACCGCACCGTAGTTCGCCGTGTTGCCGTCATTTCAAAATTTTCGCGCCGATGCGGATCTCGTCAGACTTTGCGCTATTTCCTCCGCAGCCCGCGAGTGCCGAGCCGAGGTGCTGTTCCGACGCAGGTGCGGCGGCGAGGCGCGAAACCTTTCCTCGAATCTCATGGATGCACCCATAATAATTCAATGAAGGCGGGCGCGAATGATGCGGCGCCTTCAAAAACTATAGTCCCACATTATACAGTGTGCGCCGTTCGTCGAGGGATACATTTTGACAGAGGATTTTCATTGCTATAATAACGGAACTTCTATCTAGAGCTTTCCTCACCGTCATGGGGGAAGGGTTTACACCAGGGAGAACAATATGAATGAGAAGAATTCCCGCTTCACAAAGGAGGAGACACTGCCGTCTCATCAGGCGGTACCCGAGCATTTCATCTCTACGACAGAGGCAAAGATCGTGCGAATTTCCGCCGTCTGCGCGAGGACATTCGCATGGGCGCCGACAGCTTTCGCAAACGCTTCGCTGTAAAAGGCCCTGCCGAACCCACGCATCGTGCAGCTCCTGCACGAGGACGGTCCGAGCACGGACTGCAACAGACATTCGAGCTCATCATCTCTGCGGCGGGCGTCAGGGGCGAGGAGATCATGCTCCTCGAACGACAGCCGTACGAAGTTTCCGAGGCAATCGAGCTCAGTGCCGTCATCAGACTCGACGACCTCAGTCACCTTGACCTCTGGCGAAGCACGCCAGTCTGCCGAACCTCCTCTGTTTCACTACAACGCAGCAACCTCGTCGAGGGCAACGACATCATCGGCAAGCCCGTCGAGGCAAAGTATGAGACTCACGCGTGAGCAGATGTTCGCTATCGCCGTGCCTTGAGATGGGCGTGAAGCGGTTCGGCGTGCACGATGGTGATCTCTGCCGAGGCTGCGCACGGAGGCGTTCCTCCTCACGGCGCGTCTCATGTTCGAGCTGGCGGCGAAGCTGAAGAGCTTTCGGCATCACGTCGAATTCGTCAACCTCGGCGACGCGCTTCCGGCATTCCGTACCGATCGACGGGACGGCATCGACTACGACGCCGTCGGCGCGGGCATCGAGCTCTACAATGAGATCATGCGCCCCGCCAGCCTCGGCGACGTCGGCATCCGCACGGAGAGCGCGCGGCATCACGGGCGATGCACGGGCTGGCTCGTCTCCACCGCTGCCCACGAAAAGGACACGTACAAGAGTACATCGGGCTCGACTCCTGCCATGGCGAACCTCATGCGCAGCGATCTATAGGCCTCATGTCACATCACCATCCTCGGCGGGAGAGCAGCCCGCCGATCGTCTACGATGTGAGCAGAGGATCGCTCTGCGAGAACTAACGACAAACTTTTGCCATTGACCGCGCCCTGCCGAATCGATCGTGGCGATATCCTCATCATCCACGATACGGGGCGCACGGCAGCGCAATGAGTTCAACTACAATGTAAGCTCCACTGCGCGGGCTCTGCGCCGTATGGACGGCTCCATCGAGCTGATCCGACGCCCGCAAACCATCGACGACTACTTGCCACGCTGAGAATACGAACTCACTGATGAAGTGAGACGGTGAAGGGTGCTACAAAAGGACTGCTGCGCGAAATTCGATGCGCGACTACGATGCAGCCTTTACCTATGTAAATATTTCTCTATGCGTTCTCGTTTCGTCATGCACCATGCTCAGGAGGGCGATCTCGATCATGGCGGCGATGCCGAGGGACGAGCGTGCCCATCGTCTGGACGCGGTAGCCCTGATCAGGGTGAGGCCGCTAAACTCGGAGACGACAAGTACAGAGTCATTTCGCGTGGGGAGACCGTCATTGCTACCGATCGCCATGCAGACGGAGCGTCGCCTGCCGGCGTATCGAAGCCGAGTACCGTGAGCGGCGGGGCAATGATGCCCGCCGTCGTAATCACCTAACGGTCGAGGGCCCTGCGCCGTCTTGAACACCACAGCGAGCAGGAACGGGAAGAGAGATCCCCCATCCCGCCAGACACATCTGCTGCATGCGCCGAGGATGTGTTTTCACCATGTCGGAGGTCGCGATCACCTTGCCGAGCACACCACGCCGCCGGCGATGAAAAGAATGGGGCCGACGGTCATGAGACTGTCGTTGCAGATGAATAGAACTCCTCGACCGTCCGACGGAGAGAGCTGCAGCGTCGCGAACGCCATGCCGACGCCGAGGGCGATGATCGGCGTACCCAGGAACAGTGATCTCGCCGGAGAGGCGGTCACGCCCGCCATGGTGACAATGGAGGACGGTGCCATGAGGCAATGGGGACGTGATCAGGGGCAAGTGGCTGAACCCGGAGGAGCTTGCCATAGAGGAGATGAGGCGCCGTATGGCTCTTCCGTCACCTCATCGGGCTGCGCCTCGTCCTTCAGCTGCCTTTGTGCCGGTCCATCGCGCGCCCGAAGTACCTGCGATCAGCGGGAAGATCGAGCGGAGACCAGGCCCCAATCTGCAGGGGATGATCGCCGATGCCGAGCGTGCTCGCCGCAGCCGGTGGTCGGTGTCAGCGGGATAAGACGTGCGAGATAAAGGGCCGGCACTCAGCGCAAACGCCATAGGAACCGCAGAGGGCTCCCGTGCGGCGGACGACGCTGTACGGATGGGGTTCAGGATAACGGCCAGGGGTCGCGAGAACACGGGGATGGAACGGACCCAGCCGCAGGCTGTGGCGACGACGACAGGCTTACTCTTGCCCGACGAGGCGGATCATCATGATCCGCCAGCGCAGCACACCGCCTGTTTTCTCCAACACCGTGCCGATCATCGCTCGGGGATGATGACGATGCCGATGCTCGTGAACGTCCCCGAAAAGCTGCCCGATCACGGTCGCAAGACCGTGCTGAACACTGCCGTCCGCGAGCTTATGATCGACGAGCGGGATGCCCGCAACCGAGCCGAGGAGACAAAGCATGATGGAGATAAACGGATGAATGCGCGGCGAGATCATGAGCGATCATGATGACGTCGCCACCAAAAAGCGAAGATCGGTGGCAATCCGGTCATAGCAATACCTCCTTGCGGCGGAAAGCGATGTACGCATTTCCGTCAAAACGAAAGAATCGGTCCTCCTCTTTTAATCCCGTTCAAAAATTTTGGCAAGTGCGAAAGAAGAAAAAGCGGACGCAATTTCCTGCGCCCGCGGTTGGCTTGGGAAGCCCTGATTAAATTCGGGTACGACCATCTTGACGCATCTCGCCCGTTTATCGTTGGCAAATCCTCCACGTGAGCTCTTGCTATACGTCCGATGCTAGCTGCCTCAATCGGACAAAAATCTACGCCAATCTGGCGCACCTCATTTTATCCAGCGATTCCTTTTATTATTTTGCCGTGATCCCGGAATCTTGTCCAGTTTCTCGCGGTCGTAGCTGAGAACAAAGTCCTTGCCGTCCTGCCGTCGTCACGGGGACGATGGGTGTCGCCGAGCGCCTTGCACTCCGCGAGCATGAGGTCGTGCTCGATGTTTATGCTCTCGTGGGGGATGCCGCGATATTTCAGGGTAGCGTTTCACCTTCGTGCACCACGGACCAGACCGTGATGGAGTAAACCTTTACCATCGGGATCCTCCTTATGCGCCGATGAGGCTTGTCGGTGGCGGGCTGATCAAAGCCGCGCAGTGCTCTCCGCGTTTGTCGGCGAGGATGACGGGAGCGCCCTCGCCCGTGAGCTTCCGAGCTCGTCGTGAGCGGCGGGCTCCTTCTCCAATATCGCGCACCTTGTAGGCGACGCCCTTCTTGTCGAGATACTTCTTTTGCCTTCGTGCACCACGGGCACGCGTCGAACGACCTGAATCATGGGAATTCCTCCCTTTGTTGTTTTAGGGAAGCGACTGATAAATCAGCATGCCATCTGTGACTCTCTTTTCGCCCTCTGTGTCGACAAATCCTCCACGTAGCCTCTGCTATGCGTCGGTTTCTCTCTTGACGGGCGAGATCTGTACCAATCTGACAGACTCTCATTTTCTCATGCGATTCCCTGAATCAAATCTCGTTCATTACTTCTTCAGAGCCCGCGAGATACTTCTCCGCGTGGAGGGCGGCAGTCGTGCCGTCGGCGGCGGCGGTCGTCAACTGGTGGATCTCCTTGACGCGGATATCGCCGGCAGCAAAAGACCCCAGGATCTCCGTGCGGCGATCCTCACCGCCGGGATGTAGCCCCGCCTCCGTGAGGGGCAGCTGCCTCTTGAAGAGCTCCGTATTCGGGATGACGCCGATGTTTCGACGAAAAATCGCATCGACCGGCGCGCGTCTCCTTCGCGCCCGTATCCGTGCAGGAGATCGACGGACGTGAGGCGATCCTCGCCATTCAGATGTGATCTCCGTCTCGAGCACTAACCGTCACCTTTGGATTGGCGTGAAGGCGCATCCTGTGAGGTCTTATCCGCGCGCAGCGAGGCGGTGGATAAGGTAGAGAGTTGGCGTACTTCGTGAGGAAATTCGCTGCATCGACCGCCGCGTTGCCGCCGCCCAGCGACGGAATCTGCTTGTCCGATCGATGTGTCCATCGCACAGCTCGCGGTAGTGCACGCCGCGATTGGTAGTGAGGCTCCTGCGGCAGAGGAAGCTTGCGGCGGTTCATACCTGAGAATGAGATGATGACCGGGCGTCTCGTGGGCGCGTGTTTCGGTCTCACAATCTTCGGCGTGCTCTTTTAGATCGACGCGCTCAATGCGGTCGAACTCGTCGATCTCGCACCGATTCGTCGCCTGCTTTTCAGGCGTGCCGATCAGCTCCATCCGCTCACGCGCTCGAAGCCCGGAAGTTCTCAGATATCCGCCGCCGTGGCGATCTGCCGCCGACGAGCGAGTTCTCGAGGACGAGCGTCCTGAGATTCATGCGCCCGCAGGGGGCGCGGTCAGCCCCGCCATCCGGCACCGATGATGATATCTCTTTTCGATATGTTCTTTTGCCATAGGTTCATCTCCTGTGATCCACGATATTGACCTTTTGATTTATTATAGCATGGCTGTCAATAGAGTATTTCTGTTTTGGAGAGTTGTTGTTAAAAAATAACACAAAAATAGCCCACACTCCACTGTGGACTATCTTTGCTGTAGTATTATATTTTAGGAGAGCTTTGGAAACATCCGAGGATGTTTCCTCAACGAAAAGCTTGTATAGAATATATCACGTGAGAAAGAAAAATCAATAGGTTTTTGAGAAAAATTTTTCAATAATACAAGAGATTCCTTTATTTCTCAGCAGCATCGAGTGAGGTGAGCGGCATCCCCGCAGGGCTCTCAGCGAGCCGCTGCAGGAGCAGGGCGTAGAGTGCCTCGATGGGGAGTGCCGCCGGAGAGTGCGCCGAGCTCTGCCGCTCGCACGCCGACCTCATGGCGGTGGATGTCCGCGCCGCTCTCAATGCACTGCGTTGTGAGGACGACGGTGCAGCCTGCCTCGCGCGCCAGCCGCAGGGCGGGGAGGAAAACTCTCCTCCGCATCTCCTGAGGGGACGCTGCCGAGGCCGTAGCCCTCGATGATGATGCGCGGCAGCCTGTCTTGATGCAGGCTGTGACGGCGTCGGGGACATCCCGGGTAGAGGCGGAGGACGGCGACGCGCCGCTCCAGTGTCCCATGCAGACAGAAGGGCGCAGATGGCTGGACGGGCGCGGCATCGAGGTCGATCTCTGCACGCCCAATGCTGCGGAAGGCATCGTCGGCGAGGAGTGAATTTTCTTTGCGGCGTTGCCGTGAATGATGCGTCCGCCGAACGCGATCATGACGCCCACATGTCCGCTGAGCGCGGCGCGCGCAGCGAGGCGCAGATTTGCCTCCGCATCCGAGCCTGCCGTGCCGAGCGGCCGCTGCGCCCCGTGAGTACGACAGGGCGGTCGATATGCTCAAGCATATAGTAGAGGGCAGCGGCGGTGTACGCCATGGTATCTGTGCCGTGGGAGATGATGATGCCGTCGTGTGCCTGACGGCAGTCGGCAACGCACCGGGCGATCTGCTCCCAGTGCGGTGGGGCGATGTTGGTCGAGTCGAGGGAGAGGTCGAGCGTCTCCACAGCGGCGTCTTTCAGACCCATCGCGGCGCGCAGGTCGTCTGCGGCAAGTGCGGGACGCAGACCGTGTTCCGTTTCCCGCGAAGCAATGGTGCCGCCCGTGGCGATCAGCAGAATCATGAATGCAGCTCCTTTTTCTCGCGGCGTCGTGAACGGTAGTCAATCCACATGTGGCTGCAGGGTCATGAGCGGGTGATGCAGGGAGCATCCGAGGTCCGCTCCAGCGCATCACCTCACGGACCTTCTCCCGCATCTCATGGCTGTGGCAGTGAACGGGACAGGCGGAGCAGAACGACTGACGTCCATGCGCGGGCACGCCGCGATACGGCTGCGGGCATAGGTGAGGAGGCGGCGGCGGTCGGGACATAGGTCGGACGTATCCGTCGCATCTGCTGTGCGATGAGTGTGATGGTGTCCGCGGCGGTAGATGGCGATCATCATCGACATCACCTCGGCTTCCATCGCACGTTTTTTTCGGTATTCATGGCCTCAGAATATGCCAGAGGCGGGAGGGCATTGCTGCTTGGCAGACGATTGGCGACGTGTGCGTTATAAGGGTAGCTTTCATATAGACCGCCTCGGGGGCAATGTCAATTACTCCGTTCTGCCATGTGAGAAATCCGTGGTCCAAATGCGCTGTATCAAATACGCTGCGGTCGGACAGCGGCGCGAATGCAGGGATAGCGTAGGAGCCCTGCAACATCGAAAAATACGTTCCTCACCTGTTGAAAAATGCTGACGACCATGTAAAGGTCGTCAATGATGCGAAAAATCGGTGATGGTCAGATCCTCATAAGGCTCTGAGGCATAGGCAATCCCGTCTCGAATAGTACATGATGTGTCTCCTATCTGAGAGGCTCAATCTTGTCAAAGTGCATTCCGCGTACGGCATTGTTCCACGCAGCATAGAGTTCGTCCTCGTGGATATAGAGCCATGCTGTGAGAAGTTTTAGCTGCTTGTCCGGCAGTTTGCCGGCAAGGGAGTTCTCCGTCGATGGCGACGGATGCCTTGAAGTCACCGTAGAATACATGAACGTGTGGCTTGTGATGGCGGTCATCATCGAAAAAGATCATCTTGATGACCATACCCATAAAACGACTGAGTTCGGGCATAAGAAAATGCACCTTTCTATATCAATAGTATAAAGCGGTAGAGTGAGCCTGTAAAGCGTTCAAGCGTGTGCGCTTTTCTTTTCCTCCTGAGCACGGCGGAATTTTTCGAGCAGATCCATTTTGTGCTCCATTTTGTGGACGAATTCACGCGCGGCGGCGCGATCCTCTTCGTTTGGATGCGCGGCGGCACGCACCCAGCGCTCCTGCGCCTCGGGGCTGTTGTGGGTGTCGTCGGGATCGGATTTCTTTCGACGCTCGATGAGGGCGGGCGCGAGTTTTCCCTGCGCGGAGAACGTGCCGAGGATTTCGCAGCCCTCCCCGAGGAGATAGGCAGCACGCGCAAAGGAGGTGACGGCATGCTCTGAGCCGACGTCCGTTCCGTGCGTCTGGAAGAGGACGATGCGCGCATCCGCGACCTGCGGCAGGTATGTCTTCATGCGATCGTCGGGGCCGCCGCGCCGTATCCAGTAGCCGAGGGCAACGACCTCGTAGGCGGAGAGATCCGTCGGTGCGTTCTGGATGGGGAAGAGATCAGCCCCTGCCGTCCCGGCGATCTCCTCGGCAATCGTTTTGGTGTTTCCGGAGGCGGACGAATAGATGACGGCCCATTTTCTCATGTGACAATACTCCTTTACATTTCCCTGCGGTTTGCTAGAATGATAGCTGTTGGAATTATTACAGCACATTTTCACGCATTGTGCAAGGAAATCAATCACAGGAGGAAATATGAGATGAAATATGAGACGCGTCATGTGGCGGCACTGCTCTCGACGGGACACGGGATGGTGGATTTCTATGGAGCTTTCTGCCCATCCTGCTTCCCGCTGCTCATGACGCAGTTCGGTCTGTCCCTGACGATGTGCGGCGTGCTCGTCATGGTCTCGTCGGTGACGACGAATATGCTCCAGCCCATCATTGGCTGCGTGATGGATCGGCGGAACTTCAGCCCGCTCCTCCCGTGGCTCGTGCCTGCCGCCGCTGCTCCCATGTGTCTGGTGGGGTACGTATCGCATACGGCACTTCTTTTCCTCGTTGTCGCCGTGACGGGCATCGCTGTTGCGGCGTATCATCCGTTTCTCCTCCATGCTCATCGGACGGACGGCGGCAGAGGGCGCGGAAACGGGATGATGAGCTATTTCATCGCAGGGGAACGCGGGCATGGCGCTTGTCCCACTGATTCTTGTCGCCTTCCTCGACTACTTTCCGCTGCGTGCGCTGCCTCTTTTGCTCCTCCCGACGATCCTGATCGCTGTGCTGTTCCTGCGCTCGGGGCTCTGCGCCGTCTCCACGCTGCCCGAACACACCCCCGCACATCCGTCGAAGCTCGCACGTTCTCTTTGCCCGCACGACGATCACGCTGAACCTCGCGATGGGGCTGCGCTGCTGGACACACGGTGCATTCGGCACGTTCCTCCCGCTCCTCCTCGTCCGCAGCGGCGAGGATACGCACGCAGCAGGGCTCTTTCTCATGATTTTTCATGGTCGGCGGCATGGTTGGCGGGCTCGTCGGCGGCAACCTCGCCGATTCGCTTTCGGGGCGCAGAATCATCGTGGGGGCGCTCCTCATCGGTATCCTGCTGTCTGCCTATTACTTCACCCATGTCAGCACGGACGTACTGGGCGGTGCCGTCCTCTTTGCCGCGGGCTTTATGCTGATGGCACCGCAGCCGAGCTCGATCATCTGGGCACAGCGGGCACTCCCCGAGAACGCGGGCATGGCATCGGGGATGATGCTCGGTATGTCGTTCGGTCTTGGCAGCCTCGGCGTCGCGGCGACGGCGGCACTCGGGGATGTCATCGGGCTCGCGCCCGCCCTCCTCGTCTCCGTCCTTGCACTCCCGCTTGCGGCTATCCTCGCGCATATCACACCGGAGCCGCGTTCGTAGCGCACCTTTTTACGCTGTGCATGATCCTCGGGACTGTTACACGAAGTTTTCTAACTGCGTGCAACAGTCCCTTTTATCAGTGCTTCCTATATACATAAATTATATTTCACATGAAAAACATTGATAGTATTTATTTCCTTCGTTCTGTTGAAAAGTGAATGCGATTCAAGTATTATGAAAGCATCATATGGGAATCTATTTTCACCTGTAGAATAGGAGGCAGAATATGCTGCAGAGCAAGAGCTGGGACGGTTTTGAAGGGGGCGTCTGGCAGGAGGAGGTCAATGTCCGCGACTTCATCCAGCGCAACTACACACCGTATGACGGGGATGAGAGCTTCCTCGCACCGCCGACGGACGCGACGAACCGCCTGCAGGGCGCGCGTGCAGGAACTGCAGAAGGAGGAGCGCGCGAAGGGCGGCGTCCTCGACATGGAGACGGAGGTCGTCTCGGGGCTGACAGCATACGGCCCCGGCTATATCGACCCGCGCTGAAAGACCTCGAAAAATCGTCGGACTGCAGACGGACAAGCCTCTCAAAGCAGGCGTTCATGCCCTACGGCGGCATCCGCATGGCAGAGGAGGCACTCGAGAACTACGGCTACAAGGTCAGCCCGAAGCTGCATGAGGTCTTTACGAAATATCACAAGACGCACAATGCGGCGGTCTTTGACGCCTACACGGACGAGATCCGCGCGGCACGCCGCAGCCATATCATCACGGGACTGCCCGACACCCTACGGGCGCGGGCGCATCGTGGCGACTACCGCCGCGTTGCGCTCTACGGCATCGATCATCTCATCGCGTTCAAGCAGGGTGATCTTCTCAATTACGGCGACGGGGTCATGACGAACGACGTCATCCAGCTGCGCGAGGAGGTCGCGGAGCGATTCGTGCGCTGAAGGGCATGAAGGAGATGGCGGCGACGCTACGGCTTCGACATCGCGCAGCCGGCTCAGAATGCGCGCGAGGCGGTGCGGTGGCTTTACTTCGGCTACCTCGCGGCGATCAAGACGCAGAACGGCGCGGCGATGAGCGTCGGGCGCATCTCGACCTTCCTCGACATCTACATCCAGCGCGACCTCGCGCGCGGCACGCTCTCCGAGACGGAGGCGCAGGGAGCTCATCGACCACATCGTGCTGAAATTCCGCATGGTGAAATTTCGCGCGCATCACCTCTATAATGAGCTCTTTTCGGGTGACCCGATCTGGGCGACGCTCGAGATGGCGGGCATTGGCATGGACGGCCGCCACATGGTCACGAAGACGATTTCCGTTTCCTCCACACGCTCGAAAACATGGGCCCCTCCCCCGAGCCGAACCTCACCGTGCTCTACTCCTCGAAACTGCCGCAGAAGTTCAAGGACTACGCGGCGCGGATCTCCATCCGTACGAGCTCGATTCAGTACGAGAATGACGATGTGATGAAGCCGGAGTGGGGCGATGACTACTCGATCTGCTGCTGTGTGTCGGCGACGCAGACGGGCAAGGAGATGCAGTTCTTCGGTGCGCGTGCGAACCTCGCGAAATGCCTGCTCTATGCGATCAACGGCGGCATGGACGAGAAGAGCGGTGCGCAGGTCGGCCCTGCCTACCGTCCGATCCGCACGGAATACCTCGAATACGACAACGTCATTACGAAGTATGAGCGCATGATGGACTGGCTCGCGCACGTCTACGTCAACGCGCTGAACATCATTCAGTACATGCACGATAAATACTACTACGAGGCGGCGGAGATGGCACTCATCGACACGGATGTGCGCCGCACATTCGCAACGGGCATTGCAGGCTTCTCGCGTCGTAGACTCGCTGTGCGCGATCAAGTACGCAAAGGTGAAAGCCCGATCTACAACGACCGCATCGTCGTGGACTACGAGGTCGAGGGCGATTTCCCGCGCTACGGCAACGACGACGACCGTGCGGATGAGATTGCGAAATGGGTGCTCAAAACCTTCCTCTCGAAGATCAAGGCGCGTCACACCTACCGCAACTCCGAGCCGACGACCTCCATCCTCACGATCACGTCGAACGTCGTCTACGGAAAAGTACACGGGCGCGATGCCGGACGGGCCGCACCGCGTGGACGCCGCTCGCGCCGGGTGCAAATCCGAGCTATGGCGCGGAGTGCTGCGGGCCTGCTCGCCTCGCTCAACTCGGTGGCAAAGCTGCCGTACCACTGGGCTCTCGACGGCATCTCGAACACGCAGAGCATGAACCCGTCCGCACTCGGACACAGCGAGGATGAGCGCGTGGAGAACCTCGTGAGCGCGATGGACGGCTACTTCGATCAGGGGGCGCATCATCTGAACGTCAACGTATTCGGACGCGAGACGCTCGAGCACATCATGGAGCACCCTGAGGATCCCTGCCTACGCGAACTTCACCATTCGCGTCTCGGGCTATGCGGTCAAGTTCATCAGCCTGACGCGTGAGCAGCAGCAGGGATGTGATCTCGCGTACCTTCCATGAGCATATGTAAACGGGCAGGATCAGCGCGACGGAGAGCTTTCGGCTCGGTGGACGGCCCCGGCATCCGCTTCATCGTCTTTGTGCAGGGGTGCCGCTTTCGCTGCCGCTACTGTCACAACCCCGAGACATGGGGGACAGAGGGCGGCGAGGAGCGCACGCCGGCGGATGTGCTGCGGCAGGCACTGCGCTATCGTCCGTACTGGAAGGAGCGTGGCGGCATCACCGTCAGCGGCGGCGAGCCGCTGCTGCAGCTCCCGTTTGTGACGGAGCTCTTTCGCCTGGCGAAGGAGCAGCAGGTCAACACGGTCATCGACACGGCGGGCGGCCCTTTACCGAGGATGAGCCATTCTTCAGCGCATTTCGGGCGCTGCTGCCGCTCACCGATCTCTTTTCTCCTCGACATCAAAGCACATCGACCCCGCGCGGCATCTGTGCTGACGGGCACGTCCAATGCGCCGGTACTGGCACTCGCGCGGTACCTATCGGAGCAGGGGAAAAGCATGTGGATCCGTCACGTGCTCGTGCCGGGGATGGACGACGGCTGCCGATGACCTGCACCGGCTGGCGGACTTCATCGGAACGCTGCGGACGGTCGAGCGCGTGGAGGTGCTGCCCTATCATGCGATGGCGCGGCACAAATACGAGGGCACTTCATCTGCCGTACCCACTCGGGGATACGCCCGTGCCGACGGCGGAGGAGATCGCGCGCGCCGAGGCGATCCTGTGCGGGGAATGACCCACCGCGCAGAGGATAAATAATGGAAGCACTGATAAATTCAGCACCGCCATCTTAGCGCATCTTTTTTGCCCGCACTTCGGCGGAAAATCCTCCACAGAGCACCACTCTGCGTCCGGTTTTCCACCTCGTTCGGACGAAAAAATCTACGCCAATCTGACGGACTTCATTTTATCAGCGATTCCATAAAAAAACTGCGGTATGGAGCATGATGCTCTGTGCCGCTTTTTTTATCAAAGTGGCGCGTGGGCTCAGAAAATCGCTCTCAATTTTAACTCACATCCCATTCTTCATGAAAAATTCAGGTCAAAGTGGGAAAATACCTCCAACAAAGGGGGATTCTATGCAGTGGAAAAGCATAGGAACGTTTGTGAGAAAGAAGCAGAACACAGTGCTCTGTGCAACGCTGGCGGGCATGATGCTGCTGTCCAGCGGGTTCACGATGAACGGCTTTCCGAAGAATATGCATCGCGTGAGCGTGCACGTTGACGGAGAGACGATCAACGACATGACCGTGCAGACGCAGCCCAATGACATTTTTGCCAAACTCGGCGTCGAACTCGGCGAGAAGGACACCTACGAGGTGCACGAGGGCGCGGATGGCCGTCATACGGAGATCTCCGTACGGCGCGCTGTACCCGTCACGATCTCCTTCTGGGGCGATACACAGCGGGTCATGACGAGCGGACGCACCGTCGGCGACGTTGTGGCAGAGTACGGCTACAATATGAACGAGGTCGATGTGAGCCCGGGAGTTGAGACACCGGTCACGGCGCACCTCGCGATCCAGCTCACAGAGAATGAGCAGGCGGCAGAGCAGCGGCGCGCGCGTGAGCGCGAGGCCGAGCGCGTGAGCCGGGGCATTCCCCGCTACCGTGCAGCGTATACCATGCGCGCCTCCGCCTACCTCCCGAGTGATGGGGGCGGCGCGGGCATCACGGCGACCGGTATGGCGGCGCGCTGCGGTGTCGTCGCCGTCGACCCGAACGTCATTCCGCTCGGCTCGCGGCTCTACATCCCGGGCTACGGCGAGGCAATCGCCGCAGATACGGGCGGGGCGATCGTCGGCAATACGATTGACCTCTGCATGGAGAGCTATGACGAGGCCATCCAGTTCGGACGACGATCGGTTGAGGGTCTACGTCCTCGAGTAACAAAAGAGAGAATCACTGTGGAAGTATTCACAGTGATTCTTTTTATTGACAAGAAATGCTTTCAGTGGTACTATTCTATCGTACCATAAAAAAATTTCATATAGAAATTGGATCAAGTGCAGAGACTTTTGCATAGGAAAGCCTCAATGCTTCATAGGGAATCCGGTAGGGAGAATATAATCTCATAAGCCGGAGCGGTCACGCCACTGTAACAGGGAGCAAATTCGCACGCCAGCGCGAGCTGGCAGTCACTGGGGAGTCCCCCCGGGAAGATGCGAAGGAGCGATGAACTGGAGCCAGGAGACCTGCTTGATTAACAATCACCGATTGACCTGCGAGTGATGGGGATGGAGATTTTGCGGATTCGTTCGCTTGATATAAAGTTTGGCATAGCCGCGACCAAACGATACGAGAACTGAGTGACGATACCGAAAAGACCCATTCTGCTGCTGTGGAATGGGCTTTTTCTTTGCAAGGCTCGATTCCCTGCGCGATCCTGCGGAGATCTGTGTGCACGTCTGGGAACATGCGCAGAGATTTCCCCAGGATGAAGGAGCACTGCTCCTTGGGGAAACATTGCTCATCTTTTCAGTTCTCGTTTTTCCCCCGTGATGGGGGAGCGCTCTGAGGGTGGAAGCTCAGAGCGATTTTTCAGGAATGCAATTCCGCGATTTATCTTTTTTTGCCCTGTCGGCTTCAATACGCTTTCGCGCAGCTCTTCTATGCGCTCAGCGCATTTCATGGACAGGAGAAAATCTTGCGTGCATCAGAATTGCTTTATCTTAATGTCAGTTCATCATTGAACTGACAGAGCCTTCCCGGAATAAATTAAAGGAGGACGTACTATGCCGGAAGAAAAAGAGCGGTCGAGCGACGAGGAACTTCAGAAGCTTCTGAAGAAATCGGCGGATGTCGAGAATTTCCCCGATGTTCCGCTCGATGAATTCACGCCGCCCACGGACGAGGAGTGGAAAGCCGCCTGTGAGGCACTCCTGAAGGGCGCGCCGTTCGAGAAGAAGATGTTCACGAAGACCTACGGGGGATCACCTTCGACCCGATGTATACGCGAAAAGCACACGGAGGACATCCTGCCGAAGGGCGTCATGCCCGGCATGGGAGACTACCTGCGCGGCGTGGATGCGGCGGGCTACATCGGCAAGCCGTGGGGCATCGCACAGGCGTGTGACGAGACACTCCCGGCGGAGAACAACGAGCTCCTGCGCCACGAGCACGACAAGGGCGCGACGATCTACCATATCGTGCTCGACACGGCATCGCGCACAGGTGTGGATGCGCGTCAGGCGGAGGCGGTCGGCGACACGGGGACGAGTGTGACGACGGTCGAGGACATGCACGTCCTCCTCACGGGACTTGACCTCGCGAAAGTTCCCCTCTATGTCTACGCAGGCGCGAACGCCGTGCCCTTGCTCGCCCTTGTGGCGGCGGCACGCCGTGCCTCGGGCGAGGACATGGCAGAGGTGCGCGGCATCGTCGGTGCCGACCCCATCGGCGCCCTTGCGGCGGACGGGAAACTCCCCGCCTCCCTCGATGCCCACTATGACAGCCTCGCAGCGGCAGCGCGCTGGGCGACGGTAAACGCACCGCATCTGCGCACGGTGTTCGTGCGCAGCGACGTCTACAGCAACGGCGGCGCGAACGATGTGCAGGAGGTCGCTTCGGTTCTTGCCACGGCGACGGCATATCTGCGCGCACTCTGTGAGCGCGGGACTCACGATCGACGAGGCGGCGTCACAGATCGCCTTTGCGTTCTCGATGGGCGCGAACTTCTTCCTGCAGATCGCCAAGCTGCGCGCCGTGCGTCCCCTCTGGGCACGAGATTGTGGGCGCGTTCGGGGGAGTGCGGAGGCACAGAAGATGCGCATCCATGCGCGCCCTGCGCTGTTCTTCAAGACCATCTACGACCCCTACGTCAACATGCTCCGCAACACGACGGAGATCTTCTCGGGCGTTGTCGGCGGCATCGACTCCTTCGAGAGTGCGCCGTTCGATGAGCCCATCCGCAAGGGCGACGAGTTCTCCCGCCGTATTGCACGCAACGTCCAGATCATGCTGCGGGAGGAGTTTGGCCTCCTCAGCCCATCGACCCGCCGGCGGCTCGTGGGCAGTCGAGACGCTGACGCGCCAGATGAAGGAAAAGATCTGGGCAGAGTTCCAGCGCATCGAGAAAGAGGGCGGCATCATCGCGGCGCTCCGCGCAGGCTCCCTACAGGAGAGCGTGGCAGCGGTGCTCGCCGCACGGTTCAAAAACGCCGACCTGCGCCGCGACCGCATCGTCGGCAACAATATGTATCCGAACATGACGGAGACACTGCTCGAGACGCGCGCAGAGGATACCGCAGCGCTCAAGGCACAGCGTACGGCGGACATCGACGCCTACCTCTCGGACATCGACGTGAAGCACCGCGACGAGGCGCTCGCATCCCTGCGGCAGGCCCACAGCGTGGATAACGCGGTCGAGGCGGCACTCGCGGGGGCGACGATTGCAGAGCTCATGACGGCGGTCACGGAGGGGAACGGTGCGGAGACGGTCACGGCGATTGCGCCGCATCGCTGGAGCGAGCGGTTCGAGGCACTCCGTCAGCGCACAGAGGAATACAAGGCGGAGAAGAACGACAACGTGAAGATCTTCCTCGCGAACATGGGGCCCATTCCGCAGCACAAGGCACGCGCGGACTTTACCACGGGCTTTTTGCAGGTCGGTGCATTCGAGGTGCTTGGCAACGACGGCTTTAAGACCGTTGAGGAGGCGGCGGATGCGGCGCGCGCCAGCGGTGCAGATGCCGTTGTCATCTGCTCCACGGATGCGACCTACCCCGAGATCGTTCCCGCACTCGCGCCGAAACTCCATGAGGTGCTGCCGAAGGCCCGCGTTTTTCCTTGCGGGCGCTGCGCCGAAGGATCTGCTTGAGACTTATAAGGAAGCGGGCATTGATGAATACATCTCCGTCCGTGCGAACTGCTACGGATCCTGGAGAGCCTTCAGAAAAAGAAAGGGATGATTGCGTAATGGCAGGCTTCACGAACCCCGACTTTACGGGCATGAGCCTCGGCGAAAGCCCGTCCGCAGACAGCAAAGAGTGGCGCGCCCTCTTCGAGGGGAGACAGGACGAACCTTTGAGGCGCTCACACACAAGACGATGGAGCGCGTCCCCGTGAGTCCTTCTACGACCACGATGTATATGCGCATGAACCATCTCGACTTTTGCGAGCGGCATTCCGCCGTGCCTGCGCGGTCCCGTACTCCACGATGTACGTCTTCCGTCCGTGGACGGTACGCCAGTACGCAGGCTTTTCGACCGCCGAGGAGTCCAACGCATTCTACCGCCGCAACCTCGCTGCGGGGCAGAAGGGACTCTCGATCGCGTTTCGACCTCCCGACGCATCGCGGCTATGACGCGGACAACCCGCGCGTCGTCGGCGACGTGGGCAAGGCGGGCGTCTCGGTCTGCTCCATGCTCGATATGAACATCCTCTTCTCGGGCATCCCGCTCGACCAGATGTCCGTCTCCATGACGATGAACGGCGCCGTGCTGCCGATCCTCGCCTTCTTCATCGTCTCGGGTGAGGAGCAGGGGCGTCGACAAGAAGATCATGGCGGGCACGATCCAGAACGACATCCTGAAAGAATTCATGGTGCGCAACACCACATCTACCCGCCGGAGATGTCCATGCGCATCATCGGCGACATCTTCGAGTACACGACGAAGTACATGCCGAAGTTCAACAGCATCTCCATCTCGGGCTACCACATGCAGGAGGCGGGCGCACCGGCGGACATCGAGCTCGGCTACACGCTCGCGGACGGCCTTGAGTACATCCGCACGGGGATCAAGGCGGGGCTTGCCGTCGATGATTTCGCAAAGCGTCTCTCGTTCTTCTGGGCGATTGGCAAGAACTACTTTCATGGAAATCGCCAAAATGCGTGCGGCGCGCGTCCTCTGGGCAAAGATCGTCAAGTCCTTCGGGGCACAGAACGACAAGTCCATGGCTCTCCGTACGCACAGCCAGACGTCGGGTTGGTCGCTCACGGCACAGGATCCGTTCAACAACATCGCGCGCACGGCGATGGAGGCCATGGGCGCGGCACTCGGCCACACGCGGTCGCTCCATACGAACGCGCTCGACGAGGGCAATCGCCCCTGCCGACGGACTTCTCGGCACGCATCGCGCGCAATACGCAGCTCTACATCCAGGACGAGACGAGCGTCTGCAAGATCATCGACCCGTGGGGCGGCTCCTACTACGTTGAGTCGCTCACGAACGAGATCATCCGCCGCGCTTGGGCGCACATCCAGGAGGTCGAGGCACTCGGCGGCATGGCAAAGGCGATCTCGACGGGACTGCCGAAGATGCGCATCGAGGAGGCGGCGGCACGCCGTCAGGCACAGATCGACTCCGGCATCGAGAGCATCGTCGGTGTGAACAAATACCGTCTCGAAAAGGGAAGACCCCTGCAGATCCTCGCGATCGACAATACAGCGGTGCGTCAGGCGCAGGTGGAACGCCTCGAGAAACTGCGTGCCGAGCGCAACGCAGACGATGTGCGCCGCTGTCTCGAGGGCATCACAAAGGCGGCAGAGTCGCGCGACAACGGCAACCTCCTCGAGGCAGCCGTCGATGCGGCGCGTGCACGCGCCTCGCTCGGTGAGATCTCCGACGCGGTGGAGAAGGTCTCGGGACGTTTCCAGGCGGTCATCCACACGATTTCGGGGGTCTACTCCTCCGAGTTCACCGACAAGACCGAACTCGAGCGCGACGTGAGATGGCGGACGAGTTCGAGGAGCTGACGGGACGCCGCCCGCGTATCTTCGTTGCGAAGATGGGACAGGACGGACACGACCGCGGACAGAAGGTCATCGCATCCTCCTTCGCCGACATGGGCTGGGACGTCGATGTGGGGCCGCTCTTCCAGACGCCCGCCGAGACGGCACAGGATGCCGTCGACAACGACGTGCACATGGTCGGGTTCAGCTCGCTCGCGGCGGGGCACAATACCCTCCTGCCGCAGCTGGTGGATGAGCTGAAAAAGCTCGGACGCGACGACATCATGGTCTGCATCGGCGGCGTTATCCCCGTGCAGGGACTATGACAACCTCTATGAGCACGGCGCGGTCGCGATCTTCGCCCCGGCACGAACATCCCCGAGGCGGGCATCAAGCTCCTGACCCTCCTGATCGCACGCGCGAAAGAAGAGGCCGCGGGTTAATTGAACGATGTGCCCCCATCCACTCATCTATGACTGCGTCCCTCCCCGTCAAATCGCGGGAGAGCACTAGTGGAAGTCGGTTTTGATCACTCCCTGACAGGACATCACTGACACCAATGAGGTCTGCAGATTGGCGTAATTTTTCGTCCGAACGAGGTGGAAAACCGGACGCAGGTGCTGCTCTGTGAGGATGTTTCCGCGCAGTGCTGGGCAAAAGATGCGTCAAGATGGCTGTACGCGAACTCGTTATCAGCGGTCGCTTCTACGACGCTAAATCCGAAAGCCTCCCCTGCACGCGGTCGCGGGAGACGACACGCAGCGCGTGGAAGCGAGCTCTGGACGATGAACTCCGACATGAATACGGGGCTCGCTTCTGTAGCACACGCTGCAAAGAAGTTTTCGGCGAGCAGCCCCTGTTTTCTCTCTGCGAAAGGAGGCTTTATGAGCGAAAAATATACAACCGAGCGCCCTGACTGGGTGCCCGAGGACGCCGACGCGAAATTTACGACGAGCGTCATGGGCGGCATTGAGGGCATCAAGGATCTGACCGTTGGCAATATCAACCCCGAAAAACTGCTGAACGGGCAGGGTATGCCCCATCGCAAGCTCGTCCTCTCCGAGGACGACTACGTCGAGGGCGTGGCGCGCGGCGACCGCATGACGCTCTCTCGTGCGATCACCCTCATCGAGAGCAACAGCAGCAAGCACTTCAAACGTGCGCAGCGCGTCCTCCAGCGTCTGCTGCCACGGACGGGCAATGCTCTGCGCATCGGCATCACAGGCGTTCCGGGCGCGGGCAAGTCCACGATGATCGAGGCGTTCGGCAATATGCTCTGCGACATGGGGGCATCGCGTCGCCGTCCTCACCGTCGACCCCACGAGCTCCGTCACGAAGGATCAATCCTCGGCGACAAGACGCGCATGGGGACACTCTCACGCCGCCCGAGGCATTCATCCGTCCCTCGCCGGCGGGCGGCACCCTCGGCGGCGTCGCACGCAAGAGCCGTGAGACCATGCTGCTCTGCGAGGCGGCAGGCTACGACGTCATCATCATCGAGACGGTCGGCGTCGGGCAGTCCGAGACGACCGTGCGCTCGATGGTCGATTTCTTCCCTGCTCGTTGTGCTGACGGGTGCGGGTGACGAACTGCAGGGGCATCAAAAAGGGCATCATGGAGCTCGCAGACGCCATCGTCATTAACAAGGCGGACGGCGACAACCTCCTGCCCGCGAAGGTCGCGCGCGGACAGTACGAGCGCATGACGGAGTTCATCCGTCCCGCAACGCCGGGGTGGGGAGACGCACGCCTATCTCGCCTCTGCCATCAAGAAGACGGGGGCTCGCGGAGCTCTGGGAGGTCATTCGTATCTTTCGTGAGAAGACGACGGCGAGCGGCATTTGGAAGAAGCGGCGTGACAGTCAGCTTCTCGACTGGATGAACAGCATGATCGACGAGCATCTGCATAATTTGTTCTTCGACGATGCTGTCGTGCGCGGTCGGATGCCCGAGGTGCGCGAGGCAATCCTCTCCGGCGGCATCTCTCCGACGCAGGCGGTCGCCGAGCTCCTCGGCGTCTTTCGATGTGCGGCGTGCGGCGGCGCGGCAGGTCGACCTCTTTACGCAACTGATTGCCAAAGGCTCCCCGCCATAGAGGCAGGGGAGCTTTGCGTGCCATATCGGGCGGTATGGAAGGGGGAATTTTATTGCAGAAACGCATCTGCTCTCGGGTGCGGATATGTACGAGCTCGAGGAGGTGTTTCGCGGACGGCGCGGCATCGTCTCCGTGCGCACGGGCTATATCAACGCTGCGCCGCAGACCGCGCACGAGGACGCCCTGACGGGCACGTCGGGCGGGCGTGTGGGCGTTGAGATCGTTTACGATCCCGAAAAAGACGGACATCTCACAGCTCCTCGACCTGCATTTTTCCGTCGTTACGCCGTACAGCATCGACGGACAGGGGCTATGTGCGCGGTGCTGTGTATCGCGCGGGCATCTTCTACGAGAGTGCGGAGGACGAGCCGCAGATCGCGCTCTATCTCACCTTTCTCGCGGGAAAGGGCGCTGCCCGCGACGGGGAGCACTCTGACGCTCAACGATCCGAACAGCAGCGCGGCGGCGCGGCGCGTCATGCACGCGACGATGGAGCGGCTGAGCTCGTTTCAGCCTGCGGCGGAGGAACATCAGGGCTATCTGCGGCGGCATCCCGAGACAAAGACCTATATCGACTCTCATGCAACTGCCTGAGTAATCTTAGGGGCTGCTGCACGAAGTTTTTGGCTTCGTGCAGCCCCCCATTCTGTCATAACATCAAAAACTTCCCTCAGATCAGATGATTTGTGGTATAATGAAGCACAGGGAATATGTCTCGTGAAACGAGAGGGAAATTATGACACTACGAGGGAAATTGCAGGCAACATTTGTTGTCCTATTCATCTTCATCGTCGGCGTTGTCGGCCTGAACTTTTCCACCTTTGGGCAACTCGATGGCTATGCGCCCGGCGGTGAATGCCTCAGGCTCGCTCCGCATGCGCGCGTATCAGCTCGCATGGCTGTCCGCGCGCTCCGTCCCCGCAGGGGCGGAGGAGACGGCGAAATATCCGCGGGGATATGGCAGCGCGCGTCGCGGAGTACGATCATATCCTGACGGGACTGGAGCAGGGGGATGAGGGACTGCATCTCCTTGCCCCGTCGGACGATGCCGTCATGGCGCAGCTGCAGAAGGTAAAGCCCCTGTGGCAGGCATACCGCGACGACGTGATCGCCGTCATGGACGCGGGCACCCCTGCGGCAAAATATGAGGCGAACGCGAAAGTCTCAGCAGAGGTGGCGGGACTATGTCGCTGAGGTCGATGCGCTCGTGCGTGCCTACGATGAGGCGAGCCGTGCACGCATTGCTCGTGCCAAGATGCTTGAGGGGCTTATCCTCATACTGGCACTCCTTGTCGTTGTCGGCGCATCCCATTTTCATCCGGGCGCAGATTCTGCGCCCACTTGCTGCGCTCACGGCCTCGTTCCACGAGGTGGCGGGTAAAGAGGGAGATCTCACGCAGCAGCTCAGTGCCGACCGCTATGATGAGATCGGACAGATCGTCCACTCATTCAACCGCTTTTGTGAGTGACCTGCGCGAGCTCATTACACGATGCACAGGCGTGTTCGACCGAGGTCTCGGGGCTCGCGGATACCGTCTGGCATGCGAGCGTTGAGAACAGCAAGGCCGTCGAGTTCAATGCCGTTGCGGTGATGGGGACGGCCGAGCGCACACAGGAGCAGCATGAGGAGGCAGAGACGCTCACGCAGAGCCTCGCGGGCATCGCTGCCCACATGGATGAGATCCGCCGCTATGCAAGTACGGAGGGCGCGATCAACCGGCGCTCATTGCCTCCATCGAGATGGTCGGTGCCTGCGCACAGGTCGCGGCAGCAGCCTCCACATCCCTCAGCAAGGCATCGGAGGAGATCGCGGGGCATACGCAGGACGCGGCGGCGTCCGTCGAGGAGCAGACTGCCTCACTCGCAGCGTTTGCCGCGACGGCGGAGCAGCTCAAAGGGGTGCGGCTGAGGATCTGGACGGACTCGTCGGGCGTTTCAAGGTATAGGAGAAGAGGGGCGGCACAGGGGAGCTGCCGGGAACCACAGGGAAAAAGGGGAGTATCATGCAAATCAAACACATCGCAACGAAGTTTCTGGTTGTACTGCTGCCGCTCTTTTTGGTCAGCTTCATCATTCTTTCTGCCATCGGCTACTACACGGCACGTGGTCAGCTGCTTGAGATGTGAGCGAGAACGCAGAGCTGGTTCGGCAGATGACGGCCGTGAAGCTCACCAACGATGTGGGAGCGCAAGGCGGATCTGCTGGACGGGCTTTCCCGCAGTCCGGTCATCGCGCACGGCACGCGCGAGAGCGCATCAATGCCTTGCAGGCCTTGAAGGCGCAGATGCCCAGCTTTGCGATGGTTGCCTTTTCGACGCCGGAGGGGCAGGCGTACAGCGATACGGGACAGGACATGGATCGCTCCTCGCGTGACTACATCAAGAAGGTGCGCGAGACGAAACAGCCGTTTTTGCACCGCCGTCTGTCTCCGGCACCACGGGCAAGCTCATCTGTGTGCTCGCTTATCCCTGTGCTGGAGGGCGGGGAGCTGGTCGGCATCGTCTGCGGGACGATGCAGCTCGACTCGCTGACCGAGATCGTCGGTGACGTGAAACTGCTCGATACGGGCTATGCCTTTGTTGCGGACGAGAGCGGCATCGTCGTTGCGCGTCATGATCGGCCGGACGACGTTGGGAAACTGAATCTCTCCCAAAAGGATCAAGGAGAGGACAGAGTTCTTGACGATGCGCTCGTGCAGGCGTTCAAGGATACGGTATCGAGCGGTCAGGAGCGCATGGTCACACTATCAGAGCTCTGCGGGGAAGGAAATCGATGCACATTTCCTGCCGATCCATCTGAAGAACCGCACGTGGGTGGTGGTGGCCTGTGTGCCGATCGATGAGATCAACGCACGGGTCAACGCGCTGCTCGGCCTTCTCGTCGCCGTCACCCTTGTCGGTATTCTGCTTGCCGGTGCGGCCATCGTGATCTTTGCCCGGCGTACGGCGGCACCGCTTGTGCGGCTCAACGAGGCGTGCCGCACGATCAATGACGGGAACCTATCGGCGGCGGACATTTCCCGTGGAGTCTGCCGATGAGATCGGGCAGCTCGCGCAGGGATTCAATCAGATGAAACAGACCCTGCACGGTCTCCTCGCGAAGATACAGGAGAATGCCCAGAGCCTCGCGCGCTCGTCGGAGGATCTGACCGCAGCCGCGCATCAGTCGGCGGAGGCATCGAACGCCGTAGCGTCTGCCGTGACGGAGATCGCCAATGGCGCCGTACAGCAGACAGAGGACACGGCACATGCGGATGAAACGGCGCAGGGCATTGCCGGCGGCACAACGCGGGCGGCACACCTCGCCGATGAGATCGCGGCGACGACGCAGACCACCGTGGCATGCGTTGAGCGCGGACGATCCTCGGTGCAGCAGATCGTCGGACACATGACCGAGATCGAACATGGCACAGAGATCGTACAGGCATCCATCAATGCCCTCGCCAAAAACTCGCAGGGAGATTTCCCATATCGTCGAGATGATATCGAACATCGCCGGACAGACGAATCTGCTCGCGCTCAACGCAGCCATCGAGGCGGCGCGTGCGGGAGAGGCGGGCAGAGGGTTCGCCGTTGTCGCCGAGGAAGTCCGAAAGCTCGCCGAGGAATCGGAAAGCTCCAGCCGTCAGATCGCCGAGCTCGTCCACGAGATCGACGCGGGCATGAAAATGCCGTGCAGGCCGGGCGATACGAGTACGGCGAGCGTCGCGAGCGGTAAGCAGGCGGTCGAGGATGCCGATGCTGTCTTCGGCGAGATCCTGAGCTCCATCGAGAAACTCTCTGAGGGCATCCGAACCATCGCCGGAAGCATCCGCGAGATCGCGGAGGGCAGCCGCAGCATGAGTGATCGCGTTGCCACCGTGCGGCGCATCTCGGAAAAGAGCGCAGAATGAAACGCAGACGATCTCCGCATCGACCGAGGAACAGTCTGCCTCCGTGGAAGAAATCGCCGCGGCAAGCCGTACGCTCTCCCATCTTGCCGATGAGCTGATGGCGGAGGTCGGCAAATTCAAATTGAAATAAAACAGGGTCGATGCCGCCGTGCTGCGATGAGCAGTACGGCGGCATGTCTTGCGATTTCTTGGGAAACAACGTACAATATGAGGGAGCACGGATACCTTCAGCCGCGCCATTTTGACGCATCTTTTTGCCCGCACTTCGGCGGAGAATCTACGTCAATCTGAGGGTCTATTTTATCAGCGATTCCTTTAGTATGGTAAATGAGGGGAACGGCTATGAGCAAGGAAACGGTGGGGCGACGGTATCAAGACAGCGTTTTCCGTGCGTATTTTTAACGACATGCGGATCGTCTGCGCGATCTGGCAGGCGCATTGCACGGGCGAACGTATACGACGGACGATGTCGTAGAGATCGTGACACTGGAGGGACATTTTCTCTCGCAGGGTAAAAACGACATCTCGTTCCTGCTGGCGGGGCGCCATTTGGTTTTCATTGAGCATCAGAGTACACCAAATGAAAATATGCCTCTGCGCTGTCTCTATTATATCTGTGAGCAGCTGCGCGAGGAGATCGACGGCAAGCAGCTCTATCGAAATCGTCCGGATACCGCTGCCTGTACCGGAGTTTCACGTGTTTTATACCGGCGTGAAGGAACTGCCTGAGGCGTCTGTCATGCGGCTTTCCGACTCCTATCGGCACGCGGGTGATGAGAAAATATCACTGGAACTGCTGGTAACGGTACACACGTCGTTTATCGTGCACAGAAGGCACTGCTTATGAAGAGTCGTGCGCTGCATGACTATAGCTACTTTATCCATGACATCAAGGCAAATATTGCGGCGGGTATGGAGCTGCCGCAGGTCATCGGCGCGGCGATGCATACGTGCATCGAACGCGACATCATGCTGAAATTTTTGAAAGAGCACGAGAAGGAGGTTGTCGATATGGTGAGTGAGGTGGAATCAGGATCTGTTCGAAGCGGCGAAGTTTGAAGATGGACGTGAACAAGGACGCGCGGAAGGACGTGCGGAAGGACGTGAGCAGGGGCGTGATGAGGAGCGGGGCACCATGATCCTCAACATGCTGCGTGAGAAGATGCCGCTTGAGATGATCGCGAAGGTGTCGAATCTCTCTCTGAGAAAGGTGCGCGAACTCGGACAGATGCACAGCCTGCTTTAAGGAAGCACTGATAAATTCGGCTCAACCATCTTAGGGAAGTACTGATAAACTCAGCACCGCCGTCTTAGTACATCTTTTTCGCCCTGTCTGTGTCGATAAATCCTCCACATAGCCTCTGCTATGCGTCCGGTTTGTCTCCTTGACAGGACAAAAAATCTGCACCAATTCGACGGACTTCATTTTATCAGTACTTCCCAGCGCATCTTTTTCGCCCGCTTATCGTTACAAATCCTCCACAGCACTACTGCTCTGTGGAGGATTTTGTCGTTGCACGTCGAGATCAATACAGGCAGTCGTCTCTTTGGCGACGGCTGTTTCTCAGTTTTACTTCTAAGGGAGGTTTTTCATTGGCTGTTGCGGGAGGATATTGTCGTCCTCGCATTTGTTGCGATCATCAAGAAATACGAGACGCGCATGGTACTCTTCGGTGCCGGGCTTCTCATGTGCATCATCGGCGGTGTTGCCGACAGTGCCATTACGACGTTCAGCAAGACCATGGTGCATACCACACTCGTTCCCGTCATCTGTACGGTCATGGGCTTCTCCTACGTCATGAAGCTGACGGGCTGTGACCGTCACCTCGTCGCGTCGATCTCGGGCGTCATTACGCGGACGAAATTTGTCCTGATCCCGCTCGCGATGCTGCTTACATGGTGGATCAATATTGCCATCCAAGCGCAGCAGGCTGCGCGGCAGCAGTGGGCAGCATCCTCATTCCCGCCCCTCATCGCGGCGGGCGTGCATCCCGCCATGGCAGGTGCCGCTGTTCTCGCAGGTACGTGGGGCAGTGCGATCAGCCCCGGCACATCGCACAACCCCTTCGTCGCGGATCTTGCGGGCACAGACATCATGTCGGTCATCATGAATGAAGCACCGTCCGCCATTGCTGCATCCATTGTCTGCGCGTTCCGCTCGCCGCGATTGCGATCATCCGCGAGCGAAGGGCCAAACGAGGAACGCCGTGCCGCTTATCTCGAGGGAGCTTGCGGAGGAGCAGGATAAAAATTTTCCACATCAATCCGCTCTACGCCATTGTCCCCTCGTGCCGCTCATCCTGCTCGTCCTCGGCAGTAAGCAGATCGCCGTCTTGCCGCTGGTGAGCGTCCCGACGGCCATGATTACAGGCTGCATTCTCTCGCTCATCGTCACCCGCACGAGTCCGCAGGAGGTCACGAAGAAGTTCTTCGACGGCATGGGCAGCGCCTACGGCAGCGTCATGGGGCTCATCGTCGCCGCCGCCGTCTTTACCGCCGGCATGACCGCCATGGGGCTGACGGGGGCACTCATCGAGACGATGAAGGGCTCCGAGTCCATCGCACGTATCGCAGGAGCATTTGGCCCCATTTGTTATTGCGATCATCTCCGGCTCGGGCGATGCGGCAGCACTCGCGTTTAACGGCGCAATTACCCCGCACGCAGAGACCTTTGGCATGACTATCGTTGATCTTGGCTCACTCGCCCAGATGGCCGGCGCAATCGGCCGCTCCATGTCTCCTGTCGCCGGTGCTGCCATCGTCTGTGCAGGTCTCGCAAAGGTCAGCCCGATGGAGATGACGAAGCGCAACGCGCTCGATGCTCCTCGCGACCATCACGTTTATGATCGTCCTCTTCCTCTGAAGGCGACATCTTATGATCGATCAAACAAGGTTGAATGACTGACGTCATTTTCGCCTGTCGACACAACAAGGGAGGAAATATCATGGAACTGGATGCAGAGATATGCACCTTGCCGATGGGATGCAGGAGGAACTGACGCGTCAGCGGCGTGACCTCCATCAGCACCCGGAGCCGGGCTGGACCGAGTTCCGCACGGCATCGATTGTGGCAAAGACGCTCACGGAGCTCGGCTGGGAGGTGCACACAGGACGCGAGGTCATGGAGGAAAATGCCCGCATGGGCGTGCCCTCGCCCGACGTTCTCGCACGTGAGAAGGAGCGTGCCGCCCGTGAGGGGGCAGACCCGCAGTGGCTCGAGAAAATGGACGGCGGCTTTACAGGCGTCGTCGGAGTGCTGCATTGCGGGGATGGTCCCGTCGTCGGCCTTCGCTTCGACATGGACAGCAACGATGTAACCGAGACGGATGCACCGGAACATTTCCCGAACCGCGAAGGATTCGCCTCCTGCCACCCCGGCGCGATGCACGCGTGTGGCCACGATGGACACACAACCGTCGGGCTCGGTGTCGCGCGCATTTTCTCAGCGCTCAAGGACAGGCTCAGGGGGACGATCAAACTCGTCTTTCAGCCCGCTGAGGAGGGCGTGCGCGGCGCGCGTGCTATGGCGGAGAAAGGCGTTGTGGATGACGTAGACTATATGCTCGGTGCGCACTTTGGTTTTAAGGCAAAGAGTACAGGCAGCATCGCCTGCAGTGTTGTCGGCTTCCTCGCGACGAGCAAGTCACGACGCCCGCTTCGTCGGTGTCCCTGCCCACGCAGGCGCCGCGCCTGAGACAGGAAAAACGCCGTCCTTGCCACCGCCTGTGCCACGCTTAACCTCCACGCCATCGCACGCCACTCGGGCGGTGCATCGCGCATCAACGTTGGCCGCATGGAGGCGGGCAGCGGGCGCAACGTCATCGGCGACAAAGGCTTGATTGCCCTCGAGACGCGCGGCGCAACAAGTGCGATCAACCACTATATGGAGACCGAAGCGGAGCGCATCATCAAGGCTGCGGCGCGAGATGTATGACGTACAGGTCAGCATCGAAAAAAACCGGCGGAGCAGCAGGCGGCAGCAACACGCCGGAGCTTGCCGCCTATCTTGGGCAGCGCGCGCGGGAGCTGGGACTCTTCAAGGACATCATGCCCGAGACGAACTTCGGCGCAAGCGAGGACTTCTCCTACTTTATGGAGCGTGTGCAGGGAGCGCGGCGGTCAGGCAGCGTACATCATGATCGGCGCCGATCTCGCCGCAGGGGCATCACGACTCACACTTCAACTTTGACGAGCGTGCCCTTGTCTATGCATTAAAGATGCTCGCCGCCAGTGCCGCATCGCTGCTGATGGAGAAATAATTTCATCGCGGCGAAACATAACGCTGAATTTAGAAAAATCTCTTATGCAATACAAAATCCCGCCATACCGTTTGTCGGTGTGACGGGATTTTTATGTCAATGCGGGGTTATTCTTTGATCGGTTTTTTGAGCATCGACAGGGATGACGGCACCGACGAGGGCGCCGATGATGATGCTCACGAGGTACGCGAGCGGGTTGCCGATGGTCGGGACGACGAAGATGCCGCCGTGCGGGGGGCGCGCAGGGTGCAGTCAAAGACCATGGTGAGTGCGCCCGCGAGTGCCGAGCCGACGACCATCGAGGGGATGACGCGCACAGGGTCTGCCGCCGCGAAGAGGATTGCACCCTCCGTGATGAAGGAGAGCCCCATGACGTAGTTCGTGATGCCCGCTTTGCGCTGGCTCTCGGTGAAGCGGTTCTTAAAGAGGGTGGTGGCGAGGGGCGATCGCGAGCGGCGGAACCATGCCGCCGGCCATGACTGCCGCCATGACGTGATACTCGCCCGAGGCGAGGTCCCGTGCCTGTGACATACGCCGCCTTGGTGATCGGGCCGCCCATGTCGATCGCCATCATGCCGCCGACGACGATGCCCATGAAGACGCGCGCCGAGGGATCCATGCTGCCGAGCGTCGAGACCATCCATGTGTTGATGGCGGCGACGGGCGGCGTGATGATGAGAGGGTGATAAAGCCGATGATGAGGATGCCGAAGAACGGGTAGAGACGGGACGGGCTTGATGCCGTCGAGGTGCGGCGGGAAGTCCCGCGAAGCCCTTCTTCAGCAGGTTGACGGCGTAGCCGCCGATGAAACCTGCGAGGTGCGCCGAGAAAGCCCGTGCCGTGTGCCCCGCAAGTGCACCGCCGACGAAGCCGACGCAGCAAGGCCGGGGCGGTCGGCGATGGACATGGCGATGAAGCCCGCGAGAACGAGGGAGCATGAAGCCGAACGATGCGCCGCCGACATCCATGAAGAATTTGGCGAGCGGGGTGTTCGAGCCAAAATGCGACGGGTCGATGCCGTAGTCATCAAAGGAAGGCGAGGGCGATGAGGATACCGCCGCCGACGACGAACGGGAGCATGTGCGAGACGCCGTTGCTGAGGTGCTTGTGAGATCTGGCGTCCGAGGCTCTCCATCTCGGCGGCATCCGCCCTCTGCCGTATCCGCACCGCTCGCGCGATGAGACGGGCGCGGAGCCTGCGAGGGCACGGTCGATGAGCTCGTCCGCCTTGTTGATGCCGTCCGCGACCTTCGTGATGACGACGCGGTGTCCGTCAAAAGCGCGACATGGCGACGTTCTTGTCTGCCGCGACGATGATACCATCGGCGGCCGCAATTTCCTCGGGCGTGAGGACGTTCTTTGCACCTGCCGAGCCGTTCGTCTCGACCTTGATGGAGATACCGCGTTTCTTCGCGTGCTGCTCAAGGCTCTCTGCCGCCATAAAGGTGTGCGCGATGCCCGTGGGGCGAGCGGTGACGGCGAGGATCTGGATGTGGTCGGCGGCAGGTGCGCTCTCTGTGCTCTCCTCTGCCGCACTTGGTGCGAGCTAAAGGTGCCGTTTTCCTTCGCGTCGATGAGGCTGCGGAATTCCTCAACGGTCTTGGCGGCGATGAGTGCCTCCTTGAAGTCGGGATCCATAATCATGGTCGCAAGGCTGGAGAGGATGGTGAGATGCTCATCGTTCGCGCCGTTCGGTGCGGCGATCATGAAGAAGAGGCGGCTCGGGTTGCCGTCCATCGCGGCAAAGTCCATCCCGTCGGGGATGGTCATGGCGGCGAGCCCTGCTGTCTTTACGCCGTCGCTCTTGGCGTGCGGCGTTGCAATGCCGTCGCCGAGGCCTGTCGTACCGCTCGCCTCACGTGCGAGTACGTCCTTGACGTACTGTTCCTTGTCACTGAGGGTTTTCCGCCCTTTTCCATGCAGTCCGCGAGCAGGCGGATAGCTGGCTCTTTGGAGGCGGGGGCGGAGACGCCGAGGGCAATGCTCTCGGGCTTCAAAAGGTCGTTGATATGCAAAGGGAAAACCCTCCTTTTTTATTACGTTGTAATTGCTGTGCAATACTCCTTGCAGAACATCCATATTATTTGGCGTGGCGTGCAGTCCTTTAGCAAACCCTAGTGGAGCAAGCGGCACAGAGTGTGCGACCCGCCCCCTGCGGATTTTAATCGTTCAAGCGCAGCGCGTTTGGAATCCGCAGGTATTTTGGCGGACGAGCACACGACCGCTTGCGTAACGAGGGTTCTGCGTAGGACGCACGCCACATGGGCTGCACAGCTACGATGGGGTGGATTCATTTGCGTAGGGACGCACGCACAATTACATCACTCGATGGTTTTCAGCAGCGCGAGCCTCCTCGCGTGTGGCGAGGTTCGGCGAGAATGCCGAGGCGGAGCCGGTTGCAACGCCCATGTAGAAGGCACGCTCGTGAGTCGCCGCCCGACTCCTATAGCCCGCGAGAAGCCCGCGACCATCGAATCGCCTGCGCCGACGGAGTTGACGAGGGTGCCCTTCGGCGCGGCAGAGCGATAGAATACGCCTTCCTCCGTGAGGAGGATCGCGCCGTCACCCGCCATGGAGATGAGGACGTTCGTCGCACCCTCGTCCTGCAGACGTTTTTGCGTGCTCGATGATCTCGTCGTCCGTTTTTCAGCGTCACGCCGAACATCTCGCCGAGCTCGCGATTGTTCGGCGATGAAGAATGGGTGATACTTCAGCACGCGCCGCAGGAGATTTTTGGTCGCGTCGACGGCGATGCGGATGCCGCGTCCGTCGAGGTGCTTCATGATGCGCTCATAGATGTCGTCAGGCAGTGTGTTTGGAATCGAGCCCGCGAGGACGAGCGTATCGCCGCGCTTTAGCCGATCGAGTTTTTCAAACAGCGCGCGCTGCGCCTCGGTGGAATCTTCGGCCCCTGCCCGTTGATCTCCGTCTCGCGCTCCGCCTTGATCTTGACGTTGATGCGCGAGAATCCCTCGTCGAGGGCGTACAAAGTCCTCCGTCACGCCGAACGAGCGAAGCTGCTGCTGCATCGCCGTGCCGGTGAATCCCGCGAGGAAGCCGAGTGCCGTCGAGTCGTGTCCGAGATTTTTCAGCACGATGGAGACGTTGATCCCCTTGCCCCCCGGCAGGATCTGCTCATAGTTCACGCGGTTGATCTCGCCCGGCGTGAACTGCTCCAATCGGACGATGTAGTCAATCGACGGATTGAAGGTGACCGTGTAGATCATATACATATCCCTCCTGTCCCATAATATATGGATCTCTTTCCAGTATTGCTATCATATAATGTAGGCGCAGTAAAGTCAAGAAAGCCGTTCTCATATAGGTGGACTTGTCAGCGCATTTTCTTTCCTATATAATAAAAATAAAGAGATACAGCGTTTTTGGGGAACGGGAGGACGTATGAACGAAATTGTAGACAGCAGTACCGCGCAGGTGCTCGTGGAGGCACAGGAAAAGCCGGCACCGACGCCGCGCCCCAAGAAGGCGGCTCCCAAGGGGCGTTTTTCTACGTCAAGAAATGCCTGCGGGCTCATCCTCGCGCGTTCATCACCGCCGTGGGGCTCGAGCTCTTCCTCATCCCGAACAACGTCATCGACGGCGGCGTCGTCGGTCTGTCGATCATGTCGCAGACGATCACGGGCATGAGCCTCGGCGTGTTCCTCGTGCTCTATAATATCCCCTTTGTCTTTATGGGGTATAAGCAGATCGGCAAGAGTTTTTGCCCTGTCGACGGTCTTTGCCATCATCATGCTCTCGATCTGGTCGGGCGTGCTTCACGATGTGCCGCAGGTGACGAATGACCCGTTCCTCGCTGCGATCTTCGGCGGCGTGGTGACCGGTCTCGGCGTCGGCATCGTCATGCGTACGGGCGGCTGCTTCGATGAGGACGGAGATCGTCGCGATCATCATGGATGCGCGGACGCAGTTCTCCGTCGGCGAGGTGGTTATGTTCATCAACCTCTTTATCCTCTCCTCGGCGGGACTGCTCTACGGCTGGGACAAGGCGATGTACTCGCTCTTTTGCCTACTTCGTCATCGCAAAGATGATTGACGTCGTGCTGAAGGGACTTGATGGGTCGTATGCCGTCATGATCGTCACGAATGAGCACGAGGAGGTCACCGCTGCCCCTCAACGAGCGGCTCCGGACGCGGTGTGACACTGCTCCACGGGGCGGGCGGCTACACGGGCGAGGCGAAGGAAGTCCTTCACTGCGTGGTGACGCGCCTCGAGCTGGACAAGCTCAGGAAATCGTCCTCGACAAGGACGAGCGCGCCTGTGACCATCAATGCCGTGCATGACATCGTGGGCGGCAGGTTCAAGAAAAAAGGCGATTCACTAAGATTCCCCAGAGCCTCCCCCGTACACGAGGGAAGGGGAACCGCGAAGCGGTGGAAGGGGCATCGTCTGCAATGTATCCGTGCTTTCTTGGGGAGATTGATCGGCGATGAAAACAGTTTCTCAGATATACGGCTCTGCTGAGCTTCTTTCTCCTGCTCCTGCCCACGGCGTCCGCGCTCGGCGCTGCGCGCATCGCGCAGCTGCCGCTCGTGGTGGAGGGCGGTGCGGCAGACGTTGATGCGGAGACGGTGGATGCGCTCGAGGAGATGGTCGCGCACGATCTCCATGCCGCTGAACGATACGATGGGCTGGCTCACCTACGTCGATGACCGTGCGCTGACGGATGCGTATGATAGTGCCTGTGGGCAGTACGTCACGCGGCGCGGCTGTGACTATCCTGCCGCCCTGCGCGCGACGGCAGATGCCGTGGAGGCAGACCTCGTCGTCCTGCCGATCCTCACGACCTACTATGAGGAGATATATTACACGAGTATCTTCTATGAGGAGAACTTTCTACACAGCGGAGCCGCCGTCCGCCTTCTCGTCTATGACCGTGCAACGGGGGAGGTCATTGACCGCCGCGATGCGCGCTCCTATGCGGATGCGGATCAGCCGAGCGGCAGGGCGCATGTCCTCGCGGGCGAGGTGATGCGTAACGTCCTCGCCGCTGCCAATCTCCGTGCGCACGTGCGAGACCTGCGTGAGACGGCGCGGGGCGCAGAGGGGCAGTAGTAAGATAACTCAAACTTCGCAGGTCAATAACGTGCCGTAAGCCTTGAAATATCTGGGTTTGTGGCAAATAAAATAGCATGAGCGACATCCATTTGGTATAATTAAGTACCAACAAAAACATCCAATGGAGGCTCATGCCATGACTAGTATAGCACAAACCGACCGCTCTGAAAATCAACTGTCCGAGAAAATGCAATATTTCCTCCGGCGTTACCACGTCAGCACGTATTCTGCGCTCTGCGAATGCCTACAAACATGGTGGCTTTCCTGTCCTCAGCATCTTCCTCGCCGCCTTCTCTACGGTCTTTTCGCATCGCTCTTTCTTCATGCAGATTCACCTCCAACGCACTGCCTTCCCCTTTGCCAAGGATACCTTCTACCGCTTCATGAACGCCTGCCACATCTATTGGCGCAGGTTCACCACACTGCTCGCTGCAACCATCATCCAATCCACCATTGCACCCTTTCGACGAGCGCAGATCGTGTCAACGTCCTCATCCTCAATGACTCCATCTACCACCGTGCCCGCTCCAAGAAGGTTGAACTCCTTGCGCGTCTTTACGACCATGCCCCAAAAAGAGTTTTCCTACGGATTCCGGATGCTTACGTTCTGCTGGTCGGACGGCAGCACCCTTCTGCCCGTCAGCCATGTGCTCCTGTCGACCGAAAATCCAAAGAACCGTCTGAATGCCTCCTCCGAGAAAGTGGATGCACGCACGAGTGGCGGCAAGAGAAGAGAACTTGCACAGAGGAAGGCAGCCGAGGTCATGCTCTGTCTCCTGCAGGAAGCGAAGGGAGACGGCGATTCCCGCGCGTCATGTCCTCTTCGATACATGGTTCTGCTCTCCGACCTCGCTCTTGTCCGTCCATGAACTTGGCTATAGAGGTCGTCGCGATGGCGAAGAAAACGGAGAAGATTCACTACCTCCATGAAGGTGTGATGCAGGATGTAAAGGCAATCTACAGGAAACACCGAAAAACGGCGTGGTTGCTCGAAGTATCTGTTGTCCGTAGAAGCCGCTGTCCGTAAGGGAGCCGAATCCCTACCGGTACGTCTCGTTTTCGTACGCAACCGTAACAACCGCAAAGACTGGCCGGTCTTGGTAACGACGGATATGAGCCTTACGGCGGAGGAAGTGATCACGCATTTACGGGAAGCGTTGGGGGATAGAGGTGTTCTTCAAGGCGTGCAAAGAGTTATCTGCGTCTGGAGAAGGATTGCCGTGCACTCTCATACGATGCAATGACCGCGCATGTATCCATTGTGTTTTCACGGTATATGTTTCTGGCGGTGGAGCAACGGGAATCCAACGATGACCGAAGTATCGGAGAACTGTTCTATCTGGCAATCGACGAGCTTCCTGATGTCTGTTACATAGAGGCGGTACGGCTTCTCATGGTACTGTTTGCCGCACGCGTGCGAGGCGGAGGCTTCTGGCTGAGGAGAAATACAAGAACTGCTGCAAGGCTTTCTGGCGGAACTGCCGATGCTGTTGGTACAAAACCCTGCGAAAATGCGCATGAGACGGGTGTTTTTCGCCTGGAGAGCCAGAGTTTTTCAAAGGCTTGACGTATGTTTTTGATGTGCGAAGTTTGAGTAAGATAACTGAAAAACCGCATCACGCGAGATGGTGGATCTCCGCGTGATGCGGTTTTGATGTTGAGGTACCACTGGTAAGATGATGATGGACTTATTCGTGCGCCTTATTGCAGATTTATAGTCTCATCATTGGCGTAATTCATTTGAAATAAGCCAGTTTTTCCGCCTATGAAAAACAGTAAAAAATTTTTCTACAATGGAGACGGAAAGAAGGTGGGCTGATATGCAGAACATATTTCCAACAGTCGCATTGCAAAAATTAATAAATGTATTTGCGGAAGCAAAACGAAAGCATGACGAGTAAGGGAATTGGCTGCTTATATGGGTGTCAGTTCACATACGATTCGAAACGATATGAAAGAAGTTGAGGCTCTACTGCGTAGGCATGGCGCAGCTATAGAAGGAAAACCGCGCGTTGGATACGCTCTTCAAATTTTGAATGAAACAGCATGGCATAAATTTTATCAGCAACTCATGTTGGAACAAAAATAGTTTGCATGAGCCTTGCGGAAAAAATCATACCCACAGGTCGCAAAGATCGGATTGACTATATCATTTCAAACCTGTTGGCGTTGGCTCTGCGCAAAGAACAACTCAGTCAGTGGGATCTCGCAGATAAGTTATATATCAGCCTCTCCACATTGAAAAGCTACTGGAAGGATATTCAACAAGTTTTATCCAGCATTGGTATCGCACTGATCGCTGATCGAGGCAATAAAATAAGATTAGAAGGAGATGAGAACCAGATTCGTCGATGCATCTCAGAGAAGCTTTTTTCTCAGGATAATTTGCTCGACTTGTCAAATAGTAACTTCTATCAAGAAGTGTTTTCACAGGAAGAAATCCAAAGGGTAAAAGATATCGTATTAAAAAGCGATTTTAAGTCACGATATTGTACTTTCGAATATGGCATTTCGTGGAATTGTTCTTCATATTTTTAATTGTTTTTAAAGCGCTTTTGGAAATGCAGCAACCATCAGAATACTCTGCAGAAGAGTTAAAAATTTTTGCGTACAACGGAAAGCTATAGTGTTGTACGCGAAATCGTGGAAGAAATTCATAAGGAGATGTCATTTAACATCGAAGCGGAAGAATATTACCTGACAGAGCACTTCCTCTCAAGCCAACGCTTCCTGCGAGATGAAAAGCGCTCGGATCGTGATGAGAGTGCAAACGAACTGGTATGGTACTATTCTGGGGGAAATAAGATCTGAGTATCATATCGATCTCTCCCATGACCGAGAACTTATTGTGGGGCTGCAAATTCACTTAAATGCTGCAATTCACCGTCTTCGCTTTAACATTGGTATTCGAAATGATATCTTACAGGTCATAAAAAAGAGTTTTCCACTTGCATTTGAACTTGCCGTTTTGGCGGCGCGGATTATTGAAACACAAAAATCTCAAAACAAACGAAAATGAGATTGGGTTTCTCGCAATGCATTTTGGTGTCGCCCTTGACCGAAAAGGCACATAAAAAGAAAAACTGTATTCTTGTCTGTGGTGCCGGTGCCGCGACAGCTATATTAATGAAAGAAATCCTTTTGCGGCGGTTTGGGGGGTATTTGGATATTGTTCGTATCTGCCCCTTATATGAACTGCGTCAAACGGACTTGGATGATGTCGATCTCATTTTTTCAACAGTGATGATCACATCATTCCAATCGAAAAAAATCGTATACGTCAGTCCTGTCCTTACAGAAGATGATATAACACGCTTGGAAGGAAGGATTGTGTGCAATAAGTTAAAGGCGGACGTAGAAGCATATCAGGATTTTTTTCACGAGAATTTGTTTTTAAGGAGATCACACTTGACACAAAGGAGGAAATCTTGTGTTTTCTCCGAACAGATGCTTATGCAAGGCTATATTGACGAGAGGACCCAAGCATCCATCTTTGCACGTGAGAAGATGGCCTCAACTGAAATCGAGGGCTTATTGCAATGCCACATGCAATTGAAAACACCTCTTCTGTCCCCGCAGTAGCAGTGGCAATTCTACAGAAGTCAATCCGTTGGGCTTATGAGAATGTTCAACTTGTTTTTCATGATAAGCATACCACAAAATAAATATAAGTTATGGGAGGATATTTTTAAACGAATTTACCAATACTTGGTTCGAGATAGGGAATTCATGAATTAATTGCCAAACAGGATTACCACATATTGTTAGCGCGATTATTTCATGCCAATATCGAGCGCGAAAGCCATAGAATGGAGTGACTATACATGCTGAATGATATTTTTACAGATCATCGTATTCTTGTACAAGAAGAAGCAAAGGATTGGCAAGAGGCCATTTGCAAGGTAGCGAAGCCACTGATGGAAGAAGGATGCTTTGATCATACATACGTGAAGGCAATGATTCATCTGGTCGATGAATTCGGTGCATATGTTGTTATTACAAAAGGAGTGGCACTCGCTCACGCCCGTCCTGAGGAAGGAGTGAAGCGAGCAGGGCTTTCTGTTATGACACTGCGCCATCCCGTTGATTTTGGAAACGCAGAGAACGACCCTGTGTGGCTCGTATTTTTGTCTTGCAGCTACAGATGCAAACACGCATTTGGATATCATGCGCGATCTGATTCGGCTAATTGACAGCGACGAGAAAAATTCACCGACTTGTTGCAGCAAGTGATCGGACGTCTTTCAAGCGCACACTTTTTGCACTGGAAGGAGGCGAGACATCATAAGGTGTGCAGATAATCAAATAGATAACACGTTGAAGGAAGAGGGGTTTTTATGAGTGCAAAGCTTGATATTCTGATGGTATGCGGGGCAGGACTTGGCAGCAGCTTTGCCTGCCAGATGAGCGTAGAGGATGTACTGTCCAAACTGGGTGTGGAGGCAAAGCTGGATCATTGTGACATATCGTCTGCCGTTTCCAGGAATCCGGATGTCATTCTGACCGCATCGAATTTTCAGTCGCAGTTTGAGAAGTTTGATATTGACGCAGAAAAACAACATTGATCTTCTTAAAAACATTGTAAGTAAACAGGAGATCGAGGAAAAGCTGGTTCCTGTTCTTCGCCAAAAAGGAATTCTTTGAATGACAAGGGGATTAGATCATGAGCGTTGTTAATTTTATCATCAACAATATTTTGACGCAGGCAGGCATTACACTTGCGTTGATTGCTATGATCGGACTGTTGGCACAAAAAGAAATCATTCGGTCAGACCATCGCAGGGACATTCAAGACACTGCTTGGATTTCAGGTTTTATCCGCCGGTTCTGCTATCATTGTAGCGAGTTTGTTGTATTTCGGAAAGATCTTCACGGAAGGATTCCATATGCGAGGAATCATTCCATCAATCGAGACCATCAATGGTCAGGCGATGAGCGATCTTGGTCTCGGAAGTCCGATTGCCTTTTACGTTCCTAGCAATTTTTATCGTCAATATTTTAATCGCCCGGTTCACACCTTGGAAATATATATTTCTGACGGGGCAGGCTCTGCTCTGGATGGCAACTATGTGTACAGTATTCGGTTACTTCGCAGGATTTCGAGGTGCGGCGCTCATCATTACGGGCGGAATCATCGGAGGAATCTTTGCCGTAGCAATGCCCGCTTTGGCGCAGCCTATCGTTCGTCGCATCACGGGGAATAACGATATTGCCCTAGGTCATTTCTGCACGATTGGCTATCTTGTAGAGGCAGGCGTGGCAAAACTCGTCGGTGATCCCGAGAAATCAGTTGAGAAGATCGAACTCCCAAAGGCCTTCGAATTTTTGCAGGACACATATCTTTCGGTCATGGTTGTCATGGTTCCGCTCTATGTTATTACAGCTGCTTTTGCAGGGGAGGTATTCTGTCAACCACTTGCTGGCAATACAAATTATATTGTTCATGCGTTCATGCAGGCAATTCAGTTCGTTGTTGGTGTTTATGTCCTCCTCGCAGGTGTTCGCTTGATTTTAGGCGAGATTGTCCCCGCGTTCCGTGGAATTGCCATGAAAATTGTACCTGATTCGATTCCTGCACTTGACTGCCCTGTGCTCTTTTCCGTTCTTCCAAATGCAGTTATCATCGGATTTGTAACAACGACAGTCGGCACGATTATCGCAATGCTCTTGCTTCCGGTATTCGGCCTAGCTACGATTCTCCCAGGCATGTTGACGAATTTCTTTGCGGGAGGGACTGCCGGCATTTTTGGCAATGCTATGGGTGGAAAACGCGGTGCTATTATCGAGTGGGATCGTTCATGGTATCTTCATTACGCTCCTCCCTGCTCTGCTTGTTGGTATTTTTGATACATTAGGTTTCGTCAATGCCACGGCAACGGACGTTGACACAATCTCTGCGGCACTGATTTACGACTGGATCATCCTCCCCATTATGCAGCTTTTCTAAGGAGATGACGACATGTTTTTCTGGAAAAAGAAAGAGAAAAAGATCCCACCTGTGAGAATACCCACGCGCCATCTGAGCAAGAAAAACATAATTAAAAGTGAGATAGAATCACTGCGAGCATCGCTTGAAATGGCAACAGGGGAGGAAGAATTTCCTGTCTAAATCGTATCGGCGCACTCTACAAAAACTGCGGTGAGCCACTGGAGTCCATCCGATACTATGAAAAGAGCATGGAAGAAACCAAAGCTTTCGGAGAAGCATGTACAGAACTCATGGCACTTTACAATCAGATGCGAAAAAGAAGCCGCAAAAACAAGGTGAGGATGAAAAATCCAATATTACTTGCACAAACTGGATGATCTCATGGCTACAAACAAGAGTATTATGCGTTCTAGTTTGAGCTAAACTAAAAAAACAGAAAGGATGAACGTAAGATGTACAAGACATTAAAGGAACTGCTGGAAAAAGGCTGAGAAATTCAACTATACGGTTGGATCGTTCAATACGCATAATTTGAAATGCTTCCGCCCATGATCATGGCAGCAAAGGGAGATGGGATCGCCCATCATTATCCAGACAAGTGCGGGGACAGCCGAATATATCGGATATGGGGTCATTGTCGCGGTATGCAAGCATCTTGCAGAACATGAATGTGGATGTCGCACTCCATTTTGGATCATGCGACTAAATTCAATGATATCCGGACTGCGATTGAGGCTGGCTATAGTTCGGTAATGTTTGATGGCTCAGCATTGCCTTTCAAGGAAAATATAATGCAAACACGTACTGTAGCAGAGTATGCTCATGCGCATGGGGTATCGATCGAAGGAGAACTCGGAACGATCAGGGGGACAGAAGAAGGCATATCCGTATCGGAAAATGATAAAAATATACAAACCCCGATGCAGCGAAAAACATTCGTGCAAGAAACGCACGTCGATGCCTTGGCTGTTGGCGTGGGCACGAACCATGGACAATACAAGTCGAAAACAGAGTTGAATTTTCCCCTGCTGAAAAACCTTAGGAGAGGTAGTGCCGGCACCGCTTGTCATTCATGGGGAACCGGGGTAAAGGAAGAGGATATTCATCAGTGCACGAACTGCGGCGTCCGAAAATTTAACGTTGGAACAGAATTGCTTGTTGGGTGGACGGAAAAAGCACAAGAGATGTTTGCCCGGACCAAGGTAAATACCTCACTGCGAAAAAAACATCATCCCATGTAATGACGTGGTAAAGGAAAGTATTAAAAGAAGATTGCGATATTCCTCAATGAGTGAACAGGTGAATCAAAGTGAAAAACACCTTAATATTGCTTGCCGGTCCGCCTGGGACTGGAAAAATCCTATTTTGGGCATATGCTGATGGAGGCTGTCCCGTGCATCAAACTGGTATCACCTGACGATATCCGGGAAAAGTTATTTGACCGTGTGGGTTTTGACAATCTCGCAGAAAAAGCCCGTCTAACTGACCAGGCATGGGACGAATACTACGCCGAATTAGCATTGGTTATGCGAGGAGGGAGGGCATGTCATGTCAGATTACCCTTTCAGCTACAAGCAGAAATCCAAACTGCAAGCCATGACAGAACGCTACGGTTATCGTATTCTTACAATTCGCCCTAAAGGCCTCGCTCGAGATATTGTTCCATCGTCAGAGGGAGCGGGATTTGGATCTCTCCCGACATAGAGGCCACATATTTTCCTTCTATCACAAGAACGACCCTGAACCGGATCGAAGCACTGCAGATGATCTCGATTCCTTTGAGGTATTTCGTGCACGATGTATGGATCGCAATTACATGGACTTTGAAATGGGGGAACTGTTAGAAATTGATGTCACGAATTTCCAAACAGCGAATTACCCACAAGCGTTAAAACAAGTAAAGAAGCTACTTTACGCATAACGGAAACACACAAGTCGCTCCATGTGACATGGAAAAGAAGAACTGCCGTGTTATATAACGACAGTTCTTCTTTTATCGTGCGATTAGATGAGTTTTCGCTGAGTATGAATTAATCAGCTTTGGATAGAGCCGCTCTGCGTTCTCTGTCGTATAGCGTGCGACGTCCGCGATGGTCTCACCGCGGATCTCGGCGATCTTGGCGGCGATATGCGTGACATAGGCGGGCTCGTTGCGCTTGCCGCGCAGAGGACGGGGGCGAGGTAGGGGCAGTCCGTCTCGACGAGGAGTTTGTCTCGCCGGAGCCTCGCGTACGATGTCGGGCAGCTTCGCCGCGTTCTTGTACGTGAGCGGCCCGTCGATGCCGATGCGAAGCCCATCTTCCAGAGTTCGCGCGCCATCTCGAGACTGCCCGAGTAGCAGTGGAGGGCACCCGTGAGCCCCGCACCCTCGGCGCGCAGCATGGCGAGCGTGTCGCCGTGTGCCTCGCGGTCATGGATGCAGACGGAAGCCCCGCCTCGCGTGCGAGGTTAAGCTGCGCTGCAAAGAGGTCACGCTGCAGGGGCGCGGCGTGATGCGTCCTTTTCCCCAGTAGTAGTCGAGGCCGATCTCGCCGATGGCAACGACCTTCGGATGCTGTGCCCATGTGAGGAGCTGACGGCGCATTTCGTCCGTCAGCACACATGCGCTCTCGGGGTGGATGCCGACGGCGGCGTAGAGTGCGGGATGTTCCTCCGCATCCTGCACCACCTGTGCGGATGCTGCCATCGTGTCGCCCATGCTGATGATCTTTCGCTACGCCTGCCTCACGCGCGCGTGCGATCACGTCGATGCGGTCATCGTCGAATTTTTCATCGTAGAGGTGGGCGTGCGTGTCGATGAGTGTCATGCCTTCTCGACCTCGATGCGCGGGAAGAGCTGCTCTGCTGTGCCGACCGTATGCCCGTCAGGTGTCGTGCCCCATGCGGCGATGTCCGCCAGCTGTACGGCGTCAAAGTCTGACGCAAAACCGAGCTGCTCGTGGATGCGGCGTGCCGTCGTCGGCATGAACGGCGTGATGAGGACGCTGACGATGTGCAGCGTCTCGACGAGGTGATAGAGCACAGCGTCCAGCTCTGCCGCCTTCGCTTCGTCCTTGGCGAGCGTCCACGGGGCGGTCTCGTCGATGTACTTGTTCGTGCGCGAGATCAGCGCCCAGACGGTCTTTACTGCGGCGGAGAGCTCCATCGCGTCCATCTGCTCCGTATAGTCGCGCACCGTCGCCGTCGCCATCGTTTCGAGTGCCGCGTCGAAGTCCGTATGTCCTGCGCCCTTCGTGATAACGCCCGTACGATATTTTTTCGCCATGGAGAGCGTGCGGTGAAGCAGGTTGCCGAGATCGTTCGCGAGATCGGAGTTGATGCGCCCGATGAGCGCGTCGCGCGAGATGTTGCCGTCCTGTCCGAGTGCGATCTCGCGCAGGAGGAAGTAGCGGATAGCGTCCGCGCCGAACTCCTCGATGAGGGCGACGGGGTCGACGACGTTGCCGACCGACTTCGACATCTTTGCACCGTTGACGATGAGCCAGCCGTGCCCGTAGACTTTTTCGGCAGGTCAAGTCCGAGCGCCATGAGCATACAGCCCCAGATGATCGTGTGAAAGCGCACGATTTCCTTACCGACGAGATGCACGTCCGCCGGCCAATATTTATGGAACATTTCTGTCGGAGGTAGCTGATCGGCGTGAGGGTAGTTCGTGAGTGCGTCGAACCAGACGTAGACGACGTGCTTGGGTCGAACGGCACGGGGATGCCCCAGTCGAACGAGGTGCGCGAGACGCACAGATCCTCCAGTCCCTGCTCGATGAAGGCGATCATCTCGTTGCGGCGCGAGACGGGCTGGATGAAGTCGGGATGCTCGTTGATGTAGGCGAGCAGACGATCCGCATACTTGCTCATGCGGAAGAAGTACGCCTCCTCGGAGACCTCCTGCACGGGGCGGTGGCAGTCGGGGCAGCAGTCGTTCTCGTCGAGCTGCAGCTTCGTCCAGTAGCTCTCGCACGGCGTGCAGTAGAGCCCCGTGTACGCACCCTTGTAAATGTCGCCCTGATCGTAGATGCGCTGGAAGATGTCCCTGCACGAGCTCATAGTGGCGCGGCTGGGTCGTACGGATGAAGTCGTCGTAGGAGATGCCGAGCAGCCGCCACAGCTCCTGAAAGCTCGCAACAATGCGGTCGACGTACTGATGGGCGTGATGCCCTCCTTCTCCGCCGCCTGCTGGATCTTCTGCCCATGTTCATCCGAGCCGGTCAGAAAGAACACATCGAAGCCTGCGAGCCGCTTGTAGCGCGCGATGGTATCCGCAACCGTCGTGCAGTAGGCGTGACCGATGTGCAGCTTTGCACTCGGGTAGTAGATGGGGGTGGTGATGTAAATGGAGTCTTTTCGCTCATAAATCATGCCTCGTTTCGATATAATTTCCTGTATATAGTAGCACAGAGTGTGCGGGGTGACAACTGCGGCGGCATTCATATTGCTTTCGTATCGGTGAAAAATGATACGATAAAATAATCAGAGGGGAGACCCTATGAAAAATACGTATTCCGGATTGGGTAATCTACCTTGTGATTCTTTTCATCACAGTAATGACAATGCGCGATACCTATTTCTATATATCTCCCCAAGCGAAGCAGTTTGAATCGACCATCGTGGATGCCTATATGGAGATACCATATCCGACAGGAACCGTCATCACGGGGCCGTTCGAGATCCGGAGAAAGGCAGAGCACCGCTGGCTGTTCTATCGGTGCAAGTCCCTGCTCACGCCGGTCGAGCTGACGGCATTCTATGATAACTATTTCCAAACGCTTGGCGCACAGAAAACAGTCTCACATCAAACCAGAACACAGCGCCCACCACATCCGCGCACCATTGTCTCAACGAGTTACACCTATCACACAGAGGACTGTGTTTATTATATCAGCTTTTACAAGGGCGATGTGTTCTGGACGAACATCTTCATCAGCATCCGTGCCGCTGCGGACAATCGTCTGCGCTAGGGAATATTTCTGTATCGGAGATGAAAGACGACCCCATATGTATCGGTATGGTCAAGCGGGGACTTGTTTGATCGCGTGAATGACCTTGTCTGCAACCGCCCGATACACGGCCCAACCGCGATCATAGTGATTGCACTCACAGCAGACATAGCCAATAAACCCTGCCAACTCGTCAAGAGCAGGGGGCTTTCGCCACGGGGGACATGCCTCCAGCCGCTTGCAGATCAAGTGAACCTCATACTCATATTCGTCCAGCGGCGCACACGGAAACAAATGCAGAGGATCCCATTCGTCGATGACCTTTTTCACGGCGAGAAAGGTCTCCAACTGCGGCACGGATGCGCTTAAATACAGATTCATGTATCGCATAGCTTTACAAGTCCTCCCCAGACACGAGGCACACATTCTCCTGTGCAGCGGCATCACGCAGTCGCTCGGTGAAACCATAGAAGGAAAAGATCATATAGTGATAGTTTCCCGGGTATTTCTCTTGCGGCATTTTGTTCTTCAGCTGTCGGAGTACATCAAGATCGGTGAGCGTATGGCGAAATTTACATTCCGCGAGCAGAAAGTTCCGCTCCGCGCGATCTGCGGCAACAATGTCGATCTCCTCCGACACGGTGCGCCTTTTCCCATCGGCGGTATGCGTGACCTTCTCCCACCAGCGGCCGATCTTAACAAAGTGAAACGGCAGGTCATTTGCACGATTGCGGCTGCGCAGATATTCGATGCAGATTTGTTCGTAGGCGCGAGAGGTGAATTCGTGCAGCTGGGGGAAAATGAGATGCTCCCATACGCCTGCCGCGTCGCCCGCCTCAAGCTCCGAGTGGCTGCCGTAGAGAAATGCGTACCAGAAACGGAAGTATGCGTCCGTCAGCTGATACAGTCCACGTCCGCTGCCAGCCCGCTCCTTTACCGTGGAGAGCACAGAAAAACTCCCGCGTGACGATGCCGATCTCCATAAGGTTCTTTAGGTAGACGCTGATTTTCGTCTTTTTCGATCTGCGTCTTGCTGTGGATGAGGGCGAGCGTATTGTTGCCGAGCGCCACCGCCTCAATGATGGCATTATAGACGCTCGTCTCGCGCAGCTCCTGCCGCAGCAGGAACTCCACCTCGCTGTAGAGGACACAGCCCTTTTGCAGGATGTTCGTGTAGATATTTTCTTCGAGGGATTTCTGGGGTTGAAACTGAATTAAATAGTAGGGAATACCACCGAGAATCGCATAGACTGCGACCTGAGATTCCACGCTGTACTGTGGGAAAAACTCCCGCACGTTTACAAAGGGCAGCGGCAGCAGCTTGTAGATGCCCGTCGCTCTGCCATACAGTGGATTGCGCTCGGCGAGCAGCTCGTTCTCGATAAAAGCTCATCGCACTGCCGCAGAGAATGAGCATGACGTTTGCCTGCGAGAGCTCATGATCCCAGAGATTTTGCAGAATGGACGGCAGCTCTGGATGGCTCGCGACATATAGGGGAACTCGTCGATGATGAGCAGTTTCTTCCCCTCAGATGGGACATCCTGTATGCTCCTGAGCGCTGTCTCCCAATCCGAAAACGAGGTCAGAAAATGCGCCGCAGGGATGCCCGCCTGCAGGATGCGCTTTGAAAAGCGGGCAAGCTGCTCTGATCGGTACACTCCGTACAGGCGTAGAATACGGCAGACTTATCCCGTGTGAACTGTTGCAGCAGCTCTGTCTTTCCAATGCGTCGCCGTCCATAGAGCACGATGAGCTCGGCGCGTTCCGAGTCATAGCGCTCCTGTAAAAATCCAGCTCGCGTTTACGACCGATAAACACAGTACCACTATCTTTCTAATCACGATTATTATAATCGTGATTAGAAAAGATTATACAACGGCACTGAGAAAACAGCAAGGGAAACGCGGATAAAAATAGTCCTTCAGATGGAGGCGGATCTTTTTATCCTCCTCCGCTAGCACGGCCTGAT
>BNJV01001524.1_pt1 | contig 53462 bp, 67 predicted proteins | sample 8540591 | NCBI WGS metagenome assembly BNJV01 (sample SAMD00202457, study PRJDB9452) | human saliva metagenome | host: Homo sapiens | reverse complement strand
ACACGTACTTCACAAACATCACCAACCTTATGGTCTAGAATTGCCTGTGCTAATGGTGTTTCATTAGATAGGCGACCATTTAAAGGATCTGATTCTGTTGAACCTACGATATTGTAAGTAACTTCCTCCTTAGTATCATTGAAGAATAATGTTACGCTAGAACCGATATGAACAGCTGACTTCTTACCAGCCTTTTTTTCGTATCAATAAGTTCATAGTTTCGCAGCATGTATTCCAAAGTTGAAATACGTGCTTCTACCTTTGCCTGCTCATCACGAGCCGCATCATAGTCCGCATTTTCTGAAAGGTCACCCTGTGCACGTGCTTCAGCTAGTTCCTGCTTAACTTCTTCACGAACAACATGGACGAGGTTATAGTATTCATCCTGTAATTTTTTTAGACCTTCTTCAGTAAGATATGTTTTATTTTCTTCAGCCATTTTATTACTCCTTACGCTTGGTTATTATAGCATTGTGTGCGTGATGATGCTACTGATTTTTGTTGTGAGTAAATCAATCGCAACCGTATTCTTGCCACCTTCCGGAATGATTACATCCGCATATTTCTTTGATGGTTCCACAAATGCTTCATGCATTTGCTTAACAGTTCCCACATATTGATTTACAACAGACTCTAATGTTCTACCGCGTTCTTTTACGTCACGAACTAAACGTCGAATAAATCGAATATCCGCATCAGTCTCCACGAAAATCTTGATGTCTAGTAAATTTCGAATCTTTTCTTCTTCTAATACAAATAAACCTTCCAGAATCAAGACATCACATGGATAACAATCTTCTGTTTCGTTACTACGTGTGTGATTGACAAAATCATAGATTGGTTTACGAATAGCTTTATTCGCAATTAGATCTTGAATATTTTCGATCAATAAGTCATTGTCAAACGCAAATGGATGATCATAATTTGTCTTAATACGCTCTTCCATTGGCTTCTCTGCTTGATCTTTGTAATAGTCATCTTGCCGGATAATTAGTACAGATTTTTTATCCGCAAATGTCTTTTTGATTGTTTCAGAGATTGATGTCTTTCCAGATGCACTACCACCGGCAATGCCAATAATAATCGGTTTACTCATTCGTATTTGCCTCTTTCACTTCTGATTTAATAAGTATCTCATTTTCGTCATAGTATAAACGGATTGAAAATGGAACTTCATTTTGAAACATTTTCTCCAGAAAGATACGATCACCTTCCCAAAGTTCTAAATCTAAAATATCTTTCTTTGGTATATATGCCAGTGTTCCCTCACTGCATTCATGTAGAGTTCCAACATAATCACTCGTTTGATATACATAGATTTCTTCATCTTCATGATGTTCATAATGAAAATGAATGATACCACAATATAGCGCAGATTGTACTTGATATCCTGTTTCTTCTATTACTTCACGTACCATGCATTCATATGGTGTTTCATTTGTCTTTAACTTTCCACCTACACCTATCCATTTACCGTGATTTAAGTCATGTTGTTTTTTATTACGTAATAACATCAACCACTTCTCATCATGGACTAGATAACATACTGTACTTTTAATCATTTAAATTTACATGATCTTTCACATTTTGATTATGTTCTGTAAGTGTCTTTGCAAAGAATACTTCACCCGTCTTCGTATCTGCCACAAAGTATAGATAGTCTGTTTCAATCGGATTTAATACAGCTTTAAATACCTTCTCACCAGGATTCTCAATTGGTCCTGGAGGTAACCCTTTGTGTAGATAAGTATTATATGGTGAATCAAACTCTGCATTAACTTCACAAGCTTGCCACTTATCTGTTTGACGGTCAAAATCGATTGCATAGCATACCGTTACACTAGACTGTAATAACATACCTTGGTTTAAACGATTATAGAACACGCCTGCAATTGTACGGAGTGTCGTTTCATCGCCTCCACCTTCATACTGTACGATACTTGCTAATGTATATAATTGATGAATAGAAAGCTTACTCTTAGCAATTGCATCTTTATTTGCTTCATAAACAACTTTTGTTTGATCTAACATCTTTAGTGTTACATCTTTCGCAGTTGTTTCTTTATAAAATTCATAGGTGTTTGGCGCAATATAGCCCTCTAGATAAATACGTACATTGTCTTGGAACATTTCATCAGTAATAAATGGATATGTAGACTTCAAAGAAGAAATCCACTCTTTATCATTCCATAACTGAAGTAACTCATCTTCTTTGACGTTCGTAACTGCCGCAATCTTTTCAGCAATATGTTTTGCCCAGTCACCTTCCGTAACGGTTACAGAAACAGTATCGCTTGCTGCTGCTGTTGCACTATTTAATTTTTCTAAAATTGCTTGCAAATCCATATTACGATTTAATGTAAACGTTCCAGACTTGAAATTATTAAGCTCGTAGAGTCTAATATACAACTTCGCAACATTTACATCTTTGATTAGATTTTCATTTTTTAGATGTTGTAAGATATCAGCTGACGTATCACCGGTATTTACTTTAAACTCAACTTCTTCAGAAGTGTCTGAAACAGCTTTAATTGATTGTGAATAATAAATATAAGAACTTACGCATCCAACAGCTAATATCAAAATGAGTAATAAAGGAATTAAACTTCTCTTTTTTCTTCGCTTAGCCATGTCTATTCACCATCATCTTCACTGATAAATGCACCTAATACTTCTTGGCACATTTCCCATTCTTCTTCATCGACAACTTCATCCATTGAGCCATCTTCGTTATAACTGTATGCATACACATTGCCTTCTTCATCCGTTGGGTCTGTAAATAACACATACTTCTTTGTCTTATCTTCATTTTCAAACGTCAAAAGAATTTCAACTTCACGTTCATTGCCTGTATCATCAGTAATCATCATTGTGTTGTTTTCAATCATCTTATCATCTCTCCTTAAAAAAGGCGTTTGCCGCCTTACTTTACATTACGATCAAGCCAAGTCTGTAGAATCTGTACTGCAGCTAACTGATCAATCTTCTTTTTACGTTTCTTTCTTGATACGTCTGCTTCTAACAAAATACTTTCAGCTACAGCTGTCGTAAATCGTTCATCTTGCATCTTAACAGGGATACCAGATTCTTGTTCAAGAACCTCACCAAACTCTAGACAAATCTGTGCACGAGGACCAACATCATCATTCAATAATAGCGGTAACCCTAGTACTATTACATCTGGCTTTTCACGATCAACAATATCTAGCACTTTATCTAAGGCCATATTGTAATCATCGGGCTTAAAACGAATTGTCTCAATTGTTCTTGCGATGAATCCTGTATCACTAAAAACTAACACCACAAGTTACGCTACCAAGATCTAAGCCTAGATAGCGTGTCATTTAGTGATTTGCCTCTAAATAGAAACGAACTAATTCTTCAATAATTTCATGACGTTCCACGGATTGGATCAAACTTCTTGAATTGTTATGTGAAGATATGTACGCAGGATCATCTGAGATCAAATACCCAGCCAACTGATTGATAGCGTTATATCCTCTCTCACTTAATGAAGCTTCTACCTGTTTTAAAAACTTCGTGGATTGTTTCGCGACGAATCTCTTCAGAATTAAAAGCTCATCGTTTCAGTCAAATTATTTTGTTTCATCATTTTGACTACCTCCATCTCTGTAAATATTTTATGTCATATTTTTACAAAAAGTATATACAACCGCTTCATTTCATTGTGTTTATAACATGAAAACTGCTAAAAAAATAGGTGCCATATAGGCACCTATTGTAAAACTATGATTATTGTGCAAGAATTTCTCTTACTAATGCATGTGCTTCTTGTACTTTGGAAGTATCCTTACCACCAGCTTGCGCCATGTCAGGTCTACCACCACCATTACCACCAGTTAGCTGTGCAGCAGCCTTCACAATATCACCAGCCTTCTTGCCCTTAGATATTGCGGCTTTCGAGCTAGCGCATACAAATGTCACTTTACCATCTGTTGTATTTGATACAAAGACAAATCCATCCACAAGCTTTATTACGCACATTTTCAGCATATGCCTTTAAGCTATTCGTATCAAATCCATTTAGGCTAAGTAGTACACAAGATAAGCCATTAATTATTTCAGCTTGCTGTACTGCTGTATCCGCTGATGATAATAATTCTGCTTGTTTATGTGCATCGTTTTCTTTACGGAGCTGCGCATTCTCTTCTTGTAGTGCAACTAATTTTTCTTTAAATCCTTGCCAAGATTGTAGTTTCATTAACTTTGCGCATTCAAGTAAGTACTGTTCTTCAGTCTTAAAGTCCTTATATGCATCATATTTTGTTTCTGATGTAATACGTCTAATGCCAGAGCCGATAGATTCTTCAGAAGTAATCTTAAATACGCATAAATCAGCAGTATTATTTGCGTGTGTACCACCACAGAATTCCTTAGAGAAATCTCCCATCGATACAACGCGGACTGTATCGCCATACTTTTCATCAAACAATGCAATTGCACCAGAATTCTTTGCAGCTTCAACATCCATCACTTCAGTAACGATAGGCTCAGCTAAAGCAATCTGTTCATTCACAAGACGCTCAACCTCATTCAATTGTTCTTCTGTAGGTTTTTCAAAGTGTGTAAAGTCAAATCTACCATACTCAGCACAATTATAAGAACCAGCTTGCGCAATATGATCACCCAACACCTTCTTTAAAGCAGCTTGTAATAAGTGCAGTGAACTATGATTCGCACGTGTACGTTGACGCTTTTCATAGTCGTATTCACCTTCTACCACATCACCTTCTGAAAGTGTACCATTAACGATTGTAATGTGATGTAGTGGTTGTTTATGTGGTGCTTTTTGCACATTCGTTACATTTGCTTTGAAATGATCATTCCAAACAATACCTGTATCTGCACACTGACCACCACTTTCCGCATAGAAACAAGTTTCATCAAGGATAATATCACCCTCATCAGTCAATGTATTAACACGTACACCATCCTTAAATAAGCCAATAACTTTACCTTTAGAATGTGTATCCGTATAACCTGTAAACTTACTCTCTTGTGTGAAGTCCATTAGGTCAGCTGATTGACCATGCATGGATTGAATATTTCCACGTGCTTCTCTTGCACGTGTCTTTTGAGCCTGCATTTCTTTATCAAAGCCTTCTGAATCAACACGATAACCTTCTTCTTCGGCAATCTCAGTAGTAAGTTCCTTCGGATATCCATAAGTGTCATATAACTTAAACATTACCTCACCAGGTAAAATCTTAGAGTCCGCATGTTCTGCCAATGCATTCTGTAAGAGTGCTTCACCATTTGCTAATGTCTTATGGAAAGATTCTTCTTCCTGCTTCACTAGCTTTTCAATTAATGAAATCTTTTCTTGTAAGTATGGGTAGTAAGAGATCATATTATCTGCTACAACCTTTACAAGCTTATACATGAAAGCACCATCGATACCTAACTTAATGCCATAACGTACCGCACGTCGTAATACACGACGTAATACATATCCACGACCTTCGTTAGAGAACATCGCACCATCCGCAATCGCAAAAAGTAACCGTACGGATATGATCAGCGATTACGCGATATGCCATCTTGTATTCTTTTTCGCTATATGAATGTTTTGCATATTTCTCTGTCGCATGGATAATTGGTAAGAATAAATCAGTATCAAAGTTTGTTTCGCCATCTTGAATCAAGCATACAAGACGCTCAAGGCCCATACCTGTATCAATATTCTTCTGTGGTAATTCTTTATACTCATGACGATCAACTTCACCAGGACGACAATCATATTGTGAGAATACGATATTCCAGACTTCAATATAGCGATCATTCTCTAAGTCATCAAAGAATAACTTTTCACCAATTCCTTCTGGATCATACTTTTCTCCACGGTCATAGTATAACTCTGTATCTGGTCCACCAGGTCCACGACCAATTTCCCAGAAGTTATCTTCTGTACGACGAATGTGACTAGGAATCATGCCTACCTTAACCCATTGGTTATAAGCTTCATCATCATCTGGATAAACAGTTACATATAAACGCTTTGGATCAAATCCAATCCACTCTGGGGATGTCAAAAATTCCCAAGCCCAAGTAATCGCTTCTTTCTTAAAGTAATCACCGATTGAAAAATTACCCAACATTTCAAAGAATGTGTGGTGACGTGCTGTACGTCCAACATTTTCAATATCGTTTGTACGAATTGATTTTTGAGCATTACAAATACGATTTGAAGCCGGCTTCTCTGAACCATCAAAATACTTCTTTAGCGCTGACACACCAGCATTGATCCATAGAAGTGTTGGATCATTATGTGGAATAAGACTTGCGCCAGGTTCGATCATACAACCTTTAGACGCAAAGAAATCTAAGAACTTTTGTCTGACTTCATTTCCACTGAGTCGATATTGTTTTTCCATTGTTTTCCTCCTGAACAAATAAAAAACGTTCCTACATCCAGGAACGTAAATACGCGGTACCATCCTGATTCGCACAAATGTGCGCACCTCAATTACTCTGTAACGTAGAGATACGTTGCTGATTAAGCACTCTGTTAAAGGAAGCTTCAATATCGCTTATGGAAGATTTTTCACCAAACATCTTCTCTACTTCACAGCCAATATCTACTTACCCTTTGTCATTGATTTCTATGAAATTCTAACATTAAAACACTTTAAAAATAAAGCGAATTTCATCGATTCGTCAGAAATCTATTATTTTTAGGTATAACCCGATAAAAAAATCAAATCAATGACGATAGAAAAAAATGATGTGGTACTCTTATTACGAGGTAATGCAAATGACAACGATTTATGACTATCTTGATTGGCGTGGAGATCTTCCATTTACTACTGATCCTTTTAATGAAGTGGATAACACAATCCTAAGTCTTTTGGCTTATGTTCATTATGACGGTATCAACAACATAGAAACTACATTCCAACCACTTCATCAGGTAAGAGATGAATTTTATAAACTACACACACGTGAAGAAATTGCAGAAGTAGAAACCTACAATGGTGTAAATGCTAGATTACTCGACAAGGTATGTGATACAGAGCGTTTCAAAGATGTAAAAATTGGTTATTATATCAGTTATTCCGATAAAGATTTTGTCGTACAGTTTTGTGCAGTAACCTTTAAACTCAATGATATGATTTATATTTCCTATCGAGGTACAGATAACACATTTATCGGTTGGAAGGAAGATTTCTATCTATCCTACACAACCGGAACCAATGGACAAAAAGCAGCGGTCGCATATATCGATCAATTATTTGAAAATGAAACTTTACCAATTCATGTTGGTGGACACTCCAAAGGTGGTAACCTTGCGATATATGCCGCATGTCATTGTAAGGAATCGATACGTAATCATATTACAAAGGTTTGGTCAAATGACGGACCTGGTTTCCAAGGTGAAATGTTACAGTCCCCTGCTTATCAAGCAATTCAAGATAAAATTACGCTCATTATTCCAGACTCTTCCATTATTGGAATCTTAATGAATAATGTTGATCCAAAAAAATTATCAAAAAGCACTGTTAATAACGTACAACAACACGATGCCCTTACATGGATTGTAAAACGTAATCATTTTGAAAAAGCAGAATCATTATCCGCTAACTCCGTATTTCTAAACAAAGCAGTTGATAAGTTTCTAGAAAATTTATCTGAAGATGAAGCCAAGATTGCAATTGACGCGATCTTCTCTATTCTAGAATCAACAGATGCTGAATCATTTTCAAAACTAAAAGAAGGTGGCTTTGATTCCTTGAAGGATATTATCTCTGCCCTTCAAAAATTACCACCAGAGAAATCATCCGTTATACTACGCCTGATTGGAACGATGATTTCAGATAGTGGTAACATACTTGCAAATGATTATATGTCAAAAGTACAAGAACAATTCACTAAAGTAAAAGACTCATTTACCAAAAAAGACGAAAGGTGAGATTGATTCCTCACCTTTTTAAAATCCATAATCACCATTTACATATTGCTTTAATTTCTGTGTCAGTGTAGTTTCTCGTGGATGTAATTCTAACACTTGAATTCCACGTTTGAAAGCTTCAAGTTCACCCAATATGATCAGTGCTTTTCGTGCTCTTGTAACACCAGTGTATATAAGTTTTCTCTGTAACATGCCCGCATGTCTTCGCGTAATTGGCATAATCACAATTGGGTATTCACTACCTTGAGATTTATGAACACTAATGCAGTATGCAAGCGTAATATTAATCCAATTTTCTGGCTTATATTCAACAATAATTTCACCAAATTGACAGATAATCGTAGTCTTGTGATCTTCCGCATGCTTTGCATCAATGATTTCTACCAATACTCCAATATCGCCATTATATACATCATCATCTGGTTGATTTTTTAACTGCAAAATCTTATCACCTTCACGGAAAGTCATGTATCCCGACTTAACTTCTGCTTTATCCTTTGAAGGAGGATTAAACGCCTCCTGTAAAGCATTATTGAGGTAATCGATACCTGCAACTCCTGCATACATTGGAGATAATATCTGAATATCATCTATCGAATAACCTTTCTGCAATGCATCTTCAACCATCATCAAAATATTTCGGCGTATATCTTCTGGCATGCATGCAAAGAACTTCACATCATGATGATATTCCTCAACATTCACATTTCCAGTATTGATTGCATGCGCTAAATTAATAACATCACTATCAGATTCTTGACGATAGATATGCTTTAACTCAATCAGTGAAAACTCATTTGACTGCATTAAATCACGTAATACACAACCTGGTCCAACACTTGGCAACTGATCTTTATCACCAATAATACAAATTTTTTTAATTCTCTTACTTGCAAGTAACAAGTTATAGAATAACCAGTTATCTACCATAGAAAATTCATCAACTATTAAAAGATCAGCTAGAATAGGTTCTTCATCATTTTTTTACCAAATGTATTCGTTTCTAAATCCCATTGTAATAATGAGTGGATCGTTGTGGCGTTTATTCCTGTAACTTCGGCCAAACGTTTAGCAGCTCTACCAGTTGGTGCAGCACAGATAATCGTTGAAGATGGATACATCAATTTAAATAGCTTAATCATCGCATTTACAACAGTTGTTTTACCTGTACCTGGACCACCAGTCATAATCATAAATGGTCTTTCAAAAAACACTTCTATTGCTTGTATCTGTGTTTCGTCATACGTTATGCCTAAATTTTCTTGTATATCCTCTAAATATGATAGTAATAACTTTGGATCATAGGGATCGATAAATTGATACGGAAACTCTGCTAAAAATCTTGCGATACCAATCTCTGCATCATATTGTGCGATTGGAAAAAAACACGATTATCTTCTCGATAAATTTGATGTTTTAAAAATAGCCTCATTAAAGATTGCTTCAAAATCACATGTCAAGGAACCAAGTTCTTTAAAGAAAGCAGTCTCTAGTGTTTCAAGGCGAACATAACTATTTCCATCTCGCATACATAAATCACTTACAAGAGAAACAAGAAGAGCGTATAAACGACGATTGTCCGTATCACTGATTCCTAAACTTTTCCCGATTTTATCGGCTGTCTTAAAACCAAAACCATCTACCTCTTCAATTAAGCGATAGGGATTTTTCATTTAATTTACTTAACGCCTCTTTACCATAGATGCGTGTAATCTTTGAAAAGATTTCTTTGACTTAATCCATGGATATTTAAAAAAACTTTTGCTAATTCCTCCATACCATTATCAATTTGTAAACCCTCAATAATGGCATTCATTTGACGCTCAGACAAATCACCAATTTTTTCTAATATCGTATTGTCTTCACGTATTAAAGTTAAGCAATCTTCTCCCAAAACATCCACGACTCGTTCTGCTGTCTTTTTTCCAATACCAGGAAAGTTTACACCTGATAGATAACGAACAACACCTTCTTTTTCCGTAGGTAATAATTTTGCGAGTGTCTGAATTTGAAACTGCATTCCATAGCGAGGATGTTCAATGTAATTCCCATTAATGCGATATTGTATCCCCGTAATGATTTCTGGAATATTGCCAGTAACAGAAATCACTCTACCCTTTTCATCATTGACTTCAAACTTCGCAGCAGTATAAAAATTCCCTTCGTTACGGAAGAGAATATATGTAAATTTACCTGTTAACGTAATCAATGAATCGTCCATGAATCTCCTTATTTTTCTGTTTCAGGATGTACTAGTGATTTTACATGTTCCATAAGATCTACTCCATCTTTATAAACTTTCTCAATCTTTCCACCCACAAACATCACATCACCATCATAGAATACTGCTTCTTGACCTGGCGTTATACTACGAATTCCCTCAGGGAATAGAGCAGTCAATGTACCATCCTCATTTAACACAAGTTCAACATCATTGTCTGCTTGACGATATCTAAACTTTGCGTGACACTGCATAGGTAGTGTACGGTCAGCTAACCAATTAATACCAGTTACCAGACAAGATGTAGCGTATAATAAGTCCTGATGATTTGCATCAACGACATATAATTCATTTCGATAAACATCTTTACCGACAACAAAGAACGGACCAATACCACCAATATCTAAACCTTTTCTTTGACCGATTGTATAGTACATAACACCTTGATGAGTACCTACTTTCTGTTTAGTCGTAACATCGATAATATCCCCAGATTTCATTGGAAGATAATTGCTGAGAAATTCACGGAAACGACGTTCTCCAATAAAACAAATACCAGTAGAATCTTTCTTCTTTGCGATTGAAAGGCCAAGTCCTTCCGCAATGCGACGTACTTCCGGTTTCTCAATTTCTCCCAGAGGAAATAAAACATGTTCTAATACTTCACGGCGTATCTCTGTCAAAAAATAAGATTGATCTTTATTATGATCCACCGCTTTACATAAAACATGATGATTCCCTTCTTCTCCAAGTCTTACATAGTGACCCGTCGCTACCGTATCAAACCCTTTTTCTTTCGCAAATTTCATAAAGCTATCAAACTTGATATATCGATTACATAAAATATCAGGATTTGGTGTTCTTCCTAATTTGTACTCATCGATAAATGTCTGAAAAAAACATCATCCCAATACTCTTTAATAAAAATCGATACGCAATAACTCTAATCCTAACTTAGCAGCAACATCCGCCGCATCCTTATAATCCGCTTCTTGTGGACAAACTGGATCGTATAACGTTGGATTTCCACTAAAATCTTCATTTGCGACTGAATCCCAGTTACGCATAAAAGCACAGGTTACATCATAACCCTGCTGTTGTAATAAATATGCTGCGACGGCACTATCTACGCCACCTGATAAACCTACAAGTACTTTTTTTCATACTGCTTATTATACAACAAAAAGAAGCCCTAATGGACTTCTTTCTGAAATGCTGTTTGCATTGTTTGACAAGCTTTGAAATTTGGGCAACTTTCATTACAACTGTGGTCTGCCAAGCGACGTAACTCTACCGGTACAAATACACCGATTTCCTCTTCGTCATATCCGACTTGGAAATTATTCTCACTCAATATGATTGGGCGTTTTAATACACTAGGATTACGCTTGATAAAAAGTGATTAATTCATCTATCTTCATCGAATCAATATCAATATTGGTTTCTTGAATAATTTTAGAACGTTTTAGAGATGATATCATCACTACCATTTTCACTTCTCATCAATAGATGCTTTTATTTCGTTATCATTTAACAATGTCTTAAAAGATGTTCTTCTCTATAAATGGAAGATTACGATCTTTTTAACCATTGTTTCACTTTACGACAACTTGACATCCTGGAGATGTGTATACAACTATCATAATCATCCTCCTGTTTAGTGATTATATCACGCAATATTTTGAAATGAAATAGGACATAATTTATATTTTATAAAATCTTTATAAACTCCTTATTCCATAGCTTCCATCTTTTCAAAGGCGATTGATGATAATAAGAATGCAAAACATGCCATCACACCACTGGTCAAAATCATACCTAAAAATGCGGCCTCTAGATTGTTAAATACAATCATTGAAACAAGCGCAACAAATACTGAAGCACCCGTACTTACTAGCATCAAAAACAGATCGATAAACTGCGCGAAGAGTTTAAAATCCCCGATTGCTGGTGAAATAATAGTCTGTACCATCATATTAATGTAGATACGACTAGCATTGACACTTACCCCTACAAGCCCAGTCAAAAGAATCTGTAAAGGTGTAAGGCCTAGTACCGCTCCACCAATTAAGGCAAGAATCATCGTATCGATAAAAGCACGAATATGTTCGATCTTTGTAGCATTCCATGTCTTATGAATCTTAGTATCCGGAAGTAAGAAAGTATAGTAATTCTGTAATTCTTTCATCCATTTTGAGCGTATAACACCAAAGAATGTAATGTAATACGTAACGATAATTGGGATAACAAATAAACGAACATTCATCAGATCATGCATGACATTATCCTTACGAGATAAGAAATGTAAAGCAACACCTGCTAGTAAGAATAAAAAAGTTCTAAACGAAAAGATAAAGAAACGATTCTTCTTATATTCTAAAAATTGACGATAAAAGATAGCTTTTGCATTGTACCCTTTATACTTTATCGATGCGTGCATATACTTCTTAGGCTTTTGCACCTACAATAGATACTTCGCCAGCTTTTGCATTTTCTATTGCTTGTTCATATTCATCCGAGAACTTCTCTGCCTCTTCATAATACTCACCTTCACATTTTGACTTATACGCTAGAAACGGTAGAAGAATTGCGGATAGAATAAATAACACTGTACCAAGAACATTACTCCAATCATAGCCATAAAATATCCATTGCAATAACCCTATACTCCATCCAAAAATAGGAACCATTTTAATAAATGGAGACTTTAGATACTCTACAACAATTGCCATACTATAGCCACGATCGATTACAAGTAAAAATGAATCCAACCGCTAAAGCTGCCAATACGATATATAAAAAGATAAGAAATATAACGTATATATTTATTAGGAATAGTTTCATTGCCATAGCATAAAAACAATTAAACTCATTTCAATAAAGAAATCAAAACCCAAATAAACAACTACATACAATAAAAAAACTGTAATGTACTTGCCGGATACAAAATACAACCAAAAAATACAGAAAAACAATCATGAAAAATTGATGAAACCAAAAATACTTCTCAGACAACTAAACAACAAAATTTCTTTTTTGGATGAATCGGAGCTTGAAAAAAACAAATTGAACATCTGCTTTTCTAAACAACAGTCCTTTTTCGCTTGAAGTACTGTATCAAGCCTGGAACACCTAAATACAGTTGTATCACCATTATTAACACAATAAATTCTGATGCGTTTGTGATACCAATCTTATTGAAAAAAACTTTTATATCCGGCAGCAAGTAATACAAAATAAGCAATCGCTGCAATTAACATTAATACAAAAGCCGGCTTTCGAATTGAACGCTTAAATCCATTAATCAATATGCGTTTATGTAAGTAGAATAAGGCATTCATTCTTGAGACTCCTTTTCATCTTCTTTATCTGTTAAAGAAAAGAACAAGTCTTCAATATTTTTGATTCTGTGTTCCATCGTTTTCGTAAGTACCAATTACTTTACCATGGTCCATAATATAAAGAATATCCCACAATTCCTGAACCATCTCTAGCATATGTGTACTTAGAAGAACAGTTACACCTTTATCCTTCATTTCAAAGATTACTTTTTTGAGTTCCTTGATTGCAGCTGGATCTAAGCCTACCATAGGTTCATCAAACAAAATAACTTCAGGCTTAATACATAAAGCACAGATAATGCTTACCTTCTGCATCATACCTTTCGATAACTCATCTCCAAGTTTGTCTTTCTTATCCAACATTTCAAATCGAATCAAAAGTTTTTCTACTTCTTTATCTGTAATATGAGAATGATATGCACGACGAACATATTCAATGTGCTCCATCACAGTCAAAGCTCCAAACATAGCCGGAATTTCAGGTACATACGCAAATACCTTCTTGGCATCCACCGTCTTTGATGGTAAACCATTAATCTTAATTTCACCCTCATAACGCAGTAAACCTGCAATACTCTTGATTGTTGTAGATTTGCCAGCACCGTTAGGCCCTAGTAAAATACCCACTTTTCCACTAGGTACTGTAAAACTAATCTGATCAACTGCTGCTACCTTCTTATATTTCTTTGTTAAATTGTTAACCTCTAACATATCGTTAAATCCCCCCATCAACATGCATGAAAGATTAATTGTCATGTATATAAAATTACGCTTACTCTACGAGTATAACATGCAAAAATTATGCTTCGCAAATGTACAATCAAAAAGAACTTATCAATTATATTGATTTATGTTAGAATCATCGTGTATTCGGAATGCAATTACGCGTTGATTTCCCAGAGAGTCAGTGTTTGGTGTAAACTGATATTTCGACAAAGTATGTTTGGAGTTCCACTTATAGAATACCGGAGGTCCGTTATCCCAAATTAAGTGATCCTTTTGGATAAGTCGGGTGGTACCGCGCATATCGTCTCATGCGTCCCTTCAATATGATTTGAAGAGACGTTTTTAATTGCAAGGAGAATTCACTATGAAAAGAATGTTAAGCGGTATTAAACCAACCGGACAATTACACCTAGGAAACTATATTGGTGCGTTACGACACTTTGTAGAATCGCAGAATGAATATGAAATGTTTGCATTTATCGCAAACTTACACTGCATTACAGTTCCACAGGACCCAAAAGAACTACAAAAGAATCTGAAGGATTGTGTAGCATTATATCTTGCTTGTGGTCTTGACCCAAACAAAGCAACAATCTTCCTACAAACTGATGTTAAGGAACATGCACAACTTGGATTTATCATGTGTTGTCATACCTATATGGGTGAACTAAATCGTATGACTCAGTTCAAAGACAAACAAGCCAAAGGTGAAAAGAACCTCTCTGGCGGTCTATATACCTACCCCACTTTAATGGCTGCGGATATTCTACTATATAGCCCAGATTATGTCCCAGTTGGTGAAGACCAAAAACAACACGTTGAGTTGACACGAGATGTTGCAGAAAGAATGAACAATCGCTATGGCCAACTCTTTACAGTTCCAGAGCCACTAGTAGCGAAAGTTGGCGCAAGAATTATGTCCCTTAGTGATCCAACAAAGAAGATGTCTAAGTCAGATGAAACAAATAAAGGATGTATCTACTTGTTAGATGATCTTAAAGTTGCACGTAAAAAAGTTATGTCTGCCGTTACAGATAGTTTAGGTAAAGTACATTATGACCCAGAAAACCAACCAGGTATCTCTAACTTAATGCAAATTTTATCCTCCCTATCAAATGAACGTTCATTTGAAGATATTGAAAAAGAATTTGAAGGAAAAAGGCTATGGTGATTTCAAGAAAGCAGTTGCGGATGCAGTATGCGCTAAACTTGAAGAGATACAAACACGATACAATGAAATCATCAACAGTGATTTAATTGAAACAACATTAGCAAACGGAGCTAAAAAGCAAGTGCAATTGCGTCTGAAAAAAACTTAACAAAGTTCAAAAAGCAATTGGCATGGAAATTCTTTAAACATAGGATGTGTATCAAAACGATACGCATCTTTTTATATAAAAAGAGTGATGACTCACTCTAAAGGTTTTTGATAATAGTTACCGATAATCTTTTCAACCGCATTTAAGGTCATGAATGCATGTTCATCTGCCTTACGTATACAACTAATTACTTCCGGTAACTGATAGTTATTGACAGTAATTAACAACATTGTATGCGGTTGATGCTTAAAAGCACCTTCAACATTAATTTTCGTAATGCCATGACGTACTGTATTAAAAACAGCTTCACATACTTTATCTGCATGGTCAGTGATGACTTGAATACGTGTAATCTTATAACGTTGGTGCATTGTATTGACTACCTGTGTAGAAACATATTGGAAGATAATCGAGTATAAAGCTTTATCCCAACCAAACGCTAAGCCTGCAAGTACTAAGACAAATGCATTTAAACCAAGCAAATAATTCCAAGTAGGTCTTTTTAAACGTACCGATAAATCAATTGCGATGAAGTCTGTACCACCACTACTCGCATTTGAGCGAAGAGCAAGTCCAATCGAAAACCCATTAACGAGACCTCCAAAAACTGCAATCAATAACATATCCTGTGTAACAATAGGCACATTGATAATAATTGAAAATAGAGAACTTAATGAGAACCAAAGAACAGAATATAAAAACAAACTTATGCCCAATACGATTCCAGATAAATAACACAACCGTAAAATTCATTACCCAGTAGATGACACCAAATGGAATTACGAAACCAAGGTGTCTTTCCACTAGCATTACAACGAGTCGTGAAATACCCGCAAACCCACCAGGGAATAAATTACCAGAACTTACGAACGATTCAATCCCAAACGCATACACAAGAGCGGACAATGCGATTGTCAGAATATATTGAATATCTTTCTTTGAAAAAGTCATGTTTAGTTTATGAATAGACATACGAACTTAATCTCCACTACGTACATGCTATATCATACCATAGAAAAATAAAAAGACCCTAGGGTCTTATTGAATATCTAACTTTGTTTCGCAACAATAATCATTACATGTATGGCAACCATCTTCCGCACATAGTACTTCAAGTGCGCGCGTATCCATCGCAAATGCTTCAATCTCTACCTTCGCATTAAATGCAATATCTTTTACTGCGACAGCACTTCTTGCTGGAAATGGCTTTTGAAAGAAACGAGAATAGACTTCATTCATTGCCGCAAACTCTTCCATATTCTTAACAAATACAGTTGTCTTTAAAACATATGACATATTTAAACCGGCCTCTGCTAATAAGGCATCAATATTTTTTAGTACTTGCTCCGTTTGAATACGAATGTCATCTGAAACAAGTTGCCCAGTTATAGGATCAATTGGTAACTGTCCCGAGATGTATATAAAGTCTCCTGCACGAACAGCGGGTGAATATGGTCCTACTGCTACAGGGGCATTATTTGAACTAATCGTTTCTTGAATCATTGTTTACTCCTCACTATCACATTGCGAGTCATCAGAAAGTGTCGCAAGAAAATCACGATGTTTCGCTTGTCTTCTCTGCATCAACTTCAAATGTTTTTTACTCGACATCACAAGACAACAATACATAGCTAGAACTAACATAACCATAATGACAGCTAACGAAATGAAATCATCAAAGGTTTCTAACATGTAATCACCATCTTTCCTTGTAAGTATACCTATGAATAATGAGGTTGTCCAAATATATGCCTATTCAAACTGTTGTAAAAAATCTTTCCCTTTAATTACCTCTGTGTGTGATAGTTCTGGAAATCCAAGTTGATCTAAAACTTCATAAACGCATATTGCGACACAGTTAGAAAGATTTAAACTACGTGCTTCTGCCACCATTGGAATACGCACACAGCGGTCATAATTATCATGAAGAATATGTTTATCAATCCCAGTACTTTCTTTACCAAAGACAAGATATATATCCTTCCCTTCATCTTCTTTATAGTTAAACTCTGAAGGTGTCTTTTCACCATATCGAGTGATGTAATAATAGGAACCTTCATGCATGTTATAAAATGTCTGCCAATCAGGATAGATTTTATAATCCAATTCCTTTACATAATCCATGCCTGCACGTTTCAACGACTTATCCGTAATTTTAAAACCCATTGGCTCAATCAGGTGTAAACGACAATTCATCGCCATACAAGTACGCATAATATTACCAGTATTCTGTGGAATCTCTGGCTCATATAAAACAACATTAATCATACTAACCTTCTTTCAATTCTGTGTTTCAACAACACTAGTAAGATCTTTAATAAAAACTATCATACTTATAAACAATACTATAATTCCAAAAAAACAACTGCAAAGAAGAAATTTGATGGAAACATATTGATCATAATTGAAACATTTGGATCTAGTAAAAAAATAAATCATTGTCGAAAAATGTAATGGAAATTCATCCAAAAAGCCATTAAAAGTCCACGATTGCATAAATCCCCACAAACAAAAGCAGTGAGCCCAAGAATAGTAAACCATTTCTATACGCATTTGCTAGTATCATATAACTTTCATTTCGATGCGTTAGCACCAAAAATGTTAATAACATAACACTGCCAACAAATAGAATCGTTCTTGTGGTCATTGCGTTTTAGATATAAATTCTTAACATCTACCATATGCAGTGTTTCACGCTCATCAAAGACCTCACGTTCACTACCATTTACCTTTTCAATAACTTTTTATATCATCCCTTTTTATCTTGCATATAATCAAGTAAAGCATTTGTCGCATTCATGAGTCCATCTTCAGAAATACCAATGCTTTCAGCTGTATGATTTATGGAATATTGAAAGCGAAAGAAAGAACGATTAAAGCATAATAAATCAATTGATGTTAATAATAGTGATAAAAAAACAAAGCAAGACCAGCAATTGCAGATAAAAAAATCTATAACCCTTCATGTTCCATCCACGCTTCTAAACGTACAACAGCTTTACCACGATGAGAAATACTATTCTTTTCTTCATTTGTCATCTCTGCCATTGTTTTTCCCAAATGGTTCATAGAACACAATTGGATCATATCCAAACCCATTCGTTCCAGCTGGTTCAGTAGCGATAACACATTCCACAGTATCCTCAAATACAACCGGTTCTTGATTTGGTCTTGTAACCGCAATTGCACATACATAACGACAATTACGATTAGTTTCATCTTTCATACGGTCCAATACCACCCGATTCTTATAGGAATATGGTGTATCATGGCCTAACCAACGTGCGCTCTGCACACCTGGTTGTTTATCAAAAGCATCAATTTCTAATCCTGAGTCATCAGAAATCGCCATGATGTTGTACTTATCTGTTATTGCCTGTGCTTTGATAACTGCATTGGCTGAGAATGTTGTGCCCGTTTCCTCAATCTCTCCAATATCCGGAAAATCAGCTAAGCTCTTAACTTCAAATCCTTTAGGTTCTAACATCTCTTTAAATTCTTTAATTTTACCAGCATTTTTGCTAGCAACTACAATTATTTTATCCATTTCGATAGATTCCTTTCATAAGATAATGATAATCTGTATTCGTAAATTCATTCACTGCATTTTTAAATACAGTACTACGTGTTGTAACTCGTCCATGCTTGCATACATATGGATCAATATATCTCTTTTTCGCATTAACCATGATGTCACCAGAAGTATCTTTCACAACATCATAAAGTCTTGTATATTCATCCCAAGTATTACGTAAATCACTATGCGATATCTTATTGACCACTTCAATTTCTGACAGATATAAATCTGATTCCTCAAGGATATTATCTTTCAATGCCTTACGTAATATTTCAGCAAGTTTTTCCATCCCATAGCGGTCAAAGTCGCAAGAATATATCATTCCACAAGATAGAGCACCAAAGGCAAACTCTTTCGCAATCTCAAGATTCTGAAACATAATTTCCTTACTACCATCTTCAAGAACACCAACTACAAGATCATTATAATATTTCTCTATTTCTTTGATTTTACATTTACGATAATTTAATAAATTTCCAAGAGTATATTCTAAACGATCAGAAGATAATCTTGGAAGTCATTATCCGCAATCGGATATACATGATAATCAGAAACTTCATCAACGGATATTCCATCACACAACAATTGATTCATAATTCCAACATCTTGTAATAAGATTTTTCTTGTTTCATCTTCAGTAGATTCTTGTATTAAATAATCATTTTTAACAAAATCTATCACATGTGAAAACTACACGTGTTGAGATATCGTGAAATAGCCCAGCCAACGTCTGTTTTTATCATGTGTAAAATGCCATATGATACACGCTACACCAACACTATGATCATAGCGCGAGTAAGAGCCATAGCTAGAAAATCCTGAGTGTGATGTAAACTGTAGACCACAATTCATATCCACTCCTTTTTAATCGCTGCATGGACTTTGAATAAAGATATGGTTCGATAAATACAGGATAGTCTTTTTTTATATAAACTTTGCAATTCATTCATGACTATTATTATATAAAATAAAAGACCTGATTAACAGGTCTAATTAGGCTGGGATAGAGATTCGAACTCCCGAAATGGCTGGTTCAGAGCCAGCTGCCTTACCGCTTGGCTATATCCCAATAGCGCAATAACTATTATAGCGAAAAAAACCTCTCATATGCAAAGACTTTTTTTCAAAGACAATTTAGTTATTGCGAATCGTTACATCAAAAATAAACTTATTGGTTTGTAACTGTAAATCCAGCATCCTGGAATGCTTTTACGATAATAGATGGGTCAACACCATGGTTAGCTGCTGCCATTAATGGAGTCATAACCTTCGTATGCGGATTCTCATCTACGCAATGACGCATACCGCCAAATCCTAAGGTTTCCATAATATCTAAGAACTCAGGAATTGTTGTTGCTAGTTCATAAACTGATTTTTGTTAAATCGATTTCCTTCATATTTACCTCATTTCCTATAGTATTTTAGCAAGAAACGTCTAATTACGCATTTAATATTATCTTTCTGCATTGTTATAAGTACATAAAAAAAGCGTAAAAATAAATAAGAATAAAAGGAGTATTATAATGGCTATTAGAACAAGATTTGCACCAAGTCCTACCGGCTATATGCATATCGGTAATTTACGTACTGCATTATATGCATACTTAGTGGCGAAAAAGACCCAGAAGGTGTTTATATCCTTCGTATCGAAGATACTGACCAAGGTCGTTTGGTAGAAGGTGCCACAGATATTATTTATGACACATTAAAAGCTTGCGGTCTAAAGCATGATGAAGGACCAGATAATGGTGGTAACTTCGGACCATACGTACAATCTGAACGTGTACGTAGCGGTCTATATCTCAAATATGCAAAGGAACTCATTCAACGTGGTGGAGCGCATTATTGCTTCTGCGATGAAGAATTAATTGCAGCGCAACGTGAACTACAGGAAGCTCGTGGTGAATCCTTTAAGTTTGATGATCCATGTAAGTTATTAACCGTCGAAGAATGTGAAGCAAGAATTGAAGCTGGCGAAAAGTTTGTTATTCGTCAAACAATTCCTGAAACAGGAACAACATACTTTGATGATGAGGTATTTGGACGAATCACTGTTGAAAATAATACATTAGATGAACAGGTATTAATTAAGAGTGATGGCTTCCCTACTTATAACTTTGCTAACGTTATTGATGACCATTTAATGGGCATTACAGATGTTGTACGTGGTATGGAGTATCTGTCATCAACTCCAAAGTATAACTTAATCTATAATGCATTTGATTGGGATATACCAAGATATATTCACTGTCCACCAGTTATGAAGGACGAACATTCCAAGTTATCTAAGCGTAACGGTGACGCATCCTTCCAGGATTTAGTGGCTAAAGGTTATTTACCAGGTGCTATCTTAAACTACATTGCTTTATTAGGTTGGTCTCCATCGGAAGATCGTGAAATCTTCACACTTGATGAGTTAGTACAAGCATTTGATGTAAAACATATTGGTACTTCTGGTGCCATCTTTGATCCCGAAAAACTTAAATGGGTTAATGGTATGTGGTTAAGAAATATGGACCTAGATTCTTACGAGAAGTTAGTAACCCCATATATTGATGAAGCAGTAAAAGGTAACTTTAATCGTAGACAAATTGCTGCTATCTTACAACAACGTGCTCAAACTTTAGCTGAAATTCCAGAGATGTTAACATTCTTTGATAACTTCCCTTCTTATTCCAATGAATTATTCATTAATAAGAAGATGAAGACAGACCCAACTATCGCTCTAAAGTCTTTACAAGCATCCTATGAAGCCTTAAAGAATCAAGAAGATTGGTCTGAAGAAGCGTTACACGCAACATTACTTGCCTTACCTACTAAGTTAGAAATGAAGAATGGACAAGTTCTATTCCCATTACGTCTAGCAATTACAGGTATGCAGTTTACACCAGGTGGTGCAATTGAAATCAGTTCTATCCTTGGCAAAGAAGAAACTCTTCGCCGTCTAGAATTATCAATTAAGCAACTTGAACAATAATTCATTAAAGGGATGATATCCAAGTGATACCATCCCTTTTCTCATACAAAAAAACCGACTTCATAGAAATCGGTTAAAGTTCTTACTTAGCTAATGCCTTCTTAGCTGCATCAACCAATGCTTCAAATCCCTTTTCATCATGAATAGCGATTTCAGAAAGCATCTTACGGTTAACGTTGATTTCTGCTAACTTAAGACCATGCATGAACTGGCTGTATGATAAATCATACTGTCTTGTTGCTGCGTTAATACGAGCAATCCAAAGCTTACGCATTTCACGCTTAGTCTGTCTTCTTCCGATATATGCATAACGGAGAGAACGCATCACTTGCTCATGGGCTGTTCTGTAAAGTAAGTGTTTACTTCCAAAATAACCCTTAGCTAGCTTTAATACTTTTTTACGTCTATTACGTGTAGGTGTTGATCCCTTTACTCTCATCTTCTTTACCTCCTAATTAACCTTGCAACAACTGTCTAGTACGCTTTAAATCGGAACTGTGTGCAGTTGTAGACTTAGCTAAATGCATCTTCTGCTTGTGTGTCTTGTTTGCTGCAAAGTGTGATACGAAGTTGTGCTGTACCTTCAACTTGCCTGTTGCTGTAAGCTTGCTACGCTTAGCGAAGGTCTTCTTTGTTTTCATTTTGATCTTCTTTGGCTTTCTTGCTTTTGCTTTCATAGTATTCTCCTTTACTTACCTTTTTTTGGTGAATATACAACAGATAATGTATTACCTTCCATAGCGGCGGATTTACTTACATCTGCTATATCTGAAATTTGCTCAGTAAACTTGTTTAAAACATCACGGCCAACTTCCTGTCTTGTAATCATACGACCACGGAAGCGCATATCGATACGAACTTTTTGGCCATCTTCAATCCATTCTCTTGAACGCTTTAATTTCGTTTCAAAGTCATGTTGATCAATAACTGGAGAAAGACGTAACGCCTTAACCTCTGTAACATGTTGATTCTTCTTAGCTTCCCTTTGCTTCTTTTGATCTTCAAAGTGGTAACGTCCATAGTCAAGAATCTTACATACCGGAACTGGCGCATTCGGCGCAACACACATCAAATCAAGTTCCATACTGTATGCTTTTTCTAAAGCCTCACGGCGTAACATTGTGCCAAGTTGTTCCCCATCAGGACCAATTACTAGTACTTCTTTGAAATGAATGTCGTCATTAACCATGTCATGTGACTCTGGTCTTCTGTTTTTGTTATTCTTAATTTTACCCAAGTAAACCTCCTATAAATTTAAAAAGCAGGTACGAAGATTGCACCTGCTAAAATAATCATTTTGATCATCTCGGCATATACCCAAATCCGTAGGATATCAGGTGAGAAGCGGTGCTCCTTCTTTCCGTTTTTCAAATTCCTATACTATTTAACTAAATTTCCTTATAAATGTCAATACTAGATTTCAAAAATCAATGACATTTACCGTCACATCTGCAGGCTTAAATCCTGTCATGAAAACGATATTCTCATATATCTTATTCTGTACTAATTCACATGTAGCAGCCACATTGGCGCCATACTTCACTTTAATATCTGCAGTGATGTGTAATTGGTTGTCATCTACCTTTACAGTTAAAGGCTTTGTAAAAGCGTGCCTGTGGTACACGAATTGCATTTTTCAATATCATCAATGCTGATTTCTGCAATTGACTTAAATACTGTCTTGTTAATAGCTATTAAGCCATTTTCGTTCTTCTCATTTAAAACAACATAATCTTGTGCCATGTTATTCACCTCTTATATTTACTAGTCTATTATAACAAAAATATCAGGTTCAATGGAAATGATCCGTAATTAACCTAGCGAGTTCTAACTTGTTTTTGTCATAGTACTCTATGAATTCTTTGTAATCATCATATTCATTCTCTAATTGTGTCACGTAATGGCGGAATGTTTGCATACACAAATACACCTTATCTTCATGAACAATTTCAATATCATCTATCGCTACAAGTGCGTTAGCTAAAACGAGTTCTAATTCATTCTGGATTGCAAGTGCTTTGTCATCATCAAACTGCTTGAATGTGTTGCGATACCAATTTGGTTCAATGAGTAAACGTTTGATGATGATACAGAAATCTGTGAAATCATCAATATTACTGCCTGGCTGTATACTGAATAACATTGCAAAAAATATGTGCCATTGGAAGTTCGAGTTTAACTGTTCTTGCCAATATTTCGCAAAGATTCTACAAAATTCATCATTGGTTTGATGTTCTCTTTCAAGATGAATCTCTTCTGATAAATCAAGTTTACTAGTCGCAAGCATATTGAGCGTTTCTAGATAATCCATCATTCTTTCTTTATTGTGTTCTCCATTGATGAAGTCACGAACATACACATACTGTGCAATCATTGCAGAGCACTTCTTAAAGTCAGACGTAAACCCAACTGATTCTCTCATCTTACGATTCACTAATTCATTGATACTACGCGCCACAAACTGTTTAAAGCCAACTTCATCCATACCAATCTGGGTCTGCTTGCTTTGATGACTAATCTCGTCATACATGATTTCAAGTTGTCTATCAACGACATCTAAGTTATCACGTATCGCACCTAACATATCTTTATTGAATTGATCATAAAGTATAAAATCAGGATTTTTGTAGACAACTTCATGTTCAATTTCACTCCAAAATGCATGCACGAGTGATTTAATCTGTAATTCGAAACGTATGATTTCATCATTAAAAGTGTAATAACCATCTATTCGATAAATCGTAAAACCATTCCGCTGTACCTGTGGCTGAAAAACACTTAAATCAATAAAAATCTCTGGATCATGATTTGCCACAAAGTAAGGTGTTCCCTTCATTCGTGTAAATTTATTAAATAACGTTTTTATAGTTGATCTTCATTACGAATAAAACGACATTGCATCGTAATCCCAATTAAATCAGTTAAGTGAGAGATTGCATCCTTACCGGCTTCGTATTGAAGATAGAATTGATTTCGAATTAACTTCTCTTTTAAACTATCTTCCGCTTTGATTCTAGAACGTAAAGAAATAACCGGATCTTCTCCATTTAAAAATTCATCCGAAAAAGAATTTGTTTAACTTTCCCTCTGCGTATTGGTATATCGCACTCTTACTTTTATAATATACCATCGTTTCATCAATAAAAGAAAATAAGTCTAATTTCATGGATTCATCCTTTCATCGTAAACGTAAATTTTTTTGGATATTTATTCTTTAAAAGCAGTACCATCACTTTTTAACACCGCCTATCACAACACCATGATAGCACACTGCATACCATCCCTTCTTACAAGAAAGATTTAATTGTTCCCCTCGCATATATCGTAGAACATCTTCTTCCTCTAAATTGATCGTATTTTTTTAAATTTTGTGTAGGCAGACATAAATAGTGCATGACTTGGTGTAAAAGCGATTCTTTTCTATCTCCCCAAGAAAAAAACCTGGTGGCGTAGTAAATGGCATTTACCAACTTCATAGAATGGTTGAATACCGCCATATACCTTGTCATTTTTTTACAAAAATAATATGGATATTGCTTTACAAATAATGTATCAAAGAAATCTTTAGCCTCCTTTGGTAATGGTTGCGATTGCATTATCTTTTTTGTTGATTCTGTAAGTTCACCATCTTTATGAAGTTTCGCAATAAAATGACCTTCGCCACCATCCATCGGAAAAAAATTCTTCTTGCGTAATCAGTATGACTTCCAAGATCAAATGCTTTTCTACCAAAAATCGACTTCAATTGGAACTAGGTGCATATCTGGATGTTCTTGCATAAATTTTTTTATGCACATTTCATTTTCTTCCATTGCAAATGTGCAGGTACTATAAACCATGGTTCCACCTGGCTTTAAGCACTTATATGCTTCATCTAAGATACACGATTGACGCACAGCACATGCTTGTACATTCTCTATACTCCATTGTTCTACTGCTTGATCTTCTTTGCGAAACATTCCTTCACCAGAACACGGTGCATCACAGAGTACCATATCAAAAAACTCTGGAAATGCTTTAGAGATATCTTTGGGATCGTTATTCAATACAATTGTATTAGCACTACCACAGCGTTCGATATTCTCTAAAAAGTACACGTGCTCTAGTAGGATGAATCTCATTTACTACAAGTAAACCTTCTTGTTCTAACATTTCAGAAATCTGCGTTGACTTTGAGCCTGGAGCTGCACACATATCTAAAACCTTCATACCTGGCTTAGGATCTAAAATTGTAACTGCTGAACTTGCACTAGGTTCTTGAATATAAAAGAATCCAGCCATATGCTCTGGCGTAAATCCAACACCACTTTTTATATTTGCGTAATATCCATTTTTTGCAAATGGACTCTTTTCTATATCAAAATTTGTATTCGCAAAAAAATCATCCGTTGTAATCTTAAGAGTATTAATACGTATCCCTTTTCGTGCTGGATCATTTAATTTTTTTAGATATGCCGGATATTCATCCTTTAGCATTTCTTTCATTCGTTCTAAAAAAATAATTCATTCATATTTTTAATAATATTTTCTTAATGTCTCTAACATCTTGTTCAAGTTGCAAAATTAAATTTTCACGACTCTTAAAACGAATCTCAGGACGTAAGTATTCTAACAACTGTACCTTTAGAATTCTTCCATACAGAGTTCCATTATATCCAATAATATATGTTTCTAAAGATAACTTCTCAGAAGTATTGAATGTTGGATTATGCCCAAGGTTCGTCATTGCGCCATACACATGATGATCAATTTCCACCATGCTTGCATACACACCCTCTTTTGGTAACAAGTATTCATCCGAGTAGTCAATATTCGCCGTTGGAAAACCCATTAATCTGCCTTGTTGATGGCCACGACGCACAATACCTTCAAGGCTATAATACTGTCCTAGCATCTTTTTTATCGCTGGCATATTACCTTGCACTATCGCATCACAGATACGTGTACTAGAAATCTTTCCCTCTTCATCTTCAACCGCATCTACAACAACGACATCATATTCTGTCTCTTCTTTTAGTGTATTACAATCACCTGCTCCATGTAATCCATAGTGAAAAATCAAAACCACAAACGATACCCTTCAAATTTAACTTTGCAAGAGTCTTGTGAATAAAATCAGTTGGTGAAAGTTCACTCATCTCTTTATCAAAAATCTAAAATGATAATATTTTTGAATTCCAAGCTCAACTGCACGATTAATTCTTTTGCCGCATGGTGGTGATGTGCTTTACATCTTTTAGCCCTTTGATAGTTACCCATGGGTCTGGTTCAAATGTGATTAGTGCAGATTCACAGCTATGTTTTTGTGCAAGAGCTACTGTCGCTTTTACCAAAGCTTGATGACCTAAGTGCATACCATCAAAATATCCAATGCAAGCACACATTGGATTTTGATATTTTTGTACTGTATGAACTCCGATATTGATTACACGCATTAAAATAAACCTCTTAAACAATGATACAATCCATCTTCTTGCAATGCATAAGCCGCAAGCAACTCACCATTAGATGTAAAGATAACTTGTGGATCAAAGATATCTAATTTGATACGCTTACCATTTTTTATATCCATCACTCGATCCGTTTCAACAATCTTATATGTTGGATCAATGACCTGTATTGGAGATAAGAATGAGACACCAGATTCTAAATCTTCAAATGTACAAGCATCCTTTAGGGATAGATGTTCTATTTTAGTACGGATTAATGATGACATAATTGCAAGTTCATCTAATTGTTTTCCAAAGTCCGTAATTAATGTGCGAATATATGTACCCGAAGATACCACTGCATTCATTCGATAATTGGTTTCATCAATCTTCTCTACTTCTAGTGTAGAGATATGTACAGGTCTAGCTTCACGCTCAATCTCAATTCCTTGACGTGCATACTCATATAGTTTCTTACCATCTTTTTTGAGTGCTGAATACATTGGTGGAACTTGTAAAATATCACCAGTTAAGGATTGAACTGCGTTATCAATTTCCGCTTCTGTATGGATTGATGGAGTCTTTGTATTAATAATTGTTCCCCAGATATCTTCAGTATCTGTCATCTCACCAAGTTTTAATGTAGCTTGATATGCTTTATGGTTCTTTACACAATACGGTAAAAGCTTGGTATATTTACCAAGCAAAATAATCATTAAGCCAGAAGCTTCAGGGTCTAGTGTCCCTGTGTGGCCAATCTTACGTTCATGAAATATCCTACGGCATTTGGCAACAGCATCAAATGATGTCATTCCAGCCGGTTTGTTTAGTAGTATTACTGCATCCATATTGCGTTAATATTATAGCAACATCATGATATAATAGCAAAGTTTGAGGAGCTTAAATTATGTCATTAAAAAAGATTATTGGTGCTATCTATAAAGCAGATACAGATTATAACTTAATCCAAAATGGAGACCGTATTTGTGTCGGCGTCTCAGGTGGGAAAGATAGTATCTTACTATTATATGCATTATCTATTTACCAAAAAGCCGCAAAGCGTATAAGTGGAAAAGAATTTTCCGTGATTGGAATACATCTTGAGATGGGCTTTTCTGATATGGACTTTACAGAAGTACGTAAGTTTATGAAGGAACATGATATTGAATATGTTGACTACCCGACAAAACTCTATGATATTTTACAGTTACACCCTAACAAGAAAAATGGAAATATCCAGTGTTCTCTTTGCTCTACCCTAAAAAAAGGAGCAATAGTTAAAGCAGCGCAAGAATACAATTGCAATAAAACTGCATTTGCCCACCATGCAGATGATGCAATCGAAACCCTCTTTATGAACATGATCTATGGAGGACGTATCTCGACTTTCACACCTGCAATGTATCTAAAAAATTCTGGTATGGGTTTCATCCGTCCGTTTGTATATGTCTATGAGGATGAAATCAAAAAAATACTGTTAGACAAGAACAATTACCAATTGTTAAGAGCACCTGTCCTAATGACGGCTTTACAAAGCGCCAAGACACTAAAGAATTACTTGCGAGTATCTACCAAACCTATCCATTTGCAAAAAGAACTTCTTAACTTCCCTATCTAATCAAGAACAAATTAAGCTATGGGTCAAAGGCGAAGAATGGGAAAAATCAAACAAATAACTTGACATTCAATTTCAAATGTAAGAACATGTAAACAATAAAAACCGAATAGAGGTAGCGACGCAAAAGAGTAATGCATGGAGCTGGCAAGCTATGATATGTATGAAAGGTAACCGTCGCCGAACGTATAAACTGGCAAGTTTATCTCGTGGGGATATAGAGAACATCTATATCACTCCTTCATGGAAATGAAGTGGCGCTATGACTTATGGACACAGAACCCGTATGTGATAGCATGCGGGTTTTTATTTATAAGGAGAATATTTATGAACATGATTAGAAAAAGTATCAATAGCAGCATTATCACTTGTATTACTAGCAGGTTGTGGTTCAGCATCCACAAAAGAAACACATGACGATCATAAGTTAACAGTAGGTATGGAATGTAACTATGCCCCATTCAACTGGTCTACAACAACTGCAAATGAATACACACAACAGATTTCAACAGTAGACTATTGCGATGGCTATGATGTCGCAATCGCAAAGAAGGTTGCGGATTCATTGGGTATGGAATTAGAGGTTGTAAAATATGACTGGGATAATTTAATTCCAGGTTTACAAAACAATGAAATTGATGCGGTCATTGCAGGTATGACTGCTACAGATGACCGTAAGATGTCTGTTGACTTTACAGATCCATACTACACTAGTCAAGAAGTTGTAATTGTACGTAAAGATAGTTCACTTACATCTATTACAGATATCCAAGATCTTAAAGGAAAGACAGTTAAGGGCCAATTAAACACTCTTTACGATACAATCATCGATCAGATCGAAGGTGTTAACCATGGTACTGCAATGGATAACTATCCTTCCCTTGTGAATGACTTATTAAACAACGGTTGTGATGCGATTACTGCAGAACTACCTGTTGCTGAAGGAATTGTCGCATCAAATCCAGATTTAACATATGTAACATTCAAGGATGGTCATGGATTTAAAGCAGATACATCAGTATCTATCGCGGTTAAGAAAGGTAATACAGAATTACTGGATAAGATTCAAAAAGCATTGAATTCAATTTCTGAAGATGAACGTCAACAAATTATGTTAGAAGCTGTAAAGAGACAACCGGCGGTAAGTAAATAATGGAATTCATTAATACTATTATCGAATTATTGATACGTTACTGGCCTAGTCTATTACTAGGTATACAAACAACGCTCATCGTTGCTTTATCTGGTACAATTATTGGTCTTATGATTGGTTTATTTATCGGTGGTTTACGTGCTGTAAAAGTAGATCGTACATCCCCTATCTTTGTAAAAAAATTCTAAAGAAGATTTTCCAAGTACTATCAAGTATTTATATTGGTATCTTCCGTGGCACTCCAATGATGGTTCAAGCTGTATTTATTTACTATGCACTATTAAATGTCATTCATTGGACAAATTTGCAAGCAGCTATCTTTGTTATCTCCATTAACACAGGTGCATATATGTCGGAAATCGTACGTTCAGGCATTCAGTCGGTCGACCCAGGACAGATGGAAGCAGCACGTTCTCTAGGTTTATCAAATGGACAAGCAATGTTGAATGTCATCTTACCACAGGCAATCCGCAATGCCTTCCCTGCTATCGGTAATGAATTTATTGTAAACATTAAGGACTCATCTGTACTGATGATTATTTCAATCACCGAACTGATGTTCCAGGCAAAAATCCATTGCTGGCACAACTTATAAATTCTCAGAAACTTATTTTATTGAAGCACTGATTTATTTAATCTTAACAACAGTTACTTCTATAATATTAAACGTAATTGAAAAGAAACTAAATCAAACTAGTTCAAGCTTGCCACAAAGCGTTACAACACCTGAACAAATGAAGTTCAGCGGCAAAAGAATGATAGAAAGGAAACGTTAAAAATGTCTAATCCACTTGTAGAAATTAAAGATATCCATAAGAGCTTTGGCTCATTAGAAGTATTAAAAGGCGTTGACTTTTCTGTCAATCAAGGTGAAGTTGTTTGTCTGATTGGAAAATCTGGTTCAGGTAAATCCACTTTGCTTCGTTGTATTAACTTGTTAGAAACACCTGATAGTGGAATGATTCATGTATTTGGTGAAGATGTACTTTCCATAAAAGATGTTAATCAGTTCCGTAAACGCGTTGGTATGTGTTTCCAGCAATTCAATCTCTTCGCAAATTATTCTGTGATTGATAACTGTATTATGCCACAGTTAAAAGTACTTAAAGTCTCTAAGCAGAAAGCCACAGAAACTGCACTATATTATCTTGAAAAAGTTGGCATGCACAAATTTGCAAATGCAGATGTTAGAAGATTATCTGGAGGACAAAAAAACAGCGTGTCGCAATAGCGCGTGCACTATGCATGCAACCAGAAATCATGTTGTTTGATGAACCTACTTCCGCATTGGATCCAGAAATGGTAAACGAAATTCTAGCAGTCATCAAACAGCTAGCAGAAGAAGGATTAACAATGATTCTTGTTACACACGAAATGAATTTCGCAAGAAATGTTGCGAATCGAGTAATCTTTATGGATAACGGTAAGATTGAAGAACAAGGAACTCCTGAAGAAATCTTTACAAATCCAAAGAGTGAACGTACTAAAGAGTTCTTAAATGCTGTTTTATAAATAACTAAAGGACTTGCATGCATGCAAGTCCTTTTCATTTGCTTATAACGCAGTATCATCAATACTATTGAGATGATTTTCTAGGTAAGTAATAATTTCCTTCACTGTCCCCTCTTCAAACGGAACACGAATACCTGCTTCCTTTACAAGTTTTGTAAAAGATAATGTACCACCAAGTCTACATAGTTTCTTGTAATCTTCCCAGTATGTAGGATCCTTCTTATCCATACGGATATAGAACTGTTGTGCACATACTTGTGCTAATGTGTAGTCGATATAGTAGAATGGGCTTTCGAAAATATGACCCTGTTGGTACCACCATGTACCTTCTTCCAAGATATCGCAACCTTCATAATCCTTATAAGGCATATACATCTTTTCTAATCTTCTCCAACATGCCTTACGCTCTGCTGGTGTCATATCTGGATGTTCATATACTTCATGTTGATAGTGGTCTACTAATGCACCATATGGCAAGAAGTAATTGTACCAGCCATATGAGAGAACTTATACTTTTCTGTTTCTTCTTTAAAGAATAATTCCATCCAAGGATACGCAAAGAATTCCATAGACATGGAATCAATCTCTGCAGATTCCATTGTTGGACATTTAACATCTATTAATTCAATCTGATCAGATAGATATGCTTGGAAAGCATGTCCTGCTTCATGTGTTAATACGTCTACATCACCAGATGTTCCATTAAAGTTACTAAAGATAAATGGTACATCATATTCGTAGATTTCAGTTTCATAACCACCCATCTGTTTATTTGGGCGGCTTACAAGATCCCATAACTGATTAGAATTCATTACATCGATGAACTTACCAGTTTCAGGTGACATCTCATGATACATCTTCACAGCGTAATCTACTAATTCTTCTGCCGTACCATGAGGTTTTGCATTACCAGACTTAAACGAGAATCCTAGATCATAGTATGCAAGTTTATCATAGCCAATACGCTTTCTCTGCTTTTCAAATAAGCGAGCAGCTGCCGGTGTTACATAGTCAAGAATCTGCTTACGATATCCTGCAACCATCTCTGCGTTGTAGTCTAAACGATTCATACGATAATAACCTAATTGAATGTAATTATCATAGCCAAGTTCTTTCGCCATCTTATGACGTACCTTTACTAACTTATCGTAGATTTCATCGAACTCAGCAGAATGTTCCTTAAACCAAGCCATCTTCGCTTCATAAGCTTTACGACGCACTTCACGGTCAGGTGTATCAACCTTAGCACTGATTTCAGAAAGGTTTAATACCTCACCATCAAATTCAATCTTCGCAGAAGCCTTTAATTTTCCATATTCACTTGTAAGTTTATTTTCTTCAATCATAAGAGGCACAATACGTGGGTCAAATGCCTTAATGGAACATTCACTTAACTGGAAGTAAGTCTCTGGAATTTCCTTTAACAATTCTTCTCTAAAAGGTGCTTCTAATACAGCCTTTACTAATTCATTCTCAATGACAGAATACTGTGGACCTGTCTCATCCCAATAGTTATTCTCTGCATCATAAAACTCATCAGCTGTATTGATACTGTGACGGATATTAACAAGTGTAATCATTGTATATAAATGACGACGTAACTTGTTCATACGCCAGAATGCGTCTAGAAATGTTGCGGCATCCTTAGCTTGTCTCATTTCTGAAACAAGTTCTTCCATCTTGGCCTTTGTTTCTTCAAAGTCAGGACGGGTATATTTCATATCATTAAATTTTGTCATGTAAATAAGCCTCCATGACAGTATTTTAACACCGTTCAATAAACCTTGAAAGTCATACCATCTTTTACACGTAAAGTTCTTAACGATTCGTTAGATATACAATATTGGTTCGTATCTTTACATTGAATGATTGGTTTATCTGATAATTGATATATACAACTGAAATCTCGAATCTTTAAAAATAAATATCTGTTCTAAAATATCATGAAAATGATTGTCTAAATTAACTCTACATTCATATTCCTTTTTTTATAATAGGAAACTGAATGTAAATGCATAAAAGTATCGTTATGACTCATGTCTATCGCCCATTTGAAAGAAGCTACATTCAAGTAACTGTTGGTGCATCATTAACAAACCATAACCAGGTTTCTTTTTGGATACATTTTTCAGTTGTAGAAAAATAATGCTTGTATTTCCTGCACGTTATCATTGCTTAAACTTATCTTAGAAGAAATAAGCGTTAAAATACGATACGGTATATTTACTACACTTTGATTTAATATTAACAAGTGAATATCATACTTTTGATTTGTTTCTAGTAATTTAATTAGAAGTTCTTTATAGTAATCATTCTGTAAAAAAATATTGTTAAATCCGTAATTAAAAAAATATGAATCATTTCTATCCTCTAAACTTTTGAAATAACTCTTGTATCGTTTCTACTTCATCTGTATGAATAATATTTTTTTTTCTTTTGTATTCTTACAAAAATAGATCATCAATCACAAATACTTGTTGATTTCTTTCGTGAATTCGATATAACAAAAGCTGAATTAAATTCTCTCTTTCTTGATATGATTTTCCAATAAACAAATAACTATGATGAAGATTAAAAATCTAAAAATAAGTTTGGGTTGTTCAAATAAGTAGTAATCATCTATATAGCCGATGGATAATTCTGTATCAACATCGACTGGAAATAACGGCAAAGGATTTAACCATAATTGTTTAACTTTTTAGGGTGTAATCTACATATGAAATTTAACACTTGCGTTATCTGGGCTTGTTGATGTTTTTTTGAAAGGAAGAAGTAGCTTCAATATTTCCTTCTTGGTCTAAAAATTTCGATATGCTGAATCGATTCTTTCTTCGCATGTGCATATCCTGCAATACCATATTGAATTCCTCCTGCATTGCATAAATAGAACTCACCTGGTTTTTTTGTAAGGAAGTGGCTCTAGGATCATGTAATACCTCCATTGAATCTTGTCTATCTGAGACACGCATGCATATACGGAAATTTGTATTTGCCCAGATTTGATCATTTACAACACCTGCAGGTTTCTGTGTAGCAAGAATTAAATGTATACCAAAGCGATCTTCCTACACGCGCAATGACAATCAGTTCCTCAAGAAATTCTGGTCTTTCCTTTTTCAGTTCAGCAAATTCATCTACTACAATTACAAGTTCAGCTAATGAAAGATATTCAGTATTTGATGTAATTGCTTTTCGATATGAATTTAAATTGATAACAGGATACCCAAGGTGATTAGATAAATCTTTAAATAGTTTCTCACGATAAGAACAAATACTCTTTAATGCATGTAAGGAACGCTTCATATCTTCCACATCAAGATTTGAAAGATTGCCGCAGATATGTGGTAGTTCATGACCTTTTAAACATAATACAGAACCAGCTCCACCACCTTTAAAATCGATTAATACAATTTGTAAGTCTTTAGGCGAAAAAGAAATTGCTAGAGATAAAAGTAATGTTGTAATTAATTCACTCTTTCCACTACCTGTTGTACCTGCAATTAATCCATGTGGTCCATCCTTACATTCATGCAAATCAAAAGTATATTGGTTGATGATATGTATCCTTCCCTAAACGTATTTGCATTGATTTTTGTTATATCACTATGACACCATCTTTCACTAATATTTAATTCCTCAATCGTATCAACATCATACATTGAAAAAGAAAGAATGATTGTTGTTAGTTGTATGATGATATTTAGGAAACAACGTTTGTTGAATATCAACTTTTATGAATTTATAGAAATCTTTACATCGATGTACTGTCTTTTTGTTCATGATCAAGAACAGTAACTTCATCTCCCTTTTTTTACTCAGTAAATGTGTCATATGATAGTGATCAATAGTATCAAATGTAATCCATTCTTTAAATTCACTAAGATACTGCTTCGTAAAATTAAACAGTACTTTTATACCCATGAAGTTCTGTGTCTTTGCTTGTAAATTCTGAATAGAGGAAGAAATACAACGTGAACCACTATGATAAATATGTGGTATCTTTTTTTAACCAACTAAACTGAATAAAAATCATTTTGTATCAATCAAACAAGCAATTAGTACATCTTGCGGTCGATAAGATATAGAAATATACCTAAGTACATCAAATGTAAATTCATTTAATTGATGTAAAACGATATGATCCCCACTTTTGAAGTTTTCAAAAAAATACGGCGCATCTAATGACCTTGCATAATTAACAATATCATTGAAATGTTGTTGAAATGCACTATCACTTTTTGAAATTGGAATGATTTTTTTCAAAAACAAATTTAATGGCACCTTTTTGCGTAACCAATTGGAAGATAAATGTATTTTGGATATAACTGCTGTAGTAACTGTTTATCATTTACATATAGTTTCTTAACGGAATTTAAATATGATTGATGAATACTATCTATATTTGATTTTTAATTGTTCAAGATACGCTTCATATTCTATTTTTACGTATGTATATCTTTTTCTGATTATCTTTTTTTCTCATGTAGTTGTTGTAATGGATTCCAAAGAATTGTACTTAGCAACATCATACTTGGTAGTAGAATCATCGGTAACATATCTAATATATCTCTACCATTCATATATCCACGATACATGGAAATAGATGCCCCACTCATGGATGCTAAACTCATTGTAATTGCTGGTCCTATAGAGAAGATAACAGACCTTTTTTCATATTGACTGATATGTTCAGGTTCATCTACTGTTAGTGTATATTCATTTATTATTTCTGGTTGATAGATTGTTGTTCTATCTACGTATTGAATTGGAGATAACATAGTTGTCTTAGGAGTAAACTTACTTAAATGGCAACTCGTATTCGATGGATGGTTTACGATGATAAAATCTTCCTCAAATAGAATTCGTAGATAATATGTTTCTAGCAAATCTCCTATTTTATATATCGCATTATGGATACGCTTATGATTCATATATGCATGAATGGAAGAATTTACTTCAATTTGTTTTTGTATCAAAATGTATCGTAATAGCGTTTTCGATTTAATAACTCTGTAGAAACAGTTATATCATTCATGACTGTACCAATCACTATTGTATCTTGATAAAAAAATATGACTTAAATTGGCTCCATCCTTGTAGTAAGGGTATGGCTGTAAACCGTATATCATGAATCATACACGATTGTTCATGTTGCAGCAGATAAGAAACACCATCTTCAACAACCTGTATTACAACGCTGTTTTCTTTTTGATATAACGTAAAAATGAGAACCGAATACTGTATGTTCTACTCGATTCTCATCAACCAATATCAAGCATAGTTCATCTTTATATTCAGTATATAAAAATCATTTTCCGATTTATCTCAACGACCAATATATGACAATGCACGAGATGCTTTTTGTCTTTTGTTTGTATCACAATATCTGTACCACCTGATTTTTTTCCAATTACTTCACCCGCTGAACTAACTTCAGCGATATCTGTATTCTTACTTATATAAATTAAGTCTTCAACAGTATATCCTTCTGGTAGACCTGTCACTTGTATACGTGTGCTGACCCCAACACCAGAAATTAATGAATAATCTTTTAATGTAATTCTCTTTTTCACCTGTATTGCTTCTACATTTGGTACTTTTTCTCTATCTTCGCAACTGCAATGATCAACACTCATCCAGTTTTCATAGGTAACTTTCCCCTTTGGAAACAAGGGTGCATTCGATTCACTAAGAATAGGAATATTTCTGCTAAAACCAAATCTTCCTGCTAAGCTATTACTACTATTCAGTTTTAAATTACACAGCCAATATGCATTTAGTTCTGTACATACTTTTGATATCAGGATTTCCTTCAGATAACTCTTCCACAAGGTCTGGTTGCACATCAATATCAAATGGTTCTGCTTTCCCTTCTTCGTTATAGAGATATGTTTTTAGTATGGAAAATACCCTTTCGCACCTGCATCAATCTCTGCATCCATTATATTTTGATTGAATGCATGTAATGCTAGGTTCGTACCAAGTGTAATACCTGTTTCAGCACGAATTGATGCGGTAGCTTTCTTACTATGATCAGAAATGCTACGCATATTACCATTACGAATCTCACATCCCAAAACATGATTTTGTACAAATGATAATTCAGCTTTACCAGTCGCATATATGTTTTAGATTCAGTTTCATTACAACAGATACCATAGGAGCATTTGGCATAGGAATCTTAACCGTACATAATGTAATCGTATCCGTTATAACTTCTTGTTTTTGTTTGAAAGATATTCTGTACGGTACTAATAAAAATCTTTTTGGATTTAGTTTTGAGAAAATCTCCATATAACTCCTTATACATACCATTACGTAAACCAATATTCTCTAAAGTAGTAAAGTCTGCTTTCAAATAGCCGTATTGAATTCTATCTTCATCCTTGTCCCATTTATATTGAATATGTAGATTATCTAATGCCGCATTTGCATACAACAGTCCACCAACTTGCAATTGTTTAGAAACCTCTGCATGTAGAGAACTAGTAGTACCTTTTAGTGCTATTCGAAAGCCATTTATTTCGAATGTATGATTGATTAAGCTGGTTGACATTAAGGGACAGAGAGTGACTTTGCTCTGTCCCTTCTTGAACTACATTTCCATTTCCATCAACTATTTTTGCATGATTAAACTCTAAATCTGTACCACCTTGAATATCAAATTGTTCAATAACATCTTCCATATTCACTTGTTCTAAAGTTGTTAATATTCCTTGATTTGTATACTCACAATTTACCACACGATAGTATGTATCATCATATACGATATACATTCCATTTCTTATAGAAGAATCTGATTCAAATAATGCGGTTAATCCTTCTTCATCAAATTGTTTCGGCTCATCATCTGCAAACTTAACGTCATCTTTCAATTGAACTGTTGTTTTGTGTATCTGTAAATTTTCGATTATTAACTATATCAATAACCTGTGCTAAATATCCAAAAGCCTCTTCTTTTTGAAATCTCATCTTTTGGACGAAAACGTTGTCGCTCATCAAGGCTCATCAAACCACTGGCAACGGCAGCCTTGACTTGATCTGGATAACTACAATCTTGTAAATCTTTAATAGTATCTGATAAACCCTCATGTGTTCTTGAGATAAGATTCATTAATGTATATGCAACCATCTCTCTTGTTAATATATCTGATGGATTAAATGCTTTTCGATGGGTTTAATACTTCCCATTCAACAGATGATTGCACAACAGTAAAATACGGCGAATTAGAAGTTATATTTAAAAAATACGGTTCCTCTTGTTGATAGTATGTGATGCCTGCTTGTGCAGTAAGTTCCGTTAGCCATTCTCCATTTGTCATTGTATCTGTCACCTTCTTTTTACATCCAACAAATGTAACTAACATACATAACACAAGCAGTACGGCAAGCTTCCTAATACTGAATACCGGATGCATTTCCTGTAATTGTTGTTTCTAATGAATCATAACTAGAAACTGTAGTATCTAAAAACTTTGCATACGCATCAATGAGTACACGATACTTCTCGAAACGATTTGCAAATAATTGGAAACGATTTCGAATCTCCTCACCACCATCAGAAACCCAAGTACCATTTAATGATGTTATTTCTTTTTGCATTGCAGTTAAATCATCATACATCATTTGATTCGTTGAACGAAGTTTAGCTGCTGTGTCACTTACTTCAGCTAATGAAATTTGAATATTACTCATTTTTTCCTCCTTTACATTCCTAGCATTCCAGCTTGACTCGTTAATTCATCTTGCGTATTACGATAACTACGCGCGCTATTACGTAAAAACTCAATATACTCCGTACATAAAATCGATAATTGTTTAAAGTCTGACTGTAATGATGAAAGTTTGGTTGTAAATGCTAGGTTATCTTTTCCCTTGCCAACCAGCATTCATCGCATCTACAGCAGAAAATAATGTTGCGACATTCTTCAGATAGGAAGTGTTACGTTCCTCCATGCGCATGGCACACGCTTCTAATTGCATTGGTTCTACGGTAATCTTTCTCATAGTACCTCCTTTCACTTTCTATATAGTGATATAAAGGCTGACTTCCCTAAAAAAACAGAGGATTTCTCCTCTGCTTTACATACTATTCAGATTCTTTCTTTTCATCACGATGAATACGAGCAATGATTTCATCAATATGACGGCCATTCATCTCTGTTTCATCAATCACAAAACTTAACTCAGGTACACGACGAATTGTCATGCGCTTGGAAAGTTCTGAACGGATAAATCCTGCAGCACGGTTTAACGCACGTAAACCAGCTTGCATACGCGGATTCTGACCTAAGAATGTTACAAATACCTTCGCATAACTATGATCATTTGAAACCTGAACATCCGTAATTGTAACAAATCCAACATCAGGATCCTTTACACCAAACTGGATAATTTCAGAAATATTCTTACGAATAATTCCTTCCAGTCTTTTTTGTTTTACACTTACCATATTTTATCCTTCTAATGGTACTTCACGATCTTCGTATGCTTCGATTGTATCTCCAATCTTAACATCGTTATAGTTTTCAATCGTAAGACCACAATCAAATCCAGATAGTACTTCCTTAGCATCATCCTTGAATCTCTTAAGGGAAGCAAGTTTACCAGTGTAGATAACGATACCATCACGAATTAAGCGGATATTACAACGAGAAACAAGCTTACCATCTGTAACCATACAGCCAGCGATTGTACCAATCTTAGAAGCCTTATATGTTTCACGAATCTCTGCCTGTCCAATAACAACTTCCTTGTATACTGGCTCAAGCATACCCTTCATCGCAAGTTCCATTTCTTCTGTTGCCTTATAGATGATGTCATGCAAACGAATTTGTACGCCAGCTTCTTCAGCCTTCTTACGAATATTTGCATCAGGACGAACAGAGAAACCAATAATCATCGCATTCGATGCACTAGCAAGCATAATATCAGATTCTGTAATAGCACCAGCTGTAGCGTGAATGACATTCACACGTACACCAGATACATCTAACTTCTCCATAGAGGACTTTACAGCTTCTGCAGAACCTTGTACATCCGCCTTGATGATAACTGGAATTTCCTTTAAATCACCAGATTCAATCTGTGATGATAAGTCTTCTAAGCTCATTGCACTTGTCTTACGACGATCGGCATCAATCTTACGACGCTTACGTCTATCCGCAACTGCACGTGCTTCCTTTTCATTCTCATAAGAACGGAAGATATCACCAGCTTCTGGTACATCATTTAAACCAATAATCTCTACTGGGCGTGATGGACCTGCTGTCTTAAGTTCATTACCATTTTCATCTGTCATACGACGTACTTTACCAAAACATGTACCTACTACAACTGGGTCACCATGTTTTAATGTACCATTCTGTACAAGCAATGTCGCAACTGGACCTCTGCCCTTATCGAGTTTTGCTTCAACAACTGTACCAGTTGCTGTACGGTTAGGGTTAGCCTTTAATTCCTTTACATCAGAAACGATTAAGATTGTTTCTAATAATTCATCAATACCATCACCCTTCTTCGCACTGGTATTGACGAAGATAGTATCGCCACCCCATTCTTCAGGCATGATTCCAAGTTCAGCCATTTCAGACTTAACATGGTCAGGATTTGCATCTGGCTTATCCATCTTATTTACAGCAACAATAATTGGAACACCAGCAGCCTTTGCATGGTCAATTGCCTCACGTGTCTGAGGCATAACACCGTCATCAGCCGCAACAACAATAACAGCTAAGTCAGTCACACTAGCACCACGTGCACGCATAGCAGTAAATGCTTCGTGTCCTGGAGTATCTAAGAAAGTAACCTTACGTCCATTAACTGTGACCTGGTACGCACCGATTGCCTGTGTAATACCACCAGCTTCGCCAGCAGCTACTTTAGAGCGACGGATTGTATCCAATAATGTTGTCTTACCATGGTCTACGTGACCCATGATCGTAACAACAGGTGGACGCTCCTGTAGATCTTCCGCAGAATCTTCTTCTACATCTTCCAAGCTATCTGCTTCTCTTTCTTTCACCTTAACGGCTTCAATGTTGTAATTCATGCATACAAGTTCAACCATTTCATCTTCAAGTGCACTGTTGATGGTAACCATCTTACCTTCCATAAACAATGCTTTGATGAGCTCACTTGATTGACGATTTAATTTATCTGCTAATTCACCAACTGTAATACCATCAGTGAATGTAATCTCTGTAATCTCTACTGGTTGTTTAGATTGATGATTCTCATTCTTGTTAAATGGTTTTTTTCTTCGTATTATTACGATTGTTGGAAACATTCTTCTTATTTGCAGGTTTGCGTTTTTGTTGGAACTGGCATTTATGTACCTCTCTTTCTTTGTTTGAGATTTGCATCTCGAAATACTGTATCGGTAACATCCCTTCCTTTCAAAATGGATACCACTACTTCATTGCTTTCGCAATTTCATCCCAGAATTCATCTGGAATCTTTTGTGATAATGCTTTTGCTAAAGCATTATTCTTCTTAGCAATTTCAATGACTGCTAAATCTTTCTTTAAATATGCACCATGGCCATTTGTTCTACCTGTTGTATCAACAGCTAATGTACCCTCTGGTGTTCTAACAACACGGAGCAACTCCTTTTTAGGGAGCTGTTCTCCGGTTGCTACACATTTACGCATTGGAATTTTCTTAGGCATGCTTACATATTTTCATCGTCATCGTAGTATTCTTCATACTCATCGTAGTCGATGTCATACTCCTTCTCTGCTTCAGATTCCTGTTGAGCTTCAATTTCAGCCAACTCTTCTTCACTATAGACAGGACGATTGTCAGCAACAAGCAAGTTCTTCTTGATTTGTTCTTCAAGATCCTTGTTTCTAACCTTGTACTCTTCTTCTTCCTTCTTCTTTTTCTTCTTGTACTTAGAATCTGTATTCTTAGGCTTAGAAGAATCAACAAGTTTTTCAAAGTGTGAAACATAAGTAGCCTTCTTAGCTAGTTCCTCTAAGTCCGCATGCTTACGAGAAGCTTCTTTTTCTTCTGCAGTCTTTTCAACTACAACTGGCTTCTCCTCTTCAACTGTCTCTTCGACCACTTCAACCACAGGTTCTTCAACAGGTGCTTCTTGATGTTCTTCTTCATCTGGTTGATTAGAAATCTCATCGATGATTGTATCGTTTACTCTTTCCATCATTTCTTCTGGAATGTAGTCTTCATCTTCATCAACAATCGCATCAGGATTTTCAGCTCTAAACTTAGCAATCGCTGCAAGTCTCTTTTCTTCTTCTTCCTTAGCAGCAGCCTTTTGACGTTCAACATTCTTAGCCTTTGCTTGTTCAGCTAACTTTTGCTTCATTACTTCAGCCTGAGCGAGTAATTCATCATAATCTTTGCCCATCTCTTCAAGTTCTTGACGAGTCTTAATATCAATTTTATGACCTGTTAACTTCACCGCAAGACGAGCATTCTTACCACGCTTACCGATAGCTAACGATAATTGATCTTCACTAACGATAACAAGTAAACTATTATCATCTTGTCCTGGTAGAACAGAGATGATTTCCGCAGGTGCTAACGCATTCTTAACTAGTTCTGTTATATCATCACTCCATTGGAAGATATCAATCTTTTCACCATGTAATTCATCGATAATCTTTTGAACACGAGAGCCACGAGGACCAATACATGAGCCAATTGGATCTACATCAGGATTATGTGAGAGAACAGCCATCTTTGTTCTTTCGCCAGCTTCACGAGCAATTGATTTAATTTCTACAACTCCCTGATAAATTTCAGGAACTTCCTTTTCAAATAAACGTTTAACAAGTGTCGCATCAGCACGTGATACTAATACCTGTGAACCCTTTGTTTCTTTTTGCACATCAGTAATTACAACACGAATACTTTGTCCTTCTGTTAGTTTTTCATGAGGAATTTCAGCTGACTTAGAAAGTAAAGCAACTGTCTTACCCAAACTAATTAAAGTGAACTTATCCTTAACTGATTCAACAGTACCGATAACCATCTCATCCTTCTGGTCAATGTATTCGTTATATACTGCAACCTTTTCAGCTTCACGAATCTTTTGACGGAATACATTCTTAGCTAAAGAAGCAGCAGCACGTGACATCGAAGTAATTTCCTTCTTTTCACGAACTTGTCCACCTAACTCAGCATTAGAATCAATCTTCTTAGCATCTTCTAATGAAATTTCTAATTCATCATCTTCTACTTCTTCAACAACGTTGTAGTACTGGTAAATATCAATCGTCTTACTCTTCTTATTGATTTCTGCCTTTACTTCAATATCCTGTAATTCAGAATCCTTCTTGAATGCTTTCGCAACAGCTTCTGTTAATGCCTCTAATACGATATTCTCAGGCACATTCTTGTCATCTTCCACACCGCGAATCGCATTTAGAAGTTGTGTGTATTTAATCTCCATGATTTCTCCTTATAATTTAATTGCTAATCTAGCAAAACAAATATTGTTCTTTTCAATCGTTGCAGTACGTTTTACCGCTTTATCACGATACTCTAATTCAATCGCTTCAGCACTAGCAGCACGAACAAATCCAGTAATCTCTACCATCTTCTTAAATGGTTCCTTGAGTTGTACATAGATGTATTCATCTACTAACTGTTCAAACTCAGCATAATCCTTAATCTCTCGCTCTGCACCAGGGCTACAGACTTCCAAACTATACTCTTCTTTAATTGGATCATACTTGTCCAAGACTACGCCAAGCTTTTCACTTACCTCTGCACAAATATCTAAGTCAATCGCATGTGCATCATTGTCAATTGCGACCTGTAATGTCTTTTCATTACTAAGCCAAACAATCTCGTAAAGTCGAACGTGGCATTCGTCAAATACTGGCTGAAATAATTCGATCAATTTATCAATGTTTTCCATATGCCTCCAGACATAACACAAGGAGAGCTTCCGCTCTCCTTATTTCGTTTACAATATACCCCATTTTTAAGGGATTTTCAAGCACAATTCCTCTATAGAATAAGATTATTCCACATTTTTTGTAAACATCCGTGCACAGGCAACTGCCTTTTGCCAACGCTCATATAAATCATTTACATCTGAGATATTCATCATCGGCGTAAAGATATGACTATTTCTTTCTCTTTTTAACTCATCTAAGTTACTCCAATACCCAACTGCAAGCCCCGCTAGATACGCTGCACCAAGTGCAGTAGATTCAACATTTTCTGGACGTTCAATTACACATTGCATAATATCACTTTGAAACTGCATCAGATAATCATTAGCAGAAGCTCCACCATCTACACGTAATGCCTGAATCGCAATGCCAGAATCTTCTTTCATCGCATCAAGAATATCTCTATTTTGATAGGCAATAGAATCTAATGTTGCTTTCGTCATATCCTCTTTACTTGTACCACGTGTAATACCAAACATCGCACCCTTACAATCATTATCCCAATACGGAGCACCTAACCCTACAAATGCAGGAACTACAATTAATTCATGTTCTTCCTTTGCAGACAAAGCAAGTTTCTCCGACTCTTTTGCCGTCTTAAAAAACTTCAACTGATCACGTAACCACTGTACCGCACTACCAGCCACAAACACTGAACCTTCAAGGGCATAAGTAATTTCACCCTGATAACCCCAAGCAATCGTAGTAACTAGACCATGCTTACTTGGATGTGGTTTATTACCAGTATTCATTAACATAAAGCAACCAGTACCATAAGTATTTTTTACGCTGCCACGCTCGAAACACTGTTGTCCAAATAGTGCAGCTTGTTGGTCACCGGCAGCGCCAGCAATCGGTACACGCTTACCAAAGAAATACTCAGAAGCAGTATATGCAAAAATACAACTACTATCTTTTACCTCCGGTAACATACACTTTGGAATATTCAGAAGACTGCATAATTCATCATCCCACTTTTTATCATAGATATTAAATAACATTGTTCTAGATGCATTACTGTAGTCTGTCACATGTGCTTTCATTCCAGAAAGACACCATATTAACCAAGTATCAATTGTACCAGCAAGTAACTCACCACTTTCTGCACGTTGTTGACCATTTTCAATATGATCTAAAATCCAACGAATCTTTGTTGCAGAGAAATATGGATCAAGTTGAAGTCCTGTCTTTTCACGAATCATGCTCGCATGATTATTCTGTTTTAACTGATTACAGATTTCTGCTGTTTGACGAGATTGCCAAACGATTGACTTATAAACAGGAATGCCTGTTTTCTTATCCCATACAACCGTTGTCTCACGTTGGTTAGTAATACCGATACCTTCAATCTGTTCTGGTTTAATATTAGCGTCCAGCATACTTTGCATCATACAAGACAATACAGACAACCAGATTTCATTCGCATCATGTTCTACCCAACCAGGTTTAGGAAAGTATTGTTGAAATTCTTTTTGTGCAGAAGAAACAACCTTAGCATCATGATTAAAGATTATCACTCGTGAACTAGTTGTTCCTTGGTCAATCGACATAATATATTTTTTTCCATGCGTATACCTCATTATCATCATAGAAATTAAATAAAATTAATTACAACTCAATTATAACGTATTAAAAAGGACTGCCAATATGATAGCAGTCCTAATCATCAATTACTTAGACTTTTTAGTTGTCTTTTTTGCAGGAGCTTTTTTAGCTACTGGCTTTTTCACTACAGCCTTAGGAGCTGCTACTTTCTTAGTAACTTTCTTAACAGCTTGTTTTTTCGCTACTGGTTTCTTAGCAGCTGGCTTTGTAACCTTCTTAGCTGCAGGTTTAACTACCTTCTTAGTAGCAACCTTCTTTGCTACAGGTTTAACAGTTTTCTTAGCAGGAGACTTCTTAGCCACTGGCTTAGCTACCTTCTTGGAAACTGTCTTTGTTGTTAACTTTCTTAGCTACTGTTTTTTTAGCAGAAGCCTTCTTCGTAGCCTTTTTTTAGCAACTGTCTTCTTTGCAGTCTTCTTTGCTACAACAGTTGATTTAACATCAGCACGAATTGCGGCTTGCGCAGCTGCTAAACGAGCGATAGGAACACGATATGGTGAGCAAGAAACATATGTTAATCCAACACGTTGGAAGAACTCGATACTTACTGGGTCACCACCATGTTCACCACAGACACCCAAGTGAATGTCCTTACGTGTTGAACGACCCTTTTCGCAAGCCATAGAGATGAGCTTACCAACACCATTTACATCTACGTGTGCAAATGGATCGTTATCGTAGATATGCTTAAAAGGCTACGTAGTAATCATCTAAGAACTTACCAGCATCATCACGTGAGAATCCGAATGTCATCTGTGTTAAGTCATTTGTACCGAAACTGAAGAATTCAGCTGTTTCTGCTAATTCATCAGCATTTAACGCAGCACGTGGAATCTCAATCATTGTACCGATCTTATAATCCTGCTTCACTCCAGCTTCCTTGATTACTTCGTCAGCAGTTGTACGAATAATCTGTGCAACATAATCAAGTTCCTTCTTTTCACCAACTAATGGAACCATGATTTCTGGAACTAACTTCCAAGCACGGTGCTTCTTGTTGATGTTGATAGCAGCCTTGATAATTGCGCGTGTCTGCATGACACCGATTTCTGGATATGTTACGTCTAGACGACATCCACGGTGACCCATCATTGGGTTAAACTCGTGTAAGTTAGCTGCTGCAGCCATCAAGTCTTCTACAGAGATTCCTAATGCCTTAGCAACTTCTAATGATTCAGCTTCAGCCTTTGGTAAGAATTCATGTAGAGGTGGGTCTAATAGACGGATAGTAACACTTCTGCCACCCATTGCTTCAAAGATACCTTCGAAGTCACCTTGCTGCATTGGCTCTAATAGATTTAATGCAATCTGGCGTTGTTCAACATTTTGAGCAACTACCAATTCACGGATAGCCTTGATACGTTCTGGAGAGTTGAAGAACATATGTTCTGTACGAACAAGTCCAACACCTTCAGCACCGAAGTTAACAGCTCTTGCTGCATCTTCTGGTGTATCAGCGTTTGTACGAATCTTCATAGTTCTACGTTCATCAGCCCACTGCATGAACTTCTTGAAGTTACCAGAAATTGTTGCTGGAACTGTCTTAATTTCTCCACGGTAAACTAAACCTGTAGAACCATCTAGAGAGATGATATCCCCATCCTTGAACACTTCACCCTTTACTGTGAATTGTAACTTGGCTTCGTTAACCTTAATGTCTCCACAACCAGATACACAGCAAGCACCCATACCACGAGCTACTACAGCTGCGTGAGATGTCATACCACCACGTACTGTTAAGATACCTTCAGATACATGCATACCTTCGATATCTTCTGGTGATGTTTCTAGACGAACTAAGATTACCTTACGTCCCATCGTTGCCTTTGTCTTAGCTTCTTCTGCAGTAAATACGATTTCACCACAAGCAGCACCTGGTGAAGCAGCTAAGCCCTTAGCAATTACATCATTCTTCTTTTTCTTTAAGTCATCAGCGTCAAACTGTGGGTGTAGTAAGTCATCTAATTGCTTAGGATCAACCATAAGTAAAGCTTGATCCTTCGTTACAAGACCTTCCTTCTCCATATCTACAGCAACCTTTAAAGCAGCTGCAGCTGTACGCTTGGCATTACGTGTTTGTAACATGAAGAGTTTTCCATGTTCAATTGTAAATTCCATATCTTGCATGTCATGATAGTGCTTTTCCAAACGTGCACAGATATCTGTGAAGTCCTTATATGCCTTTGGCATTACCTTCTTAAGTTCTGCAATTGGAGAAGGTGTACGAATACCAGCAACAACGTCTTCACCTTGCGCGTTAATTAAGTATTCACCAAATAATTTTCTTTCACCTGTTGCAGGGTTACGAGTAAAGGCAACACCTGTTCCGCAATCATCACCCATGTTACCGAATACCATGGTTTGAACGTTTACTGCTGTTCCCCAAGAACTTGGGATATCATTCATCTTACGATAGAAGATAGCACGATCATTATTCCATGAACGGAACACAGCTTCGATTGCACGTTCTAATTGTACTGTTGGATCCTGTGGGAAATCTTCCTTCAATTCCTTCTTATAGAAAGCTTTGAAACGATTTGTTAATTCGAACATATCCTCAGCATCTAATTCGATATCCTGAGTAACGCCCTTCTTTTCTTTTACTTCATCAATGATTTCTTCAAAACGTGATTTGGATAATCCCATTACAACATCAGAGAACATCTGCACGAAACGACGATAAGAGTCGTATGCAAATCTCTTGTTGCCAGACTTTTCTTCAACAACCTTAACAACTTCATCATTCATACCTAGGTTAAGAATTGTGTCCATCATACCTGGCATAGATGCACGTGCACCTGAACGTACAGAAACAAGTAAAGGATTCTCTAATCCACCTAATTTCTTACCTGTTGCCTTCTGTAGCATTTCAACATGCTTGTGAATTTCGTCCATGATATTCTTATTGATTTTCTTACCATCTGCGTAATATGCATTGCACGCTTCAGTTGTGATGGTAAACCCATCCGGTACTGGCATACCTAAAATGCTCATTTCAGCAAGGTTAGCACCTTTACCACCGAGCAGTTCACGCATGGAACCATTACCTTCAGAAAACTTATAAACATACTTTTTTTAGTAGCCATTATAGCCTCCCTTTATCTACTGTTTGATTATAAAAGCAACCGGTTACATTTCTCAATACATACAAATCACTTTTTGTGAGATTATCCAATAAATTAACTTAGATATTTTCCATGCGTGCATGAAATCAAAAAAGACGATATCTTATCGATACCGTCTAAACTAATTTCTATTTTACATACTTTTTAATGAAGTCAAAGAATCGTGGAAAGTATTGTGGGATCACTTGTTAAATTACCAAAGCCACCCTGTTCTGAAACATACATCTCTTTCTTGCTTGCACAAGAATAATAGTTATCATAAGCATGACTAATCGGAATGATGCGATCCTGCAAGCCATGTAGGAACAACATTGGTGTTACAGAATTTCTTAACTGACGTTGTGTACTGATATCATTGAGACTAAAATGCAATACTTGTCTTACATAGAAGTCAACTGATGGCATTACGAACTTACCATTGAATTTCGTGATATCTTGAACTTTTGTTTGGATAATATCTTTGATTTCTTTATATCCACCTTCAGCGATTGCACACTTTACATTACGCGGTAAATAATCACCAACCGCATTCATGACAGAAGCTGCACCTACGTTTATACCAAACAATACAATCTCTGCTAGTGGATCAAGATTGACTAAGAAGTTAATCCAACTAATTAAGTCATAATGTTCACACCAACCAAGACCAGTGTACTTACCTTCAGACATTCCATAACCACGAGCATCCGGTGCTAAGATATTAAATCCACGATGGTCAGCCTCCCACATATGTTCTAATAATGTTCCACTATAAGACGCAATTCCATGTTGGATGATAATCCACTTATGAGAGTCTTCTTGATTCACGATTCGTAATGCATGAAGTTTTAATCCATCATAAGAATCAATGAAATCATCGAAACGATTGCTATGTGCAAACCACTCATTTTTTTCCATCTGTAATAATGGTAGCTGCATTGACGCACCACATTTTTGTAAAAATCTACTATTCTGTAAATCAAACGCATTGCGGAAAACATAATATCCAGCTCCTGCATATGCGCTAGCACCAGCGACAGCAGTAACACCTAATACTTTTAATAGCGTATGCTTGTTTTCTTTATTTGACATACTGCACCTCCGTCAATCATGGATTGTTATCATGATTATAACATGTCCACTACTTTTTCAATACATTTAAGCGCTCTTCAATCACAGCGTATTGTTTCTGATATGCTTCTAATTTTTGCTTTTCATTTTCAATCTTCGCTGCTGGAGCCTTCGCAATAAATCCTTGGTTAGAAAGAATTCCTGTAGAACGTGCAATCTCAGACTTAAGTCTTTCAATCTCTGCTTCAAGCTTCTTGATTTCTTCTTCTGGATTACTTAATTCGCTAGATGGAATATATAAGCTACCACCTTGAATTGCTTCGACTGTTAAGTCTCCTTCAAGTATATCCTGCCACTTTGCCTTTGCAAGCTTCATGATAATTGCAGACATTGCTTCATCCGCCATGATTGTATTACCGTCAAGATCCTTTAATGCAATATGAATTAATGTAGATGGTTTCAAATCATTTACAATCTTAACTTCACGAATCTTTTGGATTGCAGAAATTACTCTTGCCATTGCTGTTAAATCACAAGCAGTTACATTTTTAATCACAGTTGGCCATGATTCTAAGTTGATACTTTCCTTAGCACCTGGTAATAAATCATAAATCTCTTCAGTTACAAATGGCATAAATGGTTGTAATAAACTAACAATAGCCTTTAAACATACGTATAGAGTTGATTGTGCAGCATGTTTAGCTACTTCATCCGTACCATTTAATGCCGTCTTGCTCATCTCAACATACCAACTACAGAAGTCATCCCATACAAAGGAATATAGTTCGTTACCAACTAAAGCAAATTCATACTTCTCCATGTTTTCAGTAACATGTGTAATTGTTTCGTTAAGACGATTGATAATCCATGAATCCGCAAGTGATAGATTTGTTAAATTGACATCTTCTACTTTCATTCCTTCAGGAAGGTTCATGAATACAAATCTAGACGCATTCCAAATTTTGTTAATAAAGTTACCGGCTGCCTCAACCTTTTCAGGAATATAACGCATATCCTGTCCTGGTGTTGAATTTGTTGTTAAGAAGAAGCGTAATGCATCGATACCATACTCCTCAATAACCTTCATTGGGTCAATACCATTACCAAGTGACTTCGACATCTTACGGCCTTGCGCATCACGTAATAAGCCATGAATGAGTACATCCTTAAATGGACGATTCTTTGTAAAATGTCTTGCCTGGAATGCCATACGTGCAACCCAGAAGAAGATAATATCGTACCCTGTAACCATTGTATTGGTTGGATAATAACGTTCAAGATCTTCAGTTTCTTCCGGCCAACCTAATGTCGCAAATGGCCATAGAGCACTGGAGAACCATGTATCAAGTACATCTTCATCCTGTACCCAGTTTGTTGTATCCTCCGGATCAGTTTCACCAACGTATGTTTCACCAGTCACAGTGTTATACCATGCAGGAATGCGATGACCCCACCACAACTGACGAGAGATACACCAGTCTTCAATATTTTCTAACCAACCATTGAATGTCTTTTCAAAACGTTCTGGATAGAAGTTAATCTTTGTTTCTTCATCAGCTTGATACTTTAGTACATCTTGAGCAAGTGGCTTCATCTTAACAAACCACTGTTGTGATAGATACTGTTCAACAACGCAATGTGTACGTTCAGAGTGCGCTACGTTATGTGTCATCTCTTCAATCTTAACGAGGTTTCCATCTGCTTCGATTTGTTTTACAAGAGCTTCACGTGCTACATAACGATCCATGCCTTCATACTTACCACAGAGTTCATTCATTGTTCCATCTGGATTCATACAGATTGGCTTTTCTAAATGATGTCTTTCCGCAATCGCAAAGTCGTTAGGATCGTGTGCTGGTGTACACTTCATTGCACCAGTACCAAAACCAATCTCTACATAGTCATCACCGATAATAGGTAACTCCTGTCCATTTGCTGGGTTTGTAGTATGTTTACCAATCAAGTGATTCAGTGTTTCATCATTAGGATTTACTACAACACAAACATCACCAAACATTGTTTCAGGACGTGTTGTTGCAACGACGAATTCTTCACCAGTTTCCTTTACAACATATTTGAAGTGATACATCTTGCCTGGATCATCTTGATAGTAAACTTCGATATTACTTAATGCTGTACGGGCTTCCGGATCCCAGTTAATGATACGCCAACCACGATAGATTAAACCTTCATTGTAGAGTTTAACAAATACATGACGAACCGCATCATTAAAACCATCATCCATTGTAAAACGCTCACGACTATAATCTAATGAGTTTCCAAGTTTACCCCATTGTGTACGGATTGTCTTGGCATATTCTGCCTTCCACTCCCATGCACGTTTCAAGAACTTTTCACGTCCTAAATCATAGCGAGAAATACCTTCACTCTTTAAGCGTGCATCAACCTTTGCCTGTGTTGCAATACCTGCATGATCCATACCTGGTAAAAACAACATGTCATAGCCCTGCATACGCTTATAACGTGCAATAATATCTTGTAATGTATTATCCCAAGCGTGACCGATATGCAAAATACCAGTAACGTTTGGTGGAGGAATTACAATTGTAAAAGGATCTTTCGATTTATCACCTGCAGTGAAATATCCCTTTTCAATCCATCGATTGTATTTGCCTTCTTCTACGGCTTTGTGGTCATACTTTTGTGCTAAATTCTTTTCCATATTACCTTCTCCTTAAACATAAAAAAACGTCCTATGCATAGGACGTGTATAAACGTGGTACCACCTTTGCTTACTTCTCAAATAGCGTAACGTGCATCCCTACGGCATCTTCTACTACTACTTCAAAGACACAGCTCCAAGACTACTTCATATTTCGTTTTATCTGTTTCCACCAATCACAGACTCTCTATCAAAACTGCCAATATTACTACTTCTTTTCTTTGCTTTGGTTAGATTATACCATTGTATCCATCATTTTCAATAAGAAAT
>BNJV01001055.1_pt1 | contig 53498 bp, 59 predicted proteins | sample 8540591 | NCBI WGS metagenome assembly BNJV01 (sample SAMD00202457, study PRJDB9452) | human saliva metagenome | host: Homo sapiens | reverse complement strand
GTTACGTATTGCTCCGCAATGTAGAGGCGACGACGATCAGTCATGTGCGCATCGACGAGATTCGAGATCGACGCGGGCACCTCGGACTCGGCACCGAAAGCTTCGACGAGCATCTGTCGGGCGCGCCCATCCTGCCAGTAGAGCAGAGCCCGGCCCACGCCTCGGCCACGCCGGTGCGGTGGATGAAGGCGCTGACGACGGCGGTCGCGGCCTCGTGAATGCCTCGCAGGACGCGCACGGGACGCCACCGCACAAATGTTTCGCTTTTGCGTCAGGGCCGACGATCGTGTCGACCAGTCGCGCCCGTTCTGCCTCCATCATGTCCGCGATGTCGTCGACGGAGGTGCGTCGAATGGCGTTGTCGTCGTCTTCGATCAGGGAGATAAGCGCGCACACGGCGGGGGCATCGCGGCCGATCATGAGCCGCCAGCGCAACCCGAGGTGATTGCCCGGGTACGGGACGGACCCGGGCGGCGTGAGTCGCTGCGCAAGTCCTGTCATGCGTAACATCCTACCGGCTGATAGGGCCTTTTAGTCACACTGGCGCTTGACATTTGGTCAACGCGCGTGAACGTTTGTGCAGCGCGCGGGCAATTATGCCCGTCATTACGCGTCGATGCGCGTACGATCCAGCCCCGCGGATTCCTCGACGATAAACTCCTTGCGCGGGCCCACGGTCGAGCCCATGAGCAGCTCAAACACGTCCTCCGCCTGAGCGCAGGGCTTCCTCGTCGGCCAGCGTGATGCGACGCAGCGAGCGGTGAGCCCGGTCCATCGTGGTCTCAGCCAGCTGGTCGGCATCCATCTCGCCCAGGCCCTTGTACCGCTGGATGGGTTCCTTCCACGTGCGGCCCGAGCGACGCAGGGCGGCGAGCTTACGATGCAGCTCGTCCTCGGAGTAGGTGTAGATGTACTCGTACGCTTCTTGCGTCCCTTGCCTGCAACCTCGATGCGATGCAGGGCGGGACGGCGGCGTAGATGCGGCCAGCCTCGACCATGGGGCGCATATAGCGGAAGAACAGGGTGAGCAGCAGGGTACGGATGTGCGCGCCGTCGACGTCGGCGTCGGTCATGAGGATGACCTTGCCGTAGCGAGCCTGGGACAGGTCGAAGGTACGGCCCGAGCCCGCGCCGATCACCTGGATGATGTTGGCACACTCGGCGTTGGCCAGCATGTCCGCGGTCGAGGCCTTCTGCACGTTGAGGATCTTTCCTCGAATCGGGAACAGGGCCTGGTAGTGGGAGTTGCGCGCGGCCTTGGCCGTGCCCAGGGCGGAGTCGCCCTCGACGATGAAGAGCTCGGTCTCCTCGACGTCCTCGAGGCGGCAGTCCGCGAGCTTGGCGGGCAGCGAGGAGGTTTCCAGCGCGTTCTTCTTGCGCGAGATCTCCTTGTGCAGGCGCGCGGAGACGCGGGCCTTCATCTCGCCGACGACCTTCTCCATGAGGAGGGAGGTCTGCTGCTTGTCGTCGCGCTTGGAGGAGGCGAACTTGGCCTTCAGCCAGTCGGAGACCACACGGTTGACGACGGTGCGAATCTGGGGAGTGCCCAGCGTTTCCTTGGTCTGTCCCTCGAACTGAGGCTCGGGGAAGCGCACGGTGATGACGGCCGTCATGCCGGCCTGGACGTCGTCTTTTCGGGGCGCCCGTCCTTCGCGCCGACCTTGAGCTTGCGCGCATTCTTGTCGATCGCGGCACGCAGGGTCTTGAGGACTGCCTGCTCGAAGCCGGTGACGTGGGTGCCGCCCTTGGGGGTGGCGATGATGTTGACGAAGGACTGGACGGTCGTGTCGTAGCCGATGCCCCAGCGCAGCGCGATGTCGACCTCGCAGGTGCGCTCGACCTCGGTGGCGCGCAGGTGCCCGGTCTCGGAGTCCAGAGCCTGCACGGTCTCGTTGTAGGTACCCGCACCCGTGATGTGCCACGTGTCGGTGACGGGGCCGTCGGAGGCCAGCCAGTTCGCGAAGTCGACGACGCCGCCGTCGAAGCGGAAGCTCTCGTGAAGTTCCTCTTCGCCGCGCTCGTCGTAGCAGTTGATGGTCAGGCCGGGCACGAGGAACGCGGTCTGGCGGGCGCGCGCCAGCAGGTTCTCCCACGAGAACCCCTCGGTCGACGGGAAGATCTGGAAGTCCGCCCAGAAGCGCACGCGCGTGCCGGTCTGGGATTTCTTCACCTTGCCGACGGTCTTGAGCGTCGAGCCATCCACGAACGGCTTGAACGGCGAGTTGGGGGTGCGCTGCTTGGAGTCGTCGAATTCGCCGGGTTCGCCGCGGCGGAAGCACATCTCGTGGGTCTTGCCGCCGCGGTCGACCTGCACGTCGAGGCGGGCCGACAGAGCGTTCACGACGGAGGCGCCGACGCCGTGGAGGCCGCCCGAGGCCGCGTAGGAGCCGCCGCCGAACTTACCGCCGGCGTGGAGCTTGGTGTAGACGACCTCGACGCCCGTCAGGCCCTGGCCGGGCACGATGTCGACGGGGATGCCTCGGCCGTTGTCTGCGACGGAGGCGGAGTGGTCGGGGTGCAGGCGCACGTCGATCGTGTCGCAGTGACCTTCCAGGGCCTCGTCGACCGCGTTGTCGATGATCTCCCAGAGGCAGTGCATGAGGCCCCGGTGGTCGGTCGAGCCGATGTACATGCCGGGGCGCTTGCGCACGGCCTCGAGCCCCTCGAGGACCGAGAGGTGCCGTGCGTTGTAGTCGGATGCGTCGGTAGGAGTCACGAGGTGCATCATATGTGGGTCAACGCTCGTTTGTGGCCAACGGTGCGCGTGGCGCGGGTTCTGGGACGCTTTCCACGATTGACGAGGCCGGGGCCGGATCGCGCTGGTGGGCGCGCTTTCGGGGCGGATCGGGTCTGTGGTTGGAGGGTTTTCCGCTCCCCCGTTCCACTGTGTCAGTGGTCGGGCGGGTGATTGCGCCCCGGGTGAACAGGGGTGCGCGGCGCGGGTGATGGTGTGTGATGGAAGCATGAACGCACAGACTCTTGAACGCCCCGTACTGGACGAGCCGCAGCTGAATGCGGCGAATCGTTGCGACGCCTGCGGCGCTCGCGCCTGGGTTCGTGCGACGATGCCTTCGGGTGGCCAGCTCTACTTCTGCGGCCACCACGCAAATGAGCACCTGCCCTCGCTGGTGGGCGGCGGCGCGCAGATCCTGGACGAGCGTCATTTCATGAACGACTGAGAGCGAGCTTCCCGCGGCGGCGGGACGCACGGCTTGCAGGCGCGGGCGGGGACCCTGTGGTCCCCGCCCGCGTTTCGCAGTACAGCCAACCCCTACCCTACCGAGCAATCACCGCAATCGCATTGCTCAGCGAGTTTAGGGGGACTAAAACCCGGGCAGCCAACCAGCTGGTTGCACGACTCAACATCGAGCACCAGAGCATCTGGGGTGCGAGCCACGCCCATCAGATGGAAGCCCTCCAAGTCGACGAGCAGATCACACCGATCCACAACGATCAAGCGACACGGAGCAGCAGCAGGTAGGGCGAGACACCGCCCTAAAGGTCCTTGACGACAGCGGGGGTACAAGTCCGCTCATCATCAGGACCTCGACCCCTACCCGCAACCCCCGACCAACACCCACTCACCCACCTCAACTCGGAAGAGCCTATAAACCCTAAGTAATTGTTGGCTACTCATGCAAGAGTTCGTTTTAGTTGTTGCGGGTCGGTCAGAATGAGTCGATCCGCGTTTTTGGATGATCATGCCCTGTTTGGCTGAGATCTGCAGGGCCTTACTGACTGCTTCCCGGTGGAACCCGCGACATTGGCGAGCTGCTCGTGGGTCATGGGAACAATCAGATCATGTTTCCAGGGCAAGTGGGAGGGCCGCGCGATAGACAGCAGCAAAGATGCCACCCGTTGGGGAAGGGGCGCAGCGCTAAATCGCTGAGGCGAGTTTCCAGTTCCTTTACACGCCTAGCGAGGATGGCGGTGACCTGCTGAGAAATACGCGGGTCGGCAGGAAAAAAAGGTTTCAACCTGCTCACGTGTTAGCTGGCATATGCTGCTGTCTTCTAAAGGCTGCGTAGCTTGCACCCATGTGTTGGCCGACAATCGACATGTTTCCGAACACGTCACCAGGCTCATAAATCGCCAGTGTGAAGGTTTTGCCGCTGGGGCTGGTCTGAAACAAACGAACCCGGCCGCTTTTTACGATGAACAGCACTGGAGAAGGGCGTAGCGGGTCGTAAAATCATGTCCCCCGAAGCGAAGGTCTTGAGTGGGAGCATCTGGTTAAGGCCAGCTAACTCTGCAGGAGGAATCTGTTCAAACAACTCCACCGCCCGCAGACACGGGCTGTACTTGCTCTGCCATGTGCCTCGGGTTGAGTGACGGCTGGCCTCCCAGATTCTTTTCCATGCTTTCCGAGATGCTCACACTACAAGAGTAGGTCATGCCCGTTTGCCTGCAAAAACGAGGAAGAAGAGCCTTCACATGAAAAAGCGTCACCAGGGCGTAGATGACATGCCCCATCAAGGACATCATCGAAGCTTGGGTGATTTGGAAGACGGCACCGCCCATCATCAGTGGCATAGCCACCAGCGGGCCCATCACCCACAAGGCCACACCGAAAAACGACGGCGAACAGCATCCCCTGCCCGGGGCAGGAAGGCATAAATTTTCAGTGAAATCCCGGCAAGCAGCCCGAATATCACCGAAATCATCATATGAATGCCAAAACCAACTAGCGCGGACTCCACCCCATCATGGATCCGATCATGGTCAGCATCCCCATCTTCCACATCATCATTCCAAAGACCATGCCACCGGCCAGACCTCCGATTGCCCCCGCCAACAGGCGTTGGACTACAGTTCCTTTCACACCAATCTGGCACGAAGCTTCTACGTTCATGATTGAACTCCTTCACTAGTTTTATCGACTTGACTCTCAGCCGGACTCCAGGTTAGGTCCCCAAAACAGCTGTCAAAGTAAACCAGGACACATAAGACAAATATGTCCCTCCTCACACCAGAAAGTGGGTGACTTTCATGGTCTTCTTCTCCTGGCTCGGCCTCAAAACCCTAGCCCGACCAGCACCGCAGAATAGCTGGTTGCTGTTCAACACCGGTTTCTTCGCCAGCACTGCGTCCTTCGGTAAGACGGTGACTGAACTGGGTGCGATGCAGATGACTGCGGTGTATTCTGTGTGCGGATCCTGGCTGAAGCTATCGCGGGGTTGCCGTTGCATGTGTATCGCACAGATAGGAATGGTTCGCGGGTGAAAAGCCTTTAGAACATCCCCTGTACCACCTGTTGCATGATGAGCCGAACCCGGAGATGACAAGTTTTGTGTTCCGCAAAACCCTCATGACCCATTTACTTCTGTGGGGTAACGCATTTGCTCAGGTGATTCGTAATGGTCTGGGTGAGGTGGTGGCGTTGTATCCGTTGATGCCTGATCGAATGACGGTTGGGCGACCTTGATACTAAGGAGTTGTACTACGAGTATCAAACATCGTGGGACGAACCAGCAGGCGAATACAAAATCGTATGCATGACTCCTCATGACGTGTTGCATGTGCCTGGTCTTGGTTTTTGATGGCCTGATTGGGTATTCCGGCTCTTCCGAGTTGAGTGTGGGTGAGTGGGTGTTGGTCGGGGGTTGCGGGTAGGGGTCGAGGTCCTTGATGATGAGCGGACTTGTACCCCCGCTGTCGTCATGACCTTGGGCGGTGTCTCGCCCTACCTGCTGCTGCTCCGTGTCGCTTGATCGTTGTGATCGGTGTGATCTGCTCGTCGACTTGGAGGGCTTCCATCTGATGGGCGTGGCTCGCACCCCAGATGCTCTGGTGCTCGATGTTGAGTCGTGCAACCAGCTGGTTGGCTGCCCGGGTTTTAGTCCCCTAAAACTCGCTGAGCAATGCGATTGCGGTGATTGCTCGGTAGGTAGGGGTTGGCTGTACTCAGAAACGCGGGCGGGAACCGACGGGGTTCCCGCCCGCGTTTTTTTCTTGCGCACATCGTTGTTGCGCCCTTTCCGACGACTGCGTCACGAAACAGCTCCCTGACCCGCGCTTTCATCCCTCTCCCCCGCGCACCTGTCAAAGAGCGCGTGGTACAGTTGCGAGCCGCTTTCGGGCACAAAAGGTGGCGAACCGACACACTTTCGCCCGCATTGGAGCAAAGCCATGAAAATAGCGTGGAACGAAATTAAATATCAACCAAAAAGTTCGTTCTCATCGAGCTCCTGATTGCCACGCTTATGTTCATGGTCGTGTTCCTCTCGGGCCTCACCAACGGCCTCGCCGCCTCCGTGTCCGCGCAGATCACGAACTACGGCCCCCTCACCTACGTCCTGTCGACGGATTCCGATGGCGTCATCCCCTATTCGTCGGTCACCTCCGACGACATCGAGGCCCCTCGAAGTGGCCGGCATGCACGACTACGCGAGCCCTCGTCATCCAGCGCGCGACCATCACCCGGGTCGACGATTCAAAACACCCTGGACATCACGTACTTCGCGACCGATCACAACGAGTCCAACACCCTCAAGCCGACCTCATCGACCTCGACCTGACTATCTCCGACCTTCAGGACAATGAAATCATCTCGACAGCGCGTTCGAGAACGAGGGCATCCACGTCGGCGATCGGGTGATCGATAAGATGTCGGAGCAGGAGCTCACGGTCGTCGCCTTCGCCGAGAGGGCGAACTACGGATACAGCGACATCGGTTTCGTCAGCTCGCAGACTTTTTGCGGCTATGCGCACCGTGACCGTTCCGAACTACGAATGGCAGGCCCAGACGGTCGTTACCTCGGATGAGATCGCGGAGGATGCCCTCCCCAGCCATCTGATGACCGCCGACCGCCAGCAGGGTCATCGACAAGATCCCCGGCTACAAGGCCCAGAACCTCACGCTGAAGCTGATGACGTGGGTGCTCCTCGTGGCCTCGTCCGCGGTCCTGGGCGTCTTCTTCACATCCCTCACCCTGCAAAAGCTGCGACAGTTCGGCGTCCTGAAGGCGATCGGCATGCCGATGCGCACCATCACCTACATTCAGATCTCCCAGCTGACGATCATCTCGATCATCGGCGTCGTGATCGGCCTCGGCCTCGCCGCCGCCATGGCGCCGTTCCTGCCGAGTACTGTCCCTTCCATCATGACTCTTGCAGACTCAGTCACCGTCGCGATCAGCTTCGTCGTGACATCGATCTGTGCGGCGCGCTGTCGCTGCGCAAGATCAGAAGGTGGATCCCATCGATGTCATCGGCGGAAACGGAGAATAAAGTGGCAATCATCGAACTGGATTCGATCGGAAAGTCCTACGCCGACGGCGACCAGACGCACCGCGTGCTGAACGGCCTGAGCCTGAGCGTCGACGCCGGTGAGTTCGTCGCGATCCTGGGGCCCTCTGGTTCCGGTAAGTCGACGCTCCTGTCTATCGCTGGCCTGCTGCTATCCGCCGACGAGGGGCGTATCTCTATCGCCAGCCAGGACCTCACCCAGCTGAGCCAGAAGCAGTGGACGCGCAAGCGCCTGGAACTGCTCGGCTTCATCTTCCAGGACCACCAGCTCCCGCCCCTACATGCGCATCGGTGATCAGCCTCGAGCTGGTCTCCAAGCTCAAGGGCGAGAAGAACAAGGCCGCGCGTCAGACCGAGGTTCGTGCGCTCATGGAGGACCTGGGGATCGAGGCCTCCTACGCGAAGTATCCGCGCCAGATGTCGGGCGGCCAGAAGCAGCGGGCGGCGATCGCTCGCGCCTTCATCGGCAACCCGCAGCTGATCCTGGCCGACGAGCCGACCGCGAGCCTGGACCCGGATCGCGGCCAGGAGATCGCTCAGTTGATCTGCAAGGAAGTGAAGTCAAAGAACAAGAGCGCCATCATGGTGACGCATGATCGCTCAATCCTGCCGTACGTGGACACGATCTACGAGCTCACGCACGGCACGCTGACCAGGCTCGAGGCCTGAGAGCGGCGAGCGTTCCAGGCGCATAGCAGCAACGGCACCGGTGGGGATCTCCTGAGAAGACACACAGGGGTCCCCACTGCTTTATGCCTTCAGTGCTAGCAGGCCGTCAGAAATGAAACGACGCACAAGCTCACTGCGGGTTTGTCCGAGTTCCCCGGCAGCCTCGTCGAGCTCTCGAACTAGGGATTCGGGCAGGCGCGTGCCGACCGGCATCGTGTCCTCGCCGAAGAGCTGCGGACGACCCGGCAGGACCTTCCACGATCCGTCGCATTCGCCCGCTTCGAAGCGCTGAGCATCTGCTTCAAGGTCAGCGTCGGTAACGGTGATCCCTCCCGCGAGACGGTAGCTCCCTCTTGTTTCTTGCTCATTGCTCTCCTCTCAGGTCCAAATATTTCGGTCATCATTTTCTTTGAAGGCGGTGTCATCGCGTGATAGATGAGAATCGTGCCATCTTCTTGCAGAGCAGCAAGGAGTTCTAACAGCCGCCCGTTCCTGTCGTATCCCAGCGCAGCGTATGCGGCCAGTACGGTGAGTCCACGCGTTCGGCGCACTCGACTGCATACACCCATGCGTGAATCGCATCTTCGTCGGCGATCTCAGGGATGTCGCGCGCTCACGCGCGGATGGACAACAACCGGCACGTCCATCGGCGCCTCACCTCCCCTGCGACCATGCCAGGAATTTCGTTAACAAAATTCTAACGCTGTCCTCACGGGCGTGCTGGTCAATGCAATCAATGGTCGATCGAAGCCAGGAACGGTGACCATCGCCCGAGAAAGCCGCTCCCCTAGTCTGCGAGGCGCTGGGAGACCACCGTCGTGACGCCGTCGCGCATCGTGACGCCGTAGAGGGCATCCGCGATCTCCATCGTGCGCTTCTGGTGCGTGATGACGATGAGCTGCGAGGTCTCCTGCAGCTCCTTGAAAATCGCCAGCAGGCGCGTCAGGTTCATGTCGTCCAGGGCGGCCTCGACCTGGACTCCGATCCTCAGACTGGACCCGTATGGAACTCAAGAAATCACCCGGATGATCTGCAAGCAGGTGAAGTCCAAGAACAAGAGCGCCAGCATCGTGACGCACGATCGCCCGATCCCTGCCCTAGGTGGACACGATCTACGAGCTCACGCACGGCACGCGCACCAAGCTCGAGGCCTGCGCGCGGCGAGCGCTCCATGCACAGGGAAGCTACGACATTGGAAAGAACCGATGCCGCCGCGACACCTATCTAGTGAGCGATGACGCCCCTTCGAACACCCCAAGAGCGCGGGAAACAACAATCAGATCAGATGCTCTAACGCTCCACGACCGCACCGCATAGCCATGTTGAATGGAACAAAGTCCACACGCCAACTTGTATTTGAAGCAAACCTGCAGGGATGTTTGACAGTTACGGCGCATCCGTACACTAAAAGTGCTACGGTTCAGAAAAAGTTCACCGACGAACGGAACGACCATGAAAACTAAAATCCGTGCGGATACAGGGATACAGAGCCCACAAAGACACAACAGTAACGCTTGACAACGACCTTACCGTCATAGTCGGACGTAACAATACCGGAAAAACATCATTCATCGAAATCATCGATAAGTTCATCGGCGCAAATAAGAGAAACGGTATTCACGCGACGGACTTTTCTGCAGACCAACGCACTCAACTATTTAAATACGTACACAACAGAAGTAAGAAAAACGAAAACGGAACAACTCATTCCAACAATCACTTTGACACTCAGTATCGACTACAGCCTCCAAGAAGATTCCGCTGAAGACATTGCCACCATCGCTCCATACTTCACCACTCTCGACACCACGTGCACAACGCTCGAAATTGTATGTAGATACGCACCTTCTAATGAAGAGTCTATAAAACGCGCGCTATCCGAAGTGCGAACAATGAGAGACAGGGATAAAGAAGATAAAATCTTGAGCCTCATTGAAAACTACGGAGAATACAAGACCACATACAGCGCTCAATCAACCTTTGACGATCCCTGAATTAGAAAAAGCCAAACGAAGCTTGGGTCCTCACCAAAGAAGAAGTGCGAGCTATCGTGAATACTGAGTACATCTACGCTCAGATCAACCTCGACGATACATCCACAGACAACAGTCACCATTTATCGTCCGCATTTGAACGCTTTTACAAAGAAGTCGCAGAAGATACCGAGCTACGACAAAGTCTAGATGATCGTATAGATGACATGCAGTCCACGCTATCAACAGCATATACTAACTTTTTCGAAGAAGCTCTCGACCAAATCCAACGCTTTACAAGCGTTACGAGCGCAGGATCATTGACACTCAAAGTTGAATCAGAGTTGAACACTTCACGAATGATTAACTCGACGACACGAGTAAAATATACCGATAATGCATCGAGCCAAACCTACCCCGAGTCTCACAACGGCTTGGGATACTCAAGACTGACGTACACGATCCTGCAAATCCTCGCCTTCAAGGAACGTTGGAAGCACGCACAACGATTAACACCGATCAACATACTTTTTATTGAAGAACCCGAGGCACACCTCCATCCGCAGATGCAGGAGGTCTTCATTCGCCTTGTAAGCAACCTCCTCGACAGAGGCAGCCAACTTATCGTCACCACGCACTCTTCACACGTGCTGAGCGAACGCAATCTCAAGAGTCTACGCTACTTTTAAACGCATCAACACCAGTGTTACATGCAACGATATCTCAAAATGGGCAGTCAAATTAAAAAAGGACGACATCAAAGCTTACACCACGGTTTCGAACTACGTTCAACTAAGAATCTCTGACCTATTTTTGCAGACTGCGCGATCCTAGTCGAAGGCGCAGCGGAACGACTATTACTTCCTAAGGCGATTCAAAACCAGCTGCCCTATTCTCCGCTCGATCCACTACACAATTATTGAAGTTGGCGGAACCTGCGCGCGACATATCATTCCTTTATTGGAAGAGATCGGCCTCCCGTCGATCGTTATTACGGACATTGACAGCGTCGAAGACAAGCAACATGGAAAGAAAGTCGAACCACACCCATCAGCCAAACAGCGATGTGGAAATCCAACCATCACTCGTTATTTACCCAACCGTTCGATCAAGGAACTTCTGACTCTCAACACAGTAGATAAAGTACACAATGGACTTATACGCATATGCTACCAAGCCGAACCAGATAGTTACAAATCGCCACGAAAATACGCACGCACATTAGAAGATGCCTTGATATACGCGAATGCCCAGCTGTTCACATCGACAGGCTTTCAAGACCATTTTGAAGAGCCAGTAATGAAGGAGAAGCTAAAAGAACAACATAACGCAAAAGGAATAGCTAAGGAAGCCTATAGCATTGTGACAGACGACCGCTTCCAAAAAACGACATTCGCTATCGATTGCAGCCTAATGGACGATCTCACGATTCCCCCTTACATCAAAGAGGGACTGACATGGCTTGAAGAAGTGTTAACAATCACTCCGTTAACGCTCAATGACTAACGAAGATACCAATATGAATAGCGAAATATTTGCATCAATTCAGTGCGGCAAGAATTTTTATTTTTCGAAGCGGGGCCAGGCTCCGGAAAGACAACCTCACTCTATTCAAACGCTACGAAAGATACTTGACCAACCCGGCGACACCATCAACACGCAGAAACAGAAGATCGCTTGCATTACGTTTTACGAATGTTGTCTGCCAACGAAATCATCGAGCGCCTCGATGACGATTCTAACGTCGTTCAGGTGTCGACGATTCACAGCTACCTCTGGAATCAGATTAAGCCCTATCAATCAGAGCTATGTGACATCATCACCAGCATAAACAATGATCCGAACAGGCCCGCGAAAAAGATCATCTCAAACCTCGATCTCAACGGCATCGAGATTCGATACGTCGACGGATACGCCGATCTAACAAAAAGGCGAAGTTTCCCACGATGATGTGCTGGAAATTGCATATCACATGTTCAAACATCACCCGGTCCTGGGTCACGTTACCAGGTGCCGATATCCAATCGTATTCTTAGACGAATATCAAGACACTCAGCCAATTGTTATCGACACGCTAAAACATATCCTTACGCTCGAACCAAGAGCAGACTTCGGATACGCGCGATTCTTAGTCGGACTGTTTGGCGATTCCATGCAGAGTATTTACAACACCGGAATCGGAAGCGTGCAGCCCACCGACCTAAACGCGGTCACAATCACCAAAACTGACAACCATCGTTCAACAGACACAATCGTTAACTTGATTAATGCGGTTCGCGCAAGGAGCAAGGAAGCAATGTCTGTGATCCAAACCGCAACAAGACCCGATCAGCCCTCTAGTTCCAGATGTTCCCTTATATTACACAACCGACAACGTCGAGGTGACTCATTCGACGCTTGAATCCATTTCTAGACATTTCGGCTGGATACTGAGGCATGGATACCAAGATACTCGAGCTGACCCATTCAGCAATTTCACGCACAGCCGGCTGGAATAGTCTTCACAGCGCAATAAACGATCGCAGTCGTTACGCATTGGACGACTTTCGAAAAGGAGACGACATTTATTCCAGTATTTTTCTTTTTAACTAGGGTTATACAGGAGCCTGGTCTGCCGATGACGGGCTTCGAAGCACTCAACTTACTTAGATTCCATTCACCCGGATCACTGAGAGAAAGGACGTTGTTCGGTTCGAGTGACGAAATGCAGCACTGGTCCTCACTTCTCGACGAATTCACAACGCGTTGTTCATCACGCGATCTTACACAATGTTCCATTTCGTCGATTCTCAACTTTGCCTGGGATAACGATATTTTGCAAACAGGATTTTCGAATTGCACAATATCTGGAACGAACGGACTTTCAGAACGAGGAACATAAGGTACGGCGCGACAACTTCATCCACGCTCTTGATTCTATTCCTTTTTCGGAATTACTCAAGTTTTCCGAATACCTGGATAAGACAAGCCCTTTTTCCACTGAGCATGGCACAAAGGGAGCAGAATATGACAACGTGATTCTCATCATTGATGATAAGACTTGGAAACACTCAGTACAGAGGTCTCAACTCTATTTGGTTCAGACGACCATATTGATGCTCGTAAAGAAAGAACACTAAGACTATTTTATGTTGCAATTTCACGCGCACGGAACAATCTTGTCGTCGTTTACAAGAATCCTACAGCTGATAGTATTGCCGGCGCCGAGGAACTATTTGGCACAAACAACGTCCAGCCACTTGAGGAGATCTTGCCCGACATCGCTATTTCTTAGGCGATTGTTAATAGTGGCTTCTGTATAACTGGCTCGTTTCCTTTTGCGTCCTTAATGAAGTTTCCTAGTCCGCGAAGCGCTGACACCACTGTCGTGACGCCGTCACGCATCGTGACGCCGTAGAGGGCATCCGCGATCTCCATCGTGCGCTTCTGGTGGGTGATGACGATCAGCTGCGAGGTCTCCTGCAGCTCCTTGAAAATCGCCAGCAGGCGCGTCAGGTTCATGTCGTCCAGGGCGGCCTCGACCTCGTCCATGACATAGAACGGGACGGGCGCGCCTTAAAGATCGCGACCAGGAACGCGATCGCCGCCAGAACGCTCGCCGCCCGACAGCAGCGACAGGCGCTTCACCTTCTACCCGCGGGCCGAGCCTCGATCTCGATGCCCGTCGTCAGCATCGTCATCCGGGTCGGTGAGCACCAGGTCGCCCTGTCCGCCCGGGAACAGCACGCCGAACACGTGCTCGAACTGCTCGCGCGTCTCGGCGAACGCGGAGGCGAAGGCCTCCCTCCACCAGGCGATCCACGTCCTGCACGATGCGCAGCAGGTCCGCCTTCGACCGCTTAAGATCCTGCACCTGATCCACCAGGAACTTGTGTCGCGAGGCCAGCGCCTCGTGTTCCTCGAGCGCCAGGGGTTGACGCGCCCAAGCTTCTCCAGGTCCTTCAGCGCCCCTGGCGAGTGCCCGCTCCTGCTCGGCGCGCACGTACGCGCTCGGCTCGGCGGCCGCGGCCTCTCAACCTGATCGGGGTCGAGCGGCGCATCGGCACCAGCATCTGCGGCCCGAACTCGGCGAGCAGCTGCTCGGGTTCGAGGGACAGCTCCTCCAGGGCGCGCCGCTGCAGATCCTCGACGCGCAGGCGCGTCTGTTCGGCCGCACCCGCCCCTGGTGGGCCGAGGCCGTGGCCTCCCGACAGCTCGGCGCTCAGCCGGTCCAGGGCGCGGCGTGCGTCCGAGACCTCCTGGGAGACCTGGGACGGCGCTCGCTCAGGCGGTCAGCGCCCGCGGCGGCCTGAGCGAGGGCACGCTCGGCTGCCTCGAGGGCCACGCGGGCGGCTGCCTCCACGTCCGCGGCCGTGGCCAGCTCCGTCTTTCGCGGCGGCCTCGCGCCGGGCGTAGCGGGCGCGCTCCTCGCGCCTCGGCGGCGGCGGCCTGGCGGAGGGAGCGAGCGCGGGAGGCGGCGCGCCGCGATTGCTCTTCGAGGGCTCGCAGGCTCAGGCGCGCCCTCGTTTTCGGCCTCGCGGGCCTCGCGTGCCGCCCGAGAGGCGGCATCCGCGCGTGCCCGAGCGTCTTCGAGGGACTCGGGCGGGCCAACGGTGTCGGCACCGTCGAGGCGTACGCGCGCGGCCACGTCCCTGCCTCGCGGGCCCAGGTCACTTGCTCGTCGGCGCGGCGGGCCACGTCGTGAGCGCGCTCGGCTTCGGCTCGGGCGGCCTGAGCGGCCGACTGGGCGCGGGCCAGCTCCTGGGCTTCCTTGCGCGCTGCGCGTCTTCCTCGCGCAGGGCCTTCAGGGCGTCGTTCGCCCCGCGAATACAGCGGTCCAGGTTCGCGTTCGCCTCGCTGAGCTGCTCGGATACCTCCGCCATCCGGAGCCCGAGCGGCCTCGGCCCGCGCGCACGCCTCCTCGTAGTCTGCGCGCACGGAGAGCACTGGAGGAGGGCCTGGCGGCCACCTCCACCGACCAGGAGCGCAGCACGTCGCCGCCCGGCGTTACGACGGCGCGCACGCCGGGCACATCCAGCACGTCAGCGGCGACCTCGAGAGAGCAGGGCGACGACCCCGTCCAGCAGAGAGGCCAGCGGCGCGGCGGCCCTCTCACAGGCGACGACGTCGGCAAGCCACGTCGCGCCCTCGGGCAGCTCGGCGCGGACAGCACTGCCGGGCCCATCCGCAGGATCGTCGGAAGAAGCGGAAGAATCAGATGCTGCCAACAAGCCTCAGCGAGCGCCCGGCCGCGCGGGCGGCGTCCAGCTCGCCCAGGCCTCGGGCCAGGGAGTCGACGACGACGGCATCGGCGAAGGGAGCGAGCGCGGCGGCGACGGCGTCCTCGAAACCGGGTGTGACTGCAGGAGGGCGCGACCTGGCCGAGCACGCCGGGGCGTCCCAGCAGCTCGGCGGTGCCGTCCTCGGGGCGAGCAGCTGCTCGAGCGCGTCACGACGCGCCTCCCAGCGCGCACGGTCGGCGCGGGCCTCGCGTTCGACGCCGAGCAGCTCGTCCACGCGGGCGCGTGCGGCGTCGCGGCGGGCGGAGGCCCGGCGTGTGCGCGGGCCGCTCCCCGCCGGTGTCGTCCTCGGACGAGGACCCCTCAGCGCCAGAAGCGTCCCCGGAGCTCACAGACGACGCGGGCACCGCCTTTCCGCGGCCTGGGCACGCTCCCTGAGCCGCGCGGTAGGCGCCCCATGCACGGTCAGCCTCGGCGATCGCAGCCTCCAAGCGTGACGCGGGCCGTGGAGGCGTCACCCGTCAGGCGCGCGACCTTCTCGCGGGTGGTCGGCGATGACGCGGTTGACGCGCGCCAGCTCGCGGGAGGCGGAATCATCGGCGTCCTCGGCGGCCTCACGAGCGCGAGTCGCGGACGTCAGGCACCGCGCGCCTCTTCAACCCTGGAGCGACCAGCACAGCATCCTCGGCGCCGGCGACGCGGGCGCGCTCATCGAGCACGTCGGATCCTCGCCGCCCGGCGGAAGCTCGAGTCGCCCGCAACGCAACCTTCTGGGTCGCGGCCATGAGCGTGCCGCGCAGGCGCTCGGTGATTGTGGTCAGCGACTGCCAGTCGGAGGAGGCCTGTTCGAGTGCCGGTGAGGATGCCCGTTCGGCTTCCCTCCAGCCGTGACAACTCGGCGCGCGCGGCCGCATCTGTCCTCGAGCGACGCCCGGCGTGCGGCGGCCGACCCGTCCGGATGCTTCAAGCACGGACAGCTTCGACAGCGCAGAGGACAGGTCGTCAGCGAGCAGGCGGGCCTTTCGCGTCTCGCACGCGCGCCTGGATGAGGGACGCGCGTCGGGCCACGCGCGCCTGGCGGGCCAGGGGACCCAGCTGGCGATGAATCTCGTTCGTCAGGTCCAGGACGCGCACGAGGTTCTGCGTCCATGTCGGCCAGCTTCTTGAGCGCGCGCTCCTTACGCCGGCGATGCTTCAGGACGCCCGCGGCCTCTTCGATGAATCCGCGACGCTCCTCGGGCGTGGAGGACAGGATCGCGTCGAGCTGCCCTGGCCGACGATGACGTGCATCTGACGGCCCATGCCCGTGTCGGAGAGGAGCTCCCTGCACGTCCAGCAGCCTCGCCGGAGTGCCGTTAATGGAGTATTCGAGCCGCCCCTCACGGAACAGGGTGCGGCTGATCGTGACCTCGGAATACTCGATGTCGAGCAGCCCGTCGGTGTTGTCGATCGTCAGGTCCACCTGGGCGCGCCCCAACGCCGCGCGCCCAGATGTCCCCGCGAAAAATCACGCGTCCGCCATTTGCCCGCCGCGCAGCGCGCGGGCACCCTGCTCACCCATGACCCAGGCGAGAGCGTCGACGACGTTCGATTTACCCTGACCTCGTTGAGCCGACGACGCACGTGATGCCCGGTTGGAGGGCGAGCGTGGTCGCACTGGCGAAGGACTTAAAGCCCCGCAGCGTCAGGTTCTTGAGGTACACCCTTGCAGGTTAGCCGCGAGTCAGTAAACTCCGGGAACCACAGGGAGATTTCGCGCGTTGCGTTGTCCACAGAGTCCGGAGCCGTGGATCAGGTTCTCCATGTGGGGGCTGTTCCACGCGCGGCCGAGGTCACTGCGGATCGTGACTCGCGGGGGCCGTCGTCGGGTCGGTCGAGCCCATGAGGACACGCATACCCTCGACGACGCGCTGGCCTTCGACGATGATGGCGACGACCGGGCCGGAGCTCATGAACTCCAGAAGGCCCTCGAAAAAGGGCTTGTCCTTGTGGTCGGCGTAGTGCTCGGCGAGCAGCTCGCGGGAGGCGATCATGAGCTTGAGGCCCTTGATCGTGTAGCCCTTGGCCTCGATGCGGCGCAGGATCTCACCGGTCAGGCCGCGGGCGTAGCCGTCGGGCTTCACGACGATGAGGGTGTGCTCCAGGTCGGGGTCGAGAAGGTGCTGGGGCTCCAGCAGAACACTCTTAGCGCTCACATTGTCTCCTTTGATGATGAGGGTTGCTCAGTTGCGCTTTCCAGCATATCTGTCAGGGCCGCAACCGCCGCTGTGGCGTCTGCCCCATTGGCTTCGATGTGGACGCTCTGACCTTGTGTGATACCCAGGGCCATGAGCTCCAGGACCGACCCGCCGTCCGCCCCGTTGACCGTGACCTCGGCGTCGAAGGTGCCCGCGAGGCGTACGAAGGCGGCGGCCGGGCGCGCGTGCAGGCCGACGGGGTCCGCGACGATCGCGTCCCCCTGCGCCCACGTCGACGAGGCCGGGGCCACTCCATCTCCCCGCCGAGCTTCGTGGGAGCGGGGCTGGGCGCTCCTGGGCGGGCGCCTCGTCCAGGCGCGGGGCCAAGGCGGCTGCAACATCGGCGACCTGGTCCAGGTCTTCACCGAGCTGGGCGCGCACGGAGGATGCGACGGCCCCTTCGACGAGGCAGGTGTCGACGAAGCGCACGCGCTCGGGCTCGTCGCTCATGTCGATGACGGATTCGACGGTCATCGTGGCCGAGCCGAGGTCGGTCAGCACGATGACGCCGCTGCCGTCCCCATCCACGGCCGCAAGGGCGGCCTCGAGAGCCGTCTCCACGAGGTCGTAGGAGGTGCCGATACGGCCGTCCTCCGTGCCCCCGGCGGCCTCAAAGTGCACGTCGGGGGCCATCTGGGCGGCCAGCTCGCAGACTCCGGCGGCCAGGGAGGCCGAGTGGGAGACGATGACGAAGGAGACGCGCACGCTCATGCCGCGCCGGTCTCGTCAGCTGCAGGCGCACGGCGGCGCGCAGGATGAGGGAGGTGGACACGGCGCCCGGGTCGAGGTGTCCGATGGAGCGTTCACCCAGGTAAGAGGCTCGTCCCTTCGTGGCCCGCATGGGTTCCGTCGCGGCGGCTCCTGCCTCGGCGGCGGTGGCGGCGGCCTCGAGAACGGCGGCAGGATCGCTACTGACTCGGCGGCCGCGCGGGCGGCCTCCAGGGCTGGGGTCCACGCGTCCACCATGGTCTTTTCACCCGCGGTGGCCTTGCCTCGGGCCTGGATTCCCTCGAGCGCGCCCGCGATCACCCGCGGCAACGCCCGCGCCGTCGAGGTCGCCGTCACCGGCGGCCTTCGATGCGCGCAGGAACGCCGTCCCGTACAGGGGTCCGGCGGCGCCGCCGACCGTGGACATGAGGGTCTTGGCGACCGTCTTGAGGACCTCGGCGACGCTGGCCGGCTGGGCCTGGCCCAGGGCCTCGACGGCGGCCTTGAATCCGCGGTCCATGTTTTCGCCGTGGTCGCCATCCCCAATGGCTCGGTCCAGGTCCACCAGGTAGTCGCGCTGCTCAGCGACGTCCGCCGCCGCCAGCTCGATCCACCGGCGTGCCCACGCTGCATCTAGGCTCATCGTGTTTCTCCTTGTCCTGCCTCGTTGTTTACTTCCAGGCGACCGTGTTCACGGGCGCGTCGAAGAGCTCAAGGAGCTCATCATCGGCGCGCATGAGGGTCACGGAGACGCCGGGCATCTCCAGGCTGGTAACGTAGTTGCCGACCATCTGGCGGGCGATCTCGATGCCGTCCTTCTTCAGCAGGGCGGCCAGGGCGCGGAAGCAGATGTAGAGCTCGGAGACGGGGGTGCCGCCCATGCCGTTGACGAGGGCCACGACGCGCTCGCCTTCGGTCAGGCCCAGGTCTCGCGCACGCGCTCGTAGAGTTCGGCGACGAGGCTGTCGGCGGTCTCCATGGAGCCGCGGCGGTATCCGGGCTCGCCGTGGATACCGATGCCCAGCTCGATCTCGTCCTCTCCCAGGTCGAAGGAGGGCTTGCCGGCGTGGGGCACGGTGCAGGGGCCCAGGGCCAGACCCATGGAGCGGGTCTGGTCATTGACCTTGGTGGCAATGCGGGTGACTTCCTCGAGGGAGTCGCCGCGCTCGGCGGCAGCACCCGCGATCTTCTCCACGAAGATCGTTCCGGCGACGCCGCGTCGGCCCGCCGTGTAGAGCGAGTCCTCGACGGCCACGTCATCATTAACGACGACCGACGAGACCTTGATGTCCTCCATGTCGGCCAGCTCGGCCGCGGTCTCGAAGTTGAGGACGTCGCCCGTGTAGTTCTTGACGATGTGCAGGACGCCCGCACCGTGGTCGGCGGCCTTCGTGGCCTCCAGGATCGGGTCGGGGGTGGGCGAGGTGAAGACCGCGCCGGGCACGGCCGCATCCAGCATGCCTTCGCCCACGAAGCCCGCGTGCAGGGGCTCGTGTCCGGATCCGCCACCGGAGACGAGGCCAACCTTGCCCTCAGCCTTGGGGGCGTGACGGGTCACGAAGTCGGGCGAGTAATGGACATCGACGAGGTCGGGTAGGGCCAGGGCGAAACCTTCGAGGGTTTCGCGCACGACGGCATGGACGTCATTGACGAGCTTCTTCATGATGCCTCCTGCACATTGCTCATCTGTACTTGTACGCATGGTCAATCGTGCCACCTTTGCGCACGATTTCCCAACCGTGGCGGCCGCCACGATGCGGCCGCCCTGGTTGGGTTCCATCCTAGCGTGGGGCTGTGGCCGGCGAGGGCCAGCATTTCCCCGGCCAGCATGACCGAGCCAAACACGAGAACTCCGCTGCGATCCGCGGGCTCAGCCCCGGCCTCGGCAATCTCGGCTGCACGATCGACCGCGTCTGCCAGCGACTCGCGCACGTCTACCCGGTCGGGACCGAAGACCTCCTCGGCGATCTCGGCAAGGCGCGCGATGTCGGCTGCGCGCTCGCCCGGCATCTGCGTGACGACGAGATGATCGATGAAGGGCTCGACCTCGGACAGGACACCTTCGACGTCCTTGTCCCCCATCGCCGCGTACACGCCCGCGATGCGCGCAAACCCAAAGGAGGATTCCACGGCCTCGCGCAGGGTGGCCGCGCCAGCGGGGTTGTGCGCGGCGTCCACGATGATCGTGGGCGAATGACGCACGACCTGCATGCGGCCCGGGCTGGAGGCGTTCATGAGGCCCTGCTCGACGATGCGACCGTCCAGGCCGCGGCCCCCATAAAGGCCTCGACGGCCACGAGCGCCGCCGCCGCGTTGTGTGCCTGATACTCGCCGAACAGCGGGACGAACACGTCCTCGTAGACCGCGGAGGGCGTGCGGATCGTGACCATCTGGCCGCCGACCCCCATCTGGCGATCCACGACCTCGAAGTCGCGGCCCTCAACGCGGGCGATCGCGTCGACGGAGCGCGCCTGCTCGAGGAGGATGTCGAGGACTTCCTCCTCCTGAGCCATGATGACGACGACCTGGCCGGGCTTGATGATGCCGGCCTTTTCGCGCGCGATCTCCTCGATCGTGGAGCCCAGCCACTTCGTGTGATCCAGGGCGATCGGCGTGATGACAGCGACGCCGGAGTCAATGACGTTCGTGGCGTCCCAGCGCCCGCCCATGCCGACCTCGACGACGGCCGCGTCGACCGGGTAGTCAGCGAAGGCCGCGTACGCCATGATCGTGAAGACCTCGAAGAAGGACAGGCGCGGGCCACCCTCCTGCGCGCTGCGCTCATCCACCATGCCAACGTAAGGCTCGATGTCCTCCCAGGCACGCACGAAGCCCTCGCGCGTGATCGGGTGGCCCTCCAGCGAGATGCGTTCGCGCACGTCGAGCAGGTGCGGGCTCGTGAAGCGGCCCGTCTTCATACCGAAGGCGGTGAGGAGCGAGTCGATCATGCGCGACGTGGACGTCTTGCCGTTGGTGCCCGTGATGTGGATCGACGGGTAGGAGTTCTGCGGGTCGCCCAGGATGTCCAAGGCGAGCTTCACACGGTCGAGCGTGGGGTCGATGTCGTGCTCGGGTGCGCGCGCGACGATGGACTGGTAGATCTCCTGCACGCGGGCATCCAGGGCGACGTCCTCCTCGGCCTTCGCCAGCGCGGCCTCGTGGGAGGCGCGCTCGTCGCGTGCCTCGGCGGCGTCGTCAGCGAAGTCCTCGTCCACCTCGCCCTCGATCTCCGCAAGGACTGAGGGGTCTGGGCCCAGCAGCAGCGAGTGCTCGACGAGTGCGCGCAGCGCCGCCTCGCGTTCGCTCTCCTCGGCCTGAGGGTCGGTGCCCTCCCCTGCCTCGGTGTCCTCGACCTCGTCGGCCGCTTCCAGGTACGGGATCAGGTCGGCCGGGATGCCGCCGCGCTGGTCCTCGTGGGTGGGGTCTTGCCCGAAGAACGATTCGCTGCCATGTTTCCTCCGCTGCTCGCAGTGTCTCCGCTATTTTACCGGGCCGTGCTTCGGGCGGCTTGTTCCGCCGGTCACGGCGCGTTGGCGCGCACTGGTCGCGCGTCGTCATCGACGAGGCCGGGGCGCGGTACCCCCGAACCCCCACATTCGCTGCGGCGAGCTCATCATCACCGCGCTGGCGCAGACAAATAGAATGAAAGCCTTCACGATGATCCATTTCAGGAGGCAACACGTGGGTAAGTGGTTTGGTCAGGCATCCGAAATCGAGGAGCTGCGCGCCGAGAACCAGCGACTCAAGGAACAGGTCGCGACCCTCGAGGCGCGACTGCGCACCGCCTACGCGGACGCCGGGGTCACGGCACTCGCCGGATCGTCCTTCCCCTCTCCCGAGGCGGCGGTCCCGCAGGCCTCAGGTCCCGCCTTTCCAGCCGGTGCACCCAACCCGGCCACGGCCTCGTTCCCAGAGCTGAGCGCAGCCGAACTCCAGATGATCGCCGAGGGCAGGACTCCCCTACGCCGTCAAGGCCTACCGGGACCGCACCGGCGTCGGCCTGAAGACGGCGAAGGCAGCGATCGACGCCGCGCGCTGAGCACCAGAACCCTCATTTCCCACCTATCACGCGGTTCACTCCACACCGCAGCAGGTCGGAAAGCGGTTGTTCCCCGGTTGACGCTCACTCACGCGGATAGGTTGCGCACTTCCGGATAGGTTACGCGGATACGGATAGGTTATTAACCTATCCAGATGCTCATAACCTATCCAGATGCTCATAACCTATCCGCGTGAGGGCATCCGCCGGCTGCGCCGCGTTATGCGCGCCTTCCTCTCATCGATGACGACGCAGCCGGAGCTGGTCGCACCGCATGTTCCCCTCGATGTTTCCCTTGCGATCAGCCAGCCACCCGCTCTGATAGGATGCCGACCACACAGACATCCTCAATGACGCGAAGGATTCCCCATGCTGCTGGCAGGTCTCACCGAAGAACCGGGCTGGATCCGATCCAGCTTCAACCTCACGTACCGCGTGCCGTGGGAGAAACTAATCCAGGGCGTGCGCGGGGTCTACCCCTACATCGAGGACGCCGAGGTGCAGGTCGACGGCGAGCCCCTCCGTTTCTCCGCTCCCGAGGATCTCCTGGCCATTCCAGAGGCTTCCAGCATCATGATCCGAGGCATGTCCCCCATCCTCAAGGCGCCGATCATGCTGACCTTCTTCAACCAGAGGCCGTTTATCAACGTTGCGATCGGCCGGGTGAACGAGGAATTCCAGACCACCGACTACGAGAAGTTCAACAAGTCGATGTGCCAGTTCATGGACTCCATCGAGATCATGATGCACGTCCCGCCGGCCACGCTGCCGAAGGGCTGAGCCCCGCACGCACCCCCGGAAGCGAGAGGAACACAGGCATGCACCTGGAAGGGGCATCACGAGGATGGCGGCTGGCTCCTCGTCCACCTTACCCTCACAAACCGAGTCTCGTGGGAGATGATGCTCCAGGCGGTCTACGCCGCCTTCGAGTATTTTGCGGACATCACGATCTTCGTGGACGATCACTCGATCAAGCTCGAGTCGCGCGAGGACGTGCTCTCCATCCCCGAGGCCCGCAACATCGGGATCGGCGGCGAGTCCGTGGTGGTCAAAGAACCGATGATCATCATCTTCTACAACCAGGTGCACTTCATCAACCTGCGCATTCGGTGCGGCAACGACGACCTGCGCGACCTCGACTACGAGGGCTTCAACAAGATCGTGTGCCCGATCGTCGACGCTATCGAGCTGGCGATGTACCAGGAGCCCGTGCCCGCGCCCGTCAAGGAAGACGCTACGGAAGAAACCAAAGACGGCGAGGAGGAGAAGGCATCCGACGCGGAGAAGGCATCCGAGGACGCCGGAGAGAACCCCACAAGCACCTCCACTGATTCAGCCGAGCAGACCGAGGACACCGGCAACGGCGAGCAGGTGGAGGCGTCCGGCGACAGTGAGCCCGAGGACGCAACCGTGAAAGCGCGCCGGAGGATCAGGCGGTCGAGGCCTCGTCCGCTGAACCACCGATTCCCCCCGCCGCCTGCTGCCGAGCCGCAGGACAGCGTGGCCTCCGCCGACGTCCCTGCGCCGGGCGGCGAACCACCGATCCCTCTCCCGCCGAGCGAGGCCTCGGCCCCACCGATTCCCGCGCCTGCACCGAGAAAGAGGAGTGAGTTCCGATGCAACTAGAGACTCCTTCCCCAGGCGAAGCCCAGCGCACTGTCCATCAGACACACATTTTTTTCCCACGCGTGGACCCGGCCCCGGCGACGTGCTGCCCAACGCGGCGCAGGGCCTCGGAGAGCGCTACCGGTGCGGAGCTGACGTGACCGGCGCCATGGAACTCCAAATGGCTGAGGGCACCGACCCGTACATTCGATCGACGGCCGACTGGATGCGCTCGCGTTTCTCGCAGCCAGGAACAATCTGCCCCGTATGGCGCGACGACCGCGACCACGGCGAAATCCCCGGAACCAACCGATACTTCCGCGACAAAGACGAGTTCATCGAGGCCTTCGACATCGACGGCTTGGACCACATCGGGCACGTCGGGGCGCGCAAACCTGACTCCCATCATCAGGGGCCTGATCTTCCCCTCGGAGTTCCGCTCGGGCCCACCCGCCAACTACAACGAGCTGTACCGCCAGTTCCGTTTCACCGACAACCCGTTGCCCGAGGACGTCGCCATCGAGATCTGCCTGCTCGACGAGGATATGGGTTCCCACGGGCAAATCCCGCAGGTGCGCATCCTCGAGAAGGTCTTCATCGGCGGATGGGCGCCCATGACGATCGACGAGCTCATCACGCAGAACATCATCGAAGGAGTCTCCGAGCATGTTGAGAAATTGGAAGAATTGATTGGAAAGATCTGTTCGGATACTTCCGTCGCTAAAAGCCGACTTTCAGGACGGGTACGGATACGGGTATTCCTTCTCGAGCTACAACACCGATTTTTCACCGCCTGGGAGATGTCGGGCTACTACCGCTTTAGCTGGTCCGAACGCCGTCCGAGCAGACGGTTCACCATGGACACGCGCAACGAGACGCTGGCCAGCTACGTGCTGGTCACCCTAGGTCGGCGCGCTGCGTCGCGCACGGCTGCGCCAGCGCCCCATCGTGATCCCGGGTGAGGCTCCTCACCGCAGCAGTGGACGATCGCGGACACGCGGTGGCCGCGGGTCAAGCGATACACGAGCGCCGCCGACCCGACGATGGTCGTCGAGTCGGTCAATAGCCTCGAGCTGCGTCAGACGCTCTTCGCCACTCAGTTCCCGCTCGATGACTACCTCGAGTCCTTCATGGACCCGGACGCGAATCCTGTCCTTTCTCCGTATCTCTCTCGGTCGAGCCGCACCTGGAGCGCCTACACCACGCGGGCGTGAAGCTGCCGACCGACGACTCCCTACTAGGAATGAGCTGGTCTTTCCTCCTCCATACGCGGCGAGCAACGAGGCACGTCAGGAGGGCACACCCCTGAGACGTCCTGGCAATACGCTGCACGCTCAGCATGTCTAAATGGGCACCGATGTGCTCAAACAAGAGATATCGCGCGCGTTTCAACGTAATCCGGATGAGATTTCAGGAGCGACAATTTCCGCTCGCGTCGTGTACCCTACGAACTGTCAAGCCTAGATATACTGAGCAAGCAACCCGCCTCGAGCCCCGCTCGCGCCCTTTCGATCGACAACCAGGAGTCGCCCGTGCCCGCAACGCTCTCGATTAACGCCATCCGTGAAAGGTGCGTGAAGTTCGCTTACGACTGGAGCGATTGTGTAGGGGATGAGAAGCAGGACGGTCACGAGTTCATGCGCGAACTCATGAAGTGTTTCGGCATCACCAAGCGCAAAGCGATTTCCTACGAGAGGCGCTCAAACCGCGCATCGACGGGGCGCCAGGGCTATATCGACGCTCTCATCCCCGGCAAGGCGCTCATCGAGATGAAGTCCGCGGGGAAGGACCTCAACAAGGCCAGAGGAACAGGCTCTCGATTACATCCACGACCTCGCCGACGTCGAGACTCCACGCCTCCTCATCATCAGCGACTTCCGCCGCATTCGGATCGTCGATCTCGGCAACGACATCATGACCGCCAACGGCATAGATTCAGGGCACACGGTTTGAACTCGCCAAACTGCCCGATCACGTCGACGACCTGAAAGTTCCTCGCCGGATACGGAATGGTTCAGGTCGGTTCGCGCGAGCAGGAGGAAGCCTCGATTCGGGCCGCACGCGTCATGGCCGACCTCTACGAGGCCCTGGACGGGTCAGGCTACAGCGATCACGAGGCCTCCATCTTCCTCATCCGCACGCTCTTTTGCCTCTACGGAGATGACGCCGGCCTATGGGAACGCGACCTGTTCGCCGAGTTCCTGGACGCCCGGACCCGCGAGGACGGCAGCGACCTCGGCGCACAGCTCGCGCTCCTCTACCAGACCCTGAACACACCAGTGGAGCGGCGTCAGTCAACCCTCGACGAGCTGATCTCGCGTTTTCTCCCCACGTCAACGGCGGAATCTTCGCGGAGCCCCTCAGCATCCCAAGTTTCTCCTCAGCGATGCGCGAGGAGCTCGTGCGCGCGTGCGCCTTCGACTGGTCCGGCATCAGCCCCGCCGTCTTCGGTTCACTCTTCCAGGCCGTCAAGTCTCCCCAGGCCCGCCGCGAGCTCGGCGAACACTACACGAGCGAGACGAACATTCTCAAGACGCTTGGCCCGCTCTTCCTCGACGACCTGCAGGGAACGCTTCGCAGAACTACGCACGATCTCACCAAGCTCAAGGAGCTCCGTCAGGAGCTCCGAGACCTCGGATCATGGATCCCGCCTGCGGCTGCGGCAACTTCCTGGTCGTCGCCTACCGGGCACTGCGGGGCCTCGACACGGATATCCTCAAACGTATCCGCGAACTGGAGCTCGCCCGCAAGAATAACGACGAGTTCCAGGCCACGATGTTCTTCGATGACCGGGAGAACACGCTGAGATCATGGTCCAACTGGACCGCTTTTTCGGCATCGAGATCGAGGGTGGCCGGCCCGCATCGCCCAGACAGCCCTGCACCTGGCCCACCATCAGGCAAATCGCGAGATGGAGCAGCTGCTCGGCCAGGCCCCCTCGATCCTTCCCCTCAGCACGTCCGCCCACATCACGATCGGCAACGCGCTGCGCGAAGATTGGAGGCAAGTCTGCACGCCCTCCGCATCCGTCAGGATCGTCGGCAATCCACCGTTTATCGGCCAGTACATGCGATCCGAGCAGCAGACCGATGATCTGCGCTTCGTGTGGGGCGATGGCTACGACGGCTACCTCGACTACGTGACCGGATGGTTCATCAAGGCCTCCCTGTACTTCCAGTCAGTTCCACGGGGCGGTCGCTTCGCCTTCGTCTCGACGAACTCGATCGTACAGGGCGCACCCGTCGCCGCGCTCTTCCGCCCCTCCTCGAAGGGGGCTGGAGGATCGATTCGCCCACCAGACCTTCGCGTGGACGTCAGAGGCGCCAGGCCGCCGCCGTCCACTGCGTCATCACGGGCTTCGACCGGGGAGCACCGCACGAGAAGGCACGCCCGTGCTCTTCACGTACTCCGACCTCAAGGCACAGCCGAGGCGCTGCCCGTCGACCACATCAACCCCTACCTGGTCGAGGGCCCCGACATTTTCGTTGAAAAACGCGACTCCTCTAGCGCCGATTCTCCCAAAGGTTCGTTTTTGGCTCAAAAACCCGCAGACGGTGGGCACCTCATCGTTGAAGCGAAGGACTATCCACAAGTCGCGGCGGACCCGATCGCGGCAAAGTATCTGCGCCCATTCCGCATGGGCCGCGAGGTCGTTCGAGGCCTCGACCGCTGGGTGCCTATGGATGGCGGAAAGCGACTTCGATCCTCGCGACATCGAGAAGCCCGCTCCTGAAGGAGCGCGTGCAGGCATGCCGGCTTGGCGCGAAAAGCAGTCACGCACCGGAGATGCCTGGAAACACGCAACGTCCCATATTTGATGCGCCCCAACAAGAACCGTCCTCTGGCTCCATACGTTGGTATTCCGAGCGTTGTCTCCGAGACCCGCCGTTTCTACACCGTCGCACACTTCAGCGAAGAGGTCATCGCTGGAAATCAGCTATATACCGCACTCGACCCTGACGGTTTCCTTTTTGCCATCATTAGCTCCTCAATGTTCATTACGTGGCAGCGCGCTGGGCGGACACATGAAGTCAGACCTTCGTTTTTCCAACGAGATCGTGTGGAACACTCTGCCGCTGCCATCGGTATCCGACAAGCTTCGCACCGAAATCATCGCGGGCGGCCAGGGGGTCTTGGGTGCTCGCGCCGAGCAGCCGGGGGCGAGCCTCGGCCGACATGTACAACCCGCTGGCGATGGCACCGAGCCTGCTCAAGGCCCACCGCGTTCTCGATCGCGCCGTCGACCATGCTTTCGGCGCGAAGAAGCCCCTGGAGACCAACGAAGAACGCCTCGCTATCCTCTTTGAGCGCTACCAGGAGATGACGGCGACAGACAGCTGATCGCACGTTTTCGACCGAGAGACCCACGGAGACGGGCGGGCGGGCCGGGCTTTTCGCCCGACCCGCCCGCCTCAGTAACAGCACTCAGTGCTTGGCGACGCTCACCGCAAGCTGTCGCCGGCCTCGACCTCAAGCGACAGAGCGAGGGTCTCGGCAGCGACCTCGGCGCACAGCTCGCACTCCTCTACCAGACGCTGAAAAACACCCATGGAGTGCCGCCAGTCGACCCTGGACGAGCTGACCGCGCGTTTCCCGTACGTGAACGGCGGGATCTTCGAGGAGCAGCTCAACATCCCCAGCTTTCCTCCGCGATGCGTGACGAACTCATGCGCGCGTGCGCCTTCGACTGGTCGGGCATCAGCCCAGCCGTCTTCGGGTCGCTCTTCCAGGCCGTCAAGTCCCCGAGGCCCGCCGCAAGCTCGGAGAGCACTACACGAGCGAGACGAACATTCTCAAGACGCTTGGTCCGCTCTTCCTCGACGAGCTACGCCAAAAAAATTCGCAGACCACGTGCATGACACAAAAGAGCTGAAGGCACTTCGCGAAGAGCTCGGCGAGCTGCGAATCATGGATCCCGCCTGCGGTTGCAGGGCAACTTCCTGGTCGTCGCCTACCGAGAGCTGCAGCCGCCTGGACACCGAGATCCTGGTGCGAATCCGGGAGCTGGAGCTCGCCCGCAAGGATAACGACGAGTTCCAGGCCACGATGTTCTTCGACGACCGGGGAGAACATGCTGAGATCATGGTCCAGCTGGATCACTTTTTCGGCATCGAGATCGAGGAGTGGCCGGCACGGATCGCGCAGACCGCCCTACACCTCGCTCACCACCAAGCGAATCGCGAGATGGAGCAGTTGCTCGGCCAGGCCCCCTCGATCCTTCCCTCAGCACGTCCGCCCACATCACGATCGGCAACGCGCTGCGCACGGACTGGACACAGTGTGTCCTCCTCCCCCACCGTCAGGATCGTCGGCAATCCGCCGTTTATCGGCCAGTACCTGCGTTCCGAGGAGCAGACCGACGATCTGCGCGTCGTGTGGGGCGACGCCTCACGACGGCTACCTGGACTACGTGACCGGATGGTTCATCAAGGCCTCCCAGTACTTCCAGTCAGTTCCACGGGGCGGTCGCTTCGCCTTCGTCTCGACCAACTCTATCGCGCAGGGCGCCCCGTCCTGGCCCTCTTCCGCCCTCTCCTCGAGGGCGGCTGGCGAATTGGCTTCGCCCACCAGACCTTCGCGTGGACCTCCGAGGCACTGGGGCGGCCGCAGTTCACTGCGTCATCACGGGCTTCGACCGGGGAGCGCCGCACGAGAAGGCACGCCCCGTGCTCTTCACGTATTCGAGCCTCAAGGCACAGCCCGAGGCGCTGCCGGTCAAGCACATCAACCCCTACCTGGTCGAGGGACCTGATATCTTCCTCAAGGCACTCAGACACCCTCTTTCTCCCGATCTTCCGGAAGTTCGCTTCGGGTCAAAGCCTGCGGACGGCGGCAATCTCATCGTGGAGGCGGAGGACTATCCACAAGTCGCGGCCGACCCGATCGCGACCAAGTACCTGCGTCCGTTCCGCATGGGCCGCGAGGTCGTTCGAGGCCTCGACCGCTGGTGCCTCTGGATGCACACGGAGGATTTCGATCCGCGAGACATTGATCGTAGCCCCATCTTGAAAGAACGGGTGCGGGCATGCGCCATTTTTAGGCAAGGCTCAAAGAAGAAGGCGACGGTGGCGGGAGCTCAGACCGCTCACCTCTTCCAAGAAAAATCACCAGCCGTCCGAGCCATACGTTGCGATTCCCCGCGTGGTGTCGGAGACGCGACTTTTTCTACACGGCAGCACATCTGAGTGAAGATGTCATTGCCGGTGACAAGGTATACACAGCTCTTGACCCCGATGGCTTCCTCTTCGCAATTATTAGCTCCTCGATGTTCATGTCTTGGCAGAAACTCGTCGGTGGACGCCTGAAGTCTGATCTCAACTTCTCGAACAAAATCGTCTGGAACACCCTGCCGCTGCCCGAGGTTTCTAACAAGCAGCGCGCCGCCATCATCGCGGCCGGCCAGGGCGTCCTGGCGGCACGCGCGGAGCAGCCGGGCGTCAGCCTGGCCGACATGTACAACCCGTTGGCGATGTCCCCGAGCTGCTCAAGGCTCACCGCGTCCTTGATCGCGCGGTCGACCGGGCCTTCGGCGCAAAGAAGGCCCTGGAAACGAACGAACAGCGCCTCGCAATTCTCTTCAAGCGCTACCAGGAGATGACCGCAACAGAGAGCTGAGCGCATATCTTTCGACCAAGAGACCCACGGAGAGACAAGCGGGCGGGCGGGCTCGCCCGACCCGCCCGCCTGAGTAGCGACAGCACTCAGTGCTTGGCGACGCTCACCTGAAGCTTGTCGCCGGCCTCGACCGTCAGCAGACAGAGCGAGGGTCTCGGCGGCGATCATGTCGCGCCAGGCCTGAACGTCAGCCACGTGATCGGACGGAACCGTCAGCGACAGGTCGATGCGGTCCGCGATGTGCAGGCCGGCATTCTTACGCTCGTCCTGAACGGCGCGCACGACGTCGCGGGCGTAGCCCTCGGCCTCGAGCTCGGGGGTCAGCTCCGTATCGAGCACGACGAAGGTGCCCGACGCGAGCACGTCCGCGACCTGGCTCCTCGGCGGCGTCCACGGACGTGGACACGGAGAACATGTCGCCCGTGAGTACCAGCGGCGCCCCCATCCAGCTCGACGGAGGCGAAACGGCACTCGCCGTCAACGACCTCCCACTCGCCGGACTTCTGAGCCTTGAACAGCTGGCTCGTCAGCTTACGGAACGCCGGATCGAAGGCACACGGGTTCAGCGCGAGCTCGGTGCGAACGCTCAGGCCCGAGTCCTGCGGTGCGGAGAACACCACGGACTTCACGTTCACCTCGGAGGCGATCAAGCCCGCGAAGGGCTCCAGCGCAGCGAAGTTCTCGGACACGACCAGCAGGGAGGCCAGCGGCTGGCGCACGCGCAGCTGGTGCGTCTTGCGCAGCGCGTGGGCGGCCGACACGATCGAACGAACCTCATCCATCGCGGCGACCAGCTCGGGGGCGTCCACGGCCTCGTCGATGACGGGGAAGTCCGTCAGGTGCACGGACTCGCCGCCCGTCAGGCCGCGCCAGATCTCCTCGCTCAGCAGCGGCAGCAGGGGGGCCGCCAGCTCCATGAGGGTCACGAGGGCCGTGTACAGCGTGTCAAACGCTGCGCTGTCCTCGTCCCAGAAGCGCTGGCGCTGGGTACGCACGTACCAGTTCGTCAGAACATCCAGGTACTCGCGGATCGCCTCGCACGCGCCGGCCACGTCGTAGCCGTCGAGCGCGCCGCGCACGTCCTGCGCGAGGGTGCGGGTGTGGGCCAGCAGGTAGCGGTCCATCTGCGCCAGCGCGGCCACGGCCTCGGGCGAGGACAGGTCGATACGGGAGGCCTCGTAGCCCTCGCCCTTGTTGCAGGCGCCCGCGTACAGCGTGAAGAAGTAGTACGTGTTCCAGATGGGCAGCAGCACCTGACGCACCGTGTCGCGGATCGACTCCTCCTTGACGATCAGGTTGCCGCCGCGCACGACCGGGCTCGACATGAGGAACCAACGCATCGCGTCGGAGCCATACTTGTTGAACACCTCGGCCACGTCCGGGTAGTTACGCAGCGACTTACTCATCTTCAGGCCGTCGTCACCCAGCACGATGCCGTGGGAGACGCAGGAGCGGAACGCGGGGCGATCGAAGAGCGCGGTCGCCAGGACGTGCAGCGTGTAGAACCAGCCGCGCGTCTGACCGATGTACTCGACGATGAAGTCGCCCGGGTAGTGGTTCTCGAACCACTCCTGGTTCTCGAACGGGTAGTGCACCTGCGCGAAGGGCATCGAGCCGGACTCGAACCAGCAGTCGAACACGTCGGAGATACGACGCATCGTCGACTTGCCGGTCGGGTCGTCCGGGTTCGGGCGCGTGAGCTGATCGATGAAGGGACGGTGGAAGTCCGTGACCTTCACGCCGAAGTCGGCCTCGAGCTCAGCGATGGAGCCGTAGACGTCGGTGCGCGGGTAGGCCGGATCGTCCGAGACCCACACGGGGATCGGCGCGCCCCAGAAGCGGTTACGCGAGATCGACCAGTCGCGGGCGCCCTCCAGCCACTTGCCGAAGATGCCGTCCTTGGTGTGCGCGGGAGTCCAGGTGATCTCCTGGTTGAGCTCCACCATGCGGTCGCGGATCTGGGTCACGCGGACGAACCAGGAGGACACGGCCTTGTACATGAGGGGCTTGCGGCAGCGCCAGCAGTGCGGGTAGGAGTGCACTGGGACTTCTCGCGCACCAGCACGGCGCGGATCTCGGGGGCGCGGCGCGCGATCGGGGCCGCCCTGCTCGCGCAGGTCGGCGACCACGTAGCGGTTCGCGTCGAAGATCTGCATGCCCTCGTAGTCGCTCACCTCGGAGGTGAAGATGCCACCCTCGTCGACGGGCAGGACAAGGCCGATGCCGTACTCCATGCACGTCCACATGTCGTCCTCACCGAAGGCGGGAGCCTGGTGGACGAGGCCGGTGCCGTCCGTGGTCGTCACGTAGTCGGCGGCGATGATGGACCAGCCGTTGGGGCCGGGGGCGCCACCCTCGGCGCGGCGCTCGGGGGTGTCGAAGTAGTCGTAGATCGGGTGGTAGTGGATGCCCACCAGCTCGATGTCCCTTGTAGGTGGCCACGACGGCGGGATCCTCGCCCAGCTCCCTTGGCGTAGGCGGGGATCAGGTCGGTGGCGATGAGGACGCGCTCGCCCGCGAGGTTACCCTCGTGGTCGGCGGCGACCTCGACGAGGGAGTACTCGATCTCCGGGCCCACGGCGACGGCCGAGTTCGAGGGCAGGGTCCAGGGCGTGGTCGTCCAGATGAGGGCCAGCTCGGGGCGCGCCGAGTCCTCGCGCAGCTTCGTCTCGAGGCGCAGGCCCACCGTCACCGTGTTGTCGGTGCGGTCCTGGTACACGTCGTCGTCCATCTTGAGCTCGTGGTTGCTCAGAGGCGTGCGGTCGTTCCAGCAGTAGGGCAGGACGCGGTGGCCCTGGTAGGCCAGGCCCTTGTCGTAGAGCTGCTTGAACGCCCAGATCACGGACTCGGTGTAGGACATGTCGAGCGTCTTGTAGTCGTGCTCGAAGTCCACCCAGCGCGCCTGGCGGGTGACGTACTCTTCCCATTCCTTCGTGTAGCGCAGGACGGAGGAGCGGCAGGCGGCGTTGAACGCCTCGATGCCGACGCCACCCTCACGGGTGATCTCGGTGACGTCCTCGATGCCAAGCTGGCGCTGGGCCTCGAGCTCGGCGGGCAGGCCGTGCGTGTCCCAGCCGAAGCGGCGCTCGACGCGGTGGCCCTTCATGGTCTGGTAGCGGCCCACAACGTCCTTGACGTAGCCGGTCAGGAGGTGACCGTAGTGGGGCAGGCCGTTGGCGAAAGGCGGGCCATCGTAGAACACGAACTCGTTGGAGCCATTCTCGCCGGCGTCGCGCATCTCAATGGACTTGCGGAAGGTGTCGTTGCTGGCCCAGAACGCCAGGGGTGCCCTCTTCCATCGTGGGGAAGGAAGGGCTGGGGTCCACCTCGTCTTGCCGGTGGCGGGGGTAGAAGCCGTGCTTCGTCATGAGTGTCCTCGTCTCGCGCCTATACAGGGACGAGGACCGGCGTCGCCGGCACCCGCGGTACCACCCCGCTTGCCGCTCCCTCGCCGGGCGCGGCCGCTTCGTTGGGGCTGTGTCGGGCCCTCCCGTCCGGTTCTACTGGAGGGAACGAGGCCGTGGCCGGCTCTCGCTGCCCTCTTTCTTCCGGATGCTCCCCGGTGATACCCCGCGGCAGCGGGCCGGATCGTAGCGAAAAACCAGTGTAGCGAAGAAACTCGCGAGCGCCCACTGGGCGGAGCGTCTGCCTGCCCACAGCGAAACCGCGAGCGCTCCGCGTCGCGGGCACGGACGAGGACCCGGTGGGCACCTGGTGGGCCGTGGTCGGCGAGTGACAAGGAGGAGCGCGCCTGGCCTGCCCTAGAGTTGTGGGGTGAGTGTGATGGAGACAAAACGCCCTGCGCGTCCCTGGGGGGCGCTTGTTGGCGCGCTTGTGTTGGTGGCGCTGATTGGCGTGTGGGCGGCGCAGGGAACCCTGGCCGGATCGGGTGTGCCCGTTGGTCGCGCGGCGACGATCGCCGTGGGCATGACCCCTGCAGGCAATTCCCTTCTTGCTGTTGGGCGTGTTCGTTGCCGAGCTCATCGAGGCTTTCGTCTCCCCCGCTCTGATCGCGCGCGTGTTTCCGACGAACCCGGTGGCCTCCGTGTTGACGGCGCTCGTCGCGGCTTTCCTTCTTCCGGTGTGCGATTGCTCGGCGGTGCCGATTTTCCGTTCACTGCTGCGCAAGGGTGTTCCCCTGTCGGCGGCAACCACTCTCATGCTGGCGTCGCCCGCGATCAATCCCCTGGTGGTTGCGTCGACGTATTACGCGTTCGGCTCGTGGGCGATTGTGGGGACGCGTATCGGCCTGAGCATCATCGTCGCCGTGTCGGTGGGCCTGTCGATGCTGGCTTCTCCTCCGAGCGCCCTGCGCGAGGATGCCCACGTCCATGACGGGGATCCGTGCGGATGCGACGGCGGCTGCGAGATGCCGGATCGCTCTTTCTCTGGCGTCCTTGGCGCGACCGGGCCACTCCTTCGGGCGGATCCTGCCCTACCTGCTGGGCGGCGTGGCCGCCTCGACTGCGGCGCAGGTGTTCTGGCCGGTGTCTTCCCTGCTCGCAGGCCTGCCGGCGCCCGGCGCGCTGGCACTCATGATGGCGGCGGGCTTCGCCCTGTCACTGTGTTCCTCGTCGGACGCGGTGATCGCGCGCTCACTGGCCTCCCTCGCGCCGCAGGGCGCGCTCATGGGGTTCATGGTCTACGGCCCGATGATGGACGTGAAGAACGTGGCGCTGCTGTCCTCGCAGTTCCGCGGCGCGTTCGTGCTTCGCCTGTGTGCGACCGTCACGTGCGTCGCCGCCGCCGTCATTGGTGGCGCCTGGTGGATGGGGGTCCTCTCGTGAAGCTCATCGACCGCATCGCCCCCGTCCTCGAGTCGCTCTCCCTCGCATCCCTCGGAGGCGTGCTGCTGTGGCTCGCCATGTCCGGCCGCTACGCATCCTTCGTACCCCCGTCGGCGCGCTTGGGCATCATCGCGTCCAGCATCGGCCTGTTTGCCTGCGCGCTCGCCCTCTCCGCGCGCATCGACGCCGGCGAGCACGACAGCGCGGATACGGCAGCCTCCTACCGGGCCACCACGCGCGGGCTTGTCGCCCTCCTGGCGGCAGCCCTGCTCATCCTCCCCTTCCGCGTCTCCCCCTCCGAGCTGGCCGCGGGCGCGATTGGCGCACGCCCACCTCCGGTGGATCCACCATCGACGCGGGCACCGACGATGCACCCGAGGACACCCCCGGGGACTCCAACAGCGCAGCGAACGGGGGCACACACCCAGCCACCGGGAGCGGCAGCCAGAACGCGGGTGCAGGGCAGGCCTCGTCGAGCGCAAAGCTGGAGCTGACGACCGAGAACTTCTACTCCCAGGTGGAGGACATGATCGCCAACGGACGCGCACACGACGGTCAGCGCGTTGAACTCACTGGCTTCGTCCTCAGTCCCGAGGCCGCGAGCGCCCAGGCGTCGATTCCGCGCGTGACGGATGAGGAGAGCTTTGCGGTGGCGCGTATGGCTATTTGGTGTTGTGCGGCGGATGCGTATCCGGTTGGTTTTGCGGTGCGGTGGGCTGGGCCTGCTCCTGCGGCGGATAGCTGGGTGCATGTGAGCGGTACGTTGCGTGTGCGCGGTGGGAAGGCGCTGGTCATTGAGGCTGATTCGGTGACGCCGGCACAGACGCCGAATCCGGAGTTCGTGGTTCAGACGCGCTAAACGCACGCATGTTAGTGACCCAGTTCACTATCACTTTTTATGTCCGTTACTTCGGACACAAAATTGTGCGCGTACGGTGAGTGAAGCGCACACGGCAGGCGCGGGCGCATCACCACACCTTCAAGGATGAAGACATGCCATCGACAACCACACTCACCCCCCGCGACAAGCAAGCGAGGCGCTACGCAACGACCCTCGCTCTGATCGCCACCCTCGGCCCCTTCTTCTACGGATTCGAGGGCATGGTCCTCAACGCCGCCATCAAGGCCGTGGGATCCACTTTCGAACTCGGCCCGATCCTCCAGGGCGTTGCGGGCGCAGCAGGTGTCATCGGCGGCCTGATCGGCGCACTCGCCGCGGGACGCATCTCCGACAAGATCGGCCGCAAGACCACGCTCATGTGGGTCGGCCCCTTCCTGCTTTTCGAGGCCCTCCTCGGCCCCATCTCTCCCCTCCTGGGCAGCTTCGGCTACCCCTTCCTGCTCCTGACCCGCATCGTTGGTGGCATCGGCTTCGGCGCGGCAACCACGGTTGCCCCCGGCTACGTCGCTGAGATCGCCCCCGCAGATATCCGTGGCCGCCTCATCGGCTTCCGCCAGCTCGCGATCATCCTTGGCCTGTTCTTCGCAGGCCTCATCAACACAGCGGTCGTCTCGGTCACGGGCGGTGCCGCCAAGCCCGCATTCGGCGGCCTCATGACCTGGCAGGTCCTCTTCGCCTGCCTCATCATCCCGGCCCTCCTCTTCGTCATCTTCACGGCGAAGATTCCCGAGTCTCCCCGCCACCTCGTCTCCGTGGGTCGCACCAAGGAGGCCGAGGAGATCCCGGCTAAGCTGTCCGGCGAGGAAGACCCCTGCAGACCGAGTCACAGCCATCGCCCAGTCGCTGACGATCACGGGCGGCGCGAAGCTGTCGATCGGGCAGATCCCTGTCCTCGCGGTGGCGCGGCCTCGTGTTTGTCGGCATGGCGATCGCAGCGTTCCAGCAGCTCACCGGCATCAACGGTGTCTTCTACTCCAACTCCCTGTTCGCCGCCGTCGGCTTCACCGAGTCGATGGCCCTGGCACAGACCCTGCTCATCACCGCCTTCAAGATCGTCGGCGTCCTGTCGGGCATCATGCTGGTGGACCGCGTGGGCCGTAAGCGCATGCTGATCTACGGCGGCACCCTCATCTTCGTCTCCCTCGGTATCGTGGCCATGGTCTTCACGGTCGCCCCCACCGTCGACGGCAAGCCGGACGTCGCAGACTCCCCCGTCCTGGCGTTCCTGGCGGTCGCAGCCCTGTGTACCTTCCTGCTCGGCTTCACCTCCTCGTGGGGTCCCATCTTCTCCATCGTCATGGGAGAAATGTTCCCCAACTCGATCCGCGGCGGCGCCATGTCGCTCGCATCGGGCGCCGACTTCCTCGTCAACTTCCTGGTCGTCCTGCTCTTCCCCTTCCTCATCGGCTGGTCGCCCGCTGGCACCTACTGGATCTACTGCGCCTTCGGCGTCCTCGCAGTCATCTTCACGGCGAAGTTCCTCACCGAAACCAGCGGCGCAGAGCTTGAGGACATGGACAAGGTCGTCACCCAGAAGTGAGCGCTCTCCCTCACGATTTCAACGACGAAAAAGGCATTGCAATGACTGATACGACCCGGGACATTCCCGACAACGTACGCAACGTCCTGGTCATCATGACCGACCAGCACCGCACCGACACGATCGGCTGCCTGGGAAACCCCCACGCGCGCACCCCCGTCATCGACGCGATGGGTGAATCGGGCTTCGCCTTCACGCACTGCTTCACCCCCCACGGCGATCTGCACGCCCGGCGCGCGCCTCGCTGCTCACCGGCAAGCGCCCGGGCAAGCACCAGGTGCTGGCCAACCCCGAGTGGAACATCGCCTACCAGGTCTCGATCCCCGAGGGGACATGGACGTACACGCAGGAGCTGCGCGACGCCGGATACAACGTCGGCATCGTCGGCAAGTACCACTGCGGCTACAACCTGCCCGACAAGTTCGGCGCGGACGACGACACCTACTGGGGGGCCGAGAACCCGGTCGCCAACGAGAAAGTACGTCGCCCTGGCTCGAGGCCAACAATCTCCCACCCGTGCGCGCACGACCTGTGGCGTGGCAAGTTGCCCGGCGGGCGCGACGGCCACATCATCGCCGCCCGCCTGGATCAGCCCGAGGAGGCTACCTTCGAGCGTTTCCTGGCGGACCGCGCGATCGAAAAGCTGCGCGAGTACGCGGCCGACTGGAAGGACTCGGGACAGCCCTTCTGCCTCGACGTGCACTTCTTCGGCCCCTCACCCTGCCCTACTTCCTGCCCGATGAGTGGTTCGACCTCATCGATCCGAATGACGTCGAGCTGCCGGAAAACTTCGGCGACTCCCTCATCGGCAAGCCCCCGATCCAGGAGAACTACGCGACCTACTGGTCCACGTCCTCGTTCACGAACGAGCAGTGGAAGAAACTCATCGCGGTCTACTGGGGATACACGGCCATGATCGACTTCGAGATCGGGCGCATCATGACGGCGGCGCGCGAGCTGGGCATCCTGGACGACACGGCGGTCTTCTTCTGCGCGGACCACGGTGAGTTCACGGGCTCGCACCGCCTCAACGACAAAGGGCCCGATGATGTACGACGACATCTACAACGTCCCCTTCATCGCCCACATCCCCGGCGTCTCGACCGTGGGGCCGCTCCGACGCGTTCGTCTCCCTCATCGACCTGCCGGCCACGGTGCTCGACATCGCGGGCCTGGACACCTCGCTCGTGGAGGACGGCCGCTCGATTGTGGACCTGACGCGCGGCGAGGACGTCGAAGGCTGGCGCGAGGACATCGTGTGCGAGTTCCACGGCCACCACTTCCCCTCCAGCAGCGCATGCTGCGCACGCGGGACTTCAAGCTCGTCATCAACCCCGAGTCGATCAACGAGCTCTACGACCTGCGCCTGGATCCGGCCGAGATGAACAACGTGTACACCGTGCCCGTCTACGACGAGATCCGCAGGGAGCTGGCCACGAACCTGTACCTGCAGCTGCGTGAGCGCGGGGACCACTCCTTCGCCAAGTGGATGGCGGCGATGACGGACTTCGACATCCCGCTGGTGAACACGGCTCGCTCCGACCTCGACGAGGTCACGAGCGACTAACCCCCTGCCTCGGCGGCGGGAGGACGACCCGTGGTCCCGCCGCCGAGGCGAACACGCGCCCCTGCACACCCCTCACAGTGACGCGTATCATAGAAATCTATCAACGAGGCCGGAGCACCCCGAGCGGACACCAACGACGAAGCGCCGGGAAGGAGAGGCATGCACTACCCCACACGCAGACCACTGCCCACCCTCGAAGACCGCATCGTCGCCCTCCTGGCCAAAGCCCCCGCGACGCGCTCCCAGCTGTGCGAGGCACTCGACACCTCGCGCACGAACCTGGGGCGCGCGCTCACCACCCTCCTCGACGAGGGTTCAGTGACTCCGGTGCGCACGAACGCCCCCGGACGAGGCCGACCCACCCAACTCCTCACCCTCAACTCCTCGGCGGTACACTGCGTCGGCCTAAACGTCACGCGCACGTCATGCGCGGGCGTCATGCTCTCGCGCAACGGCACCGTCCTGGCAGCCGTCCACATCGTCTCCCCGACATCCCCCTCACTCCAGCTTTCTCTCGAACAGACCTGCGAGGGCCCCTGGCCGCGAGCGCGGCCCGTCAGGGGATCGACACCTCGACGGTGCGCGCGGTGGGCGTGGGAGTGCCCATTCCGATGGGGCGTAATGCCAGGCTCTCCTCGGACGCGTACCCGACCATGGAGGAGCTCAGCGAGCTCACGCGTCGCTGGTGGGATCGAATCCCGGTCGTCGACAACACCGTGCGCATGGCGGCGCTGGCGGAGGCCATGTGGGGCGCGGGCGCGGACATGTCCTCGTTCATCTATCTGCGCTTGTCAGGAGGAGTGGGCGGCTGCGTCGTCTCCGATTTTCGCCTGGTTGGCGGGGCGGGAGGCTTGGCCGGGGAACTGGGGGCACATGACGGTGGGTGCCAATGACTCGCCCCTGTGCCTGTGGCAAGCGCGGTTGCCTCGAGACGCTCGCCTCCGTTCCCGCCCTGTGCGAGAGCGCGGGTGTTGCCGATGTCGCTGAGCTGCGGGCCGCAGTGTTGTCCGGTGATACGCGTGCGCGCGAGGCCCTTGGAGCGCGCCGCCCAGGCTGTCGGCTATGTCCTCGGCTCGGCCGCGCTCCTCATTAACCCGGGGGCCATCATCGTGGCCGGCGAAATCGTCGACGCGTTCCCTCCCTGCGATCCGACATCGCGGCTTCCATGTACGCGGAGCTCCTTCCCGTCATGGAGTGGGACATCGACGTCGTGGGGGCATCACTGGGGCCCCTGGGTGCCGCTCAGGCCAGCGCCTACATCGCCGCCCATCCCTTCGAAGATGGGTGCCTCGGCTACCCACTGCCCCGAGGAAGGCTCACCCCGGGACGCGGGCCGGCCTCGTCGATCGAGGGCGAGCACCGATCGCGGGGAGCAGGCCGTGACGCGCTCGATCCCCTTCTCCGTCGTCACCAAACCGACGGGGGCGGCCTGCAACCTGGACTGTCAGTATTGCTTTTTCCCTGTCCAAGGAGCTGCTGTACGACGCTGCCGCGCAGACCATGTCCGAGCAGACTATGGAGCGCTACGTCGAGGCGTTCCTGGAGTCGAGCCCCGACGGCGAGGTCACGATGCTGTGGCAGGGGCGGAGAGCCAACCCTGCGTGGCCTGCACTTTTTTTGAGCGCCTCATCCAGCTGTGCGAGCGCTACCGTCGCCCCACCCAACGCGTGCGTCACGCCCTGCAGACCAATGGCACGCTGGTCACCGACGAGTGGGCCCGCTTTTTCGCCGACCACGACTTCCTCGTGGGTGTGTCCATCGACGGGCCCGCTCCCTGCACGACGCCTACCGGGATCAACCGTGGCGGGCGCGGCACCCACGCGATGGTTGTGCGCGGCTGGGAGGCCCTCGAGCGCGCGGGCGTGGAGACGAACATCCTGTGCACGGTCAACGCCGCCAACGAGGAGCACGGGGAGCGGGTGTACCGCTACTTCCGCGACGATCTGGGGGCACGATACCTGCAGTTCATCCCGATCGTGGAGCGCGTGCGCGCAGCCGACCTGGCTCAGGCCGAGCGCGGCTGGCGCTCCGGAACCTCTGCGCTCCTGTACCGCCAGGACGGGGACTGCGTGACCAGCCGCTCCACCTCCCCGGCCTCCTACGGGCACTTCCTGTGCGAGGTGTTCGACCAGTGGCTGGCCGCCGACGTGGGCGAGGTCTTCATCCAGGACGTGGATTCGACCCTGTCGGCCATGTTCGGGTCGGCCACGGTGTGCGTGCATGCGCCCCAGTGCGGGGCGAACATGGCGATGGAGTTCAACGGCGACGTGTACGCCTGTGATCACTGGGTGGAGCCGGACTGGCTGGTCGGGTCGATCAACTCCTCGTCCTTCGCTCAGCTGGCGTCCTCCGAGAAGATGCGCGACTTCGCTCGTCTCAAACCCGACTTGGACGGGCAGTGCCGCTCGTGCCCGCACCTGCGGCTGTGCTGGGGTGGGTGCCCGAAAGATCGTTTCGTGCGCCGGGGCGATGGGGTGCACAACTACCTGTGTGAGGGCTACCGGGCGTTCTACGAGCACGCCACCCCGGCCCTGCGCGCGATGGGCATGCTGATCGCCGCGGGCAGGCCGGCCTCGGACATCATGGACTCCGCGGTTTCATCCTCCCTTGGACTACCTCTCACGACATCAACTCGGACATGACCAATGATCATTGAAGCGCTCCTCATCGGCGCATTCGTCGGCATCGTCGTCGGCTCTCTCGGCGCGGGAGGCGGCATCTTGTCGGTGCCGATCCTCGTCTACATTCTTGGGCAGGATCCCCACCAGGCGACGGGCCTGTCCCTCATCATCGTGGGGACTGACGGCCGCCGTCTCGCTGGCGACTCGTGCGCGCGGCGGGAACGTCGCCTGGCGCGAGGGTCACTCTTCGCCCTGGTGGGCCTGGCGGGCACGTGGGCGGGTTCGACGCTCGGCCCACTCGTCCCGGCACGCACCCTCATGCTCTCCTTCTGCGCTCTCCTGGCGGCGGTCGCGGTCTTCATGGTGCGCTCGCAGCTGCGCCCATCTCGCTTCACCCTTCGTCGAACGAGGCCGGGGCTGCCGCGTGACGTTCAGGGGTCCTGGACGCTCGCGACCGTGTGCCGGGTCGTCGCTCTGGCGACGCTGACGGGTTTCCTCACGGGATTCTTCGGCGTCGGCGGAGGCTTCGCGATCGTGCCCGCGCTGCACCTGGCGCTGCGGTACCCGATGAAGCGGGCCTCGGCGACATCCCTGCTGGTCATGGTCATCACCGCCGCCTTCGGGCTGGCCTCGCGCACGATCGCGGGGCACACTGACGATCACCGCCGAGGCCGGGGTCATGGTCGCGCTCTTCACCGCGGCATCGATGGGAGGCGGCATCGTGGGGAGCCAGGCTCACCAAGAGAGTCTCGAACCGGGTGCTCGGCCTGGTCTTTGCGGCGCTCCTCGTGTGCGTGGCCGTCTCGACCCTGGCGGCCACACTCGCATAAAGGGCGCGCGAGACGGATGTCGTCTCGCGCGCCCTCATCGCTCAGCTGGCGGTCGTTCCTTCGTCTGGGTGGAGGTGTCCGCACTGCCCTGGCTTCCAGACTTGCTGCCGGGGCCTCGGCCACCCTCCGGGGAGGTCCCGGGCGAGTGCTGCCAGTGTCTCCCTGCTGCGAGCCCGGGCCCTGCTGCTGACCGTCACCCGGCGCCTGCTGGCCACCCGGGGCCCCTGCTGGCCGTTACCGGGGCCCTGTTGCTGGCCGTCACCCGGCTCCCTGCTGACCGCCGGGGCCGAAATCCTCGTCCTCGTCGCCGTAGCCCCTGGTCGCTGACAGCCGTCCTCGTAGCCCTGCTCGTAGAAGTCCTGACCATCGCCCACGATGGCCGCATGCGTGATGATGCCCGCGCCGAAACCGACGGAGAGGATTGCCGCGGCAGCTCCTGCAATGGCGGCGCGCTTTCCCCACGAGGCTTTCGTCGATGCGGGCTCAACCGCAGCAGCGCCACCTGCCACGGCCTCGTCGCCCACCTGAACGTCGGTAGAAGACTCCGCGACAGACTCCAGGGGTGTGCCTGCGAACGCGCCTGCACCCTCCTGCTGCGTAACGGGTGGCAGCTGCGCCGTTTGGGCCTGAGATGCGTCGGTGGGCAGGACTTCGGTCTGATCCGCGACCTGTGGCTCCGACTGGGGCAGGATCGAGGTACGCTCAGTGTCGCCCGCCAGGTTCTTGTTGTCGTCCGCCATGGGGACGCTCCTTTCTGCTGTTTTGTGCGTCATTGCTTCTCAGATTAGGGACGACAATTGAGCGGACGTTATGGCGAAACTGTGAAAAACGCTATGAAATGACAGGTGCTGCACATCACCTTTCGGGGCTTGATTTATTTGTCAGCTCACGGCGGTACTACGCTCCGGCAGTATTCCTCGCCACGAGGTGTTCGTCGCCTGTGCCACCGGGACGCACGATCATCGAGTCGATGTTGACGTGGGAGGGGCGCTCCAGGGTCCACGCGATCGCCTCGGCAACGTCCTCGGCGACAAGGGGGCGGCAACGCCCTCGTAGACGCGATCGGCGGCCTCCTGGGAGCCGAGCCGGTTGAGCGAAAAACTCCTCGGTGCGCACCATTCCGGGCGCAATCTCGATGACGCGCACGGGCTCGCCCACCAGCTCCTGACGCAGCGTGTTCGCGATGATGCGCTCGGCGTGCTTGGCGGCCACGTAGCCGCCGCCACCCGGGATAGGTATCGTGGGCGGCGGTCGAGGTGAGGAAGACGAGGTCTCCCCCGCGCTCGCGCATCCCCGGCAAGAACGCACGCGAGCAGTGCAGGGCGGTCAGCACGTTGCGTTCGAACATCGCGCTCCACCGGGCGGGATCCCCCTCCGCCACACGGTCCACGCCGATCGCTCCCCCGGCGTTGTTGACGACCGCGTCCACTGGACCACCCTCCAGGACGCGTGCGGCCATCTCCTTCACCTGGGCCTCGTCGGTGAGGTCGGCCGCCCAGTACTCGCAGCCGATCTGCTCTGCGAGGGCCTCGAGGCGCTCGCGGCGCCTGGCCACGGCGACGACCCTCCACCCCCGCTTCGCCAGCAGGCGGGCGGTAGCCTCCCCGATTCCGGTGGAGGCTCCAGTGACGACGACGCGGCGAGAAGTGCTCATAGGGCAACAGTAGTGTCCCCGGGCATGCACCGTCGCGCGCGCCCGGGGACACGTCGCTGGCGTCTCAGCCGTTGGGCAGGCCGTAGGCCTTGTGGATCAGCCAGATCGGGTGGACGACGTTCGCGCCCGTGGCCGTGCGCAGCTGCCAGCGGCACGTCTCCGTGTCACAGGCAGCCAGCTCGGCGTTGACCTGCTTGATGAAGTCGAAGACCGGGGCGCCCACGGCCTGGGCGATCGCGTACTTCTCCTTCTTCATGCCGTAGGTGCCCGCGATGCCACAGCAGGGCTGCTCGGAGTCCTTGACGGTCACGCCGGGGATCAGGCTCATGAGCTCGATCGCCGGCTTGCCCAGCCCCTGGGACTTGACCTGGCAGGGGGCGTGGTACGGGATGGTGACGTCGATGCGCTGGAAGTTCGTGTCCAGTTCGCCCTTGTCGTACAGGTGCAGCAAGAACTCGCTGATGTCCCACGTGCGAGTACCCACGTCGCTGCAACTCCGGGGTGTCCATCCCGAGGATCTCGTGAGCCTCGTGGCGCAGCATGCCCGCGCACGAACCGGACGCGGAGATGATCGGGGCGTCACGGTTGACGCTGCGTAGGTCGTTAGTTAGCTTGGAGACGTACTTGCGCGCGTCGTCGTACAGGCCGTTGGACTGCAGGGGCCAGGCCGCAGCAGCCGTGCTTAGGGCACCAGGACCTCGTATCCCAGGTGCTCGAGCACCATGACCGAGTGGATCGAGGTCTCGACCTCGAAAGTACTGGCCTGCGCATCCGTGGAAGAAGATCACCTGGCCGCGCGTGCCGGAGTTAGGCAGCGGCTTGTGCTTCTTGAACCAGGACTCGAAGGTACGTCCGTAGGCGCGCGGCATGGGGGCCGAGCGGTGCACGCCAATGACGGCCTCCATCGCCAGGCGAATCGGCTTGACGTCGAGGGCCCAGTTCGCGATGGGGGCGACCGGGGTCATCATCGTGCCGATCAGGGAGGTGCGGCCGATGAGGCGGTCACGCATGGGGATGCCGTGCGCTTCCTTCATGGCGGTGCGGCGGTGGTGGATGATCTCGGTGACCTTCACGCCCTGGGGGCACACGAGCGAGCAGGTGCCGCACGAGGAGCAGTAGTCGATGGACTTGTCCACCATCTGCCCGTCCTTGCGGAAGCGCTCGGCCTGCGGGCCGGAGTACTTGGGGGCCGGCGAACAGGTCGGTGACGCGCATGACCGGGCACTGGGTCTCGCAGATCGTGCACTTGACGCACGAGTCGAGGCTCGCGCGCAGGGCGGCGTCACCGCTCAGCGCGAAGACGTCCTCTTCCTCCACGCCCGGTCCCATCAGCGTTGACATTTCCAGGGTCATTTCAGTTCCTCCACGATCGAGTCGACGGCCGCGAGCGCGCTGGCCAGCGCGATTCCTTCGCCGCTCTTTTCGCGCCAGCGGGTGGCGCCGGCGAGGTTTGCCTCCGGCCGCGTACAGGTTGGGGCACACGGGCTGCGCCTTCCTCGTTCAGGACGCGCATGTTGTCGTCAACGGCGAGGCCCGGCCAGGAAGAGGGGCTGGTCCTCGCCCCAGAAGTCGGCGTGCAGGAGCTGTCCGGAGGCACCCATGACGGGCAGCCCGCAGATGGTTTCGCGTACGGTGCCGTAGGAGTCCATGTCGAGGGCTCCAGATTCGAAGCCACCGGCGGCCAGGATGAGGGAACGCGTTTCCACGATGGTGGAGCGTCCCGCGCTGGCGTACTCGACGGCGCTCACGCGTCCGTCGCTCGTGTGCACGGCCTTGATCGGGGATCCGAGGACGACGCGGCACTTGGACGAGGCGATGCGGGTGAGCAGGGCGTTCAGGCGTATGCCGGGCACCGACGGGGGTTGGATCGGGATCTCGAAGACGGGGTGGCCGAGCTTGTCTGCCAGGTCGCGCCACGCGTTCGGGTCGTCTAGGCCGAGGACGGCGGGCAGGCCGACGACTTCACCGTCTTCCAGGAGGGGGCGGATCTGGCCTGCCAGGCGCGCGCGATTCTCCTCGCGGTCGAGGCTGCGCGCGTGGTTGGTGCCGGTCGAGTCGACCTCCCCCTCGCGCACGACGTAGTCGACGGACAGGGCGCGCGCCTTGATGGGGGCGCCGTCGGGGCCGTCCTGGCGCGTCAGGTTCTCGGCGACGAGGCCGGGGTAGAAGTCCTTGAAACGGGCCAGTCCCACGATGGCGTAGCGGGCGCCCGCCTGGGGGATGCCGGCCTCCATGGAGGGTGGGATCAGGCAGGTGGGGCGCAGCGCGCCAACGCCGGTGAGGGATGCGCACGTTGCGCGTCTCGTCGCCGATGAGGGCGTCCGCACCGACGAGGTCACGCAACCACGCGACGGACGCGCCGACGAAAGTCGGGGGTGACGTGGCTGTAGGGGTGAGTGGGGCGGGAGGCCACGTGGGCTTCCAGAACCTCGAGAGGCGCCTCGACCGGCTCGGGGCGATAGCCGAGGATGTCGACCGTTCCCGTGCCGAGCTGGATTCCACCCACGCCCTTCGTGACGAGGGTGACGCTCAGTCCTGCGTCGGCTGCCTTGATTGCGGCGGCCAGGCCTGCCAGGCCAGCGCCGATAACGACGACGTCCCTCATCGAACAACCTCCTCGCTGGGTGCGGGCAGGTGCTCAACGTCGAGCGTGCCCTCGTGAATCCAGGCGTCCAGTGCGGCCTGCCTGGCTTGCTTGCCGAACATGATGGGCCACAATCCGATCCAGCGGTTCTTGAGGAAGAGACGCAGGAGGGAGTTGGCGCGCATCGAGTCGATGTCGCCACGCTCGTGGGCGATGCCCGCGGCGCGCTGGGGAGCAGAAGCCGCCCTGGCAGGGGCCCATGCCCAAGCGCATCTGGCGACGCACGTCATCGAGCTGACCCTTGGGCAGGGTGTCCATGACGTTTTCGAGCATGGCGCGCGTGGCCATCTCGCACTCGCAGATGATCTGCTCGTGGGAGGGGGATTCGTTGCGCGATTCGACGTTGTCGAGGCGGTGGCCGATCGTGTAGAGGCGCTCTTCCTTGGCGGGAGGAACAGCCTCGTCGGCGGTCTTGCAGGCGCGCTGCTCGCCCATCTCCTCGCACATGATGTCGACGATGCGCTCGGCCATCAGGCGGTAGGTGGTGAGCTTGCCGCCCGCGATGGTGAGCATGCCGTAGACGCCGTCGCGCGTGTTGTGGTCGATGATGCTCATGCCGCGCGCCATGTGGCGGGTGTCGGTCGCGGACACGCGCGAGTCCTTGACGAGGGGGCGCGCGCCGGCCCAGGCGTGGACGGCGCGGGCCTTACGGAAGCCTGGGATCATGGCCTCGCCGGAGTCGAGCATCTGCTGGACCTGGTCGGCGGGGATGGAGAGGCGATCCGGGTCGTCGGCCTTGAGGTCGGTCGTGCCGATGATGCACACGGTGTGGTCGGGCACGAGGATGTCACCGTCGGCGGGCCACACGCAGCGGTTGATGACCGACTGGCTCAGTCGGTGGTTCATCGCGATCATGATGCCGGCGCCCAGGGAACGACATCGACGCCGTGGCAATCCGCCATGGCGGCGATCTGCCCGGCCCAGGGGCCGCCGCAGTTGAGGACGAAGCCGCATTCGATGCGAATATCTTCACCGCCACGCTCATCGTGGACGATGACGGCGCTGATGCGCTCGCCCTCGCGTTCGATGGAGGTGACGCGGTGGTAGGTCAGGACCTGCGCCCCGTATGCCTGTGCGGAACGGATCGCTCCCCAGGTCATTTGCCAGCCATCAACCGTGCCGTCCTGGACCTCGAAGGCGCGCTTGATGCGCGGGTCCAGGCGGGGTTCGCGACGCAGCGCCTCGGCGATGGAGATTTCGGCGGCGGGCACCTTTGCAGCCGCTGCACGGGTCCAGGAACTGGTCCGCGTACTCCTCATCGTCCTGGGCGGTCACGACGAAGAGGCCTCCGGTGGCCTCGACGGCGTTGGCGTTGATGCGCTTGACGATCTCGTTTTCTTCGGCGCACTCGGTGGCCGACTCAGGATCGGACGCAATGTAGCGGCCGCCCGAGTGGAGCAGACCGTGGAAGCGACCGGAGGTTCCCTGAGCGATGTCCGCCCGGTCCACGAGGACGGCTGAGAAGCCGCGCATGGCGACGTCGCGGACGACGCCGGCACCGGTGGATCCGCCACCGATGACGCACACGTCAGTGCGAAGTGTCTTCACCGTTAAAAATCCCTTCACCTCTTGATGAGGAAGTGCCTCATTGCTCTCTCCATCATGCCCCTTCACACCCCTTTTGCACGAATGTACACAACACTGTGCACATATGTGCACGGCGGGGGTGTATCAAACTGACATCCGCACTCCCCCGCACAATTCCGCGTAAAAATGACGAATTACATCCCACACACATCACGTAAATGCAATCGATGCGTCCCTCGTGAACACTCATCCCACGCGACCCCCGCCTCTCCCCCTAGAGTTAAGGCATGACGAACACACTGCTCGCTCGAGTCCTCGACACCGCGAACATCGATTCGACGGTGCGCCCGCAGGACGATTTCTATCGCCACGTGAACGGCACGTGGCTGGCGACCCACACGATCCCCGCGGATCGCCCCATGGACGGGGCGTTCCACACGCTGCGCGACTCATCCGAAAAGTACGCGCGCGCCATCGCCCAGGATGCAGCCGATGGCACGCTGGACGATCCGGATGCGCACCGCATCGCCACACTGTGGACTCAGTTCCTCGACGAGGACACCATCGAAGCAGCAGGCGCCGCTCCCCTACGCCCCGACCTCGACGCAATCAACGCCTGCACCACCCACGAGGAGCTCGCCCGCGAGATGGGCCGCCTCATGCGCGAGGGCATCGGAGGCCTCGTCGGCGCATACGTGGGCACCGACCCGCACGATTCCTCCCGCTACATGGTCTCCCTCGTCCAGTCCGGAATCGGTCTGCCCGACGAGGCCTACTACCGCGAGGACGACTATGCGCCGATCCGCGAGGCCTACGTCGCGCACACCGCCCGCCTCCTCGGCCTCGCCGGCATGGCAGACCCCGAGGGCGCGGCGACGCGCATCATGGAGCTGGAGACCCAGGTCGCCTCGCACCACCGTGACTCCGTGAGCAACCGCGACCCGCTGCTCTCCGACAACCCGACCCCCTGGGAGGAGATTGCCTCCCTCGCCCCCGGCTTCGACTGGGACGCGTGGGCGCAGGGCGCGCGCATGCCCGTCGCCGGCCTCGTCGTGAACGTCGACCAGCCCGACTTCCTCATCGCCGCCGCCGCCCTGTGGGCCGGCACCGATCTGTCCGTGCTCAAGGAGTGGCTGAGCGCCTCGGCGATCGACTGCCACGCGTCGCTCCTGTCGAACGATTTCGTCAACGAGAACTTCGACTTCCACGGCCGCACCCTGTCCGGCACAGAGGAACTGCGTCCGCGCTGGAAGCGCGCCCTCGGACTCATCGAGGCCTACCTGGGCGAGGCCATGGGCCGCGCGTGGGTGGCCCGCCACTTCCCGCCCGACGCTAAGGAGGCCATGGACGCGCTGGTGCGCCGCCTCCTCGACGCCTACGGCGAGTCGATCCGTGGCCTCGACTGGATGAGCGAGGACACCAAGGTCAAGGCACTGGACAAGCTCGCGACCTTCAACCCCAAGATCGGCTACCCCGTCAAGTGGCGCGACTACTCGACGCTACACCTGGATCCCAAGGCCACGATCGTCGAGAACGTGCGCGCCGCCAACGCTCACGCCACCGACCGCGAATGGGCCAAGCTGGGCCGCCCAGTGGACCGCGACGAGTGGTACATGACCCCCAGACGGTCAACGCCTACTACAACCCCACCCAGAACGAAATCGTCTTCCCCGCCGCGATCCTTCAGCCTCCGTTCTTCGACACCGAGGCCGACGACGCGGTGAACTTCGGCGCGATCGGCGCGGTCATCGGCCACGAGATCGGACACGGCTTCGATGACCAGGGCTCGCGCTACGACGGGGAAGGAAACCTGTCGAACTGGTGGACCGACGAGGACCGTGCCGCGTTCGAAGATCGCACGCACGCCCTCATCGAGCAGTATGACGCGCTCACCCCCGCAGTCCTGCTGGAGCAGGGCGAGGAGTCAGAGGAGGGCGGCGAACGCACGCTCCCCCACGTCAACGGCGCGCTCACGATCGGTGAGAACATCGGCGACCTCGGCGGCCTGACCATCGCGTGGAAGGCCTGGGAAGCCTCGCTCGCCGAGCAGGGGCTAACCCGCACACCGCCCCCGTCATCGACGGAATCTCGGGTCCGCAGCGCTTCTTCTACTCTTGGGCACGCGCATGGCGCACGGCCACGCGTCCCCAGTTCGCACGCCAGATGCTCGCGATCGACCCCCACTCTCCCGCTGAGTTCCGCTGCAACCAGGTACTGCGCAACCTTGACACTTTCGCCCAGGCGTTCGACGTCACCCCCGGCGACAAGATGTGGCTGGACCCCTCCCAGCGCGTCACCATCTGGTGAAAGCGTGTCCCAGCCGACAAAAATGCGGCTCGCCCCGCGCAATCACACCCAACACATGACAACATAGAAATGTTGAGCGCAACAGCGCCCCCATTCCATCGACGGAAAGGCAACCCATGCCAGGCCTGAACCTGACTCGTGAGGAAGCGACCGAGCGCGCCTCGATCATTTCCTCTGTGACCCGCTATGAGATCTCCCTGGACCTCACGCGCGGAGACACCGACTTCGGTTCATTCACCCGCATCGAGTTCGACGCGCGCGAAGGCGCCTCCACGTTTGCTGACCTCGTGTCCAACAACGTCCACTCGATCACGCTGAACGGAAACGCCCTGGACCCCTTCTCGGTCCACCAGGACAACCGCATCGCGCTGGAGAACCTTGCCGAGCACAACGTCCTCGAAGTTGAGGCGTCCTGCCAGTACATGCACACGGGCGAGGGCCTGCACCGCTTCGTGGACCCCGCCGACGGCCAGGCCTACACCTACTCCCAGTTCGAGGTTCCGGACGCCCGCCGCGTCTACACGACCTTCGAACAGCCTGACCTGAAGTCCACCTTCACCCTGACGGTCAAGGCCCCCAAGGGCTGGAAGGTCTTCTCCAACGCGCCGACCCCCACCCCCGAGGAAGATGGCGAGGCCTGGGTCTACCGCTTCGCGACCACCGAGGTCATGTCGACCTACATCACCGCGATCGTCGCCGGCCCCTACGAGGGCACGACGGCCACGCTGACCTCCTCCGACGGCCGCACGATCGACCTGGGCGTGTACGCCCGCGCCTCGATCGTCGAGCACCTGGATGCCGACGAGATCATCGAGATCACCCGTCAGGGCTTCGAGTTCTTCGAGGGCGCCTACGGCATCGCCTACCCCTTCACCAAGTACGACCAGATCTTCGTGCCCGAGTACAACGCGGGTGCCATGGAGAACGCCGGCTGCGTGACCTTCCGCGACGCCTACGTGTTCCGCACGCGTCCCACCGAGGCTCAGATGGAGGCTCGCGCCAACACGATCCTGCACGAGCTCGCGCACATGTGGTTCGGCGACCTGGTCACCATGAAGTGGTGGAACGACCTGTGGCTCAACGAGTCCTTCGCCGAGTTCATGAGCCACCTGGCCCTGGCCGAGGCCACCAAGTACACCGAGGGCTGGACGGGCTTCATGGTCCGCAAGGACTGGGGCCTCAAGCAGGATCAGCTGCCCACGACCCACCCGATCACGGCCGAGATCCGAGACCTGGCCGACGTCGAGGTCAACTTCGACGGCATCACCTACGCCAAGGGTGCCTCCGTGCTGCGCCAGCTCGTCTCCCTACGTGGGACGCGACGCCTTCTTCGCGGGCCTGCACGAGTACCTGACGAAGCACTCCTACGCCAACGCCACTCTGGACGACCTGCTCTCCGAGCTGGCCGCCGCCTCGGGCCGCGACCTGGCCTCGTGGTCGAAGGTGTGGCTGGAGGAAGCCGGCGTGACGCTCCTGCGACCGGTCATCACGACCGCCGAGGACGGCACGATCGAGCGCCTCGAGATCACCCAGGAGGCCTTCTCCGAGGGCGCTTCGCTGCGCCCGCACCGCATGGGCGTGGCCGGCTACTCGCTGACCGAGGAGGGCACGCTGGCCCAGGTCTTCCGCGAGGAGCTCGACATTGATGGCGCTTCGACGGTGATCGAGGCCGCCGCGGGAATCGCCCGCCCGGACTTCATCCTCGTCAACGACGGCGACCTCGGCTACGCCAAGGTGCGCCTCGACGAGCAGTCGCTGGCCTTCGCGATCAACAACATCACCAAGTTCACGGATTCGCTGACCCGCGGCGTCGTCATGGCATCCGCCTGGGACATGACCCGCGACGGCGAGATGCCGGCACGCGACTACCTGAACCTGGCGCTGCGCGCCGTTCCCGTCGAGGACAACATGAGCCTCCTGACGCTCACCCTGCGTCACATCGACGAGGCCGTGCGCACCTTCGTGGCACCTGCAGTACCGCGCCGAGGCCGCCGAGGATACGGGCCGTCGACTGCTCCTCCTGGCTCGCACGGCCACCTCCGGCTCCGACGCGCAGCGCATGCTCGTCGCCGCCGCGGCCCGGAACGCGACCAACCCCGAGCAGTTCGAGGCCATCCGCGCCCTCTACGACGGCACCCAGACCCTGGACGGTCTGGACCTCGACGTCGACCTCAAGTGGGACCTGCTGATCGCTCTCGTGCGCGGAGGCGCCGCCACCGAGGAGGACATTGCAGCCCTGGAGGCCACCGACGACACGATGACCGGCCACCAGAACGCGGCCGCCGCTCGTGCGGCCCGCGAGGGCGAGTGGATCAAAGCCGACGTATGGGACAAGGTCCTCACCGACACCTCGATCCCCAACGACACCCGCTGGGCGATGATCTCGGGCTTCTGGGCTCAGGCGCGCACCAACCCGTCGGCTTACGCCGGCTACGTGGGCGAGTACTTCGAGGCCCTGGCGGGCATCTGGGAGACCTTCACCTTCCACACCGCCGAGGACCTGACGACGCTCCTCTTCCCGACCGCGCTGGCGGGCTACGTCCCCGAGGTCGACGTGGTCGCCTCTGGCAAGGCTTGGATCGAGGCTCACGCGGACGCGTCCGCCGGCACGATCCGCATCATCCGCGAGCTCATCGACGTGTGTGAGCGCCAGATTGCCAACCAGGCGGTGGACGCGGGCTGATCCGTTCCTCATAGACGCCAGGGGGCGTGGCCACGTGGCCACGCCCCCTTCGTCTGCCTCGACCGCACCGCTAACAACGAGGGCTCTCACCAGGAATACAAAACTGCCAACGACGCAACTGGGC
>BNJV01001577.1_pt1 | contig 53576 bp, 78 predicted proteins | sample 8540591 | NCBI WGS metagenome assembly BNJV01 (sample SAMD00202457, study PRJDB9452) | human saliva metagenome | host: Homo sapiens | reverse complement strand
ATGACGTATTTAAAAAGGAGTTTTGAAGAAAAAAAGTTTTCACTTTTTCTATTGGTCAAGTATTATTATACAGGAATATTCTTATAATAAATTTTTTTATTTTTCTTTGTTTTTTTGTTTGTAGAATAAAAAAATAATGAAAAATCAATTAAAGCCCCATAAATACTAGAGTCATACGACTAAATATTACTGGGGCTTGAAAAAAATTATAAAATTTTTTGAATTTTTTTACTACTTAGCATGATTTTCTTTATGTGGACTGCAAGTTGAACCAGTTGAACAATGACAGCAGTCTGTTCCACAAAGGTTTTTATTTTTTTTGTAGTCCTTGTATATTTTTCTAAATACTGCAAATACGATTGCAGCTGCAATTATAGCTATGATAACTGTTTTTATTATCATTTTCTGCACTTCCTTTCAAAATTTTATTTCATATCTATATAAATAGCCTTGCGATATTGAAGAATAAGGTTGATACTACGTAAGGCAGAATTAACAGCATTGACACTTGAAATGCTAATAATTTCCATCCAAATTCTTGTTTTAAAGCTCCCATTGCTACGGCACATGGCACTACCAAAAGGACATACAGCATAAATGAGTATGCTCTTAGTTGACCATATTTGTCATTCCACAAGCTTCTAATTGCTGGAATGATGTTTCCACCTGCATCTTGGTCAAGCTCCTCCTGACTTTTCATTTCCAATGTCGTAATTTTGAAGGTTGCAATATGTCCTAATGATTTTACTGACTCTACTGCTGCTCCTCCCAATCCAACTACTTGATCTTTTAAATCTGATACAAAATTATATTCTTTTTTCTCATCATCTCCTTGAGATAATAAAATTTGTCCTAAAAATCCAACTACTGTTTCTTTTGCAATGATACTTGGCACAATAGAAGCTACAGGTTCCCATCTGTCACCAAAACCAGTTGGCTTGAATACAGGCTGAACAACTTTTGCTGCTTGACCTATATATGAACTTTCAGCATCTCCTTTATTTGGGAAATATTGGAAGAACCAGATAATTAACAGGATTCCTAAAACTATTGTAGTTGCTTTTTTTATGTAAGAAAAAGTTCTTGATCTCATATTACTCCAGACAGCTTTTGCGCTTGGAAGTCTGTATGGCGGCAATTCTATAAGCAGCTCCGTATTATTTCCTTTAAAGTATTTAAATCTTTTTAATACAAAAGCTACTAAAAGAGCCATAAATACACCAAAAACATAGATTGAAACTACAACTAAAGCTGCATTTCTTGCTGAAAAACGCCGCTGCAAGTAATGAATAAACCGGCAGTCTTGCTCCACATGACATAAATGTTGCGATAACTCCTGTCAATCTTCTTGTTTTTTCATCTTCCAATGTTCTTGTTGAATAAATTGCTGGAACTGTACATCCAAATCCGATTAGCATTGGGATGAATGCTTTTCCTGAAAGTCCAACTTTTGTCATCATCTTGTTTAAAATAAATGCAACACGAGCCATATATCCGCTTTCTTCAAGGATTGCCATGAAGAAGTAAATAAAGAACATAAGTGGAACGAATGTCAATACTGAACCTACACCAGCCAAAATTCCATCAAGTATAAAGCTGCTTAACCAATCTGGCACTCCTTCGATGGCGTGACCCACATATTTTATGACAAAGTCACTAAAGAACCCATCAATCCAGTCGATAAACGGCGAACTTCCATCAAATACGATTACGAAAACAGCATAAATTATAGCAAGAAATGCTATTCCACCAAAAAACTTATTCAAAAGAACTTTGTCAATTTTATCAGTTAATGCAAATTTATCTCCAGTACCTCTTTTTAGGTTCATCGAGATAATTCCACGAACGATTCCATATCTCTCTCTTGCCAAAGCATCTTGAGGTTCGATTCCGTAACGATTTTCGATATTTTTCTTTTCAGTTTCTCCGATATTTGAAACACTTACTCCAAATTCAGTTTTTACTCTTGCCGCTACATTGGTATCATCTTCCAAAATTTTAATTGCCAGCCATTCTACTGGATATTTTTCTAAAACTTTTTCATAAGATTTATCATTTTCCAATTTATCCTTCAAACTTTTAATATTATCTTCGATTTCCTTTTCAAATGGCAATCTATGCTGTATTTTTTTATCTGAAGAATTTTTTTTGTAAAGTTCTACAGCTTTTTCCATAAGCTTGTCTACTCCAGCTCCAGATCTTCCACTTGTGAAAATAACTGGAACTCCCAATTGCTTTTCAAATTTTTCTATATCCAATTGATAGCCAATTCTTTTAAATTCATCCTCAAAGTTAAGTGCCATCACAACTGGAATATCAAGTTCCTTTAATAAAGCAGTCAAATAAATATTTTTTTCAAGCGATGTCGAATCTAGTACATTAATTATCACATCAACTTTTTCATCCAGCAAAAATCTCGTGAAACTCTTTCTTCTGCCGTACTCATTGATAAATTGTAAATTCCTGGCAAATCAATTAATTTTACATCTTCATCTCCGACCTTAAAAAATACTTCTTTTTTTTCAATTGTTACCCCTGGCCAGTTCCCCATTTTTAAACTTGCATGTGAAATTTGATTAATTAAAGCGGTTTTCCCAACATTAGGATTTCCGACAAATGCCACATTTATCATTTTACCACCTCAATTTGAATGTGATTTGCTAAATTTGTACTAATGACAATTTTAGTTTCAACTGTCTTTATAAGGACATTTCCATTTGCAATATTTTCAATTGTGCATGCATCTCCTCTACAAACTCCTAGACTTAACAACCGTGTGTCTAATTTTTTTTGATCAATGTCCTTTAACAAAAACTTGTCTCCGACTTTTCCTTCTACTAACGTCATGTCAGATCATCTCCTCCCATTATTTAATATTTATTAATTTCGATTCACAAATAACACTTATACATTCAAACTAATAAGAAAACTTCCTGTATAATAAAGTACTTTATAATGATTTCAAAACTGAAACAAATGCTGTGAAAATCGAACATTTTAATTACCAAACTAATTTTATACCTTTTTTTAGAAAATAATGCAAGTTTTTTTCTAAATAAAAAAATTAATCCTAGACTCCGTTTAAAAAAATAAAAGTTATATTTTCCTATTATTTACTAATAAAAAGTTTTGACCTCTTGCAAAGAAATTTATAACCAGTCTGCTTTTTTTAAATAAAAAAATAGCATAAGAATTTTTTTGATCTGCTTTTTCTAAAAGAATAAAAAGAAACTCTTAAATTTAAAAGCAGTTTCTTTTTTTATTAACTATTATTTTTTTCAAAAGTTTTCCATTTCTTCATCAATAAAATCATATCTCATAAATCAATTCACAACATCTGGACTGCAACCATAAATTTTTAGACTTTTCCCTGACCTTTTTTTATTATTTTCTCAACTCTATCAGCTGCTTTTTACATCTGTTTTTTTGACTTTTTAAAATATGCTGTCTGTCTTACATAATCTGAACGCTCTGCAATTAATTTTATAATTTTATCATTATACTATCGATATTTTCTCTTACTTCTTCCAAACTATTGCATTTCATAATATTATCTCCAAAATTTTTAAAAATTTAAAAACGCCCTAATTTCCTTTTTCTAAATACAGGAATTTTCGTTCCATCTTCCAAAATTCCGTCAATATCCATTTCAGCATCACCAATCATAAAATCAACATGTGAAATTGATTGATTAATATGAGCTTTTATTAATTCTTCTTCTGTCATTTTTGTTCCATTTTTTACATTAGTCGGGTATGCAGCACCTAATGCTAAGTGGTTTGAGGCATTTTCATCAAATAATGTTTGATAATAAAGAAGTCCTGAATTTGAAATAGGCGAATCATTTGGCACAAGAGCAACTTCTCCTATTCTTTTCGAACCTTCATCAGTGTCAAGCAACTGTTTCAAAATGTCATAACCTTCTTCTGCTTCAAAATCTACAACTTTTCCATCTTTAAAAGTCAATTTGAATTTGTCAATAATGTTTCCTTGATACGAAAGTGGTTTTTTATTAGAAACATAACCATCTACACGATCTCGGTCTCCAGCTGTAAACACTTCCTCTGTCGGCATATTAGGCAAGAAATCAGCTCCTTTCGCATTAACACTTCCAGCTGCCACCCAAATATGATTTTTAGGAAGTCCAACTGTCAAATCAGTTCCTTTTGAAGTATAGTGAAGTGCCACGAAATTTTTGCTATTCAAAAATTCAGCTTTTTCATTCAAATTATTTCTATGTTCTTCCCAAGCCTTAACTGGATCATCTTTATCAACTCTTACAGTTTTCAATATTGCATCAAGCAATTTTTCCTGTGCAACATCGGTATCTGTTTCGTCTGGGAATACAACTTTTGCCCAATCTGCTGAAGGATAACTTGCAATCGTCCATGAATTTACATCTGTCATAATACATGTTCTGTAATGTTTGTAGGCTTCTCCCGCATTTTTTGCCAATGCTCCTAATTTTTCTGGATCAATTCCTGCAAATAAATTTGGAGAACTGCTTAAAATGTGGATAAACACTACATTATTATCAAGATAATCATTTCTCTCGTCAATCGCCCATTGAGGAATGTGAGAATAATCTTCTTTCGACTGGTATTCAGCATGAAGTCTCGACAATTTATCATCTGTCAATTTAACATGAACATCACTCGCTCCCTCTTTATAAGCCAATTCCGTAACTTTGTAAACCAATGGCAACGCATCAGTCGTACAATTTACCCAAACTTTCTGTCCTTTTCTGAACATTTGCTCCAATTTTTTTACAATTACTTCTGCATATTTATTTAATTTTTTTCTTCAAAGTTGTTCATTTTTTTATTTGTTCCTTTCAAATTAAAATTTTTTTAATCTTTATAATTCGGTTGATAACCAAATTCTAATGAGACCGTTCCATCTGTAAACTTGCTTTTATATTTTTTAGTAGGACTGTAATATTCTCTTTTCAATTTCGGTGTTGTGGCAACATTTAATCCAAATGAAAATCTGTTTTTTTGAACTCCAATTCCCAAAGCAGCATATCCATTTAACGGCATAGCTTTTATTCTTCCGCTTCCACCATTTTTATCAGTCCATTTTACACTTCCGCCTGCAAGTGATGCACCAAACGAAAATTTGGAATAGATCCCATTATCTGTTCCTGTTCCTATCATAAGATAAACTGGAATTGAAACTAAACTTCCTGAATTACTGTTTATATCTTTCCCTTTAACTTTCAAAGAATTGTATGTCAATCCCATTCCAAGCCCCATTACAACATCATCATCAACTCCACCTTTTCCTTCAAGCGAGATTTTAATTCCACTTCCTGTAACACCTTTGACAGGAGCATTTTTGTCATTATTGTTTTTTTGCTTACCATAAATAGGGCTTATAATAATTTCATTTCTTTCTCCATATGCCATTGCAACTGGTGTCAATAACATGAACGCTAAAAATAATTTTTTTCATAAAAAAATCCTCCTAAAAAAATTTTTTATTTATGTTTTATAATGATTATTAATCTTTAAATCCATTTGGATTTTTCTTTTGCCAATTCAAGAATCACGGCACATATCTTCAATTGTATATTTTGCTTCCCAATTTAATAATTTTTTAGCTTTTGAAGCATCTGCATAACAGACTGCAATATCTCCAGCTCTTCTGCCATCAATTACATAAGGAATTTCTTTTCCAACAGCTTTTTCAAAATTACTTAAAATTTCAAGAACGCTGTAACCTTTTTCGCTTCCTAAATTTATCGCATCAAAACCAAGATTTTCATTATTAAATAAATAATTCAATGCTGCTGAATGTCCTGCTGCCAAATCATTTACATGAATGAAAATCTCTTATACAAGTTCCATCTGGAGTGTCATAATCATTTCCAAAAATATGTAATTTTTCCAATTTTCCAACTGCAACTTGAGTTATATAAGGTGAAAGATTGTTTGGAATTCCGTTTGGATCTTCTCCAATTCTTCCGCTTTCATGAGCACCTAATGGATTGAAATATCTAAGAGCAATGATATTCCAAGTATTGTCAGATTTTGCCAAATCCATTAAAATATGTTCGATTATTACTTTTGTACGTCCCATAAGGATTTGTAACTTCTCCCATCGGATCAGTTTCCACAAAAGGTACTTTTTCAGAAACACCGTAAACAGTAGCTGACGAACTAAATACGATATTTTTTACATTAAATTCCTTCATTACTTCAAGTAAAGTAACCATCCCAAATAAATTATTTTCATAATACATAAGCGGTTTTTCTACAGATTCTCCCACTGCCTTAAATCCTGCAAAATTAATAACAGCATCAATTTTATTTTCTCTAAAAATTTTTCTCAAACCTTCTTTATTCTTTATATCCATTTCATAAAAATTTATTTTTTCTCCAGAAAGTTCTTCTAAAATTGTAATAACTTTTTTTACTAGAATTACTAAAAATCATCCACTATAATAGGATTAAATCCTTTTTTTAATCAAGTCTAAAACTGTGTGAGAACCGATATATCCTGCTCCCCTGGAACTAAAATAGTTTTCATAAAAAAATATCCCTTCCTTCTAAAAAAATTTTTTTATTTCCATATACAAAAAAATTTAAAAATACTACATTAATACTAAACTCTGTTTAAAAAAATAGAAAATTATATTTTATATTATTTGCCAACAAAGGGTTTTGACCCCTTGCAAAGAAATTTATAACTATTCTGCTGTTTAAATGGAAAAATAGTATAAATTTTTATAAAAAAATAATATCTTAATTTGTGACAAAGAGTCTTCCTTCTTAAAAATAAAAAAACGAGTTTAAAATTAACTATGTAAATTAATTTTTTTCCATAATTTCATCAAAAGTCTGAAAAACCATTCAAAGTTTCCACAATTTGTCCATCTTTAAAAAGTAAAAAGCAAAAGGCAGTCCTCTTATTTTTAAACTTCGCTCCAAATTCTGGATAATCATCAACATCAACTTTGACAATTTTACATTCCGAAGCATTAACCACTTCCGACAGAACCTTTTTCCAACATTTGGCAAGGCCCGCACCAGATGGCAAAAAAAGTCAACAAGTGTAAGCCCATTTTGCAAAATTATTTCATTATCAAAATCTTCTCCAGCATAATTTATGATTTTACTCATAATTTCACCCCTTATTAAATTTATATTTTTTTTATTTAACATCTTTTTCATATCAAACATTCTTTTTGTTAAATTTTAAATTCATATAACTTCCGAATACGTTTATTATACTAAATTTTAATCAATTTATGCAATTTTTATCTTCCAAAAATTTTTTTCTGCAACTTTTTTTCATATCTCTTTCAATATCTTTTCTTTTCAGTGATTCCCTTTTATCATGCATTTTCTTCCCTTTTGCAAGTCCTATTTCCATTTTTACAAGTCTTTGCTTTGTATAAATTGAAATTGGAACAATGGTATACCCTTGCTCTTGAATTTTTTCGCTCCACTTTTTTATTTCACGCCTATTCAAAAGCAATTTTCTCACACGAGATTCTGCCACATTGTTAATGTTCCCAAATTCATAAGGTGTAATATGCATATTCATCACAAAAATTTCATTTCGTATAATTCTTATAAAACTTTCTTTTATGCTGACTTTTCCAGCCTTTACCGACTTCACTTCCGTTCCCACAAGCTCAATCCCCGCTTCCAGCTTATCTTCTATAAAGTAATCATGAAAAGCCTTTTTGTTTCTAGCTAATACTGGCATTTTCCCTCCTTCCAATGTTTTTTTATTTTATTCTTCTTCAACTTCATCAATTTTTACTTTCTCTTCCACATAAGGTATAACCTCAATTTCCATCTTAGCATAACTTGCACTTACAATGCTCACTTTCATTGTACTTCCCATAGTGTAGGATTCATTATTTCTTTTATCCACAATTTTAAAGTTTTCCTCATCGTAAATGAAGTTATCACGTGCTGTTGTAACATTGTAGACCACTTCTACGTGATTTTCCAGCTCCATAAATATTTTATTTTTATTCATTCCGCTAAGTCTGGCAACATAAACCTGTCCAATTTTATCCTGCATATACTCAATTAACTTGATTTTTACGCTATCTTCTTCCAGTTTGTCCGCTACTCTCTCAGTTCTTGAAATACTTGAGGCAATCGCTTCAAAATTAGCTCCATATTTTGCCTTTTCCTTTTCGCTCATAAATTTTTCAATTGAACGTCCCAGCATTCTGTGAACGATTAAATCAGAATATCTCCGAATCGGTGATGTAAAGTGCAAATAATATTTTGAAGCCAGTCCAAAATGTCCCTAAATTCTTATTGGCATATCTTGCACGCTGCATTGCCCGTAAAATTAATTTATGGATTAAGTAGCCTTCAGGCAGTCCTGTCGTTCTTTCTATAATATTCTGGAATTTTCCAGGATGAATTTCCTCCAGCCCTTTTAGAGAATATCCAAATTTTATCAAAGTTTCATTTAATGCCTGAACTTTCGCCTTGTCAGGATCTTCGTGAACCCTGTAAATCGCAGGAATTTCCTCCCAGAAAAGTTTTTCTGCCACAGTTTCGTTTGCAATAACCATAAAGTCTTCAATGATTCTTTCTGCTTCCCCTCTAGAACGCAATACGATGTCCTTCACGGCTTTGTTTTCATCCAAGACTACCTTTATCTCAGGCAATTCAAAATCAATGCTCCCACGTCTTTTTTTATTGCTTCTGATGATTTTAGAAAGTTCCAGCATATTTTTTAACATTTCATCAATTTTTCTGTATTTATCGTAAAGATTTCTGTATTCTTCCGATTCTTCATCTTTTTTTCCAAAATTGTATTTACATTTTTCGTAAGTCATTCTGTATTTTGATTTTTATAACTGATTTGTAAAAATCATTTTTTATAACTTTACCCCTTTTATCTAAATCCATTTCCACAGTAAAAGCCAGCTTATCTTCATTTGGATTAAGTGAACAAAGATTGTTTGACAATTTTCGTGGAAGCATAGGAATTACCCTGTCTACAAGATAAATTGAATTTCCACGTTTTAATGCTTCTGTATCAAGTTCGGTATTTTCCCGCACGTAGTAAGAAACATCGGCAATGCTTACAAAAAGTTTATATCCATCTTCCGTTTTTTCCACATAAACTGCATCATCTAAATCCTTTGCATCAGAGCCGTCAATTGTGATAATGTCAAGATGCCGTAAATCCTTACGGTTTTCAAGTTCATCTGAAAAATTCTCATCTATCTTATCCAATTCCTGCAAAACTTCATTTGGAAATTTCTCCTCAATTCCCTCATTTAAAAGCAGTGATGAAATAAGCGCTTCTGTATCTTTAGGACTTCCTAAAATACTCACAATCCCACCTTCAGGCTTTCTTTCGTCATCTCCCCAGAAATCCACTTTTACAGCCACTAAATCTCCAGTTTTAGCCCCTCTTATTAATTTTTTTGGAATATAAATGTCCTTTGGAGAATTTCTTGGACGTACAAATCCAAAACTCAAGTTATGTTCAAAAACTCCGACAATGACATCCCGATTTCTTTTTATAACTTTATAAACTTCACCTTCCCGCTTTTTATTATCTGAACTTTCCTTTAAAATACGAACTAAAACAGTATCTCCATTCATAGCTGTATTTAAATAAGTTCCAGGAATAAAGACACTAGCCTGCCCATTAATATCAAGAAATCCAAAATTCCCGCTGGAAATGGAAATTTCCCCCTTTACAAAACCTTCTTTTTCGGGCAAAGTATATTTCCCATTTCGTTTTCAAATAAATTTCTCCACTTTCTTCCCAAGCATTTAAAAGCTGCTTATACATTTTCCGTTTTTTCTGGCTCCATTCCAAAAGCTGCAATATTTCCTGAAAAGTAAATTCATATTCTGACAGAACTTGCTTTAAATATTTCAATTCCCGTTCTTCTTTAAGTTCCATTTTGGGAGTTTTCTGATTTTCCTTTTTAGCATTATAATTTTTTTTGCCAAATCTTTTTTCCTTATGAAAATCTTTATCATTATTTTCAATATTTCTATGTCTTTCTTTCTTTTTTTATTTCCCATATTTTACCTCTATTTTTTTATTCTAAATTTTTATTAGCTATTATCAATTTCTAAATTTTATAACATTTGGATGAATGATAGAATCCTTCGCAAGCAAATATTTTAATTTTTCCTCAATTTCAAATTTTATTGCCTCATCTAAATCTGTTTTTGCCAATTCTCTAGCCTTTTCCACACCTTCCCAGCTTCTCTTTTCCTCTATCGCATCAGCAAGATAAATAATTTTCGCAAGTGTACTCATATTTTCGCACCCAATAGTATGATATTTAATCCCATCCAGAATTTCCTCATCATCAACTCCAAACAAGTCATAATTTTGCCGTACAAATTCAGCCCCTGCAAATCCCATGCAGCACAGCTGTAGATTGTGACATCTTATCCGCCACTTCAGGATATTTTCCCCTTTGTCAAGTCAATCATAACAGACAAAGTTAAAAAATTTTGCCACATCGTGAAGCCAAGCTGAAGCTTCCACTTTTTCCACAGGAACTCCATAAATTTTTGCCAGTTCTACAGCACATTTTGCCACTCTTTTCACGTGTTCATATCTTTTTTCATCTAAAAAATTTCTTACATTTGCTTTAATTACTTCCATATTCATTTTAATTTCCCCTTTACATAAATAATATTTTCAAAAAAATTATACTTAAATCCAAAAAAATTATTCAATTTTACCAATTCGATTCAAATATATTATATTTTATATTTCATTTATATGTTACCACAAAAAAATAAAAACCCAGACAACTTATTTTTTTCTTTAAAATTTTTTTCTTGAAATCATAAATCAAAAAAATGATAATATATACAAAATATTTTATATACAAACTAAAAAAATTTAAAAATAACAGAAGGTAAAAAAATGAAAAATAGAGGATCTGTCACTTTTTTTGACAAAAGTTTCACTGTTTAAAGGATTAAACCCTGATAAAAATCGCAAAATGTCTAACAGAAGCTGACTTTAAAAATAAAAGAATATAAAAATGAAATTGTATTTTTTTCGTGGAGATATTTTTAAAAAAATTATTATTATTGTAAAAGGCACAGCACGTGGAGAAATGCAGAAATTTAACGGAGATACAATTGTTATAAATCAAATGAAGGCTGGTGAAGTGCTGGCTTCTGCATTTTTATTTGGAAAAAAATAATGTTTTTCCCTGTTGATTTGATAGCTTTTGGAAAATTCTGAATTTCTTTTTTTGGATAAGGAAAAATATCTGGATCTAATCCAGTCAGATAAAAAGGCTTTTACTTAACTTTATAAGTGAAATTTCAAATAAAAAGCCAATATTTGTCAAAACGTATCTGGTTTAATTTTACACATAAGACAATTGAAGAAAAAGGTTCTTAGCTATATAAAAGAAAAATGCTCAAGATGATAAAAATAAAGTTTTTGCCCAGCATTTCAGCTCTAGCAAAAAAATTTGAAGTAACAAGGCCCTGCTTTATCAAGGGAAATTTCAAGTTTATGCAAAAGGAAAAATTTTTAAAAAAATAGAAAAATAACGTTTATATTATAAATTTTTTTCCAACTTTTTTTCAAAAAGAATGTTTGACATTTTTTTCGTATAACAGTTATAATATTGAAGAAGTGAAAAGCAATAAATAATTTTTGCTTAAATAGAAAATTCAAATATGTATAATATTTCTGGTCTATACGTCACTAACACCGAATTTTTGGGCTTTACTCTTTTTTAATGGGGTTATCCCTTTATAAATTGTCTCAGGAAAATCACGACTACTTTAAGTTTTGTACGGATTCTGTACGATTTATAAATATGACTACCACCTGTAACATTTTGCAGGCAACCAAAAATTAAGTTAGAACGGTAGATCGGATTTTTTTATTTAAAATGTTAAAGTTATTGCGAGCAAAATATCGGTTATTCCTTCTGCTCTTTCAAATTATTTCATAAAAATCTCTTTATTCCATATAAAATTTTAAAAAAATTGCAAGGTTTTTATCCCCTGCAGTTTTTTTATTTTATATTGACTTTGGCTTTATCCAATCACTTTCCTTCCCCATTGCATAATTTTTCAGCACTTCTTCCTTATATTCCTTAAATCTTCCATCAATAATCGCCTCACGTGCATTATCCATAAGTTTCAGCAAAAAATGCAAATTATGATATGTTGCAAGCCTTTGCCCCAAAATTTCTCCAGCCTTGAATAAATGCCTAATATATGCCCTCGTATAATTTCTGCAGGCATAACAGTCGCAATCTTCATCCAGAGGTCTGTCATCTCTTGAGTAAACAGCATTTTTAATGACAAGTCTTCCATATTTTGTAAAAACAGTCCCGTGTCTTCCAATTCTTGTAGGCTGAACGCAATCCATCATATCAATTCCATGTTCCACAGCCTCAAGCATATCTGCTGGCTCTCCAACTCCCATTAAATATCGTGGTTTATTCTCGGGCAATTTGGGCGTAATGTATTTTAAAATTCTATACATATCCTCACGTGGCTCTCCAACTGCAAGCCCTCCTAAAGCATATCCCGCAAATCCATAGTCAGCCTCATACAATTCTTCAAGGCTTTTATCCCGCAAATCCTCATAAATTCCACCTTGCACAATTGCAAAAAGACCCTGTCTGTCCTTATTCCTATTTGCTTCAATACAACGTTTTGCCCATCTTGAGGTTCTTTCAATAGATGGAATCAAATATTCACGTGTTGACAATCCTGGCGGGCATTCATCCAGCACCATCATAATGTCGCTTCCCAAATTATTTTGAATTGAAATAGATTTTTCAGGCGATAAAAAGTGCTTTGACCCATCCAGATGTGAACGAAAATAAACACCTTCTTCCTTTATTTTTCTCAAATCTCCCAGACTAAATACCTGAAATCCGCCACTATCAGTTAATATCGGTCTATCCCATCTCATAAATCCGTGAAGCCCGCCAAAATCATTTACTAATTCATCTCCTGGACGCAAATACAAATGATACGTATTCCCAAGAATAATTTGAGAATTAATTTCTTCCAGTTCCTCCTTAGTCATAGCTTTCACAGTTGCTTGTGTTCCAACTGGCATAAATACTGGAGTTTTTATTTCTCCATGTGGAGTTGTTATAACTCCCGCACGTGCATTTCCATCACTTTTTTCCAATTTATATTTTATTGGATTGTTAAAATCCTGATTTTCCTTTTCTATGCTCATTATTTGTTTTTTCTCCTAAATTTATTTTTTATTATAGTCATTTGTAAAAGTCTAAAAACGCAATAAACACAGTATTTTTATGCTTGATTTTTCTTGTTTTTCTCCGCTTCCTGACAAGGGGTCTTGACCCCTTGCGATTACAAATGCCGCTGTTGTTCAATATTTATCGCTTTTACTTTTTACAATTGCCTATTATTTTTTATATATAACTTTTAAAAAAATTTATTATAATCCTATAATTTCCCAATTATTATGACTTTTCCCTTCTATTATGCCATTTTTCACATTTTTTATATAATCAATCATCATATTTTGAATAGTTCCATCAATTTCCCCAATTGCCTCCTTAGATGCCCATAACACTGGAATTTCCTGCCCATCAAAAATTCCGCCTTTTCTTGCTAACTGCTCAAATCTGTAAGCATTCATTCCAACTTTCAGTTCCATTTCAGAAGTTATCTCTTTTCCATTTACAAGCATTAAATTAGTAATTTTATTGCCTTTTTCATTCCTCAAGTCAATTTTATACTTCACTCCACCAAAAATATCAAAAGTCACATATTTTCTTCCTGCACGTTCACTATTATACCGATATTCCGTATCTCCAGGCTGTATCGTGTCAAAATAGTCAGCAGCCCATTCCATATAATCTTTCAGTTGCTTCCCTGTCATTTTATAAATTGTAACATCTCCACCTGCATATCTGTAATTGTAAACTATGTCCTTTCTCCTAATTTCCCCCTTATTAAGCCTAACATTTTCATAATTATATGCAAATGAAACCACGTCTGCTCCGCTGTAATAAAGTTCTACATCCGTTATAAACGAAGACAGCCCAGTATCTTTGGCAAAAGCTGCCGACACACCGTGAAATTTCCCTTTTGGCACCATATCATTTAAAGTTTCGCCCACTTTTTCATTTGCAATTTTACAAAGTCTGTTATGAAAAGGCTTGTAAATTTTTTCTATTTCTGGATCAGGCTCCTCATCTTTTACAGGAACAGTTGTCGAATCCTTGCTTATTAAACTGATTTTTCCATTTTCAATTTCAAATTTTAAATCGACTTCTGAAACAAAAGTGCCGTATCTATGCGGCTCTGTAATTAAAACACCGTTAATTATTTCCTTTGGAACATTCTGATGCATGTGCCCTGCAACAATTACATCTATTTCAGGTACAGCATTTGCCAGATCCCTTACTCCAGTTTCTGGAATGTTATTTTCATTTTCAATTCCCATGTGAGCAACTACGACAATCGCATTTGCCCCTTCAGATTTTAATTTTTCTATTTGCCTTCTAGTTTCATTTATAGGCGATACAAAGTAAAAATCCTTCAAGTAGCCTGTATCTTCTTCAAACTGTGCCGACATTGGAGTTGACAATCCAATAACTCCTATTTTTATGCCATCTCTTTCAATGATTACAGAAGCATTTAAATATCTTTTTTTATTTTTTGAAAAATTAGTGTCATTTTCGGCATTTTCATTGTAATATAAATTAGCTGCCAATTTATTAAATTTCATATCTCTTAAAATATTTGACAAAGTTGGCATTCCAAAGTTAAATTCGTGATTTCCAGGTACAAAGACATCATATCCCATGTAATTTAAAATTTGTGGTACAGGATGCTTTGGAACCATCGCAAATTTTTCTATCCAGTTATCCTGTATCGCATCCCCAACTTCCACTAAAATCACATTTTTATTTTCTTTCCTAATTTTTTTTATCAATGTTGAAATCTGTGCATAAGAGCCTGACCTGTCTTCCTCATCTGCTCCCATAGTTCCAAGCCAGTACTCTTCCATGCACATCACTTGTTCCAAGTATTTTTATATTCACTTCCCTTTTATTTTCTTTTTTTTCTAAGCAAGCATCAATATTTTTCATTGACATAATTTTTATTTTCCCTCTTCTTTTTTATTTTTTTTATTTTCCATCATATTTTTCCATTTTTCCCGAGCTTCATAAATTGAAAATTCCCTTCCATATTTCACTTTATTCAATTCATCCTTTTATGTAAAAGATTTTTTCCAAATCAATCCCATAGTCATTCGCAATCGCAATAACATAGTAAAAAACATCAAACACTTCCTCCTCAATTGTCCCCTTTATATTTTCCCCATCAAATCTCACATTTTTCCTAATATTTTCAGCCAGTTCCCCAAACTCTTCAATTAATTTTAAAACTAATCTTTGTCCATTTTCTCTTTTTTGCTGTAAATTTTTCCTTATCCCTGCTTTCATCCAAAGTTCCTTTTTCTATCCTTTTAATCAGATACTGGACTTCCTTAAGCGTCATATCTTCAGCATTACGTTTCATAAAAATTTATCCCCTTTCTTTCTTATTCTATATACCTCAAATTTTTTAGACTTAAATCTAAAATTTTAGCTGAATGTGTTATAGCTCCACTTGAAACATAATCAATCTCCAATCCTTTAAAGCGATTTATATTATTAATGTCTATATTTCCAGAACATTCTATTATAGCTTTCTTTCCTATAACTTTTATGGCCTTTTTGATAGTTTCTATATCCATATTGTCAAGCATAATTATATCTGCTCCAGCTCTAACTGCCTCTTCTACCCCTTCTAAATCTTCAACTTCTATTTCAATTTTTTTAATAAAAGGAGAATATTCTCTAGCAAGTTTTATAGCTTTTGTTATTGAACCAGCGGCATCTATATGATTGTCTTTTAGCATTATCGCATCAGAAAGATTATATCTGTGGTTATACCCTCCACCAGCTACAACTGCGTACTTTTCAAATATTCTCATATTCGGAACAGTTTTTCTTGTATCTAGTAAATATATGTTCTTATCGTCCAGTGCTTCTATCATTTTTTTTGTATAAGTTGCAATTCCACTCATTCTTTGCAAATAATTTAAAGCTACTCTTTCAGAAGAAAGCAATGCTTTTACATCATCTCTTATCTTTAGTATCAGATCTTTTTTAAAAACTTCATCCCCATCCTTTTTATATTCAGTAAAAACAGGAGAACCATTTAACTCAAAAACTCTTTTAAATACATCAAGTCCCGCTAAAATACCTTCTCCCTTGGAATATAAAGAAATTTCCGCCAGTCTATCATCCTTATAAATTGCATTTGTACTTACATCTTCTGAAGTAATATCCTCTTTTAATGCTAATTTGATTGAATCATCCATTTGAAATTTATCTATTTTTCTCAAACTCATCTTCTTTTATCCTTTGCTCTATAATATTTTTATTTTCTTTTATTTTATTTTCTATTTCAAAAACTTCTTTTTCAATATTTTTTTAAAATGCATTATCTGCTGTCACATTATTATAATTAGAGACGTTATTTTCAACATTAATCGAATGGGCTGCTCTTTTTCCAAACACAACACTTTCTAATAACGAGTTGCTTGCAAGCCTGTTTTGCCCATGAACACCCGTACAGGCAACTTCACCAACAGCATACAAATTTTTCATTGAAGTTTTTGAATCCATATTAACCTTGATTCCTCCCATTGTATAATGCTGAGCAGGAACTACTGGAACTTTATCTTTCAATACATTTATATCTTTTTTTATTAATTGTTTATAAATATTTGGAAATCTTTTTTCAATATCTAATTTTATTGTGCTAAAATCCAACCATTCATATTCAGATTTGTCTTTTTTCATTTCTTCCAGTATTGCTCTCGTAACTTCATCCCTAGGTTTTAACTCATCTGTAAATCTTTGCAATTTCTGATTTAAAAGCACCGCTCCTTCCCCTCTTACTGATTCCGAAATCAAAAAAATTTCCTTTCATTATCTTTTGCATAAAATGTCGTTGGATGTATTTGAACATATGAAATATCCTTTAATTCTATATTATGTCTGATAGCTGCCGCTATTCCATCTCCTCTTATATGAGAAAAATTTGTAGTATTCTTATATATTCCGCCTATCCCTCCTGTTGCTAAAACTGTGAATTTAGATTTTATGGAAAAATATCTCTTTATTTTTTTGACTACAATACCAAAACAATTATTATTTTCTTCAATTATATCTAAAAAAATTCGCAATTTTCTATTATTTTTTTATGTTCTTTTTTTCCAAAAACTTTTTTTATAAGGCTTTCCATTATGTACTTACCAGTTCGATCTTCACAATATAAAATTCTAAATTTTCTATGTCCTCCTTCTCTTGTATAAAAAAGACCTTTTTTATCACCTGTAAATTTTACTCCCATTTCAATCAAAGTCTTTACAGCTTCTTCTGATTCATCAACTAATATTTCGACTGCTTTTCTGTCATTTTTATAATGACCTGCAATTAAAGTATCTTCAATATAGTCTTCTCTATCCTCTTTTCCCCTGCAAACAGATATTCCACCCTGTGCAAGATAAGAATTGCTGTCTCTAAGCTCCTTTTTTGTTATTAAGCATATATTTATACTGTCATCTAATGTCAAAGCACAAATCAATGCTGCAACTCCAGAACCAATTATAACCACATCGTAATTTTCAGCTTTCATTTCAATCCCCTGCCAATTCTAACATTCTTTCTAAAGGAATTAGAGCTTTTTTAGCTATTTCATCATCAACTTTCAGTTCATCTCCACCTTCCGTCAAAATTTTTTCAATTTTCTCTAAGGTATTTTTCTTCATACTTCTGCATATCAAAGTATCTGCAAAATGCAATTTCTTATTAGGAGCTTTCTTATATATTTCAAATCTAATTCCTCTTTCAGTTACAATTATAAATTCATCTCCCTCTTTTAAAGCCTCGGCGATTATCCCGCTTGTACTCCCGATATAGTCTGCTAATTTTAAAATTTCTTCCTTGCATTCTGGATGAGCCAAAACTTTTGCATTGGGATATTCTTCTTTTAATTTCTTTACATTTTCCAAATGCACTAAATTATGTACACAACAATAACCTTCATTTAAAATAATATTTTTATTTTTTACTTGTTTTGCAATATATGAGGCTAAATTTCCATCAGGAACTATGAAGATATTTTTTTCTTTTAATTTACTTACAATTTTAAGTGCATTGGATGAAGTTATACAGACATCACAATGTGCTTTAATTTCAGCTGTTGAATTTATATAGCATACTACCGACAAATCGCTATACTTTTCTCTCATTTCCTTTATTTTTTTTATAGTTATCATATGTGCCATAGGACAGTCAGCATAAATATCAACCATATACACTGTTTTTTCTGGATTTAAAATTTTTATACTTTCACCCATAAAATATACTCCTGCCATTATTATTGTCTTATTTTTCAGCTTTGTCGCAGTCTTAGCTAAATAAAAAGAATCTCCAACATAGTCAGCAATCTCCTGTACATCTCCATCTACATAATAATGAGCTAAAATCGCCACATCTTTTTCTTTTTGTAATTTTTTTATTCTCTCTTTCATTGCTCTTGCTACCAAAAATGTGTCAAAATATAGTCAACACACTAGAATATTACTGCTTCATCGAGCATACTTTTGATCAAAACATACTTTTTTGCTCTCCACAGTCGTAAATTCCCGACTAGCTATCGGTACATATAATATATTCTCTTTTGCTATTAATCTATATAGTAGCATTTCTCCTTTTTTTATTTAGAATATATTATTTATGCTAAAACAGTATAATTTTTTTAAGATTAAAAGCTCCTAAAATATTTCATAAAAATTTTTTTAAATACTGTCAACCCCCTCTGCTTAAAAAACTAAATTATTCAGAAGTTTTAATATTTAAAAATTACATTTGTAGATTTTGGTTTTCCAAGCTCTTTTTTCTCCTTCAAATAATCAATAAACATCTTTGTATCGCTTAAATGAGTATCGTTTCCTCTTTTTTGAGCCGTAATTTTTCCTAATGTTGTATATCCGTCTTTTCCTTTGGCAATATATGAATTTACAGCCAACATATAAGTTTTTTTAGCATCAATTGGTATCCATTTATTTGCTTTAAAGTCAAATACTTCTATTTTTTTAACTCTTGTTCCAAGAGTACCTTCCTTGGTTGCTTCGTATCTAATTCCCGCACCATAAGGGAAAGCTCCTGTTGATCCGCCATTTAACACATAGTCAATTGCATCTTCCAAAATTTGCTTTACTTCTGCACCTGTAACATCTGTTATAAATACTGTATTTGAAGTAAACGGCAATAATGAATATGCCAAATCGTATGAAAAATCTCCAGGATTTAGCGTAATTCTTACATTTCCTGCATTTCCAATTACAAAATCAACATTTCCAGTTCCTGTATTTCTTAATTTATGCAAAACAGATTCCGCTACAAGAGTTGTTGCAAATGAACCGTCTTTATTATGTTCGCTTGGCACTCTGTTATCTGAACCTCCTGGAATTTCTTCGGTAATTTTACCAATTTTACGTTTTCCAAGTTCTGTTTTTTCCTTTTGGTATCTTTCCAGAAGTTTTGACAAAGCTGGATCATTTTTTATGGCAACTATATTTTTATTATTTTTTATTGAATTTAAAATCTTGCTTTTTTCCTTTTCATCAAGCTGAACAGCTTTACCATCGGCATCCTTCACTTCAAAAAAGTCATCTCCAATTAGCAGTTTTGGTGCAGGAGTCAATTCTGTAATTACTCCATTCTTATCAAATTTTGCCTTCATTTCACCAAGCAAATATGAATAATTCCACGCTTCTGCAATGTAGACAGGATTTCCATTAGGAGAATTTACTTTTTTCGGATAACTGTCAGCTTCAGGAACTAATCCGACTGCTCAAATTCCTTTCCTAGCAAGTAATGCGTATCTCCTGATATAATCAAGTCAATTCCATCAACTTTTTGCCCAATTTCCACATTCTTTTTCATATCCTGCATGAGATAACAGCACTATTTTATTTATTCCCTTATCTTGAAGTTCCTTTGCATATTTTCTAGCTGTTTCAACTTCATCTAAAAATTTAATATCTTCTCCTGGACTAGAAGACTCCTTCGTTTTTTTCACAACATCTATTCCAATAATTCCCTACATTTTGTCCACCAATATTTTTTATAATATAAGGCTTCCATTTGCCTTCCAGTATGCTTCCCTTGTCAGGCACAACATTAGATGAAACTACTGGTATTTTTAAAGCATCCAAAAATGATCTCAAAAATTTATTCCCATCATCAAATTCATGATTTCCCAGAGTATAGGCATCAAAATTAATCGCATTCATAAGTTCGGCATCTGCTTTTCCCTCAAATAACGTATAATAAAGAGTTCCTGTCACGGCATCACCTGCATGAACCACAAGAGTATTTTTATTATTTTTCCTAAAATTCTTAATTTCCTGTCCTACTCTAGGTAATCCACCAATATGCACCGTAACTGTTTTTCCATCCAGCTTAATTGGCATTTTTTCCTTCTTCCAGATGTGAGTGATGGTCATTAATATGAGCAACATTTAACTCAAATGTACCTTGAGAATTTTTCCCAGCTGCTTTTTTAATAGTTTTTGCCTCTAAATTTGCCGCTGGCAGTAATGCCAATACTAAACCTAACAAAAGTAACTTTTTCATAATTTTTACCTCCTGCATTATATAATTTCTATTTTTCAAATTTTTATATTTCCAGTTTAATTATAACTTGATTTTCAAAAAAATCACTAAAAAAATAATTTTTTTAAACATAGATTTCAAATAAATTTGACAATATTTTTTTTAATAAACATGTGCTATAATTCAAAAGACAATTTTTTTCATTGTTAAAAAAATAATTTTTTTAAAAGAAGGGAAGATGATAAAATGAACATCAGAAATCTTATTAAAAAAATGATTCTAATTTTTGGAGTTATTGGAATCTCACTTACAGCTTTTTGCTGCACCTAGAAGAAATAACAAAGTCGTATATGTAAAAAAAGAGCCAACTCGTAAAAGTAGTAGTTAGAAGAAGATACATTTTCGTGAAAGTTCCTAAAAAGCAAAATTCAAAAGTAGTATATGTGAAGAAGGAGCCTACACGTAGACAAAGAGCTGCCGCTAGAGCGAGAGCTGCCAGAAGAAGATAACTTATAACGTAAGATATTTTGAAAAGCTGTTTTAGTAAACATTAAGCATAAATAATTATATAACAAAAAGTTTTATTTATTTATTAATTGATTTATTTTTACAGCAAGATTCTTACTATAAGAAAAAAATAATAACTTTTAAATAATCGTTGTTATAAAAGGCAGCGGTTATTTTTTTATTTCCAAATTAAATTCATTATTTTTTTAAAAATGAAAAAAAGAAAAATTGAAAAAAATAACTATTAAAATGTTAAAATTAAGTATAGATAAATAATTTAGAAAGGAGCGATATTTTAAATATCGGATATAATTATGAATATAGTGTTATTTGGAGCACCTGGAGCAGGAAAAGGGACTCAAGCAAAAGAATTAATTAAAAAATATGAAATTCCTCAAATTTCAACTGGAGACATTTTAAGAGCGGCAATCGCTAATAAAACTCCACTTGGACTGGAAGCAAAAAAATTGATGGATGAAGGAAAATTGGTTTCAGACGACATCGTAAATGGACTTGTAGAAGCAAGACTTAAAGAAGATGACTGCAAAAAAGGGTTCATTTTGGATGGATTTCCAAGAACTGTGGCTCAGGCTGAAGAACTTGATAAAATTTTAGCAAAATCAAATAGAGAAATTGAAAAAGTAATTGCACTTGAAGTAAGTGATGAAGAAATAATCGAAAGAATTACAGGAAGAAGAGTTTCTAAAAAAACTGGTAAAATCTATCACATAAAAATATAATCCGCCAGTTGACGAAAAATCCCAGAAGATTTGGAACAAAGAGCAGATGATAACGAAGAAACAGTTAAAAAAAGATTGGCAGTTTATAACGAACAAACAGCGCCAGTATTGGATTTTTACAAAAAGCAAAATAAAGTTTACAGCGTAGATGGTGCAAAAAAACTGGAAGAAATCACAAAAGATATAATTGATATTTTGGAAAAAAATAAGAAAAAAATATTATTTAGTAAAATTAACTTTTTAACAAATAAAAAAGAAAAAGAAATTTAGAAAGAAGAAGAAGAAAATGATAATTTACAAAACATTAGATGAAATAAAAAAATAAAAAAAGCTAATGAAATAATCGCAAGACTTTTTGAAGATGTATTGCCGAAATATGTAAAGGCTGGAATAAGCACTTATGAACTTGATCAAATAGCAGAAGATTATATTAGAAGCCAAGGGGCAATCCCAGGAACAAAGGGATATGACATAGGAAGTCCATATCCTCCATATCCAGCTGCAACTTGTATTTCTGTAAATGAAGTTGTGGTACACGGTATTCCTAGCAAAAAGCAAATTTTAAAAGAAGGGGATATTTTGACAATTGACACAGTGACAGTGCTTGATGGATATTTTGGAGATTCTGCAATTACTTATGCTGTTGGAGAAATTGATGAAACTTCTAAAAAATTGATGGAAGTTACTGAAAAGGCAAGAGCTATTGGAATTGAAGCGGCACATGCTGGAAATAGAATTGGCGACATTGGGCATGCTATTCAAGAATATGTGGAAAGTTTTGGATTCTCGCTTGTAAGGGATTTTGCAGGGCATGGAGTTGGAAAGGAAATGCACGAAGATCCAATTATTCCAAATTATGGAAGAGCTGGAACTGGAGCTAAAATTGAAAACGGAATGGTAATTACAGTTGAGCCAATGGTAAACGTTGGAACTTATAAAGTGAAGATATTGCCTGATATGTGGACTGCCGTTACAAAAGATGGAAAACGTTCAGCCCAATATGAACACAGTTTTGCCATTATTGATGGAAAGCCTGTAATTTTAAGTGTAAGAGATTAACAAAAAATATAATGAAGGGAGAGAATTAGATTGAGCATACTGGCATTCATATTAATATTATTCGTGGCAATGGAGCATTATTACATATTAATTCTTGAAATGTACCTGAACGAAAGCAAATCCATCCAAAAAAACTTTGGATTGGAACTAGACTTTCTAAAAGATGAACGTGTAAAAAAAATGCTGGCAAATCAAGGGCTATACAACGGTTTTCTTGCCTCAGGATTAATGTGGAGTTTAACCGAAAGCGGAGAATTTCAATTTCAAATTGCAATTTTCTTCCTGATTTGTATTATCTGTGCAGCAATCTACGGTTCTGTAACAGTTTCAAAAAAAATCTTTTTATTGCAGGGAATACCTGCATTAATGGCTTTTATTTTATTATTATTGCCATTGATAATTTCATAATTTTATAAATGCACCTGAAATGAAGAAAAGTTTTAGGTGTATTTTTTTGTAAATAATAACAAGGGGTCAATAACCCCCTGCTACAAGTTTATTCACAAAATCTAATCTCAAAAAAATTAACCTTTTTATATGTTTTTTTACTATTTTTTTATCAGGATTTTCAATTTTATCCTTCTCTTTTTTTCTTTCATTTTCCAAAACTTCATCTAAAAGCTTGATTACTCTTGTGTTTTCAAATTCCTTTCTGTATTTGTTTATTACACTTTCATCAGCAGCTGCGAGCATTTGAGCAATAGACAGATAAAGTGCCAGTTCCGACTGCTCGTTAAAATATACATCTTCATAACTTACATCCTTTGTTGAAACGTTATCCAGATAATATTTTACTGCACTTCCCACTCCATAATTCAACATATTTTTAGATATTTCTATTTCTGCAAATTTTAGCTCAAATCCCCTTACATAGTCATCTGGAATACCAAATTCCTTTTGATTTTTATCAATTTTAAAATAATCTGCTATTCGCCGATATTTATCAGCTTCCTCCTTTTGACTTTTCAATGTTTCTTTTCCATCATCAAGGATTTCCTTTATGCTTTCAGAATAAGTCTGATTGTCCTCTTCATCATTTTCCGCTTCATCAGAATCATCATTTTCATCTTCATCTTTATTTTGTATGATCCCATTTTTTTCATCATATAAAAATCCATCTGGAAGATCATTCGCTTCATTATTAATATTGTTATCTTCTTCATTTAAATAATCTCCCAATGTATTAAGAAACGAAATCATCTCTAAATTATCATTTAATATTTCAACCAAATCCATAACTGGAGTTCCTTTATAACTTCTTTTCAAAAGGTTGTAATACTTTTTAGAATTTTTTTCATCGCCCTTTAGTTTATAATAACTCAATTCATTTGATAATCTGTCAAATTTTTGATGAATATTTTGAAATTTTTGTCCATATATTGTCTTGCCTTTTTAAAAATCCTTCTGTTCCCCAACCATATACGCACCAGCAATAGTTGCTCCCAAGGTTTCATTTCTCTCATCTTTTTCATAAATTTCCTTCAGTTTTTGAAAATCATCACTTTCCTTCCCCTCTTCTGTAAAAAAATTTTTTTCATCTTTAATATCATATTGAAATTTTATAGTTTCATCAATAATATCCTGTTTTATCCCAATTTTAGAAAGCCTATCCTGTATAAGCTCTGCCCGTGTATATGCCAGCGATTTTGAATTTAAACTAAAAAACAATGGCAATGACAATAATATAAACAATTTTTTCATAAATTTCCTCCTGTTTTTATATAAATTTTATGTGAACTACTCCCACTTTTAGAAGCGGGAACTTCTTGGGAAGTATCTGCTTTTGTTAGCCAAATATATTTACCAAGCTCTTCGGGTAGTTCCTACCCTGTCTTTTTATTTCCTAATATTTCAACATCTCTTTTCCAATGTTTTTTATATTCAGTGCCGCATTATAATCTCTATCAATTTCAATTCCACAGCACTCACATCTATAACTTCTTTCTGATAATTTCAGTTCCTCTTTAACATTTCCACATTTACTGCAAGTTTTCGACGACGGAAACCACTTATCTATCTTCAAAAATTGTTTCCCTAAAAACATCAACTTATACTCAAGCATCCTCAAAAACATTCCCCATCCATTATCTCCTACACTTTTCCCAAAATTTAATGCCTGGCTCATCCCTTTCATATTCAAATCCTCAACAACCACAGCATTATACGCTTCAGACAATTTTTTCGATAATTTATGTAAAAAATCTCTTCGACAATTTTTAATATATTCATGTAATTTTGATATTTTTGCTTTTTGTTTATACCAATTTTTAGAAAACTTTACTTTTTCTCGATAATGATTTCTGCAATTTTTTTCAATTTTTTTCTCCAACATCCTAAAAATATCTTGGATAATCAGCCCTTTGGTTTTCAGAGCTGACAAATAATTCAGACATTGAAAAAAATCAAGTCCAATCACTTTATCATTACTTGGTATTTTTTTGAATTTCTTTTTCAAATTCCGTCAAAACAGAAACATAATAATTTCCATTACTATTTATTAGTGTTACCGACTTTATTCTATAATTCTTTTGGTATTTCTCTATGATATTTTAATTTTATTCTTTTCAATTTTGGCAAAACCAAATACTTGTTTTCCTCAATTCGTATCGAATTGTTCACACAATTTGTCGTGTAACTTTTAACATTATTCTTTTTAGATTTGAACTTTGGAAACTTCGCTCTTTTCTGAAAAAAATTCGTAAATGATCGTTTTACATTCAATTGAGCATTTGAAAGTGCCAAACTGTCCACTTCTTTTTAAAAATTGGTTTTCGCTTTTCAAACTAGCAGGTGTAATTATTTTATTTTTTCCAGTTCCTTCATAAATTTTATTAGCAATATACAAAATTGTATTGTAAACAAAACGAACACATCCAAAAGTCTTGTTTATCAATAATTCTTGCTCCTTATTTGGATAAATTCTATATTTGAATGCTAAATTATATTTCATAAAATTACACATCCTTTTGATTTTTGAATATTATTTTTTTAATTATTTCTCTTCGATATTTTATACAAAAAAATTGTATCATAGGCATATCCTTTTTTTCAATTTTTTTACAAAAAAAGCAATTCATCTCCCACTTATAGAAAGTCCGACGACTTCTTGCTATCTTTTTGTTAAAAAAATAGAAATAATATTTTTGTTTATTTACTGGCAAGGAACTCTTATTTCCTTATTAAGCAGCATTAGTTTACCATTTTTGCCAAGAAATCCTTATCTTTTTCAGTTTCCTCCTGAATCTTCCTAGCAATCCAAGTATCTTCCAATTTTGCCCCATTACTTATTTTAAGCATAAACTTCCTGTATTCCCTCATTCATTATTACAACATTAAAATAAAGTATAACTTCAGCACGAAGATTATAATTCCGTATTTCATCGCTGACATCTTCATTTACAACATTATCCAAATATTCTGCAACAGCCTGCTTCAATTCTCCACTATCAAATAATCCACGAATCTTATTTAAATAATAAGTCAATTTCATCATATGATATTCCTCATCAGAAACTCCTATTTTTCTTCTTTCGCCTTCATCCTTTAACAACTTCAAAACCTTTTCTGTCAACATCTGCTTTTCATTAAAATCCTTTGCCACAAAAATTTTTGACAATGCTATTATCGCAGGATCACTATATTTTTTAGGAATTTCATCCATGTATTTTTCAAATTCAGGCATATTTCCTTGTTCCAAGGCATACATCATTTTTGAAAAAGTTTTTGTATATTCATAGGGTGTGTATTTTTCAAATAAATCCAGATATTTTTTATAGTCTCCACTTATTTTTGATTCAAAAATAGTGATTAATGCCTGTGCTGCAATATAATTTCTCTTATCCTTTTGAAGTAGTTTTTCCAGTTTTGCCACACGTTCTCGAATAATTTTCTCATCTTCCTCAAAATATTGCGTATCACGTATTTCATAATCCAACGCAACTGTTTCATCAATCAATTCCTGCCTAACTCCAAGTTTTGACAATGTTTCCTGAATCTTTTCCTTTTGTGTGAATCCATATATTTCAAAATTCATCATTAAAAATATCCCTAAAATCAAGAATAATTTTCTCATCTTTACCACATCCTTAAAATTTTGATAAAAACATCCCATTTAATATCCACTATATATTATAGTATATCCCACATTTTTTTAATTTTTTTAAAAAAATTTTTTTCTTGATTTTTTTGAAATTTAAAACATTAAATTTAACTGAATCCCTGCTAACTTCAAAAAGAACTCCACAATCGCTATAAACCCATCCATTAAAGTTCCACTTCCAAAGTAAACTATTGCAAATATAATTAAAATTCCGTATTTTTCGATTTTATTGTAAAATTTTTCTCACTTTTTCACCAGAAAAAGAATAAATTATTCTTCCGCCATCCAAAGGTGTTATTGGTATTAAGTTAAACATACCAAGCAGTAAATTTATTAGATATGTATAAAGCAGAATTGTCATAAAGATATTTTCAATATCCAAATGTTTTCCAAGATATTTCAATAAAAGAAGTGAAACTGCAGCAATAATAAAGTTTACAACTATCCCAGCTATCGCAACACAAAATAACCCAAGCCGATGCGGTCTTAGATTATCAAAATTTACTGGAACAGGCTTTGCCCATCCTACCAAAAACTTAAATCCGCTCAAAAGTATTAAAATAGGCAAAATTATCCCTGTCAAGTCAATATGCTTTAGGGGATTCAAGGTTATCCTCCCATTCATTTTTGCCGTATTATCCCCAAATTTATAAGCCACATATCCATGTGCCACCTCATGAAAAGTCATTGATATTACAAAAACCGCAAGTGAAATTATCATATCCCTTGAAATTTCCACCACAAAAAAAATTCTTGCAATAAAATAAACAATAACTGCAACAATAATCCCCAATTTTATTCCCGAATACTGCGGATTCAAACTCTTAAACCTGTCATAATAGTCTTTTTAATTTTTTTCACAAAAATTTCCTTTCCAAATTTGACTTTACATAATATTTTTTATTCATTACTCAAATTCATCACCCAAAATCCAATTCCTATTGCATAAATTATATCAAATTTTTCCCAAAAAAATAACAAAAACATTTTAAAAAAATTTGATGGAATAAAAGTATTTAAATCTTTTTTTACAACAACCTTATATAAAAAGTTGTTGTTTTTTTAACGAATAATTTAATCCTTGTTTTTAATGGATACTCTATTTTAACGATGGAGTTGAAAATAGAAATCAAAAGTGATATACTATGAGTTTCAATCCTTATTTTAATGGATACTCTACTTTAACATTTAAATAAGAAATATTTCGTTAATACAGATTTTTTTTTATTTATGTTTCAATCCTTATTTTTAATGGATACTCTACTTTAACGAAGTTCTTTAATTTTATCTTATAAAGATTACTTTTTTATCGTTTCAATCCTTATTTTAATGGATACTCTACTTTAACTTAGTGAATTCCTGAACTAAGAGAAAAAATGATTTGGCTACAAGTTTCAATCCTTGATTTTTAATGGATACTCTACTTTAACTCCCTGAATTTTTTTATTTTTTTGGTAGTGGTAGGAATTTTTACTACAAACTTATTTTACCACATTTTTTTGATTTTTTTCAAAATTTTTTTAAAAAAATGGAGTACCAAAAACTGATACTCCAAATAACTTTCTTTTTTTGCTACATTTTTTTGTTTTAACTATTTTTTTAAACATTCCAGTAACTTTTACCAGCTAAGTCCTTTGCTCCTTCTACAGTTTTATCCACTGCTTTTTTTCAGCACCTTTTTTTCCACATCTTTAACAATTTTGTTGTTTGCTGCTTTATTAGCCAAGTCTTTTTGCACCTTCTACTGTTTTTCAAAAAAACTTCTTCAGTTCCTTTTTTTATATTTTTGAGCAACTTCACTTCCTGCAATTTCCTTTGTTTTGTCAGCAGCTTTTGTCAGCCAAGTCTTTTTGCTCCATCTACAGTTTTTTTCAACGCATCTTCTGCACCTTTTTTTAAATCGTCGAATTTCATAATTTTTTTCCTCCATTTTTTTTATTTATAATTATTAGATAACTATCTTTTTTTATTCTACAGTTACTGATTTTGCCAAGTTTCTTGGCTTATCAACATCATTTCCCTTTAATTTTGATAAATAGTATGCCAATAACTGATGAATTACAATTGTAGGGAATCCTGCATAATCATCTTCGACATCTGGAATATAGAATACTTCATCTGCCACTTCTTCCACAACTGTATTTCCTTCTTTTGCAATTGCAATGACATAAGCTCCCCTTGATGTAACTTCCTTTATGTTTGATACTGATTTTTCAAATAAGTCAGATTGTGTAGCATTTACAACAACTGGTACTCCATCTGTAATTAATGCTATAGTTCCGTGCTTCAATTCCCCTGAAGCAAAGGCTTCTGAATGAATATACGAGATTTCTTTAGATTTTAGGGCACCTTCCACAGCAATTACATAATCAAGTCCACGCCCAAGGTAGAACATGCTTTCGCTATCCTTGATTTTATCTGCAACATCTTTGATTTTTTCATCATATTCCAGCATTTTTTGAATACTTTGTTCCACTTCATACAATTTTTTTATATCCTCAGCTGCTTCATCTTTTGTAATTTTTCCAAATTTATATGCAAAATCAATTGCCATCAAGTTTAAAATTACCATTTGAGTAGTATATGCCTTTGTAGAGGCAACGGCAATTTCAGGTCCTGCCCAAGTATAAATAACATGGTCTGCTTCTCTTGCCACTGAAGATCCTACCACATTTGTAATCGCAACAACTCTTGCACCGTGTCTTTTAGCTTCCTTCATAGCTTCAAGCGTATCCAAAGTTTCTCCAGACTGGCTTAACACTATAACCAGTGCCTTATCATCAATTACAGGATTTCTATATCTAAATTCAGAAGCAATATCAACATCTACACGAATTCTTGTTTTCTTTTCAATAATATATTTTCCAGCAAGTCCAGCATGATAAGCCGTTCCACATGCCACAATATAAATATCATTAATTCCGTTCAGGTATTCCTTTGTAAGCCCTGCATCATCAAAATTAATGTTGTAATTTTCATCAACTCTGCTGTTTAATGTTTTTACAAGCACTTCAGGCTGTTCAAAAATTTCCTTTCCATAAAATATTCATATCCACCTTTAGAAGCAGCTTCCAAATCCCATTCAATATGAGTTATATCTCTTTTTATCTCATTTCCATCAGCATCCATAATTTTTACAGAATCTTTTTTTATTTCCACAATTTCATTATTTTCAATCAAATAAACATCTCTCGTATATTTCAAAATAGCAGGAATATCAGATGCAATAAAGTTTTCTCCCTTTCCAATTCCAACTATTAACGGACTTTCCTTTCTAGCCGCAATAATTCTATCAGGCTCCTTAACAGACATAATTCCAAGCGCATAGGCACCCTTTTTATAACTTTTAGCAATTTTTTTACTGTTTCAAGAATATCTCCTGTATAAAGTTCATCCAATAAATGTGCCACAACTTCTGTATCAGTTTCTGACTTAAACTCATACCCTTTCGCAATCAAATCTCTTTTCAACTCTAAATAATTTTCAATAATTCCATTATGAACAACAACTAATGTTTTATCCTTATTAAAATGAGGGATGCGAATTTTCATCAGATGGCTTTTCCATGAGTTGCCCATCTTGTATGCCCTAATCGCAACTGTCCCTTTAAGCGGATGTTTTTCCAGTTCATCAGCCAAATTTTTCAATCTTCCCACTTTTTTCACAATCTCAAACTTTTTCACTTCCAGTATTAACAGCAATCCCAGCCGAATCATACCCTCTGTACTCTAACTTTTCCAACCCGTCAATAACAAAATCCTGAGCATTTTTTGCTCCAATGTAACCTACAATTCCACATAATTTTTTTCTCCTTTAATAATATAAAATTACTAGAAAAATGTTACTATAATAATTTTGTAATCCCAATTACTTGAAATTTTTGTATATTATTAAGGCTGTAACCACCTAAAGAGCATCCGCCGATTACTTCGATAACCCTTTTTCCTCGTCTTCTTTAGCCATTAATTTATTTTTTTATAAATTATTTCTAAAAGAGCTGGCGCTTTTTGTATCTTTTATTTCCTAGTTTAAAAAGATTATAACAAATTTTTTTATATTTTTTTCAATATATATACGAATTTTTTTAGTATAAATAAAAAAATTATCTTACTTTTTACTTAATTAGTTTTGAAATGTTTGTAATGTTGTGATATACTAAAACTATAAATTTAGAAATTTAAACAAAAAAACAAATTGGAGGATTTTTAAGATGAATAACAAATTAAAAAAATGGGTATTTTTAACAGCACTATGCTTATTTGCATTATCTTGTGGAAACGGAAATGGACAAAGTGGAAAAGTATTATTTGAATCATCAGATAAAAAAATAAAAGTATATGAAAATGAAGTCAACATCGAATTGGAAAAAAACTTATTTTCCAGCGGTATCTCACAAAAAGATCTTACACCTGACCAAATTAAGCAAATGAAACAATCTATTATCAAAAACATTGCTTTAAATAGAGCACTTGCAATTAAAGGTAAGGAAGAAAAACTTGACAAAGATAAAAAATATACTGAAAATCAAGATGTCATAAAAGAGCAATTATTGGCAAGCTTAACTTTAGTTAATGAAGTTAATGGTAAAGTTAATGTTACTGATGAAGAAGCAAAAAAATATTATGATGCAAACCCTGCTGCCTTCACTCTTCAGGAAGATACTGCAAAATTACAGATCATAGCTTTCAAAGCTACTGACTCTGCAACAGCAAGCCAAGTATTAAAGGATGTTCTTGCAAATCCTAATAATTTTACTACATATGCACGTAAATACAATGCAAATATTCCTGGAGTTCCTGAAAATGGAGAAACTTCTGAAATTCCAGAAAGCCGTCTAGGTGCTTTAGGTACAGCTATTAAAAATGTAGCAGTTGGACAAATTGTTAAATAATGTAGTTAAAGTTGACAACGCTTTATATATCGTAAAAGTATTAGGAAAAAATTCTAAAGGTTTAGTTCCTTTTGAAAAAGTTAAGGAAGGTATAAAAGCTCAAAGAAAAAAATCAAAAAAAGACAAATTGAACAACAAAAATTATTTGAAATCTGTATCTGATGAATTTAAACTTTCAAATATGGATGATGCAATAAAAAAATATTAAATAATATAAAAAAATTAAAAAGTTATAAAAAAATCCAGTAATAACAGCATTTCACAAAGCAAGGGGCTTTGTCCCCTTGTTAAAAAAATATAAAAATAATAAATGCTTTATTATCGTGATTTTATTTGCCTTTGTAAATGATAAAAAAATCACATTAAAAGGAGGGTTTTTGTGAAAATTTTAAAATACTTGCTAAGCGCTGTATTGCTAGTATTAGTCATATTTCTTTTTGGGATTATGTTTTCAAGCAATATTGTCTCATTTATGGCAAGATCCAAACATTCTGAATTTGAAAATGTAAAATATTCTGTAAAAAATAGCCAGATGGTTTTTGATAATTTTGCAGTTAATGGAAAAAATCTTGGAAAAGGACGTGCCACAGTTGGAATAGTACGAACTGGACTGTTTAAACTTGTGCCAAAATTGACAATTTCCAATCTAAAGCTGGAAGATGTAAATTTAGAGAGCATCTATAAAGAAAAAAATTCTCAAATTGATACTTTTACAGAAAAAATAGATTCTCTCAGCGCTCAAGAAAAATCGGATAAAACAACTGCTGACTTCATTAAGGAAACAACAGACAAGGTTGCATCTTTAACAACTAATACTGATAATCTTATTAACAGCAAATGGAGAGAAAATATTGAAAAGACCAATATTTTGAAAAAAAATTATGCAGAACTTACTGATTTGAAGAGCAAGGCTCAAAAAATTGTAGAATTAAATAATGAAATTAAGCCACTTGTGAAGTCTATAAATTCTGAAAAGGAAAATATTGAAAAAAATATTTCCGAAATTGAGCTGGAAAGGGATATTGCCCTTGCAAATGTTTCTGACAATTTGACTAAACTTGAAAAGGAAATTTCATTAAACGACTTTAACAATAATTCCAGCAGCAGTGTTCAAAAATATGAATCTTTATATATTCCTAGATAAAGGGAAAGATTTAGAAACTTCATTAAATACAGCTTTAAAGGCTACTGCTCTTGTAAAGGAAATAAAAAGATTTAAATATTAGAATTTCAGATGTGGATATTAACGAAGGAAAAAAATTGTGGCTAAAGGATTAAATGGAAATCTTTCGCAAGTAAGCGGAGAAATTTTATTGCAGAATAATTCAAAGGCTTTTAATAAAAGGTCAAAAATAATGGCTACGAAATTACTTATAACAAAGATAACTTTACTTCTAAAAACTTTATTTGCAGCTAATAAAATAGGTTCACTTATTGAATATTCCAAAAAAATGATCTAATCGAAGGAAAAAAATTGTAAAACTTTCTTCAGAACTTGTTATGGAAAAATAATAATTTTAAAAAAACTTGAATCATACTGTCTTGACTGATGAGGAAAAAACATTGCTAACTCAAAAAATTGAAAACTTAAGAAATAACAATTATCAGCAAATTATGACAAAAATATGAGGAAGACAATAAAAATATTGAAACATTAATTGATACTGTTTATGCTCAAAAGGACAAGCTTGACAAATTACAAAGGGATTTACTGTCACTTGGAACTATTATTGCAGTTGAACAGCCTGCTGTAACTAATAATGAAAACACTCCACAAAGTAACAATCAAAAATAACAGTTCAGCAATCAATATTTTTAAATAATAATGCAAGTTCCAGCAATACTAACAATAGTAACAGTGATAACAATAATACCAATAGCAGCAGTAATAATGCAAATAATAATGCAGAGAAGCAAAATAACAACCAGAATACTAATAAAATTAATATTGAAACAGATAAATTTTATAATAGGCATACCGATACTGATATGCCTTATTTTTTTAAAAATATTATTTGTATAGTAAAACTAAACTTGAATTTTTAGAAAGGAATTTTTTTATGTTATTAAGTGTAAAAAATATTTCAAAGGAATATAACAATGGAATAACTGCCTTAAAAAATGTTTCATTCGATGTGGAAAAGGGGGAGTTTATTTCTATCATTGGACCATCGGGTTCTGGAAAATCGACATTGCTTAGAAGTATTAATAAAATGATTGATATTTCCAAAGGTTCGATTTTATTTGAAAATAGGAATATTGAAAAATTGAAGAAAAAAGAAATCGAGCTTGTAAGGCGTGAAATTGGTATGATTTTTCAAAACTATAATCTTGTGGAAAGGCTGACTGTTATTGAAAATGTGCTTCATGGGCGGCTTGGATATAAGTCGGTATTTTGCTGGAATACTGGGGATTTATTCAGAAGAGGAAAAAAAAGAGGCTTTTAACTTTTTAGAAAAGGTAAACATGACTAAATATGCCTATCAGAAATGTAATGAACTTTCAGGTGGGCAAAAACAGCGTGTGGGAATTGCAAGAGCGATAATGCAAAAGCCGAAACTGCTTCTCTGTGATGAGCCAATCGCTTCACTTGACCCAAAAACTGCTGAAAATATAATGGATTATTTAAAAAAAATTGTTACAGAACTGAAAATTACATGCATTGTCAATCTTCACCAAGTTGATATTGCAAAAAAATATTCCAACAGGATTATCGCCTTAAATAAAGGTGAGAAAATTTTTGATGATAAACCAGAGCATCTTACAGATGATATAATTGAATTTATTTATAAAGATGAAGAATTGGATTAACAGGAGGATTTTATGAATTTAAACGAAAAAGATATTTTTTTAAACAGAGATTTTTATTCTAAAAATTATATTTGTGCTAATAATTATTTTTACTTTTACATAATGTCCTCCATTATTTCAGGATTTCAAAATGGAATGGCATTCTCCTCAATTCCAGCTGGAATTTTTTGGCTAATACAAAAATTCATCCCTACACAAAATGCCCTCCAATATTTTCCAGAAATCATAAATTCTGCTTTGCAAACAGTTTTACTCGCCATAACTGCCACAACAATTTCAGCAATATTTGCCCTATTTCTCGCAATAATAGGCTCAAACTCAACTGGAATCAACATTTTTACAAAAATTATAACAAAAGTAATCGCTTCATTTTTTAGAAATATGCCAATTGTAGCCTGGTCATTAATACTTGTATTTTCCTTTAAGCAAAGCCAATTTACAGGCTTTCTGGCATTATTTCTAATAACATTTGGATATTTGACACGTGCCTTTTCTGAAACAATAGATGACGTTGCAGGTGATGTAATTGAAGCGTTAAAGTCAGTAGGTGCTTCATACTTTCAAATAATATTTTGCGGAGTTATTCCAAGCATATCTTCCCAGCTTTTATCCTGGCTTCTATTTTTCATAGAAACTGGAGTTAGGGAATCAACATTAGTTGGTATTTTAACAGGAACTGGAATAGGATTTACATTTAGCCTATATTACAAAAGTTTCCGTTACGATGCCGCCGGACTTGTAATTTTAGTCGTTACAGTCATTGTAGTTGGCGTAGAAATGCTTTCAAACAAACTTAGAAGTGAATTAATGTAAAATATTTGAATAATTCTCTTTATTATAAAAATCAAAAAGAAATAAATAAAATAAAAAAGAAGGTGAATATTCTTTTGGAAAAAATAAAAATAAAAAAACTTACAAAATCAAGAATATATTTATACACAACTTTATCCGTATTATTAATTATTACAGCTTACACTCTATCCACAATGGATTTTGGCGGTGTCAATATCATTGAAGCAACTAGACATTTTTTCAAGGACTTAAAAACAATGTTTTTTTCTCCAAGTTTATCTGACAGATACACTTATGTCCAAGTATTTCAAAGTCTTGCTGTAACAATTTCGCTAGCAGTCCTCACAACAATAATTGGCTCATTTATAGCATTATTTTTATCCTTTTTTGCAGCCCAAAATCTTTCCAATAAACATTTATCAAAAACTATAAAATTAGGTTTATCCTTCATTCGAGCAATCCCAACAATATTATGGGTTATGGTCTTTTCAGTTGTCGCAAATGTCGGAGTAGAAGCTGCAATTATAGGAATGACTTTCCACAGCATCGCCTATCTTGTAAAAGCCTATTCAGAAAGCATCGAAGAGATAGACAGCGGAATTATCGAAGCCTTGAGGGCAACAGGAGCTTCATTTTGGAAAATCATATTTCAAGGAGTTTTACCAAGCACTATAACTTCCATTTTATCCTGGACTTTTATCCGTTTTGAAATAAACTTTACAAATGCAGTTTTAGTTGGAGCTGCCGCTGGAGCTGGCGGAATTGGATACGATATGTTTATGTCTGGAACAATGTATTTTGATATACGTGAAATTGGAGTATTTGTATACTTAATATTTGGTGTAGCAATTATATTGGAATTTATTTCATATTTATTGAGAAAAAAATATTTGAAAAAAATTAAAATTTTTTTATTATAAATAAAAAAATCTCTAAAAAGAATTTTTACCTAGTTAGAGATTTTTTTATTTTATATAAATTCTAAATTTTAATATTAACGATGTCTTCTATTTACAAAACTCTTCATATGTTTAACTGCCAAGAATGAATCCATTTGCAATAATATTTCTACAGCAGTCCCAACTAGAATTAGTAAACTTGTTCCCCCAAGCATTACTGGAAGATTTAAGATATATCCAAACCATATATTTGGCATAATACCTAATAATGATAAGAATATTGCACTTCCAAATGTTACTCTTGTTGCAACTTTTTCCAAATAGTCAGCAGTTTCCTTTCCAGCTCTTACTGTTGGGATTGTTCCACCGCTTTGCTTTAGGTCATCTGACACTTTGTCTGGATCAAAAGCAATTGTAAGTGTATAGAAAAATGAAAATACTGTAATTAATATTGCAAATAGCAACAAGTAAAAAATTCCTTTTGGCTCAAATTGATGCTGCCAAGAAGTTTTTTAAACTTCCAGATTTCATCATTGAAACTAGAAAACGGAGGCGCTGCCATCAATACTGACGCAAAGATTATTGGCATTACTCCAGACATATTTATTTTTAATGGCAAGTATGTTCTCTTTCCAACTGTACTTTGTCCACCACCAAATCCAAGACTTCCTTTTCCAGCATATTGGATAGGAATTCTTCTTTCAGCCAGCTGTACAATTACCATTAATGCGATAAATATTATAAATACTATTACTGATAATCCTAATAAAACTTTTCCCATTCCACTAGGCAATCCAGCATACATATTACTAATAACTGATGGCAATCCTGCAACAATATTTAAGAAAATCAGCATTGATGTACCATTTCCAATACCTCTAATTGAAATTCTTTCAGAAATCCACATTAAAAATGAAGTTCCTCCTGTAATTAAAACTACTGTACTAAGTACAAATTTTGGACCTGGTTCTAATACTAACCCTTGATTTTGCATTAATATTGCAATTCCGAAAGATTGAATTATTGCAAGTACAATTGTTACATATCTTGACCACTGAGTTATTTTATCTCTTTCTTTTCCACCTTCCTTTTGCATTTCATCTATTTTAGGGAAAATTACTCCTAATAATTGAAATACAATGGAAGCATTAATGTAAGGGACAATTCCCAACGCAAAAATTGAAGCTCTTTCAACAGCTCCACCCGAAAATAAATTTAAAAATTGAGCAATCGCATTTCCTTGCTGGAAATTTTTAAAAGCTTCTGTATTAATTCCAGGAACTGCTATGTGAATTCCAACTCTTGCAACCATTATCATAAGTAATGTAAATGTTACCCTTTTTTCTAACTCAGGTATATTAAAAATAGCTTTTACCCTACTTGATACTGCTTCAGCTAGAGTCAATTCTACCACTCCTTTAGTGTATGAAGAAAAAGCAAGATATTAAATCTTACTTATCTCCATCTTCTTTTTTATTATTTCCTGCTTTAGCTGAATATGATTTGATTTCTAATAATTCTACACTTCCTCCAGCTTTTTCGATTAATTCTTTAGCTGCTTTTGAGATTCTGTGCGCTTTTACAGTTAGTTTTTTATTAACTTCTGCATTCCCTATAATTTTTAATAAGCTAGTAAAGTTCTTTTTCTTTTACATAAGCCTCAATATTTGAGTTTAAGTATTCTTTTACAGCTCTTCTTCCTTTTACATTTCTTAATGCTTCATCAGAATATTTTTTAATAAATTTAGGGTTTTTAACTATTCCATTTTCAACTAATGTTTCTAAGCTAACCACATCTCCATCGTTAAATCTTTCAACAATATCAGTCAATGTAATTGCTATAATATCTTTTTTAAATGGTGCATTAGAAAATCCTCTTTTAGGGATTCTTCTAATAATAGGCATTTGTCCACCTTCAAATATTGGTGATACATAAGAACCTGATCTTTGTTTTTGTCCGTTATGACCTTTACCAGCTGTTTTACCCCAACCAGTTCCGTGTCCTCTTCCTACTCTTCTTCTTTCTCTTTTCGATCCAGCAGCAGGTCTTAATTCATTAAGATTCATTTATCTTTAAACCTCCTCTACTTTAAGTAAATAAGAAACTAATTTAATTTTTCCTTCTATATCAGCAGTTTTGTTATGAACTGCGCTTTGACTGATTTTTCTTAATCCAAGTGATTTTACAGTCGCAACATGATTAGGCTTTCTTCCATTAATTCCTTTTACAAGTGTTACTTTTACTTTAGACATTAATTTTACCTCCTAACCTATTATCCTAAAATTTCTTCAACTGATTTTCCTCTAAGTCTTGCTACGTCTTCAAGAGAACGTAATTGTTTAAGACCTTCTAAAGTTGCTCTTGCAACGTTATCTTTAGTTTTTGAACCTCTAATTTTTGTAAGCACGTCAGTTACACCTGCTAACTCAAGTAATTCCCTAGTTGCTGAACCGGCAATAACTCCTGTCCCTTTTGAAGCTGGTTTTAATAATACGCTAGTTGCATTATATTTACCAATTTGCTCATGTGGTAATGTTCCACCTTTTAATGAAACATTTACTAGGTTTTTCTTAGCGTTTGCAATGGCTTTTTTAATTGCATCAGGTACACCGTTAGCTTTTCCTAAACCGATACCTACTTTTCCTTTTTCGTCTCCAACAGCTGCCAATACTGAGAATGAAATTCTTCTTCCTCCTTTAACAGTCTTAGAAACTCTGCTTATTCTTAAAAGTCTTTCTTTATATTCACTTTCTCTTTCTCTGTTATCTCTATCTCTAGCCAAAATAAATCCTCCTTATCTTTAGAATTTTAATCCTGCTTCTCTAGCAGCATCTGCCACAGCTTTAATTCTTCCTGTGTAAATATATCCACCTCTGTCGAATACAACAGCAGTAATTCCTTTATCTAATGCTTTTTTAGCAATTCTTTCTCCAACTTGTTTAGCTGCTTCAATGTTTGAACCATTTTCAATTTTAGCACCTTTTTCAATAGTTGATGCAGAAACTAAAGTGTTTCCTGTTGTATCATCAATTACTTGAACGAAGATATTTTGTAAACTTCTGTACACAGCAAGTCTAGGTCTTTCAGCAGTTCCAACGATTTTTTTTCTAATACTTCTATGTTTTTTTTGTCTTAATTTATTTCTATCAAATTTTTTTACCATTAAAATCTACCTCCTATCCTTTCTTACCTTCTTTTCTTCTAATTACTTCGTCAGCGTATTTAACTCCTTTTCCTTTGTAAGGTTCAGGCGCTCTCTTAGCTCTGATGTTTGCAGCAACTTGTCCAACTAATTGCTTGTCAATTCCTTCAACAGAAATTTTAGTATTTCCTTCAACTTTAAAAGTAATTCCATCTACTGCTTCAATTTCAACTGGATGTGAATATCCTAAAGATAAAGTCAATCCTTTTCCACTAGCCTGTACTCTATATCCTACTCCGACTAATTCCAATCCTTTAGAAAATCCTTCACTTACTCCAACAATCATATTGTTTAAATTTGCTCTTGTAGTCCCATGAAGAGCTCTAATACTTGGTAAATCATTTGGTCTTTCAAATGTAATTTCATTACCATCAATATTTACTTTAATTTCACTGCTTAATTCTCTTACTAATTGCCCTTTTGGCCCTTTTACAGTAAAGTATGACCATCCTGCTTAACTTCAACACCAGCAGGTATAGTTATAGGTTTGTTACCTATTCTTGACATTGTTTATCCTCCTAATTTATAAAATGCGTAAATTACCACACGTAGCAAAGAACTTCTCCACCAACATTATGCTTTCTGCATTCCTTGTCTGTAATAACACCTTGTGGTGTTGAGACAATGGCAATTCCTAATCCACCTAATACTTTAGGTAAACTTTCTACAGATGTGTAAACTCTTCTTCCAGGTTTTGATATTCTTTTTAACCCTTTAATTACAGCTTCTCCATCTACAGTTTTTAAAGATACAACTATATTTTTTATAGCTCCTTCTTCTTTGATTTCGTAACCGTTTATATATCCTTCATTTTTTAATATATTTGCTATACTTTCTTTAATTTTTGAAAATGGTACTGCAACTTGTGCATGTTTAGCCATGTTTCCGTTTCTGATTCTAGTAAGCATATCAGCAATAGGATCTGTTAAATACATTAATTCTTCCTCCTCTCAAAATATTACCAACTTGATTTTTTTACTCCTGGGATAACTCCCTCTCCTGCTAATTGTCTGAACATAACTCTTGAAATACCAAATTCTCTCATGTAACCTCTTGGTCTTCCATTAATTTGACATCTGTTTCTAACTCTTGTAGGCGAAGCATTTCTAGGCAATTTAGATAATTCCAAAACTGCTTCTCTGTCACCTTTTTTAGCTCTTGCTTTTAATTCAGCCCTTTTAGCTGCATATTTATCAACTGTTTTTTCTCTTTTTAAGTTTCTTTCAACCATTGCTTTTTTAGCCATTGATTAAATTACACCTCCTTCAAAATAATACTATTTTGCAAACGGCATTCCGAATGCTTTTAATAAAGCTCTTCCTTGCTCATCATTTTCTGCTGTAGATACAATTGTGATTCCTAATCCAAAGATTTTATCTACTTTATCAATTTCGATTTCAGGGAATACGATTTGTTCTCTTAATCCCAATGTATAATTTCCTCTTCCATCAAATCCTTTAGGTGAAACACCTTCAAAATCTCTTACTCTTGGTAAAGTAATGCTGATTAATCTATCAAGAAATTCATACATTTTTTCTTTTCTTAATGTAACTTTTGCTCCGATTTTTTGTCCTTCTCTTAATTTAAATCCAGCTTCTGATTTTCTAGCTGCTCTTGCTACAGGCTGCTGCCCTGTAATTTGCGCCAATTCAACGATAGCCGCATCTATTAATTTAGGGTTGCTTGCTGCTTCTCCAATCCCCATATTAACTACTATTTTATCAAGTTTAGGTACTTGCATAATGTTAGATAGATTTAATTCTTTCATTAATGACGAAACGATTTCATCTTTATATAATTTTTGTAATCTTGGAATATATTTTTCAGCCATTTATTACATCCTCCTCTCTAAAATATTATATTTCATTACCAGATACAACTGATATTCTTACTTTTTTTCCATCTCTTATTTCTTTTCTTACTCTTGTAGGTTTTCCTGCCGCTTCATCCCAAAGCATTACTTTAGATGAGAAAATTGGCATTTCTCTTTCTACAACTTCGCCTTGTGGGTTCATCGCATTAGGTTTAATATGTCTTTTTTTGATATTTACACCCTCAACAATTATTTTTCCAGTTTTAGGGAAAACTTTTAATACTTTTCCAATTTTTCCTTTATCTCCAGTTTGTGTACTGTTTTCATTACGTAACAAATCTTTTGATCTACCGCTAATTACAATAACTGTATCTCCAGTTTTAACATGTAATTTTCTAGGTACTGATTTTAAGTTTGGTTTAGCCACGTTTAAACTCTCCTTCCTATAATACTTCTGGTGCTAGAGAAACTATTTTCATAAAGTTTTTAGCTCTTAATTCTCTTGCTACAGGTCCAAAGATTCTTGTCCCTCTTACTTCTAATGCAGTATTTAAAATAACTGCCGCATTATCATCAAATTTTATATATGAACCATCTGCTCTTTTCAATTCTTTTCTTGTTCTAACGATTACAGCTTTAACTACATCACCTTTTTTAACGTTTCCGTTTGGTATAGCTTCTTTTACAGTTGCTACTACGATGTCTCCTATTTTACCGAATCTTCTTCTTGATCCACCTAATACTCTAATAACCATGATTTTTTTAGCTCCAGTGTTATCAGCGACATTAAGCATCGTTTGTTGTTGAACCATTTAAAATTTCCTCCTCTCAAATATTAACTCACGCTATTTGCTTTTTTTTAATATTGAAAATAAAATATTATTTTTTAATTTTATTGATAAAATAGAACTATTTAGCTCTTTCTAAGATTGTAACAACTCTCCATCTTTTATCTTTACTTAATGGTCTAGTTTCCATAATTTGCACTCTATCTCCGATTCCACATTCATTGTTTTCATCGTGTGCTTTATATTTTTTAGAAGTTTTTACTCTCTTTTTATAAAGTTTGTGTAATTTCATTGTTTCTTCAATAACAACTACAGTTTTATCCATTTTATTAGAAACAACGATTCCTTCTCTTACTTTTTCTTTCGTTTCTTTTTATTTTTCCACTCTTGATCCTCCTATTTACCAGTTTTTTTCAGTTACAACAGTTTTTTTTAATCTTGCTATTGTTCTTTTAACATCTCGTATTTTAGCAGTGTTTTTGTAATTGTCCAAGAGTTTTTTTGAAATTTTTAAATTAAATAATTCTTGTTTCAATTCATTTACTTTTAACTTCCAATTCTTCCAATGATAATTCTCTAATTTCGTTAATTGTCATTACTTATCACCACCTACTTCTTCTTTTCTAACAAATTTAACTTTTATAGGTAGTTTATGTCCAGCTTTTCTTAATGCTTCTTTGGCTTTTTCTTCAGATACTCCGCCAACTTCAAACATTACTTTATCTTTTTTAACTACTGCTACCCAACCTTCTGTATTACCTTTACCTTTACCCATTCTTGTTCCTTCAGGTCTTTTAGTATAAGGTTTATCAGGGAATATTCTAATCCAAATTTTACCTTCTCTTTTAAACGTTCTGTTGATTGTTACCCTACAAGCCTCAATTTGTCTTGAAGTAATCCAACCAAATTCTTTAGCGGCAAGTCCAAATTCACCAAAATCAACTTTGTTTCCTTTAGTTGCTACACCACCCATTTTTCCTCTGAACTGTTTTCTATATTTCGTTCTTTTAGGTATTAACATATTATTCGTTTTCTCCTTCCTTTGTAGTAGAAAGAACTTCACCATTAAATATCCATACTTTTAATCCTAAAGCACCGTATGTAGTGTGTGCAGTAGCTGTTGCGTAATCAACATCTGCTCTTAAAGTATGTAGTGGTACTCTTCCTGAAAGTGTCCATTCACTTCTTGCAATTTCGGCACCATTCAATCTTCCCGATACCATAACTTTAATTCCTTTAATCCCAGCTTTTTCTGCTCTTTGAATAGCTTGCTGAACTGCTCTTTTATAAGCAACCCTTTTTCAATTGCTGTTGCAATGCTTTCTGCTACCAATTGAGCATCTTTATTAGGATTTTTGATTTCTTGTACTTTAATTTGAACTCTTTTACCAGTCAATTTTTCCAATTTTACTTTTAAAGCTTCGATTTCTTGACCTTTTCTACCAATTAAAATTCCAGCTTTTCCAGTTTCTATAATAACTGCTACTTCTGTAGGCGATGTTCTTTCTATTTGAATAGAAGAAATCCCTGCATGGTAATAGTTTTTCTTAATATATTTTTTTATTTTTAAATCTTCATGAAAATTATCTACGTATTCTTTCCCCTCAGCGAACCATTTTGAATCCCAAGTTCTTGTGATTCCTAATCTTATCCCCCTAGGATCTACTTTTTGTCCCACAGACTTACCTCCTTATTTGTCTAAATTAATCTACTTTTTCATCAACTTCTACTGTGATGTGAGCTGTTGGTTTTCTGATAATATCAGCTCTTCCCATTGCTCTTGGGCTGATTCTCTTTAATACTGGTCCTTTGTCAATTAATATTTTTGAAATAAATAATTTATCAGGATCCATATTATTATTGTGTTCAGCATTTGCAATTGCCGATCTTAATGTTTTTTCTATGTATAATGCCGCTTTTTTATTTGTAAATCTTAAAATGTTCAATGCTTGCAATGCATTTTTCCCTCTTACAATATCAGCAACTAATCTTGCTTTTTGAGGGCTTAATCTTTGGTATTTCAATTTAGCTACAACTGCCATTCAAAGTCCTCTCCTTTCCAATGTATATCTATTAATTCTTATCTTTTAACTCTTAATTTCTCTAATTATTTAGCTTTTTTCGCATCTTTTCCATGTCCATAGAAAGTTCTAGTTGGTGCAAATTCACCTAATTTGTGCCCAACCATTTCCTCAGTAACATATACAGGTATATGTTTTTTACCGTTATATACAGCAAAAGTATGTCCAATAAATTGAGGGAATATAGTTGATCTTCTAGACCATGTTTTAATAACTTGTTTTTTACCTCCCAATGCTTCTATTTTTTCTAATAAATATGCATCAACAAAAGGTCCTTTTTTTAATGAACGAGCCATTCTTTCCTCCTTATTTCATTTTTTAAATCGAGAAATGTTACTCAATACATTTCATTTATTTAATTCCATGTATCAAGCAATATTTTTATATTCAGCCAAACTTCTATTCAGATATTTTGACTGGCACAGTCCATTTCTACGTTTTTCATTTAAAAATTTCATTAATATATTTTTGAATATTAAACTAATTTTTAAACAATTATTTTTTTCTACCTCTAACAATGAATTTGTCACTAGGTTTTTTACCTCTAGTTTTCTTACCAAGTGTAGGTTTACCCCAAGGTGTAACTGGTGATTTTCTACCTATTGGAGATCTTCCTTCTCCTCCTCCGTGTGGGTGATCCACAGGGTTCATTACAGATCCTCTAACGTGAGGTTTTCTTCCTAAGTGTCTATTTCTTCCAGCTTTTCCTAATGATACTAATGAATGTTCAGAATTTCCTACTGCTCCAACTGTTGCCATACATTCTTTGTGAATCAGTCTTAATTCTCCAGATGGTAATTCCACGTGGCAGTAAGTTCCTTCTTTCGCAACAAGTCTTGCAGCTGTTCCTGCAGATCTTGCTAACTGTCCACCTTTACCAGGCATAAGTTCTACATTGTGAATAACTGTCCCTACTGGCAAGTCTTTTAATTTCAATGCATTTCCAGGTTTAATGTCTGCACCTTCTCCTGCTAATACAACATCACCTTTTTTAAGTCCATTTGGAGCCAAGATATATCTTTTTTCTCCATCAACATAATGTAATAATGCGATATTTGCAGTTCTGTTTGGATCATATTCAAGAGTTGCAACTTTTGCAGGCACTCCAATTTTATTTCTTTTCCAGTCTATTACTCTATATAATCTTTTGTGTCCTTTATGTCTGTTTCTACCTGTTCTATGTCCATAGTTGTCAATTCCGTAAGATGAATTTAACGGTTCAACTAGAGATTTTTCAGGTCTTACTTTATCTAAGTCCTTATTAACTAATATCGACATATGCCGTGTCCCACTAGTTATCGGTTTTAATTTTTTTATTGGCATAACTTGCGTTCCCTCACTTCCTAATTTTAATATTTTTATATTCTTAAAAAAATAATTATTATAAATTTCTATATTTTTACATAACTTGTTTATTATAGCATTTTTATTAAATAATTTCCACAAAAAAATTTATTTATTTTACTTTTTTTAAAAATTAAATTTCAAAAATCAAAAAATAAATTTTATGTATTAATTATCCTTCGTAAGCTGTAATTGATTCTCCAGCCTTTAATTTAACAATTGCTTTTTTTGATAGCAGATGTTTTTATACATTGACATTCTGAATCTTTTATTTTTTGGTTTGATGTTTAAAGTATTTACACCTTGAACTTTTACATTGAATAATTTTTCAACTGCTTCTTTAATTTGAAGTTTATTTGCTCTTTTTATCTACGATAAAAACATATTCATTATTTTCTAGCAAAGTTCTAGCTTTTTCTGTATTAATTACAGGTTTTTTGATAATATCAGTAATATGCATTATGCCAACACCTCCTCGATAGTTGCAAGAGCTTCTTTAGTTAAGACTACTTTATCTTGTTTGATTAACCAGTAAACACTTAAATCTCTTGTATTAATTGCTGCAACTTTTTCAATATTTCTAGTAGATAAGTATAAGAAGTAATCTCTATCTACAGTATCAGTATCGTCATTTGTTACATATAATTGTTTTACACCGTCAAAATTTAATGTTTTTGCAAAATCAATAAATGTTTTTGTTTTTGGTGTTTCCAAAGCAAAATCGTCTAATACGATTACATTTCCTTCACTAATTTTTTGAGCTAAAGCTGATCTTAAAGCTAATCTTCTAACTTTTTTATTTACTTTTTTAGCATAATTTCTAGGTTTTGGTCCGTGAACAACTCCTCCACCTACCATGTGTGGTGCTCTTGTAGAACCTTGTCTTGCTCTACCTGTTCCTTTTTGTCTAAAAGGTTTTCTTCCTCCACCTCTTACTTCTGCTCTTGTTTTTGTTGAAGCTGATCCTTGTCTTGCTTCAGCTAATTCTGCTACTAAAACTTCGTGCATTACGTGTTTATTTGGTTCAATTCCAAAAATTTCGTTATTTACTTCCACAGTTCCTGCTTGTGAACCGTCTAATTTATATATATTTAAAACTGGCATGTTATCCTCCTCTCTTTCCTATTAATATTTTTTTACCGATTTTTTGATTACTAAGAACCCGTTTTTTGGTCCTGGAACAGCACCTTTTACTAATAAAAGACTGTTTTCTACATCAAATTTAATAACTTGCAAGTTTTGAACTGTTACTTTTTCAGCTCCTAATCTTCCAGCCATTTTTTTACCTTTAGGTACGTTACTGTTTGATGCAGCTCCTCCTGCGTTAGAACCTCCAAGTCTATGGTTTCTTGAAACCCCGTGTGAAGCTCTGTTTCCACCAAAGTTATGTCTTTTCATAACTCCTGCAGTTCCTTTACCTTTTGAAGTTCCAGAAATATCAACAAATTCGATACCTTCTAATACGTCTACTTTAATTTCTTGTCCTAATGTAAAGTCAGCTGGATTAGCTACTTTAAATTCCTTAAGAAATCTTTTTGGAGTAACTCCTGCTTTTTTAAATACACCTAATAATGGTTTAGTAGTATTTTTTTCTTTTTTATCTCCATAAGCTAATGTGATAGCGTTATATCCTTCTTTTTTTCTTCTGTTTTAATTTGTGTAATGAAGTTAGTTCCTGCTTCGATTACTGTAACTGGAATTAATTTTTCATCTTCAAAAATTTGTGTCATTCCGATTTTTTTACCTAATATCATTTTTTTATTTTTTTCCTCCTTAATATATTGGTTGACAATCTTTGCCAACTTGTACTAAGCCTTACGATTGCTTAATTTCAACTCCCACACCTGATGGTAAGTTTAATGATGCTAATGCATTTACGATTTGCTGATTAGAATTTTTAATTTCTACAAATCTTCTGTGAATTCTCATTTCAAATTGTTCTCTTGAATCTTTATTTACGTGAACTGATCTTAAAACTGTATATTTTTTTAATTTTTTTGTAGGTAATGGAAGTGGTCCTGCTAATTCTGAACCATTTTTCTTAGCTACTTCTGCAATTTTTTTAGCAGATTGATCCAACAGTTTGTGATCATAAGATTGTAAATATATTCTTATTTTATCCAAAGTCTTTCCTCCTGTTTATTTTTACCTTGTTTTTTTAATAATCAGAGAAATTAGATTATCAAAATCTAATCTCTCCTTTTATTTAACTTGAACTATTTCCTATTACATTTCTAAATATTATAACAAATATTTTTGATTATCTGCAATATTTTTTTTCCATATTTTTAAAGAAAATTTACTGTTTAAAAACTATTTAGTAATAGTTGCAACTACTCCTGAAGCTACTGTTCTTCCACCTTCTCTAATCGCAAATCTTAATCCTTCTTCCATTGCAATTGGGTGAATCAATTCTACTGTCATTTCAATGTTATCTCCAGGCATTACCATTTCTACACCTTCTGGTAAGTTTACTTCTCCTGTAATATCAGTTGTTCTGAAATAGAATTGTGGTTTGTATCCTGTAAAGAATGGAGTATGTCTTCCTCCTTCATCTTTTGTCAATACGTATACTTCTGATTTAAATCCTGTATGTGGAGTGATTGTTCCTGGTTTAGCAAGTACTTGTCCTCTTTCCACTTCTTCTTTCTTAGTTCCTCTTAATAATGCTCCTATATTATCTCCAGCTTGTCCTGAATCTAATAATTTTCTGAACATTTCTACTCCTGTTACTGTAGTTTTTGAAGTTGGTTTAATTCCTACGATTTCTACTTCTTCTCCAACTTTTACTACTCCTCTTTCTACTCTTCCTGTTACAACTGTTCCTCTTCCTGTAATTGTGAATACATCTTCAATTGGCATCAAGAATGGTTGGTCAATTGGTCTTTCTGGTGTTGGAATATATTCATCCACTGCATCCATCAATTCTACAATTGCATCTATCCATTTTTGTTCTCCATTTAATGCTCCTAATGAAGATCCTTTGATTACTGGTACGTCATCTCCTGGGAATCCGTATTCGTTTAATAATTCTCTTACTTCCATTTCTACTAATTCTAATAATTCTTCGTCGTCTACCATATCTACTTTATTCAAGTATACTACGATGTAAGGTACACCTACTTGTCTTGCTAGCAAGATGTGTTCTCTTGTTTGAGGCATTGGACCATCTGCTGCTGATACTACTAAGATAGCTCCATCCATTTGAGCTGCTCCTGTAATCATATTTTTTACATAGTCAGCATGTCCTGGACAGTCTACGTGAGCGTAGTGTCTTTTTTCTGTTTCATACTCAATGTGAGCTGTGTTAATTGTAATTCCTCTTTCTCTTTCTTCAGGAGCTTGGTCAATGTTTTCAAAATCAACTTTTTCAGCTAGCCCTTTTTCAGCTAATACTTTTGAAATTGCTGCTGTTGTTGTTGTTTTACCGTGGTCAACGTGACCGATTGTTCCTATGTTTACGTGTGGTTTACTTCTCTCGAATTTAGCTTTTGCCATTTTAAATTTCTTTCCTCCATTATTTCTTTAATTTTAATTTTTTTAAGATTCTATTTTATTTTTTGGCTATTTTCCTTGTCTTTCATCAATTACTTGTTGAGCAATATTTTTTGGAACTTCTACATATTTTTCAAATTCCATTGAATAAGATGCTCTTCCTTGTGTTTTTGATCTCAAGTCAGTTGCATAACCGAACATTTGTGATAAAGGTACTTCTGCATCAATAATTTTTGCATTATTTCTGTCAGTCATTCCTGAAACTTGTCCTCTTCTTGAGTTCAAGTCACCAATAACATCTCCCATATATTCTTCTGGAGTAGTAACTTCTACTTTGAAGATTGGTTCCAATAATACTGGGATTAGCAGCTCTAAGTCCTTTTTTGATTGCCATAGATCCTGCAATTTTAAATGCCATTTCTGATGAATCGACTTCATGGTAAGATCCATCGTATAATGTAACTTTTATATCTTGAACTGGGTATCCTGCAACAACCCCAGCTTCTAACGCTTCTTGGATTCCTTTATCTACTGCTGGAATATATTCTCTTGGAATAGCTCCTCCAGTAATTTCATTAATAAATTCATATCCTTTTCCATGATTAGCTTCAACTTTCATCTTAACATGTCCATATTGTCCACGTCCTCCAGATTGTTTAGCATATTTTTCTTCAACATCTGTTGCGCCATTAATTGTTTCTCTATATGCAACTTGTGGTTTACCAACGTTTGCTTCCACTTTAAATTCACGTTTCATTCTATCTACGATGATTTCCAAATGTAGTTCTCCCATTCCAGAAATCAATGTTTGACCAGTTTCTTGGTTAGTTGTAACCTTGAATGTTGGATCTTCTTCAGCAAGTTTTGAAAGCGCTGTTCCCATTTTTTCTTGGTCAGCTTTTGTTTTTGGTTCAACAGCTATTTGAATAACTGTATCAGGGAATTCCATTTTTTCTAGGATAATTGGCGCATTTTCAGCACACAATGTATCTCCTGTTGTAGTATCCTTTAATCCAACTGCAGCAGCTATATCTCCAGAATAAACTATATCAAGTTCTTCTCTCTTGTTAGCGTGCATTTGAAGCAATCTTCCCATTCTTTCTTTTTTACCTTTAGTTGAGTTTAATACATAAGATCCTTTTTCCAATACTCCTGAATAAACTCTGAAGAATGATAATCTTCCAACGAATGGATCTGTGATGATTTTAAATGCCAATGCTGAGAATGGTTCATCATCTGAGATTGTTCTTTGGATAGGTTCTTCAGTTTTAGGATCAGTTCCGTTTACTTTTCCTCCGTTAATATCCACTGGTGATGGCATGTAGGCAACTACTGCATCAAGTAATGGTTGAATCCCTTTATTTTTAAATGCTGTTCCACATAATACTGGTACAACAGTTCCAGCAATTGTAGCAACTCTTAATGCTTTTTTGATTTCTTCTTCAGTGATTTCTTCTCCACCAAAGTATTTTTCCATCAAATCATCGTCAGTTTCAACTACAGATTCAATCATATGTTCTCTAGCTGCTTGAGCTTCATCTGCTAATTCAGCTCTTATATCAACTATCTCATAGTCAGCTCCCATAGTTTCATCTTTAAATAAATACTCTTTCATTGTTACTAGATCGATAATTCCTTCAAAATTATCTTCTGCACCAATTGGTAATTGAATTGGTACACCGTTTCCACCTAATTTCTTTAATATCGTTTACACACATATCAAAGTCTGCACCAACTCTATCCATTTTGTTTAAAAATGCCATTCTTGGTACGTTATATTTGTCTGCTTGTCTCCAAACAGTTTCTGATTGTGGTTGAACTCCATCAACTGCTGAGAATACAGCAACAGATCCATCTAGTACTCTTAATGATCTTTCTACTTCAACTGTAAAGTCAACGTGGCCTGGTGTATCTATTATATTAATTCTATGACCATTCCAGAATGCTGTTGTTGCAGCTGATGTAATTGTAATTCCTCTTTCTTGTTCTTGTTCCATGTAATCCATCGTAGCAGCTCCTTCGTGAACTTCTCCGATTTTATGGTTTACTCCTGTATAGAACAAGATTCTTTCAGTAGTAGTTGTTTTTCCAGCATCTATATGTGCCATGATACCAATATTTCTAGTATCCTTCAAAGCAACTTTTCTTGCCATTTAATTTTTCCTCCTTATATTGTAAACTTCTTTTTTAAAAGAAGTGTATGTAAACTGCTCTAACTTCTAAAAACCAGAGCTTCTTGGAAAATATATTTATATATATTTACCAAGCTCTTTGGATAGTTCCTACCCTGATTATTATATTTTTTTATAAATTCAATTCTGAAAAAAATGAATTTTTGTAAAAATATAAATATCAAATATTTTTGCATACTTAATATTTCATCAAGCAAATTTAAGATTACCATTTATAATGTGCGAATGCTCTATTTGCTTCAGCCATTTTATATGTATCTTCTTTTTTCTTAATTGATCCACCTTCATTGTTAGCGGCTGCAATTAATTCTTTTTTCAATTTGTTTACCATTCCGTATTCTTTTCTTTCTCTTGTGTATCTAACTAACCATCTGATTGCTAAAGTTTGCTGTCTTTCTTTTCTAACTTCAACTGGTACTTGGTAAGTAGCCCCTCCGATTCTTCTAGATCTTACTTCTAATTGAGGTCTTACGTTTTCCATTGCTCTTCTGAATACTTCGATTCCTTCTTCTTGAGTTTCCTCAGTTATTTGTTGCAATGCTGTATAAAAAATATGTTCAGCTAATGATTTTTTTCCGTCTTTCATTAATCCATTGATGAATTTAGTTACTACTTTATCGTTAAATTGAGAATCTGGTAATACATCTCTTCTTTCCGCTCTTCTTCTTCTTGACACTTATTTGTCCTCCTTACTTTTTTAAAAATTAATTACCCTTTTTTAGCTCCGTATCTTGATCTACCTTGTTTTCTGTTTACAACTCCTGCTGTATCCAATGCTCCTCTGATTATTTTATATCTAACCCCTGGCAAATCCTTTGTTCTTCCTCCTCTTAAAAGAACGATACTGTGTTCTTGTAAGTTGTGTCCGATTCCTGGAATATAAGCAGTAACTTCAATTCCATTTACTAATTTAACCCTTGCTACCTTTCTTAAGGCTGAGTTCGGTTTTTTAGGTGTAGTAGTATATACTCTTACACAAACCCCTCTTTTTTGTGGATTACCTTTCAATGCAGGTGATTTTTTCTTTTTCTCAGTTGTACTTCTACCAAATCTTACTAATTGATTAATAGTAGGCATCTGTTTTCCTCCTCTCAAATTTCTTTGATTTATATATTTATTCTCGCGTTATTTTTCAAAACTAAAACTTTTTATAAAGCTCATTTCTTCAATCTACATTTGATAAAGCCCAATTTGACAAAGTTTTTATTACTTTTTCCTGCTTTTCCTGCAAGCCACTTTATCAAACATAAGTGCATACCCTATTTTAAGTATGTCGATTTACTCTAAAATTCACTTCAAATATATTCTTTTCAAAAAAATATATTTTTTTAAAAATTTAGTTATGAGTTCTAACCCTAAATATTTTTATACTAAAATAGCCCTTTTGTCAAGGGCTATAAAAGATTTTTTTATAATGATTTCACAATATATTCTTTATTATAATAATACTTTGTAAAAAAATAATATTTTTTTACTATCTTCAAAAAAATTCATTTGAATTTTTCTAAATTTTTTTATAACTTACAAATCCAAATTAAAAACCAAACTTCTGTTTGAACCCCAAATTGCACGCCTTTATTATGTTCTTTTCCATCTGAATCAACTCTTATAAATTTCTTGTCTCCAAATCCATGTCCATAAGTTACAAATGCCCTAATTTCAGGTCTTCCCCAGAAATTTTCTGTATCAAGTTTTAATGTCGGAGCAACGGTTAATTTAAATAGTCCACTATTATAGTTTTCTGATTTCTTATTAACTTTTACATAATCTAATCCTGTTTCATATTGCATTGCAAAATGTTGTGTAATAGGATTGACAAGTCTCATACCAGCTGTTACCCATTGTTGTTCCCGGTCTTTTTCCCCTCCAAAGTTTTTGTCATATCTATAACCTAATTCAGGCATAATTTGCCATCTATCTGAAAGATTTGCTTGACCGTATGTCACTAAATTCACAGAATAAGCATCTTTTCTAGTATCTCCCCAAGCAGTAGCACTTCCAAGTCCACTTCCAGAACCAAGTCCTTTACCACCTTGAAGAACTATTTTAGAAGATCCTTTATCCTTTAATCCATAAAAACCAGGTAGGCTATAACTTACAGAACCTTGTGCTCCCCATTCAGTTATATCTTTATCTGTAGAATCTGATTTCATTGTGTGTCCTGCTAGTTCAAAAGCCCATGGTCCTACTGAAT